>Ga0078972_1000128_pt1 | contig 310440 bp, 295 predicted proteins | sample YelNatPaOPGAMG01_FD_67568 | JGI IMG/M metagenome (GOLD analysis project Ga0078972, IMG submission 67568) | Hot spring thermophilic microbial communities from Obsidian Pool, Yellowstone National Park, USA - OP-RAMG-01 (SPADES assembly) (version 2) | ecosystem: Environmental > Aquatic > Thermal...
GAGCGATAAAGCGCTCAGCCCAGCCCCATCTTCTGCTTGATGAGGCCAACGTCCTTTTCGAGCTTCGTGAGGCGTTCGTCCATCCAGGACTTCAGATCGACCCTGAGCTCCCTTATCTCATGAATCGTCTCGTCCTGCTTCACGAGGACTTCCTTTACGTCTCCTTTAATCTCCTTGATGTCTCCCTTCATCTCTTTGATATCTCCCTTCATTTCCTTGATATCTCCTTTCATCTCTTTGATGTCTACCTTCATCTCCTTGATGTCGCCTTTCATCTCCTTCATGTCGCCCTTCATTTCTTTGATGTCTCCCTTCATTTCCTTGATGTCCCCCTTCATCTCAACCCCGGTCACCGCTATCTTCACGAGCTGCTCGGTGTTGAACTGCTCCCTGAATTCCCTCAGGCTCGTGACGGGGCCGTCGTAGCCCTCAGTCCTAACAAGGGAGACCTTCGCCGCGGGTGGGGCCTCCTCCTTCGCCATCTCGACAAACCTCCTTACGGAACCCTCTTCGCCTTCTAGGAGGACGATCAGCGAACCCCCTTCGTCGAAGGCATCAAAGCCAGACAGGCCCTTCGCCTTCTCCATAAGGAAGAGGCGGTATCCCACGTCCTGGACCTCGGGGCCCTCTATGACGAGCTTAAGCTTCATCTGTTACCAATTTCCTTTCCGGGTGGGTACATATAAGGATGCGCGGGCTCGTCTCATGCACCAACTCAACTCAAGCGAGCGGCATCGAGCCGTCCTTAGCGACCTGTCCCCAAGGATCGCGTCTGAGGAAAGAGATAACAAACGGGGATATCTTGGCAGCATTGGTGCAAGAAATTGGCAGAGGTCACAAGAATAGACGACCGGGGCAGGATCAAGCTCCCCAAGGGCATAATCCGACCCCACGGCTCGGTCGTCATCATAGACGCCCGCTCGTTCTTCCTTGGCATACCCATCTCCTCCGACCCGCTGCTCGCCTCCGGTTCATGGCTAAAGGTCAAAGGTGAAGCGAAGGACCTGAAGAGGTGGGCTGAAGAGGAGGCCTCGTCCGACGCTGCAAAGAGGGCGGCCAGGAGAGGACAGAGCCTCAATTGATGATCGAAATTGACGTCCTGTTCGCACACTTGACGTCCTCCTACGAATGAATCCGTGGGATTCCCATCATCTCGGGAATTCTGGTCCTCGCTTCCGAGGTGATCATAGCTCTGGTGCTCACAGGGCTTCTACCCTCCCTCTCCCACCTGCGTCCATCCCATCTCAGAGACTTCATCCATCTCTTAACTATCGATTCGCTTCATGCATCGTGGCAGGTCAAGGCCTTCCTGTGAGGAACTTGCTCGGCTCATCCTGAACTGGCGCGGGATATGGCGAATGGAGAAGCGCTCATCGCGTTTATCCCAAGGAGGAGGACGTAGGCCCTGTCGTCGAGCCACTTCTTCGCCGACGGGCAGCCCATGAGAAGGGCCGCCCTTACGTTGGCCTCAGCCCTCTCTAGGCCGACAAGCATGGCCCTTGAAACGAACGATGGCCTCAGCCACTCTGAGGCCTTTTCGAAGATGGCGTCCAAGGTCCGCCTGAGCAGCGGGCTGACGAGCTTGAACCCGGGCTTGCAGGCTATGTATACTATCCTTTTTTCGATGGGGGTCAAAGCCCTGTGGTAGACCCTTCATAAGGCGACTCAGCCTCTCCCTGAGCTCGGAAGCTTCGTCCTTCGCTTGGGCGGACCCGCCAGTCAACGCTTACGGCTACCCTCGTTACTTTAATAGGTCTTCTTTACGATGACGAGATCCAAAATCCTTCAACTGCACGAGAGCCTGTATCACGCATCGATATCCGAGCGGGCGCTCGCATGCTCGAAGCCCGCGACTGGTTGAATAAGGAACTATGATTGAAAAAACGATGAGTTGAAGGGCCGGCTACGCTGTCGAGATGTATCCCCATATCTGGGCTAGCTGGAGGACGATGTCCTGTCCGATGCTGGCGCGGAACGTGACAGTGCCCAAGGCCGGTATCGTCATGTCTAGGGCCTCTACGCCGATCGCTTGGTCGTTCCCGAGAGACGAGGTGCCTCCCCAAGATGAGGGATCGTCATGGGCGTAGCTCCAATGCGAGGCGAGGACCGCCTTGACAGGGACCCTGCTGTCCACAGCCATGAAGCAGAACTGGTTCATCTTCAGCTGCATTACGACGACGTTGCTCCCGTTGTACCTGATCGGTATGGGTGTGCCGTATGGAAGCTTGATGTTGGAGAGCTGGATCCACATCGGCTCCACTCCGCCCTGTTGGGCGATGTAGTCGCCTGGATGGTAGTCGACGCTGAAGTGAAAGCCGACCTTGACGGGGACGTCCCGGTAGCTCTTGATGGTGTAAGTGAAGACGATAGCCGGGTAGTTCATGAGCTTGGCGTCCTTCTGGATGTCGAAGCCTCCGAAGTTGTAGATGGCGGTGTACGTGGTGGCGCTGGTCTTGGCCACTGTAGTTGGGGCGGTGAAGGCGTGCCAGCTGCCGTCGTAGAACAGGTACTGGGTCGCAGGTTCTTCGAACGGGCTGTACGGCACCCTCGAAGTTGTCATTATGTAGGGGTTTCCGTTGCTGTCGACGGATATCGTGATGATGCCGTTGCTTATGGTGATGCCGTCGGCCCTGACAGAGAGGGCCGCAGGAAGGTAGAGCGAAATCGCGATCAGCAAGATGACCATTATGGCCGACTTTCTCATTGACATGGACTCACATGGACGGGTATTTCAACGTATTGACCTGGAAGCTGCGAATCCATCAGCTCGACTGTCGTTCGATCCGCTCTCCCGACCTGAAGGGCGTGTAGCCCAGCTCTGCCTTCCTCGTATCAGAGTCCTTCCCCTCCGGCGGCGCAGAAGCTGGAAGGGTGATCACCACGACCGTCCCCTCCCCTTCCTTGCTGCTGATGTCTATCGTCCCGCCGTGGGCCTCCACTATCCTCCTCGATATCTTGACGTCCTCCCACCGCTGAAGCGTGTGGGATTCCCATCATATTGGGAATTCTGGTTCTCGCTTCTGGGATGATCATCTCTCTGGTGCTCATAGGGCTTCTACCCTCCCACCTGCATCCATCCCACCTCAGAAGCAAGGGGCTCGCCAAAGCCCCGCTACCGCTGGCTACGCCATCCCTGGCGTGCCCATCGTCGGCTATGTTTACTGCTCCGTTGACATCTGCGTTGAGGATGATGTGATTGGTCTTGCACAAGTAGAGACCCCTCTCTATCCTCCCGCCCCGGTGTCTCCTTCCGCACAGAGAGCAGAGCTGCGATGTGTATCTTTCGCCGACAGGTGTTATTGTGATTCCATACTCCTCCGCCAGCTCTCTCATGCGTCGTGCTGTTGATGCGAACGACCAGAAGTTGTGTACCTTCTGGTTGGTGCTTCGGGAGTGGTTCGAATTATTTCTTATACCTGTGAGGTCTCCTACGATCAGCTCCGTTACCCCTGCCTCTACCAGCCTCTCGAAGAGGTCCCTCAGCATCGCATATACCGCGTGCCTGAAGCGTCTCTGCCTTGCTCTGAAGAGCTTTCTCAGTTTCTTTGATGTGTATTTTTTGTTGGATTGCATCAGCCTGGATTGTTCTTTCGCTATCCTCTTCGTCCAGTATATCCAGTCGCTGAGGACTGCTCTTCCTGAGTATATGATTGGTCTCTCGCCTTCCACCACTGCGGCAATGAGGTTGCACACCCCCAGGTCGATGGAGGCCCTTAGGCCTGTTTGATCATGCCGAGCTTCCTCTTCCTCCCACCACTCGACTGTGACCGGCTGATGTGCGTACCACTTCTTCGACAGCTCGTCGTATAGTATCTCCAGCCTCCCCTGCTTCCCTATCCACAGCGCCCCAGATGTGTACGGAATCCTCAGGCCCTTTCCGATGCCGATGCTGACCACCCTTTCATCCATCCAGTACCCATCATTTCTGACGAAGATCCCCTTTGGCTTGAGCCTCTGTGTCTTCCTGTCCTTCCAGTACCTTGGTGGCTTTACATTCCTGATATGTTTTGGCAACCTTCCCTCTTTCTTCAGCTTCAGCTGAAGGAGTTCAAAGAACGATCCCCACGCCTCAGCGAGCTTCTGAAGCAGAGCTTGGGCCTTGCACGTCCCAAGGAGCTTGAAGTCCGGGTCGTCCTTGAAGTAGTTACACTGGAATGGATAGGATGGAGTTCTCCGTTTATGAAAGAAGGCCTGCCTCCTCTGGTAGTTCGCCCTGTTCCAGAGCCTTGCCGATGCCTCTGAAAGCCTGTGCAGTTCCCCTTCTTCGCTTGGACTTGGATGAAGGAGCGCCGTGTTCGTCCTCTGCATCTTCAAAGATAAAAGGCATCTAGCATATTTAAGCAGCCTCGCTCACCCAGGGCTGAAGCACCTGGGCTTGCGCTCGGCATATCTCCGACATGAGCCTGCCCCTTTCCTTGTAGCGCACCATCGCCTGGTTCCCCGCGCTCAGCGTGGAATAGAGCCTGTTCAGGCGGGCGGACTTGGCCAGCGACCTCTTCAGCTCGGTTACGTCTTCGTACATCGACAGGAGGCAGCCTTCCCCTCCCACCTCGATCAGCACCACCGAGAGCTTGGCGCTCCTCCTCTCGCCGGATTTGGTCTTGATCTCCACGTCTCTCCCTACCAAGGTCCTCCCCTCCTTGAGGATGCGGACGAGCTCGTCTCTCTGGCGGGGGTCGGCCCACAGGCCCAAATCCAGGGTAGTGCGGCCCAGCATCTCCTCCTTCGTATATCCCATCATCTGCTGGAAGGCCCTATTGGCGTCCACGAAGCTGCCGTCCTTCAGCTTGGTTATGCAGGTGGCGATGGGGGCGAAGTCGAAGGCCTTGGAGAACCTCTCTTCCGCCTTAGCCAGCTCCTCCTGAGAGCGCAGCAAGGCCGATATGCGGCGGCTGTAGAGGAAGTAGATGTAGGTGGCGGAGACGACGATGTAGGCGAAGCCGGCAAGGGCTCCCACCCTGGCCGCCAGCTGCTGGTCCTGCAGGTATGAGGGCAGAACGACTGCCAGGAGGAGCAGAACCAGGCCGCTGACTATTACGAAAGCCACGGCGACGCGCAGCTGTGCGGAACCTAACTCAAGCCGCCCTCCCGGCTTTGTGCCGTTCAAAGTCTCACCCGGATATGTGAACTCATTCCATGCCGGATCCGGGCGGCGCCGCTTGCCCCTAGCCTTGCCTTCCTATTGCACAAGTGTGGTGCCATAGGGGCCGAGGTGCCGTCGGCGTCTACTGCGAAGGCGGGAAGCGGGAGGGAAGACGCCCCGTGCATCGGTGTGGCTTGGGAATAGAACTTGAGACGACATTTCAGATGAGGCCTCACATGAGCACAGACGAGGCCGGAAGGCCTGCCGGGTCCGTGGAACCGGCGGCTCCTCTCACGTTATGGCCCACGACGCCCCCCCCAACGAGGCTTTCTGAAGAGTAACCACCTGGGGGAGGCCTTACTGGTATGATGACCGTGAAGATGGAGCCCTTTCCTTCTTCGCTCTCGACGGAGATGGTTCCATCGTGGGCCTCGACCAGGCGCTTGCAGACGGTCAGGCCCATCCCCTGCCCCTTAGCCTTCGTAGTGAAGAAGGGGGTGAAGAGCTTCTTCATGTTTTCCTTGGAGATGCCCACCCCAGTGTCCTTGACCTCCAATACCATGAGGTCGTCGCACTTCAGAGTGCTTATCGTGAGCGTCCCACCGGAAGGCATGGCCTGCACGGCGTTGATCGTCAAATTGAATAGCACCTTCTTGAGCATGTCAGGGTCCGCGACGACCGTCTCAAGGATAGGGTCGAAGTTCGTCTTCACCTCTATCTCCTCGCCCAGTCGGATCGAGGAAAGGACCTCTCTGACCAGGGCGGGGATGTTCGTCTGCCTCGGGATGGGGACGACGGGCCTGGAATAGGCCTGCAGGTCGGATACGATCTTGTCCATGTACCTAGCCTGTCTCTCCAGCTCGTCCATCGCTTCGCGTATCGTCCCCATAAGCTCCTTCGCGCCCCTTGACCCCCGCTGAAGGGGCAACTGCTTCGCCTTCTCCCTCGCCAGGTAGATGGTGTTCATGATGACCTGGAGCGGGTTCCTGAGGTCATGCCCGACCATGGCCGCCACCTGTCCCACCGTTGCCCTCCTTTCGGCCTCCCTGAGCTGCTTCGTCCTGAGCTCCACTACAGCTTCGAGGCTGTCCCTGTACCTCTTGAGCTCCTCTTCCGCCCTCTTCCTCGCCGTGATGTCCTCCGCCATCCCTATGGTGAAGAGAGGAGCGCCATTGGGGCCGTAGACGGCGGAGACGGTCACCCTCGCCCAGATGATCCCGCCGTCCTTTCTGACGTACCTTTTCTCGATGTGGAAGTGGTCTATCTGTCTGTGAAGGAGCTCCTCGTGAAGGGAAAGGTTCGGGCCCACGTCCTCGTGGTAGGTGTAGTCCATGAACTTCATGGAGAGGAGCTCCTCTCTGCTGAACCCCAGCATCTCGCACAGGGCGGGGTTCGCGTCCATGATCCTGCCGTCCGGGGAGGCGATGCTCACTCCCACCGCCGAATGCTGGAAGATGGACCTGAAGCGCTCCTCGCTCCTCTTCAGCTCATCCACCAGCTTGGCCCTCTCCGTCACGTCCACGACGGCGGCGAGGGTCCTAGAATACGTCCCCTCGTAGCCGGGGACGACCTCCCACTTCAGGTTCACCAAGATCGTGCGACCGTCCACCGTAAGGTTGGGGACCTCCGCCTCGTAGACGCCCCTCCCCTCCGCGATGGCAGCCAGCCTCTCCGCGAAATGCTCTCCGCTGGGGTCTGGAAGGACCTCCACGATGTGCGCCAGAAGCTCTTCCAGGCTCGACGCGCCGTAGAGCCTGAGCGTGCTGGGGTTCACCTTCAGCACCCTCACCATCGAGGCCAACTGCTTCACTTCATCGAGGTGCTCTAGGAGGTACGTCCTAACGTCCTTGACCCCCGAAGCCTTCAGTTCATCCAGCCTTACCTTGACCTGGGAGAAGTCCTCCTCCCAGAGGGAGATGGGGGAGGCCTCCCAGAGAGTGCGGTAGCGCATCTCGCTCTCCCTGAGGGCCCTCTCCACCCTCTTCCTCTCCGATATGTCGGAGGCGACGACGAGGATGGACTCGCCTCCCTCTAGGGCTAGAGATGTGGCGGAGACCTCCACCTCCGCGACGCCCCCATCCAGGCGAAGCAGCCTTACCTCAGCCCTGGCGGAAAGGCCGCTCTTGAGCGCTTCAGCCACCTTCGATGTGAATAGGGGCAGGTCATCTGGATGGACGAGCGATTGCCCCGTCCTCCCAAGCACCTCTTCTTCGTGCCCCGCTCCGAGCAGGCTCAGCGCCGCGGCGTTCGCCAAAGTCACCACCCCTTCCTTGACGACGAATATTGCGTCAGGCGAGGCCTCCACAAGTCTCCTGTACCGTTCCTCGCTCTTCCTGAGGGCATCCTCGACGGCCCTCCTCTCCGTCACGTCCACAATGGCAGTCAGGACGTGGTCCTCGCCGCCCAGCTCCACCTTCTCCAACGAAAGGAGGACGTGGGCTGGAGTGCCGTCCCTCCTGCTGAACGTAAGGTTCAAGTCTCTGACGTGGCCACCCCGCTTCAGGACCTCCACCAAGGATGCCCTCTGTTCTGGCGTCCTCCATATCTTCAGCTCCAAGGTGCTGCGGCCCAAAAGCTCCTCCCTCTCCGTCCCCAAGAGGCGGCAGAAGCTCCTGTTGGCCTCCAGTATCGTCCCGTCCGACAGCCTGGTCACGGCCATGGGGAGGGGGGAATGATGGAAGACCTTGGAGAGGCGCTCCCTGCTCTGCGAGACGAGCTTCGTGTATCTCTCCAGGGCGGAGACGTAGTGCCTCAGGACGAAGTAGAGAAGGAGCGCCGTGGCGACGATGAAGATCGTGACCTCGGCCACGCCCAGCTGCATCGCCAGCCGAGGGTCTAGGCCGGTCCAGTCCACGAGGAAGAGGAGGACCAGCCCCCAGACCGAGGCGCCGCAGAGGTATGCGAGCATCACCTTCAGCGGGATAGACTTCGGGCCTTCCACCTCCTCGGCCCTCTCCTTCTTCAAGCTCTGACTTCCCAAGCATCTGAGCTAGACGAAGAGGGGCTAGGTCCGGAAGCCACCTCCCGGTGGCCCTCCTTCCCCTCGGGTCTGCTGGATGCAGTGAAATTCACGCCGGCCATGATCGCGCAGCCGTCCGACGCTAATTAAGCTTGTCGTCCCCCTCCCTCCGGCACGTCGTCCAAGGATATCGCCAGTTGGCTGAGATGGTCCTCCGCGTGCCCCGCGCCGGCGGCCATCCTGACCACGCGAGCGTCCGAACCGACGAAGCCCACCCAGGCCATCACAGGGGGCCCTTCTTAGGCTAGGAGATGGCATGTCTCTGACCATCGCTCGGTTGGCCGCTGCGAGGGTGGAGTATAGCTTGTTCAGGCTGGCCTTCTTCGCCTCTGAGCGCCCGGCAGCCCCTTCGCGCGCACGCTACCCCCAGCTCCGCCGGCCCCCATGTAGTCAGGCCGGCCCGCCGTACCTGGTCCTCCTGAGCTCCGTGAACGTGTCGAGGGCATCAAGAAGCTCCTTCACATCGAAGGGTTTGCTGAAGTAGGCGTCCGCCTGCTCGTTCAGCACGTCCAGTGCGTCGCTCTCCATCCTGTACCCGCTTATCACGATCTTGACTGCCCTCTCAGCGGTGGCCCTTAACGCCTTCAGGACCTCGATCCCTGACATGTCTGGGAGCCTCACGTCGATCAGGTAGGCGTCGAACTTCGCCTTCTTGCTCTTCTCGATGGCGGCCCTCCCCGAAAAGGCCAAGTCGACGGCGTAGCCCTCCCCCTCCAGCACCCTCCTCATGGCCCCCGCTAGGTTCTGGTCGTCGTCGACGATCAGGACGCGCATATTAGAGGCTGAGGCCCTGGAGGAGCCGAGCTTCACCCTGCACAGCCAGCCTCCCTCTCCTTCAAGCCCTCCTCTGGGGAGGGTAGTGCTCCACGACGTATATGATGGTATATGAAATGATGAACGCCACCCCCACGAAAAGGGAGACGCCCGCGAGCCCGAAGAGTGGAGGGTAAAGGATGTTGTCCTGCATGTAGCTCAGGAAGCCGTAGGCCATCAGCCCGAGGCCCAGCAACGCGAGGGCCACCCCGGGGAGGCACACGAAGGCGAAGGGCCTTTCGATGGCGACGAGCCTCATGAACCTGTCCCAGCGGGCGGACAAGGAGGCGATCGCGCTCCCACGCCCCGGGACGGTGGCGACCGCCTTGGGGGAGGGCGGGAGGACCTTTGGGGCGAATGTGACCACCTTGAGCCTCAGGCCGGCCGCTATGGCGCTGGCCATCTGGGCCTGTTGGGTCAGGCCGCCCAAGAAGTCTTGCTTCACCCTAGCCGCCAGGGCCTTGGAGTTGAGGGCCACGAAGGCGCCGCCCGGCGCGGAGAGGCCCGCCGTCTCCCTCACCCCAACGGTGATGTCTGCCTCGTCTTTCAGGATGGGGTCGACCAGCTCCGGGATGTCCGCAGGATCGTCCTCCTCCTCAAGGCTTAGGGTTACGACGATGCTGGGGTTGTCCTTCAGGGCCTCCTCCATCAGGTCGTTCATCGTCTTCTCCTTCCCCAGCCCTTCCGAATGGCGTATCACGTGGGCCCCCGCGGCCATGGCCTTGGCCGAAGTGTCATCTATGGAGCCGTCGTCGCAGACGATGACCTTGTCGCAGAACTTCAAGGCCTTCGTCACGACCGGCCCTATCTTCTTCTCGGCATTGAACGCCGGGATGCAGACCACGAGCGCCCTCTTGGCGACGGAGAACTCTAGGGTAACCTGCTCCCCCAGCTGTTTCTCCAGCTGGCGAAACTCTTCCGGAGAGGTTATTTCGCTCAAGCGGAACTGCTTCCCTCAAGTAAAGCACCTCTGAGCTATTAAGGGTTAACTGACCGCGGCAGGAGACCTTGAGGCATGTGGGGAAGTTGTGCCTATGCTTGCGCCTGGGTGCCCGGCCGAGGCGCCTTCGTTCCCTCCTGTCCGGAGAGCGGAAGGGTCACCGTGAAGACGCTTCCCTCATTCGGCCTGCTTCTGACGGAGATTGTGCCACCGTGCGCCTCCACCAACCTCTTGCAGATGGCAAGCCCCATCCCCAAGCCCTTCGCCTTCGTGGTGTAGAGAGGCTTGAAGAGGTCCCTCATCCCCTCCTCGGATATCCCCACCCCGGTGTCCGCCACCTCCACCACCGCGTAACTTCCCGCGGCGTAGGATGTGATCAAGAGCCTTCCCCCGCCAGGCATGGCGTCCACCGCGTTCGCCACCAGGTTCTGGAAGACCCTGACGAGCTTCGAGGAGTCGCCGTCCACGTATAGCCCCTTCTTCAGCCTCAGGGTGACCCTCACCCTCTTGGGGATCCTGACCCCCTTCACCGCCTCTCTTATCGCCTCGTCGATGGAGACCTTCACCTTCATCAGTTCGGAGCTGCGGGAGTACTCTAGAAGGTCCTCGATTATCTTGTTGGCATGCTGCGTGGCCGCCCCCATCATCCTTATCGCTTCTCGCACGCGCCTGTCCTTTACCCCCGTCAGGATGCGGGTCAGGTAGTAGAGGTTAGTGTTTATCGTCGTGAGCGGGTTCCTCAGGTCGTGTCCGACCATGGCCGCCAGGGTGCCGATGGCCGCCATCCTCTCAGCTTGGAGGAGCCGCCTGTGGCTCTCCTCCAGCTCCCTCGTCCTCTCCTCAACCATCGCCTCGAGCCCGGAGCTGTACTTCCTGAGCTCCTCCTCCATCAGCTTCCTCTCGGTGACGTCCTCCATCATGCCAATGGTGAAAAGAGGCCTGCCGCTCGCGTCCCTGACGGCGGAGACGGTCACCTTGCCCCACATCAGGAGGCCGTCCTTCCTGACGTGCCTCTTCTCCATCTGGTAGCTTTCCCTCTTCCCTTCCAAGAGCTCCCGGTGAAGTTTCATGTTCAGTGGGAGGTCCTCAGGGTAGGTCGTGTCAGGCCAACCCAGGGCCAGGGCCTCCTCCTCAGTATACCCCAGCATCCTGCAAATGGAGGGGTTCACCTTGACCCATTTGCCGTCCGGCGTGGCGATCGCCATCCCTATCCCGGCGTGCTCGAACGTGAGCCTGAACCTCTCCTCGCTCTCCCTCAGGGCTCGCTCCGCGTTCACCCTCGCGGTAAGGTCCATCACGGACACGAAGACGCGCTTCCAGGTCGCTTCGCTGCCGGGGGCGATCACCGCCCTCACCCTGACGTACAGCCTCTCGCCTGAGAGAGCTCGGCTCTCCACTTCCGCCTCGAAATTCCTCTTCCCCTCCGAGAAGGCCACCAGCCTTTCCATGAACTTGGCCCTCCTTTCGGAGCCGGAGAACTCGGTCACGGGGGCGAGCGCCTCCTTGGAGGGGGCACGGTACAGCTCCAGGGTTGCCCTGTTCACGTCCACGACCTTCATCAGCCGTGCGAACGTCTCCAGCGCATCGGGATGCTGCCCGAAGTACTCCCTGAAGTCCTCGACCCCCGCTTCCCTGAGCCTGTCCATCAGGAGCTTGACTGCAGAGTAGTCCTCCACCCAGAGGGATATGGGGGAGTAGTCGAAGAGGGTTCGGTACCTCTCCTCGCTTCTCCTCACCTCTTCCTCCGCCTTCACCCTCTCCGTGATGTCCGTGACGGAGAGGAAGACCTTGCCGTAGGAGACCTCGTACCCGGGGGCCACCCTGAACTTGATGCTCACCCAGAAGGTCTCCCCATCCAGTCTCCTGTTGGAGGTCTCCACCTGGCACTCAGGCCTGCCCTCCGCCACCGCCATGAGAAAGTTCAGGAAGGCGGGGAGGGCCTCGTCGCCTGTGACGAAGTTCTGTCGCCTAAGCTCATCCTTATCGGCCGCTCCGTAGAGCCTGACCGAAGCTTCGTTCACGTCCACCACCCTTGCCATGCCTACCAACCTCCTGACGAAGTCTGGCCTTGCCTGCAAGTGAGCCCTGAGGTCCCTCACCCCCCTGGCCTTCAGCTCTTCGAGCTCCCCCTTCACCAGGGAGAAGTCCTCCTCCCAGAGGGATATCGGCGACTGCTCGAAGAGGGTGCGGTACCTTTCCTCGCTCCTTGCCAGCTCCTCTTCGTAGAGCTTGCGCAGGGTGATGTCCTGTATCTCCGCCAGAGCGTAAAGGGGCCTGCCTTCGGTGTTTCTCACAGCGGAGACGTCCACGGATGCCCAGACGATGTGCCCGTCCCTGTGAACGTACCTTTTCTCCAGATGGAAGGATGGGATCTCCCCCGAAGCAAGCCTGGAGAACTGCCTGAGGTTCTCCTGCAAGTCGTCTGGATGGGTGATCTCGGTGAAGCTCATCGACATCATTTCGTCCACGCTGTGGCCGACCATTTCGCTGAACGCCCTGTTCACCTTGATGTAGTTCCCCTTCATGTCCGTGAGGGACATGCCTATGTTGGCGCCCTCGAAGGCTGAACGGAACCTCTCCTCGCTCTCCCTTAAGGCCTCCTCCGTCTTCCTCCTCTGCGTGAGGTCGTGGGCGATCACGAGCACGGCGGGCCTGCCCTGGTAGGAGAAGGGCATCGAAGTGCACTCGACGATCACCTCGCCACCGTCGAGACGAAGAAGCTTCTGCTCGAGGGGCGGGTTCTCCCTCCCCTCCTGAAGCACCTTCCGGACGCGAGCTTCCACCAGCTCCCTGTAATCCGGGTGAAGGAAGAGCGTCCAATCGGAGCCGATGATATCATCGGCTACCCTCGCGCCCACTAGCTTGACCGCGGCCGGGTTAGCGTAAACGAACTTCCCGTCGACGTGCACGAATATCGCATCGGGGGAGGCTTCCACGAGCCTCCTGTACTTCTCCTCGCTCTCCCTCAGGGCCTCCTCCGTCTTCCTCCTCTCGGATGTGTCCCTTATGACCGAGTAGAAGATGGGGCCCCTCACCGTGGACCAACAAGATATGGTCATTTCGGCCGGGAAGGTGGACCCGTCCCTGCGCCGGCACGTGACCTCCGTCAGCCTCTTATCGGGGAAGGTCCCCGTGACCTTCGCCATCTCTTCGAATCCCTTCAAGTGGTCATTTCTCTTGTCTTCAGGGACGAGGACGACGACGGGCTGGCCAAGCACCTCGTCGGAGGAGTAGCCGAAGAGCTCCTCCGCCGCCCTGTTGAAGAAGACCACCTTCCCGTTCACGTCGGCGCAGACCACCGCCTCGACGAAGGAGTCTGCGAAGGAGGAGAGCCTCTCCCAGAACTCCCCCAGGTCGCTCCATATCCTCCTTTGGAGGTAGTCGCTGCCGTCGTACGAAGGCGCGCCCAAGGGGACTAGGGCGATGGCTTACCTGTAGGTGCAGAGGGGGCGGCCGTGCCTTCCGCCTTCTTCGCCTCCTCCTGTAGCTCCTTCTCTATCTCCTCGATGGGCTGGGGAGGCGGAGTGGTGGCCAGAGTGTAACCTATCCAAGCCAGGATGGCCAGCACCCCAGCCACGGCCACAAAGGCTGTGACCTGGAGCACGATGAGGGAGTAGAAGTAGACGAGGTAGCCGTAGACGAGTATCCCGAGGACGCTCGCCACGAGGATCACGGCGCCGAGGGTCTGGTCCTTACTCAAATGGGCTCACTTCTCAGACGCATGGGCAGTACAATGGCCCGATATATAACGGTTCAGGACAACTTCCTTTGGCCCGGCGGTCCGTAGTCCACGCGCGAGAGGCCGAGCTTCTCGGGGACTATTGCCAGTCCGTGAGAGTCAAGGAGCCTAGCCCTGAGCTTGTCCTTATCCGTCAGGCCCCTCACGTCGTAGGCGCACATCACGACCGCCGGCATGGACGTCCTGAGTCCAAGACCTGCCTCAAGTAGGGCCAGCCCTCCTTCTTCTCCGTACCTCATCAACCCCCCGCTGTCAAGCACTATCCTCGCCCCGCGGAAGCCCTTCTTCTTGGCCCCCTCAGCGATCTCTCTGATCTTCAGGATGGAGCTCCTCGGGTCGAAGACGTAGTCGTGGAAGAGGGCATCCCTCACGCTCATCAGCTCGCTCCTGCCCGCGTCTGAACCCACCGGGAGCCCCCTGCTGAATACATCTCCCGTGACGGTGGACCTGTCGGGGGAGCCCGTTATGAGGACGAACAGATGGTTCCTCTCGATCGCCCCCTTGTAGAACCATGTGAGCACCCTCTCCTTCATGTCTAGGGTATCGTACAGGAGCATGATGTGGTCCCCGAACTTCGTCCTCTCCATTACGGCGGACTGCACCTTGATGGAGGGGTCCACATCCTGAAGGAGCTTGGCCACGTCCTCCATGCTCCTGGCTTCGTCCAGCACTCCGGGGAAGCTATCCTTTAGATGAGAGAGGACTAGGGGGAAGAGGATGAGGGTGGGGCCGTAGCCAAGCAGGACCCCAGCAGAAGTAATGAACCTATCGTAGTCGTAGACCAAGTCCTCAGGAAGAAGGCCGTAAAGCTTCGCAAGCTGCTTCCTAAGGGCGGGCCACGCTACTTCGCCCATCACTTCCGTCAGGGTGGTGTCCACGCTCACGGTGACCTTCTGTCGCACGTCCTCGGACGCCGGGTACCGCAGGACCTTCGTGTAAGGGGGTCCGTCCGAACTCATTTTCGTTGCACGAAGGTCGAGATGCCCTCGACGAAGCCTATCGAGGGCCACCCCTCCCCTGATGGGCGGAGATCGCCTTCCTCAGAGCGTGGAGCAGTTCACGAGGCTCGAACGGCTTGACAAGGTAGGCGTCTGCCCTGGCAGACAGGGCATCCATGGCGTCGGAAGAAGAGGGAAACCCCGTCACGACTATCTTCGCGGAGCGGGGAGACGAATCCCCAAGGGCGCCCAGCAGGGTGGTCCCCATCATGTCCGGGAGCATCTCGTCTACGATGAACGCATCGTAGTCCTTCTCCCTGCACATCTCCAGCGCTTTCCCCCCAGTGTGCGCCACATCCACTTCGTATCCGTAGTCCGCAAGCAGCCTGTGCAGAGTTCCGCTGAGCCCCCTGTCGTCGTCTATGACCAGGACCCTTGGGCCGAGCCTCGTTGACCCCCTCCCGAAGGGAGGGGCTAAGTCGGCCTTCCTGAAGTCGATCATCTCGACCGGCAGACGGCCCAGCCGAAGCCGCCTCCGCCGAGGGCGTTCACGCCGAGCAGTATTATGTAGTTCCTGTCCTCGAGCCAGCTTTCGGCCGACCGATGTCCCATGAGGGCTGCGGCCCTGACATAGGCCAGCGCCAGCTCCCTTCCCACGGACGATGCCCTCAAGATGAAGGAGGGCTTCAGCCAACGCTCCGCCTTCTCGAATATGGAGGACAGCGTACGCCTGATCAGGCTGCTGGTTAGCTTCAGGCCGGGCTTGGAGGTTATGTACAGTATGCCTCTCTCGATCGGGGTCAGGGCTTTGTGGTAGACCCTACTCTTGATCAGCCTTCTCATGATCCGATGAACCCTAAGCCTGAGCTCCTCCGCCTCGAGCTCGGCTCCGGAGGACCCGCCCTCCAACCTGGGACGTTATGATGGGCTCCGCATATAATTCTGCCGTACACTCTGTATTACTTTGTAGTGCATCCGCAGGGACCTGCCCCGAGATAGTGGGCCCGAAGCAACGCGCCTTGAAGCCCTTGAGAAAACCGGATTCAGATGTCCATGACGACGTCCGAAGGTATCTTCAGCGTCACCAGCCCCGCGGACCTCTTCATCTCCACAGTCAACCCTGCCCTCTTCAACATCTCCTCCATGAGGGTGGAGACGTAGAGGGACCATTTCATGCCCACGGAGTGCTTGATCCTGAAGTTGAAGGCCCTGCCTTCGTTGACGAACTCCACGGTGGCCCAGCCTCCGTCCTTGAACCCCCTTACGAACAGCCTAAGCACCCCCTTAGCGGTGTATTCTCCGTCGAGGAAGGAGACCGACTCGTAGAACCGCTCGGCGGAATCGCGGGCGCACTCTACTACCTCATCATCCGTCAGCTTCTGCAGGATGAAGGTCAGCGTCCCCTTGTTGATCGTGACCATATCCAGCTTCTCGACGAGGGAGATGTAGCCCAAGTACCTCCTGAGCGCCCTCTCCACGAACGAGTTCATGGGAAGGTCTGCCTTCCTGCTTTCCTTCGTCAGCTGTTCCAACAGGTCCTCTCCGAAACGGAAGCTGACAGGGCTGGACTTGACCATGGCCTAACCCTCCGCCCGCGGCACCTCTTGCAGCCCCGCATAGTATTCGACGAGGAGCTCCACCCCCCTCTCCACGTCCACGGAGGGCCTGAACCCCAGCTCCCTCTCCGCCTTCTCCGTGTCCGCCTGGGTGTGCATGACGTAGTTGGACAGGTCCATCCTGACGTACTGGGGCTGGACCTCCCTCAGAAGCTTGGACCCGATGAGCTTGAGCATATCGTTGAAGGACGTCCTCACGCCCGTCCCTACGTTGTAGACTTCGAACCCGTCGCATTTCTCCCCCGCCCTGAGGAAAGCGTCCACCGCGTCCTGCACGTAGACCAAGTCCCTTGACTGGGTGCCGTCCCCATACAGGAGGGGCCTCTCCCCCCTCATGGCGCTCCAAAGGAACTGAGTGAGGGTGTTGGCGTACCTGCCCTTCCCCTCCTCCCTATCGCCGTAGACGCTGAAGAGCCTCAGCACCGTGCAGTCCACGCCGTGCAGCCTGCTGTAGAGCTCGGCCATCCGCTCCACCGCATACCTCGCTTCGCAGTAATAGTCAGTTACCCAAATGGGCATCCCCTCCTTCCAGGGGATCCCGTTCCCGTTGTAGATGCTGCTGGTGGAAGCCACGACGAGCTTCGAGCCCTCCCTCCTGGCGTACTCACATATGGCCACGGCGTCCTCCACCACCTTCGCCACTAGGCCGGGGTCCTCCCTGTACATGGGGCTGCTGCTGTACATCCCCAGATGGAATACGACGTCGGCAGCCTTGACCCCTATGACCGATATGTTGGACGAAGGCCCCCTGTGCAGTATAGCCCTGTCCCTGCTCAACCGCAGGTTCTCCACCCTGCCGGTATGCATGTTATCCAGGACGTGCACCTCACATCCGGAACGGACGAGCCTGTCCACCAGATGGCTGCCTATGAACCCGAAGCCTCCGGTGACGACCGCCTTCATCTTACGGCCACCTTCGGACGTAGGCGGGAAGGGGCGGGCCACCGTAGAGGGGCGCGCGAGGCGCCACCAAGGAAGCGACGAGGCCGTCCTCCCCGGAAGGCTTCAAGGGACCTGCATGCATCCGAATACATATCCACCCTGCGCAGAAGATATAATCTTTTCTTAACGGAGCGGGCCGGCGTTCTGCATTTGGAGGAAAGGTGACGCACGCCACCCTCCAGAATGGCAAAAGAGGGGCTCACGGTTGGCGGGGAAGGGCGCGTCGAAGGCGAAGATAAGCGGACGCTCGAAGAGGCCTTCGAATTCGACCTATCTTGAGGGGATCCGCACCGTCGCCTTGGTCCCGCTCCCTGCCTCGCTCTCAAGTTCGCACTTTCCGCCGTGGGCCTCCGCCAGCCTCCTGCAGATGGCCAGGCCCAGGCCCAATCCCTTGGCCTTGGTGGTGAAGAATGGGGTGAAGAGCTTCTTCACATCCTCTGGCCTGATCCCCTGCCCCGTGTCCTCCACGGTGAAGACGGCATCACCTCCTTCGAGCCCGCAGGTCACCTTCAGGGTCCCTCCCCCGGGCATGGCGTCGATGGCGTTGGAGATGAGGTTCTGGAGGACCCTCTTGATCTTGGAGGCGTCGACCCGTATCTGTCCGTCGTTCAGCCTGGTCACCAGCCGCACGTTGGGTGGGATGGGGACGTCCTTCATGGACTCCTCCACGAGCTGTTTCAGCTGCACGGGGGCCTTCTTCAGCTCCGTGGGCCTTGAGAACTCGAGGAGGTCCGCCACTATCCTGTTGGCGTGGTCAACGGCCGCCTCCATCGACCGTATGGTGTCCCCCACCTTCGTCCTCTGTTTCTTCGGAAGGACGTTCTCAAGGTAGAATAGGTTCGTGTTTATCGCCGTGAGCGGGTTCCTCAAGTCGTGGCCTATCATCGTCGCCACCTCGCCTATGGCGGCCAGGCGTTCCGCCTTGAGGAGCCTCTGCTGCGCCTCCACCAGCTCCTTCGTCCTCTGCTGCACCTTTCGCTCCAGCTCGTCGGCGTGGCCCCTGATCTGCTCGGTGGCCTGGTTCAGCTTCTCTATCAGTTGAGCGTTTTCTATAGCCACCGCCGCCTGGTGGACGAACAGCTCCAACGGGGCCAGGGAGTCCTTCGTCGGCCTCCTTCCATCCAACGGGTCGTCGATGCTGAGCTGGCCCACCACCCTTCCGTCGGCCAGCTTGAGAGGAGCGTAGAGGAGGTCATCCGGGTTCCAGTCCACCATCTCCTCCGGAGGGACCTTGCTCGGAACTGTGGAGGCTTCGAACCTCTTCCTCACCCAGGGGTCGCTCCAGGGTAGGTAGTAGAACTCGCCGATCCTGAAGCGCTGAAACTCCGGCCCGTAGCGTGAAGCTATTTCACTGCCGGGTGGCCTGTTCTCCCAAAGGAACCTCCTCTCCTCCTCCGTGAGTCCGGACGTGACCAGATCGTCGTACGAAGGGATCTCCATGTTCTCGTCCCTTATGGATATGACGACCCTCCGCCACCCCAACGACCTTATCGCCTCCGCTATCTCCCTCAGCCTGTCCCTGACGTCCGTGCTCCTCATCAGCTCGGCCGAGCTCTTCATGAGGGAGGCCATCTGGTTGGAGCGCTGCTCGATCTCCCTCCTCTTCTCTATGTTGCCCAGGGCGGTGGCGGCGTGGGACGCCAATATCTGCAGGAGCTTGACGTCCCTCTCGTCGAAGGCGTTCACCCTCCTGCTCTGCACGTCCAAGACGCCAACCATCCTTCCCTCCACCTCCAACGGGACGGCGAGCTCGGACATCATCCCCGGCACCCCTTCTATGTAGTCCGGGTCTTGGCTGACGTCCGGGACCAGGATGAGGCGCCCCTCCTTCAGGGCCTTTACGACTACGCCCTTCCCGTCCAGCATGAAGGACTGTATGCCCAACCCGGGGTCACCCCTCACCGCCACCTTCTTCAGCCTGCTCCTGTCCAAGACCAAGAAGGCGGAATGTTCGAAGCCCAGGGTCTTCCATACGGCCTCCACGGTGAGCTCGTAGACCTGTGAGAAGTCCGAGGCCCTGTTCAGCTGCGCCCCGAAGAGGTTAAGGACGGAGAGCCTCTCCTCGTAGAGCTCCCTCTCCCTCTCGTGTCGACGCCTCTGGATGGCCGCCCCCAGGGCCCCGGCGGCCGCCCTCAGGGAGTCCTGCTCGGCGTGGGACCATTCCCTCTCCGAAGCGCACTCGTCGAAGCCGATGAAGCCCCACCATTCCTGGCCCACGAGGATGGGCACGAGCAAGATGGACCTTATCCCCTGCCCCTCCAAGAGCTTCTGCTCCGCCTGGGACATGTCTCTTACAAGCCCTGAAACGTGGCGGCCGTGGCTGAGGAGTGAGGCCCACCTTCCGAAGGCCATCCCGTGGACGGGGATGTTCGAGACGGAAGGGTTATCCATCTGGGGAGATGCGCCAGGGGCTACCCATTCGTACTTCTTGCTCGTCAGCAGCTCTCCGTCCTCCCTATAGTGGTTCTCGAATATGTAGGCTCGGCTGACCCCAGTCGCCCTGCCCAGCCTCTCCAACAGCTGGTTGACGGCGTCGTCCCACGTCTTCGTCGTGGGGAGGACTTCGGTAGCGTAGCCGACAGCCTCTAGGATGGCATCCCTGCGGGAGAGGGCGGCCTCGTCCATCTTCTGCCTGGTGACGTCCTCCTGCACGGCCAGGAAGCGGCCTATCTTTCCTTCCGCCGACCTGATGGGCGAGATGGTAGTCCTGGCCCAGTAGTATGAACCGTCCTTCTTCCTATTCAGGAGCTCCCCCCTCCAGACCTTGCCGGACAGGATGGTCAGCCAGAGCTCCTCGTAGGTCTCCTTGGAGGTCTCCCCGGACTTCAACAGCCTGGGGTTCTTGCCTATGGCCTCGCCAGGGCTGTAGCCCGTCACCTCCGAGAACTTGGGGTTTACGTATTCTATGTTGCCGTCCACGTCCGTGATCATGACGATCGAGGCGCTCTGCTCCACCGCGGCCGTGAGCTTCCTAAGCTCCTCCTCCGCCATCTTCCTCTCCCTTATGTCCCTCAATACGAGGACCAGGGCCGCGGGCTCCCCGACCCTGTCTGTGATGGCGGTGGCCATGGCGTCCACCGGGACACGGGAGCCGTCCTTATGCAGGCAGGTGAGCTCACCGGAGTAGTAACCGGACTTCTTTACAGCATGGGCTATCTCCTTGGCGATGGCGTCCCCCGCCCCGGGCTGAAAGATGAGGGAGAGGGACCTGCCCACAGCTTCCTCCCTCCTGTAACCCAAGACCTGCTCGGCTGTCCCCATCCACCTCAGTATGACCCCGCCGAAGTTCGCGAGCACCATCGCCCCAGGCATCTTCAGGAGCATCTGCTCCGAGACCTGAAGCTGAGAATGGGCGGCCTCCGCGCTTGCGACGTAGCGCTTCAGCTGCGCGTAGAGCACCAGAGGTGCGACCACGACGAAGACGACGCCAGCCATCGCGGAGACCCACAGGGCGAACCTCGGGTCTTCCGGGAGGAAAGCCGTAGCTGTGGCCGTCAGGGCCAGCCAGATGGCCCCTCCTACGGCGAAGGTAGTGGCGGTGCGCTTGGGGACGTCTGAGCCGCCCAGCATGCCCCCTTCGGGAGGCGATCTCTCCACGCGCACGCATTAAGAAGGCCCGAAATAAAAGGGATATCCATCAGCCTAGGTGAGGTCTGCGGGGGTCCCTTCCGCCGAACCCGCGTCGCCTCCCTCCCCTGCGCCGGACCTGGGCAGGACGATGGAAACGGTGGTCCCCTGGCCGGGCCGGCTCTTGACCTCTATGGTCCCCCCATGGGCCTCCACCAGCCTCTTGCATATCGACAGGCCCAGGCCCAATCCCCTGGCCTTGGTGGTGAAGAATGGGGTGAAGAGCTTCGCCATGTCTGCCTCCCGTATCCCTTCGCCCGTGTCCCTGATCGTGGTCACCACCTTGTCACCCCTGACGTCCGAAGCTATCTCCAGCTCTCCTCCCTTGGGCATCGACTCCACGGCGTTCAGGATGACGTTCCTGAAGACCCTCATCAGCTTGGAGGCGTCTCCGTCCACTTTGGCGGAGGCGGGGATCCTAACGTTCAGCTTCACGTCGGACGGGATCTCCATCGACCCTATCGTGTCGTTCACGATGGGGCGCAGTGGCAGCCCCTTGACCTTGAGTTCCGTGGGCCTCGAGTATTCCAGCAGGTCCTCTACGATCTTGTTGGCGTGAGAAACGGCGGCCTGCATCGTCTTGATGGACTCCTTCACCTTTTCATCCACTTTGTCGCGGAAGGCCTCGCTCAGGTAGAACAGGTTCGTGTTTATCGCCGTGAGCGGGTTCCTGAGATCGTGGGCGACCTGGGCTGCGACGCTGCCGACCGCCGCCAGCCTGCCCGCCTCCAAGAGGAGGGCGTGGACCCTCTCCAGGTCCTCCGTCCTCTCCTTCACCATCGCCTCCAGGTCCGTGCTATACCTCCTCAGCTCCTCCTCGGCTTTCTTCCTCTCAGTTATGTCCTGCATCTGAGCCACGGTGTACAGCGGCCTCCCCTCTGGGTCCTTCACCACCGACCCGCTCAATGCCACCCAGACGGTGTGGCCATCCCTGTGGACGTACCTCTTCTCCATGTGGAAGGACGCTATGGCCCCTTCGTTTATCTTCCTGAGCACGTCCAGGCTCGCCTGAAGGTCGTCTGGGTGGGTGATGTTCCGGAAGTTTTTCCCCTTGAGCTCATCCTTCGCGTAGCCCAGCATCCTGCAGAGGGATTCGTTCACCTCAAGGAAGCTACCGTCCGCACCGGTCAGGGCCATGCCTATCGCGGCGTCCTCGAATGCCGACCGGAACCTCCTCTCGCTGTCCGCCAGGGCGTCCTGGGCGACCTTCTGCCTGGTGATGTCCACGGCTACGGCCATGGCCCCCCGCACCCGGCCGTCCTCGGCCCGGAGGGGGGACATGTAAAGGTTCAGGTCCATGGGCATCCCGTCCCTTCCCGTCCGCCTAGTTTCGAAGGAGACGAGCTCTTCCCCTGTCAGCAGCCTTCGGATGGCCTGCGCCAGCTCCTCCCTTTTCTCCTCCAAGAAGGGGACATCGCCTCGTTCTCCGACCCTGCCGCCGGGCAGGCCGAAGACCCTTTCGGCCGCCCTGTTCCACATCGTCACCCTGCCGTCGGGAGCTATGGCGAAGGTGGCCAGGGGGGAAGCGTCGAAGATCAGCTGAAGCATCTCCGTCCTCCGTTCGTATTCCTGCTGAAACTCTCGAGCGGCGGAGGAATAGCTGTTGAAGAAGTTGTAGAGGATTACGCCGGCCATGACGGAGTAGATGGCGACGTTCAGCAGCGCCAGCCTCAGCGCCGTCGACCTCTCCACGTACAGCTCCCCCACGGCCACCACTGAGACCAATATCCACAGCCCGCCCATGATGGCGTACAGTAACGTAAGCCTCAACGGCGCCATCAGCTCTCTGAACCAGCTCATGTTCGGCTCACCAAACAGGGCCTTGCGAGCCGGGTCTCCTCGGGAGACGCTTATAAGAAGGACGAAGACGAAGGATGAAAGGAAGGGGCGAAGCCGGGGGATGCCCCCGTTCTCTTGCGTTTGCAGCAAGATTGCCCTCTTTTTCCCGCTTGTTCAGTAAAGCTTAAACCGACCGGGGCGGCGAAGGGGAGATGGTTTGAATTCCGCGCCGTTGGGCTCCAGGTCGAGGAGGCTGGCCCTGGCCTCCCTCTTCTCCGTCATCATCTTCCTCTCCAAGGCCGGCCTTCCCTCCCCGTTCGACAAGGCCTTCTTGGTGGTGCAGGCCCTCCTCCTGGTCCTGGGCGCCTTCCTCCTCGGGTTCACGGGGGCCACGTACATCTCTACGCTGAGCGGCCTCCTCCTTTCCCTGTGGAGGGCCCAGTTCGCCCCGTTCACGGTTGGCCTGTCCGTGCTCTACGGCCTGCTCGTGGACGTGTTCGTGGTGGGGCTCAGGGCCATCGGGGCGGGTGGAGCCGTAAGCACTAAGAAGACCGTGGTCGCCTCAGCTCTGAGCACGGCCATCACAGGCTTGGTGAGCTACTACGTTACGGTGTGGGTCTTCCAGCTGCCCATCCCGACCGACCTGCTGGTGGACTTGGGCATACTGGCGGGAGGGATAGTGGGAGGCTTCGTCGGCGGGTGGCTGGCGGCGTTCGTCTGGGGAAGGTACATATCGCGCCTGGTGGGTGTGGGGAAGGAGGTGCCGCCTCCGCTTACAGGGACGGAGCCTTCGTAGGACGGGCGTCGAGGAGTTTAGTAGGCGGGGCGGGGATTGCTTACGTTGAAGTAGATTGGCGATAGAGGACCTGATATTGGGGGCTGTGGTCCTCCTCTTCGTCCTGGGCATACTCGCATCTTCCATAAGGATAGTAAGGGAGTACGAGCGAGCGGTCATGTTCAGGCTGGGGAGGCTGATAGGGGCGAAGGACCCGTCCTCACAGTTCTCAGACGGATTGAACGGGAGCCCCAGGGGAGCAAGTAGGACGGAAGTCAGTCCTTCGTCAGCTCCGTAGGGGGAGGTTCCTCCACGTCCGGGGTATGGTCACACTCTATGTAACCCCTCCCCCTCAGTTCGTCCCTGGGCAGGTCGATCACCTGACGCCTGACGTTGAACTTGCACTTCAGGCACCTGCGCACCGGGACGACCGCCTGGGCCCAAGGACAGAGGACGGCCGTTTCGCCCAGTTTATGCACGAAGATGTGGCGCGGTCCCCGCTTTGTCAGCTGGCTCATGGTCTCATCCGAGGATGGCATCGATAAAAAGTTTGTTCCCATGAAGCTAGCTATATCATGGAGAGGACCGTCGTTATCTCCTCCCAACGGTACGTCCTAGTGGCCGAGATGAAGTTGCCTATGATGTAGGAATCGTGAAAGGCGGCGAAGAAGCTCTTCTTCGCGTCCTGATACCTGTTGATGGCCTCCGCCTGAGTGGCATACGCGTAGAAGTCCGTCTGGCTGATGTAGCCGCCGGAATCGTAGGCAATTGTGACAATCTCGTGGGTGCCGGCTTCGCTGGCCCCGGGCAGGTAGTTGAAGCCCATCACCCTGTCCTTCGTGTTCGTGATGAGGTAATATTCCAGCCTCCTCTCTTGAGTGAAGAATCCCGGGTTCAGGCCTAAGTGGGTCTGGATCATGCTGTCTATGAGGGTCCAGGCCGACACGCCCCCCTCCGCATAGAAGACGTACCCATCGTAGAAGACGAGGAAGGCCTTCGTGGCCTGGGCCTGACCGGTCGGGGAAGGGTAGAAGTAGAGGACGCCCTTCTGAAGGGAGCTTGGGATGGTGGAGTTCGTATAACTGTAGAAGTCTTCGTAGACCTGGGGCTTAGGCCTGAAGACGTTCACCATCTGGCTTTCGCTGAACCAGACTCCCATCACGAAGACGGTGTTCGTAGCCGTGAGGTTGAAGCCGTTGTCCGAGATGTAGAGGGCGGTATCGTTCCTGATGGCCCTAAGCCCCGCCGGAGAGGAGATGATGTTGCTGTAGTTGTAGACCTGAAGGTAGGAGGTCCCGCTTGGTATGTAGGTCATCCAATCTTCGTTGGGGAGGGTCACGTTGGCGGGGAGTTGGTAGACGGGCGGGCCTGCGAAGAAGTTGACGTATATCCAGTAGCCGCTCGCCACTACGACCAAGAGGAGGATGGCCCAGTTGGCCCAGTCGGGGAAGCGCCACCCCCTCCTATCCTTGGCCCTCTCCTTCCTCTTCCTCGCCAAAGTCGTAATGAAACCCCTTCGGGACCTATTTAAACCGATATCGAGGCGGGCGGAGGCTACGTATATCTAAGACGAGGCCCCATTACGTTCCGGATGGCCTGGGCAGGGTTCAGGAGGGAACACAGGGACGCCACCGTCTTGCTCTCCATACTCCTCACGGTCTGCGTTTCGGCCGTGCTGGCGGAATACATGAGCATATCCATGACCCAGGGGGAGAGGACGTTTGTGGCGCAGGTGCTGGGGGCGCAGCTCTACCTTACGCCAGTCGCGACGGGGGTTCTGATAAGCGGGATGGTCGCATCCGAGATGTACCTCGTCTCGAGGCTGGAGAGGGTGGGGAGGATGGCGGAGGCCGTAGTCCTGATGAGCGTAGCGATGGCGGCAGGGTTCCTGACGCTCGCCTTCGCCAAGGGGTTCGTCGACACCTTCTTCGGGGCGAGCAGCGGGGTGGCGGTCATGGCAACCCTCAGCCTAGGGGTGTTCCTTTCGATCTTCCTCACGTTCCTGGTCCTGATCGGAGAGTATTCCGAGACGGTGAAGAACGCGCTGTTGACGGTGTTCAGCTCGACGATGGGGGCCTTCTTCGGGCTCATCTTCCCCACGCTTCAACTGCTGCTGCTCATGGTCACCATGATGGGCCTGGACGTGGTGCTTACGTACGGGAGCTCACGCACGGCCTCCAGCTGGAGGCCGAGCAGGCTTGCCTTCACCACCAGGGATTGGGGGGTGGGTCTGGGGGACCTGATAGTCTACACGACCGTCACGGGGAAGGCCCTGGTGGCGTATGGACCCCTCGTCTTCGTGGCCTCGGCCCTTCTCTTGATGCTTGGCATATCGGCCGCGGTGGCCCTCGTCAGGAGGTGGAACTGGAGCTCGGTCCCCGGCGTGCTATGGGGAGGGGGGTTCGCCTCCCTTCCGATGGTCGCGTGCCTGCTGTGGGCTTCGACAAACGTTTAGAAGAGGGAAGGTGCGCCCAGGGCAGCCGTGGAGGAAGGAGGTTCGGGCGCCTGGTGGAGGGGCATCTGGAAGCCCCTCGTCGTAGTTAACGTGGTGAACGTATCCCTTACCTTCGTGGGCCTGGCCTATGGCCTGGCCTACTACAATACGTTCGGGCTCCTCTGCATCCTGGAGTCGGCCTTGGCCCTGATGGCCGCAGGGGGGACGGAAATGAACGAGAGCGCCTTTGGGGTGAAGCTGAGGGGGTTCATGACCAAGAAGGAGGTCGTATATTCCCCGAAGAGGCATAGGGAGGCCCGTCGCACCGCCAACGCCTTCATCCTGACTGCGGCCATCATCTTCGGCGAAGGGCTGGCCGTCTCTCTCCTCTTCTACCTATGAAGGGCCGCGGAGCTCACGCTCGGAGCGGAGAAATAAAAAGAAGGGTGAGAGGTCCTTTCGAACCTCACTGTCTCCTTCTTGCGAATAGGAATCCTGCTGCGCCGACGACGATAGCGAGCACTATGGCGCCGTAGACAAGCGTCGTGGTCGTCCCTAGCTGGCCCTGAAGGCTATCGATGGAGGCCTGCAGGCTGGCAGTGGATGACTGTAGCTGGCTGAGCTGCGACTGCAACGCGGAGACGGAGCTGCTGGTGGCCAGGCCCTTGAGCGTGTCGTCAAGGGACGCCACCGTAACCTTCGATACGGCGCCGTACTCCGGAGGTAGCACCGTGGGCAGCTTGGAGTAGTCGTAGTTAGGTCCAGCTGCCCCGCCGAAGGCCGCTTCAGCCGCTGTCACGCCAGGGAAGTACACCCTGTAGTACCAGGTGCCCGTGGAGGGAGGGGTGGCGAACATCGTGTAGGAGCCGTCGCTCCCCGTGACGCTCTGCGCTACCCCCTTCCAGGTGGAGTTGTCCGCGGACTGCTGCAGCACCACGATCATGTTGGCGTAGCCAACTCCAGTGACGGGGTTGGCGAACCTGCCCGTCACAGGGAAGGTGAAGCCCAGGTAGAAGGTGGGAACGGTTGGGGTTGGAGCAGGCAGAGGTGCGGCGCCCGTCGCGTACCCTGCGCTAGCAAGGTAAGACTTGGCCAGCTCCGGGTCGTACGGCCTTGGGTGAATGTTGGGGTTGCGCATGTTCATGACCGCGGTGGTGGGCACGTGGACGTCCGCAGGGTCGCCGTAGCCATCTAAGAGCTGGTCGATGATCTGCTGCCTAGGTATCAGGAGGTCGAAGGCGGTCCTGACGTACCTGGCGTAAAGCCAGGCGTTCGCAGGGTCCGTCTGCCCCTTCGGCGTGGCCGTGCCCGTCCCGAAGATCGGATGCTTCATGTTGTACCCCATCTGCTGTATCCCCGAGTTGGGGAGGGTGTACACCTTGGCGAAGGCGAGGTTGCCCAGCTTGACGTCCTTCTGCATCTGATAGTTCTGGTCCAGCGCGTCCGCGTCTCCCGTCTTCAGGGCCGCGATGGCTGGGTCCTTCTCCACGATGTACTTGACGTAATAGTCAGTTATCCCGAAGAGGCCCTGCGCCTCCTCCGCGGTCCTGTTCCAGTAGCCATTGAACTTCTTCAGGTGGACTAGCGCGGTCACCGAGTCGTAGCTGACGAACTGATACGGGCCTGTCCCGACGGGGCCCACCCACGGCTTGCCGTTGGCCGTATAGGTCCCCACGCCGGTGTTGAAGGAGTGACCCAACCAGTCCGCCGCATCCACTCCCTCCAGGACGTGCTTGGGTATTATGGCGAACCCATCGCCCTCAGGGTGGAAGATGGCGGCTGGCTTGCCTGAAGCGCCGAAGTTGGCTATCTTTATGGAGACCGTGTTCGCATCTATGGCCGTCACAGTGGCCTTCCTGTCAGGGTTGACGGCGGTGACCGTGGGCGTACCGGTGGCCGGGCCGTACCAGGCCGTGCCTTCGTCGTTGTTCAGGACGAGCCTGGTCTGGGTCTTGTTCAACCAAACGAAGGTGATGTCTTCACCTATGAAGCCTGAGTAGAACCCAGCCGCTTGGGTCCCTGTGGGGTAGTAGAGGGTTCCGTAGAGGCTGAAGAGGACATCGTCGGCCGTGAACGGAGCTCCGTCTTGCCACTGTACGTTGGGCCTGAGGTGGTAGGTGTAGGTGTACTTGTCCGCGGAGATGTCCACGCTTGTGGCCAGGTTCGGGACGACGTTCAGTTGGGAATCGAGGCCGAACAGCCCGCTGTAGATGGGGTTGAAGGCGATCGTGTCGTACCAGGAGTTGCTCAGAGGCGGGTTCAGCGCCAGGAGCTCACCCGTGGAGGCGAACACGAAGGAGGTATGTCCGGGGTATTTGATGAAGTCGGGGACGGGTCCCAGGTTGTCCCAGACCCAGGCGTAGCCGTTGAAGTCAACGGCAGGGTTGGCTGGCATCACGGTGCTGGAGAACAGGATCTGAGAAGCAGGCAGGTCGTTGAACTCTACGGTCTGGGCGTCCCAGAAGGCCGCCCTGCCCACGTCGTTGTAGCCGTTGGAGATGGTGGTCTCTATGTCCTTATCGAAGGTGGCGTTCTTCCAGAGCATATAGTTAGAGTTCGGCGGCGTGTTGGCGCCGTAGTATATCTGGAAGTATCCGGATACGGGGAAGGCTCCGGGCGTCCAGCCTATGAGCTGTATGTCGAATCCACCTTGGTCGTACGTCTTGCCTATCATATCGGGCGCCGGGGTCAACGACCTTGCGTAGACCGCCCCCCAGGAGAGGAAGACGACCTGCGCGTCGATCCCTACGAACTGCATGGAGTTGGCTATGATGGCACCCCACTGGCGCCTCAGGATGTTGGCGTTACCTGGGGCGATGAGGGTGACCTTGAACAGAGGAGTCGCTGCGTGCGTAAGGATGGGCGTCGTCCCGAACACCATGACGGCAAGCACTATCGCTGTCAGCAAGATCTTCTTGTTGAGTGCCATTCCTTCAGAATGCACCGAACTGTGAAGGATGCGCTAGCTTATTTATACCTTACTCGTCTCGCTTCCCCACGAACCGGCAGAAAAGACACGAAATCCGCAGGCCTTTGGCAGGTTCTGCAGAGGTCGCCTCGTCTTCTTGCAACATGGCTGGAGCAAGCTCTACCACAGGTCATGGATGTTCCTCTCGCACAAGCAAAATTTAAGTAGGAACACGGTCCGAAACTTCGACGGCTTGGGCTTAGGCAGGTACGTAATCAGGAGACTGCTTTACATGATCCCGCTCTTCCTGGGGATATCGATGATAAGCTTCGTGGTGATGTACGCCGCCGGGGACCCCATCCAGATCGCGACGGCGGCAAACCCAAGGATCACCCCAGGGCAGCAGGAGGCATTGAGGAAGTACTACGGGCTGGACCAGCCAGTTCCCGTACAGTACGTCAACTGGTTGAGGAACCTCCTTCAGGGCAACTTCGGCAACTCGTTTTACGGAGGTAGACCTGTGAACGAGCTGATCGGCAGTTGGCTTTGGGAGACGGTCAAGCTTCAGCTCGTTTCCATCGTCCTTTCCCTCGTGATCTCCATCCCCATGGGGATCTATGCCGCCTTGAAGCAGTACTCTAAGACGGACGTGGCCATCGAGGGGGTGGCGCTTTTCGGTGTTTCCATGCCGGCCTTCTGGATAGGCATCATATTGATCCTCATCTTCTCCTACTACCTGGGGTGGCTCCCGAGCGCCGGGGCCTACGGGGCCCCTAACCTGTGGAGGGTCTTCGGGGTACAGGACCCCACGTTGGACGCCATCGCCCACATAATCCTTCCGGCGGCGGTGCTCACTTACCTGAGCCTGGCGCTGAACGTCCGCCTGATAAGGGCGAGCATGCTCGAGGTCCTGAGGCAGGACTACATACTTGCGGCGAAGGCTTCCGGGCTGAAGAATAGGACGGTGATCTACAAGCATGCCCTGAGGAACGCCATAACTCCCGTGGTCACCTTCCTGGGCCTCTCCATAGGTGCCCTCCTCGCTGGGGCACCTCTGACGGAGACCGTCTTCAGCTGGCCTGGATTGGGCAGGCGGTTCGTCACGGCGGCGGGGAACCTGGACTTTCCGGTCGTGATGGGCATAACGATGCTGATAACCATCATGACGCTTGTGGCGAACCTCGTGACGGACCTTTCGTACGCCTGGATCGACCCAAGGATCAGGGTGGAATGATTGACGCAGCAGGTCGCGCTTCAGAAACCCGCAAAGAGGAGGCGAAGCGCCAGCCAGTGGGCCGTCGCATGGAGGAGGTTCAAGAGGAACAAGGCGGCCCTAGTGGGGATGTTCATGGTGGGGGTGCTCTTCTTCGTGGCGGCCTTCTCGAACGTCCTGGCCAAGTATCCCGCGAGGCCGGACCCGGCCGCCTTCACTCCATTCTACGAAGGTGACACGGGGGCCCCTCCCTCTTGGAAGTATCCCTTCGGGACGACCGCCCTGGGGACGGACGTATACAGCGAGATAATCCACGGCTCGATCTGGACGATATACGTAGCCGTGGGGGTGACGGCGATAACCATGGCCCTCGCGATAGTGACGGGGATCACGGCGGGATACTTCGGTAAGTATGTGGACGACGTCATAATGAGGGTGGCGGAGGTCTTCCTCGTCTTCCCTTCGCTTCTTTTGATATTGGTCTTCGCAAGGATATTCCAGCTCTCCGTCTCCGCGACATATTGGGACGTGTTGGGCATGAAGATACCCATCGGCCTCACGATGGTGGTGCTCATCATAGCCATCTTCGGTTGGGCCGGCGACGCGAGGCTGGTGAGGGGCGAAGTCCTGAGGGTGAGGGAGCTCGAATTCATCCAGGCCGAGAGGGCCCTCGGTGCGAGCCGTGTGAGGATACTCTTCAGACACATCTTTCCCAACGTGCTCTCCCCGATCATAGTGGTGGCCACCCTCACCATGGCGTCCGCCGTCCTCATCGAGGCGGGCGTAAGCTTCCTCGGGTTCGGGGACCCGAACACCGTGACCTGGGGGAGGATCCTCTACGAGAACTTCCAGAACATAGGCACCCTCTGGTGGGCCGAGGTCTTCCCCGGCCTTGCCGTCTTCTGGACGGTGCTGGGCTTCAACCTGATGGGGGACGGCCTGGCGGACGCGCTGAACCCGAGATTGAGAGAATGAGATCATGACAGAGATCAAGGAAGGAGATGTCCTCCTGCAGGTCGAAGGCCTGACGACCTACTTCTTCACGGAGGCAGGGATAGTCAAGGCCGTGGAGGACGTCAGCTACGACGTGAGGAAGGGGGAATCCGTCGGCCTTGTGGGCGAATCCGGCTCCGGCAAGACGGTTTCTGCCCTGTCCGTGATGAGGATAGTCCCCAAGCCGGGGCGCATCCTTCAGGGGAGGGTGAACTACGCAGGGGAGGACCTGCTCATGAAGAGCGAGGAGGAGATGAGGAAGATAAGGGGCTCCAGGATAGCCATGATATTTCAGGACCCCACATCGTCCCTCAACCCCGTCTACTCCGTAGAAACCCAGCTTACGGAGATCATGAGGCAGCACCAGGACCTGACGAGGGAGGAGGCGAAGGACAGGGCCAGGAAGCTCCTTGAACTGGTCGGGATACCGGAGGCGGAGAAGAGGCTGAGCGAGTACCCCCACCAGTTCAGCGGGGGGATGAAGCAGAGGATCTGCATAGCCAGGGCGTTGGCCCTGGAGCCGGACCTACTCTTCGGGGACGAGCCCACCACCAACCTGGACGTCACCATACAGGCGCAGGTCCTGGAGTTGCTGAAGAAGCTTCAGAAGGACCTGCACATGTCACTTGTGATGATCACCCACGATATGGGCATAATAGCGGACATGACTCAGAGGGTTGTGGTGCTGTACGCCGGCAGGGTCGCGGAGGTGAGCCGGACGTACGACCTTTACAAGCATCCCAGGCATCCCTACACCGAGGCCCTTCTGGCGGCCGTGCCCAGGCTGGACAAGAGGAAGGTGTTGGAGGTCATCCCGGGGAACATCCCCAACCTGATCGACCCTCCCAGCGGGTGCAGGTTTCATCCTAGGTGCAAGTACGCCACAGAGATCTGTAAGGAGAAGGTACCTCAGCTGGAGGACAGCGGAGATGGCCACCTTGTGGCCTGCCACCACTGGAGGGAGCTCTCCCTGAGGGCGGAGGAGTAGGGCCTTGGCTCAGCTGCAGTCGCAACAGGTCGTGCTCGAAGCGAAGGGACTGGTGAAGTACTTTCCGGTCTACACGAAGGGGATAGTCCTCAAGAAGAGGGTGGGCTCCGTCCACGCCGTGGACGGCGTCTCCTTCCAGATAAGGGAGGGTGAAACGCTGGCGCTTGTCGGCGAGAGCGGCTGCGGGAAGACGACCACAGCGAAGGTGATACTGAACCTCGAAGCCCCGGATGCGGGCCAGGCGTTCTTCGAAGGCAAGGAGATCTACTCAACCCTGAAGAGGGGCACCACGGCGGAGAAGCTGGCTTTGAGGCGCAGCATGCAGCTCGTCTTCCAGAACCCGTACGGAAGCCTGGACCCGAGGATGACGGTCTACGATATCCTCAGCGAGCCCTTCGAAATCCATAGGCATGTTCCGAAGTCCGAGTGGAAGGAGAGGGTCTACGAGCTGCTCCGCATGGTGGGACTGGAGGAGTATCATGCCGAAAGGTACCCCCACGAATTCAGCGGGGGCCAGAGGCAACGCATCTGTATAGCCAGGGCGCTGGCGGTGGACCCGAAGTTCATAGTCGCGGATGAGCCGGTCTCGTCCCTGGACGTGTCGATAAGGGCGCAGATCTTGAACCTGCTGATGGACCTGCAGAAGCAGAAGAACCTTTCTTATCTGTACATCTCACACGACCTGAGCAGCGTGCGCCAGATAAGCCATAGGGTGGCCGTGATGTACTTGGGGGAGATAGTCGAGGAGGCGCCCACGGACGAGCTCTTCGCCAGGCCCGTCCACCCATACACTCAAGCCCTGATGTCCGCCGTCCCCATACCCGACCCTGAGACGAAGGTGCAGAGGATCATCCTGCCAGGAGAGGTCCCCAGCCCCATCAACCCGCCGCCTGCCTGCCGCTTCCATCCCAGGTGTCCCTACGCCACGGACATCTGCAGGGAGAAGAAACCGGAATGGGAGAAGATTGGGCCGGACCACTTCGTGTCCTGCCACCACTGGCGGAAGTTCTTCTAGCCCCTTCTGCCACGAACCGGCCCCTAGGGTGGGCGCCGAGGCCGTCCCCTCGAGTTAGGTTTAAAGGACCACCCATGGCGAAACCTGGCGGGGAACCCCTTGAGGTACCTCAGGAGGACCAGCCAGAGATTTCTATTCTTCGGGTATGCCTTCGTCATCCTGGGGCTCGCCTTGGTAGTCCTCAGCCAGGTCCTCCCTCTCATCCCCATGCAGCAGACGATGGTGCTAGACGGGCCGAAGAGGGCGCTGGGGGAGTCCAGGCCCTATTGGATGGACCTCTACATCGTACCCCCCATCCGGAGCGGGAACATGTTGCACGTTTCGCTGAATTCGAGCGGCGCCAGCCCCATATATGCATACGTCTACTCTCAGACGGACCTGTTCCACAGGGCGAACGAGAGCATCCAGCCCCCCGTGGGGAACATCGTCCTGAGGGAGAACGAAACTGAGGCGAGCCTCGCCATCGCCATAGGCCGCACCGACTCCTACGTGGTCTCAGTCATCACGTACGGGGCAAGCTACAGGCTCGTCCTGAGCTCCGTGTGGCCACCTTTCTACTGGTTCAAGGACGACCTGTGGTACGGCGTGGTCCTCACCGGGTTGGGGGTGACGCTCATCCTCATCGGAAGGGAGGAGCTCATGTGGGAACGGAGGGTCTACGGGCTTAAGGGTCAAAGCAGATGAAGCTTCTGCGCTTCTATCATCGCCCTGCCGTAGGTATACCTGATCAGGGCGGACTCGACCTGATACATGTTCCTAGAATACTTCACGGCACCGTCCGCCCTGATTATGGCGACGAGGCCCTTCTTGTTCAAGCTCTGGAGGGCCCCCCTGACGGTGCCCTCTATCGAAGCCCCGGGGTTCAGCGGCGCCAGGCTCGCCTCGAGCTCTCTTCTATGCCTTTCGAAGAACTCCCTCATGGTGAAAGGGTTGGTGGCCCAACCCTCTTCTCTCCTCAGAATCTCCCATACTATCTCTCTTGCCGTGCTTATCCGAGCGTACTTCCCGAGATACGCCATATGGGGTGAAAGGGAGTCGCGCAAGTATCGTTTAAGTCTATCGTTTGAACGAGCGAGGACGAGCCGCCTAGGGCCCCCCTTGCATCTCCGGATGGTGAAGGCGACTCGACCATACGGATAAGTACGCCCACCCTGTTGGAGGTGAGGGATGCCTTGACGTCCGTGATGGTCGGGCTTAGGCTGCTCCGCTGCCTCTCCGTCGGCGTCACCCCCCTCTCCGGCCTGTGCAGGGCCTCCGGCCTGGGGAGGGCCACGCTGTCGGAGATGCTTTGGGAGCTGGACGGCAAGGAGGTGCTAAAGTTCGATGGAGAGATGGTGGAGGTGGGCAACGCCACCAGGCCCCTGTTCGCTGCCCACCTGCGGAGGGAGGGGGCCAGCCTTGGAGAGCTTTCTTCGGCCTTGGATTGGAAGGAGTTCGAAGACCTTGCGGCGGAGGCCCTGGCGGCCTGTGGATACAGCACCATAAGAAGCCTCAGGATGAAGAGGCCATCGAGGGAGATAGATGTCCTTGGAGTGCACTCAGGTTTCGCCTTAGCCTTCGACTGCAAGCACTGGGGGAGGTGGAGCCTTTCTGCGCTGGCCGGGGCCGCGGTGAGACAGGTGGAAAGGTGCAGGCAGTACCTGGGGACACATGAGGCTTCGACGATGGGGGTCAGGGAGGTGATGCCGGCCATCCTAGTGCTGCAGGACTCCGGATGGGATAGGGTGGGGGGCGTGGCCGTAGTGGCCGTGGACAAGCTCTTCTCGTTCGTCATGGCGGCGAAGGGCCTGACTGGTTCTTTCGTCACTCTCAGGCTATAATAGAGAAAGGAGGCCTTCGGGAGGCGTAAGCGGAAGGTTCCGGGCGAAGGAAAGGTCCTTCCTTCCCTGGGCGATGGTGAGGGGGTCCGCCCACGCCCTTTCGAAGGACATGAGCTGGGATGGCTCCAACGGGAGGGAGGCAAGCCCCGTCTTATAGTGGATGGAGAGGGGTGCCCTGTAGTCACCCTCGGGTTTCATGGAGCTCCAGTCAACTAGCACCTTCTTCGCCCTCAGCTCCTTCTTGTCCACGCTGCTCGTGGTGTAAGGCCGCTCCAGATGGAGGGAGGGGTACAGCCGACCCACTTCGTCGCTCACCAAGCGCTCCTCCACTCTGGCCTGGACGGACCTCACCACCGACCTCAAGGTGGGGAAGTCCAAAGGCTTGGGGGAAGGCTCAAGCCTACAAAGCACCTGGAAGCCCCTGCTTCCGCTGAACTTCAGCAGGGGCAGACAGCCTGCCTCCCTGAGGACCTCATATGTGAGGAGCGCTACGTGCTTCGAGTATCGGAAGGCATCGGGCTGGCCGGCTATTTCGTCCCCCAGGTCCAAGTCCACGAGGAAGACGTCCGGCACGCCTTCGAAGCCGTGGACGTATGGGATGAAGTCGACGCAGTGGTCGTGCACCAACCTCATCAGGTCGGAGGCGTCGGAGACCGTGAGGTGGACCGGCTTCGGCTTGTACTTGGCGTAGCGGACGAAGATGGGCTCCACCTCCCTTATGGGGTCCTTCTTTCCGGAGAAGACCTTGACGGCGGAAAGGGGCCTGTTCGAGAGATAGGGCAACATGTAGTCCGCGACGATCGGGTAATACCTTTCGGCGACGAAGACAAGGTAGTAGCTCCTGTTTAGGGCGTCCCGATGTCCGGCCACGAGCGGAAGGACGTACCGGTCCAGCTTCTCCGAACGGTAGTAGGCTCCGCCCTTTTTAGTTACGTAGCCCTCGGAGGCAAGGGACCCCAGCGCCTCCATGACTGACCCCTCCGTGACGCCGGAGCCGGTGAGGAAGGCCACGTCCCTGCTCACCTTCTCGAAGATATGCTCGAACGTGACCGGCCTGCCCTCCTCCTTTATGCTCATGAGGAAGGCGACCCTGTCCTTCAGCGAAACCTCTCCCCCTTCCCCGGGGCCCCGGCCTCTCTGGCTGCTCTCCATCGTGCCTGTAGACCGCCCACGACGTTTAAAAGCCTAAGGGGACGCCCGGACCTCGATGGATGTTCGCGCCGTGCTCTTCGACCTGGACGGAACCCTGGTGGAGTTCAGGGTCGACTACGTCCAGGGAAGGAAGCTGATACTGGACTTCGCCAGGAGGATGGGTTATGACATGGAAGGCCAGACCGAAGAGAGGAGCATGCATGACATCATAGACCATTATAGACGGATAGGCCAGCCCGAGGCTCACAGGGCCGTTAAGAAGTTCGCGTACGACCTGATGGAGCGCCTGGAGGTCCAGGGGGCGGCCGAAACGAGACCTTTCCCCGATTCCATTCCCGTGCTGAAGAGGCTCAAGGGGGACGGCGTGAAGACCGCGGTGGTCACCAACAGCTGCCGCCGAGCCGTCGAGCTGGTCTTCGAAAGGTACCCTCTGAGACAGTACATAGACGCCGTAACCACAAGGGACGACGTCGATGTGATCAAGCCCGACCCGGGGATCGTGGAACACGCCCTGAGGCTTGTCGGGGTCACGGGGAGGGAGAGCGTGTTCGTAGGCGATGCCCCTGGGGACATACTGGCGGCTAAGGCCGTGGGCAGCGTATCCGTGGGCATCCCGAGGGGATTTGCATCGAGCGGGCAGCTGCTGGAGGCTCGACCGGACTACATCATATATACCCTGGAGGCCCTGCCCGAGCTGCTCCAGCGTTTGAAGGTGGAGGAGAGGAGATGACCATCGAGGCGTCTGGATCGCTGAAGGGCAGGCTGGTGGTGGTGACGGGCGCCAGCGGGGACATAGGGACGGAGGTGGCGATGGCGGCCGCAAGGGATGGCGCCATCGTCGTCGGTACTTACATGTCGTCCAAGTCCAGGGCGAAGGGGCTGGCTTCAAGGGCCGAGAAGATGGGGCTGCACATAGAGATGATGAGGCTTGACGTCTCCGACGAGGCGGACGTGAAGAAGTTCTTCTCGAAGCTCTCGGAGAAACATCGGAAGCTGGATGCCCTGATCAACGTGGCGGGACACTCCGACAGGAGGGTGTGGTTCTCCAAGCTAGACGAGCTGAACGAAAGGACCTGGATGGACGTACTGAAGGTGGACCTGCTGGGAAGCTTCTACTGCTGCAGGGAGGCGGCTAAGATGATGAGGGAAGGGGGTAGCATAGTCAACTTCTCTTCTGCGGCGGGCATCACAGGCCACTCGGAAGGGTTGCCCTACACGGCCGCCAAGTCGGCGATCGTAGGGCTGACCAAGAGCTTGGCCATGGTTCTGGGACCGAAGGTCAGGGTGAACGCCGTCGCGCCGGGAAACGTGGAAGCGGGGAGCATACGCTGGTATGACGAGGGAGGAAGAAGGATGCTGGCCGAAGAGGCGGCGCTAAGGAGGTTGGGGAAGGCGAGCGAGGTGGCCGAGGTGGCGATCTTCCTCGCCTCCGACAGGTCCTCTTACGTGACGGGGCAGGTCCTCCTCGTCGACGGCGGCATATAGCATGGAAGCGCACGACCGAAACTCGATACTGATTTAAATAGGGCCCGGCTGAGTCACGACCCGAAGCATATGGTCGATAGCGGGAGCAGGCCGGTGGCTACGGCGGAGCGATGGCGAGAAGGGTCCACGGAGGTGCTGAAGCCCTTCTTTCAGAGCCTCGTGTCCGAAGGCGTGGAGGCCCGCATGGTCGAAGGCCCGGGGTTCGTCTACATAGAGACACCGGGAGCGGTGTACGGTCGTTCGCAGGCCGAGCTGGACTCGCTCAGGACGGCGAAGCAGAGGAGGCTGGTGCCAGGGTTCAGCCCCCGGTCCTCCCTCTTCATCGAGGATGACTCGTTGCACTTCGATTACGGCCACGCCCTTCCCGGCTCCAAGACGTGCTCGGTGGTCCACGGACACAGCGGAAGGGCGTCCGTCGAGTTCTTCGGCGGAGTGGGGCCGAACGGAATGATCTTGGACTTCGCCGACGCCAAGGAGGCCGTCAGGAAGACCCTGAAGCTCGTCGACCACAAGTTCGTCATCTCGGAGAAGTACGTCGTTGGGGCATCGGAGAGATCGGTGAGGGTGCGCTTCGAGGGACCCAACGGCGGGTTCGAGCTGAAGGCGCCCCCGTCCCACGTCGTGATATTGCGTGAAGAGGCGACGAGCGAGAACATCGCAAAGTTCTTGGTGGAGAAGTTGTTGGAGGGCCTACCCTCCGCCGTCGAGGGGGTGAAGCTGTTCGTCTTCGAGGGCGTGAACAAGGGTGCATCTTACTTCAGGGTGGGGAGGACTTGAAGTCGATAGCCCTCCTCTCCGGTGGGATAGATTCCGCCGCTGCCCTCTTCTGGTCCAAGTCGATGGGGAGGCAGGTATACGCCCTCACCTTCGATTACGAGAGGGAGCAGTCCCCCGAGCTGAGGGCGGCCAAGAAGGTCGCCAGGGCGGCGGGGGTGGAAAGACATTTCATAGTGAAGATGGGATTCTACAAGAGGCTCAACGGCTCCCCCTCGGCTCGGAGGACGGTCATAGTAGATCCTGACGATGGGATTTCGCAGGCCTACGTCCCCGGAAGGAACATCGTGTTCCTCGGGGTATCCGCGGCTTACGCGGAGACGCTGGGGGCGGAGGAGGTCGTGACCGGTCATAACCTGGGAGATGCGGACAGGTTCCCGGATGCCAACCCCACCTTCTTCGAGGCATTCAACAAGCTCCTCATGCTAGGGCTCAAGGGCGGCTCGGCAGGTCGGCCCGTGAAGGTCGTCGTCCCGTTCGAGGACATGTCCAAGGTGAGGGTGCTGGCGAAGGCCCTTGAGCTCGGTGTGCCATTAAAAGACACCTGGAGCTGTTACAACAATGGGTCAAGGCCGTGCGGCCTCTGCTACGGATGCAAGTCCAGGAGGCAGGCGTTTAGGGAGCTGGGGGTCAGCGACCCACTGATGGGATGAGGAGGATGTGAAATGGAACTGAACCTGGAGGCCGATGTGCAAAGCGAGAGGAGCGAATTCGACGTCAGGGCGGGCGTGGCTGGCCTGAAGATGATGATGAGGGTGGGGCGGTACGTCCTCCCGGCGGAGCTGAGCGTGACCACGATGACCCACGGCACGAGGGGGGTTCACATGAGCCGGCTCGTAAAGGCCGTGCAGGATAACAGCGACGCACCACATGCGGAGGCGGCCCTTCGCCGTATTTCGAGGGAGGTGAACAGGACGCAAAGGGGAGCGGGGGTCTCTGTCCGCTTCAGTTACCCTTTCAAGGACGTCTTCGCCGGTGTGGAGATACGCCTTCAGAGGAACGCCTTCACCTACCTTTTCAAGGCGCCCGGCATAACGGCCTGCCCCTGCAGTAGGAAGATGGCCGGCGTAGGACACATGCAGAGGGCGTGGCTCCTCGTCGCCATTCATTCCAGGTCCTTCGTCGACATCGAGGAGCAGTTGGAGAAGATGCTGGGTTGCTTCAGCGCGACGACCATCGCGATGATGAAGAGGCCGGAAGAAGCAGCTAAGGTCTTGGAATCGCAGAAGAACCCAAAGTTCGTAGAAGATGTGGTCAGGGACGCGGCGAAGAAGTTCCCAGAGGCGTTCTACCTGGAGGCGAGGAGCGAGGAATCGATACACATGCACGACGCCGTGGCCATCGTCGACCGGCGACGTTAGATGAGGCTCAGCCCAATGCCTTACTGTCATCCCTTCTTCCCTTAACTCTGACGCATCATCGCCTCATTGGACAGGGCGCTAAGTTGGCATAAAAGCCTTTTCGGGGCAAGATTGGGAAAGGCATTAATGCAGGCCCGACCATATGAACAGCATTCATGGCAATCGAATGGCTCGTCATGATGGAGTGGGCCGTGGTCACCTTATCGATAGCGATCGTAGTGGGCGTGACGCATTCCTTCTACCAGGCCGCCAAGAGGAGGGGAGAGATGGGCGCCCATCTTCCACGGCTTGAAGCCCCCGCCACGGGATACTTCATAAGCGTCACGCTGCCGGAGGTGGACTCCTCCCTCCTAAGGTGTGAGGAGCTGCTGAACGGAGGCTCGCTCGAAGAGTGCGTGAAGTCAGCGTATGCAGCGGCGGAGAGGCTCTTGGAGGCGGCCGCGCTTAACATGGGTGTGGCCTCCGCTCATGAGAGCCTAGAGGAACTGGGGGGAAGGCTGGCGGCCGCAGGCCTAGCTCAGCTCGAAGCTGGCGAGCTGAAGGTCCTCGACTCCACAAACCGGAACCTGACAGGCCCGCTGACCTCGGCCGTAGCGGCGAGAACCCTGGCGGCGGCCTTCTACCTGCGGCAGTACCTCTCCCACGCCCCCGTCCAGCTCCCCACAAAACCTATAGCGGATGCCCCCCACTGAATTGTATGGGCTTGAAGAGGGTCCACGCCTTCAAGAAGGGGATAAGGGTCCTCGGGATAGCGGAGTCGTTCACCCCAGGTAGGGATGTCAGCAGCCTACTGGCGGGGGTGGTGATGAGGAGAGACTTCATAGTGGACGGCATCGCGTTCGGCAGGGCCACGGTGGGGGGGGACGATGCGACGGATTCGATAGTGGAGATGGTGCAGTCCCTCAAGAGGAACGACGTGAACCTGGTGATGTTGTCCGGGGCCGTCATAAGCATGTACAACATAGTTGACCTTGATGAAGTGTGCTCCAGGACGGGACTGCCCGTGGTCTGCCTTACCTACAGGGAGTCGTCCGGGCTGGTGGACGTGATAAGGAAGCACTTCCCGAAGGACTACAGGAAGAAGGTGGCCCTCTACAGGAAGCTCGGTCGCAGGGTGGGGGTGACCCTCGGCACTGGCAAGACGGTCTTCGTGAGGGCCTTGGGGGTAGAGAGGGGGGAGCTGACGGAGTTGCTGGACAGCTTCACTCTACAGGGAAAGTATCCCGAGCCGGTGAGGGTGGCGGGCCTCCTGGCGGCCGCCGCAAGGAAGCTATCCGCCGTAGGTCAGGTCTAGCACTACCTGGCTGGTGCGTGGGCCCACCTCCCTGACCACCTTGCCGAAGTTCAGGCTCAGGCCGGGGAACCGGTCCTTGAGGCCCTCCCAGGCGACAAGGTGAGGGGCGGGCTCAGCCGTGGTGACGTGGGCATAGTAGTGTATCATAGAGCCAGGCCGGCAGACGTTGATGGCGTACTGAAGGTAGTCCGCGGCCTTTTCAGGAAGGGGCATGAGGACCCTGTCCACACCGGCGGGAAGCCTCTTCCAGAGCTCGGCGCTGTCACCCAGGAGGGGTGCCACCCTATCCTGCACCTTGTTCAGGTGCACGTTCTGAACCATGTAGTCGTATGCTTCCTTGTTCAGCTCGGCGCTGTAGACCATGGTTCCTTTCCTCTTCTTCGCTATCACTATGGAGAAGGTCCCCACCCCAGCAAACATGTTGAAAACCTCTTCTTTTTCGCGGACCAAGCTGGCTACCCTCTCCCTCTCGGCCGATAGGCGAGGCGAGAAGTACATCTTCGATATGTCCACCATGAACTTGCAACCGTGCTCCAAGTGGATCGTAGTGGATCTGCCTTCGCCTCCGAGGAACTCGAGCCTCCTGATCCTGTAGTCCCCCTCGACCGGCCCCACCTGGTTCCACACGGCCTTCAGGCTCTTGATGCTGCTCAGGAGGACGTCGGCCACCATCCTCTTCTTGTCCTCGGGGAAGCCTTCGGGGAGCTTGACGACGGCCAGGTCCCCTATTGCGTCGAAGCCCCCCGCCACCTGTTCTATCTCTTCGGGCGTCAACCTGCCTTGGAGGAGCTTCCTGAGCAGCTTCGTCAACGGCCCTGACCTTCACCGTGTCCTTTTGAAGGAGGCTCCATGATAAGTTTATGGGCGCCGCCGAAGGTGGGCATCGGTTCGCCTACCTTTCTCCCCCAGGTCCGGCGGGCGTCCTCGAAACGTAGTAGTATTCCCCCCTTGATTTCTGCTCTCTGTCGAGCCGGCTGTCCGGCTTGTTCACCCTCGGCCTCCCCGTCGTGGCATCCCTCCTGTAAGTTATGGCCACGTCACTCAGGAAGAGGTTCATCCCCCGCTCCTTTGGCATGGGGGCAGAAGCATGGCCCTCCGTCCCCGGCCTGCCAGTGAAGATGATGAGGCTATCTGAGACGATGTCCACCAACATGATGTCGTGGTCTATGACGATCGCAGACCTATCCATGGACTTGACGTACCTCTGGATGGCCTTCGCCATGGCGATCCTGTCCTCCACATCCGTGAACGCGGAGGGCTCGTCCAAGGCGTATATGTCCGCCTCCCTCAGGAGGGTCAGTGCCACAGCGGCCTTCTGCAGCTCGCCTCCGCTTAGCTCCTTCACCTTCTTTTCCAGCAGCTTGTCCACCCTGAGGGGCTTGAGGAGCTGGACCATGTTCTGGCCGCTGCTCCAAGCGTCCCCGACGGCGGAGGTCAGGAGCTCTTGAACCGTCCCGTCGAACTCGCTGGAAAGGTACTGCGGCTTGTAGGATATCTTCGCCTTGGAGAGGGCCTCGCCTTCATCCGGCCTGAGGTCGGACGCGAGCATCCTCAGGAAGGTCGTCTTCCCCAGGGCGTTCGCCCCAAGCACGCCCACGACGTGACCTCTCTTCACGGAACCGGGCTCGGCCTGGAGGACGTAGGGAGGGTAGGACTTCTTCAAGGCAGTGTACTGAAGGAGGATAGGAGATTCCGACTCATCGCCTATGGGCGAGTAGACCTCGAAGGTTACGGGGGAATCCCTGAAGCGCACGTTCTCCCCCGGAATCATTCCGTCGAGGAGACAGTTTATCCCCTCGGATGTGGTCATGGGACCCGAAACGATCCCGTACACCCCGGGTTCGCCGTATATGAGGTGGACGAAGTCGCAGGCGTAGTCTAGGAAGGTCAGGTCGTGCTCCACTAGGAGGACGCTCTTCCCCATCCTTGCTAGCCCCCTTATGACCCTGGAGACCTGCAGGCGCTGATATACGTCGTTGAAGCTGCTTGGCTCATCGAAGAAATATATGTCGGCATCCCTCTCGGCGGCGACGGCCACAGCTAGCCTCTGGAGTTCCCCCCCGCTCAGCTCCTCCGGAAGCTTCTCCAAAGAATCCAAGAGGCCCAGCTGTTTCGTCAGCTCTCTTCCCCTTCCCGTCTCATCGTACTTTTCGAGGAGCAGGCCTGCTGGCTGCCTCCAGGCCTTCGAGATGGAGTAGATGGCCTGGGGCTTCACCGAGGAGCGAACCATCCCCCGGCTCAGCTTCTCAAAGTGCGGCCTCAGCTCCGTCCCTTGGTACGCATCGAGGATGTCGCCCCAAGAGGGGGGCGAATCCAACCGGCCCAGGTTGGGGCGCAGGCTGCCCGAGAGGATGTTGATGGAAGTGGTCTTGCCCACCCCGTTCTTCCCGACAAGGCCGGTGACGCTCCCTGCCTTGGGGATGGGCAGCCTGTACAGCCTGAAGGAGTTCACGCCGTACTGGTGGACCTTCTCCTCCCCCAGTTCGGAGGCTATGTTGACGATGTCTATCGCATCGAACGGGCACTTATTGGTGCAGATGCCGCAGCCTATGCACAGGACCTCGTCTATGACGGGGTACCCTTCGGGGTCCGTAAACTCGATGACCTTCTCCCCCATGAGCTGAGGGGGGCAGAACCTCTGACACTCATGGGCGCACTTCCTGAAGTTGCACGAGTCTCGTTCTAGAACCGCTATCCTGTGCAAAGAGATCACCCTAGGGCTGGAGCTCACTTGGGGGTCGCGTGAACGATCCGACCGTCGCCATGGGCCATAGGTCGCGCCGAGAGGCCGTTGCGACGAACCGGCGATATAAACCGTGCGCCCAAAGATGAAAGGCCGCGCTTTGACGGGCATAACGCTTATCATGGTTGAGGGCGTGATGGGTATCGATGCCCAGGGAGGCCACGTACAAGGGGACGACGCTTACCGCGCGCCAGTGGGAGGTGGTCAGGATGAGGGCCGAGGGGATGACCCAGGCGGAGGTGGCCAAGAAGCTTCACACCACTAGGGAAAACGTCAGCATAATAGAGAAGCGAGCCCAGACGAACCTGAGGGCATCTAGGGCTACCGTGGATGCCCTTATGTCCCTTTCGGCAAGCCACGAAGTCCTCATACCCAGCGGGACGAGCGTGTTCGAAGCCACGTCCATGACCCTGCTCAGGGCGGACGTCCTCGGGATAAAGGTCAAGATGAGCGCGGACGACATACTCGCGCACTTTAGGTCCAAATGCAGGGGGAAGATACGGGGCCATCACCTGACGGCCCCCGTAAGGGTCAGGATCGAGGGCTCAGGTGCCCTTACCATACTGTAGCTGGTCTGCGGATGGCTAGGCTTCACTGGGCCTGCTCCAGCTTCACCTTCTCCCCTTTCAGAAGGAGGTGGAGGGCGGACCCTGCCACCATCCCCAGCAGGTAGCCGTAGGGCAGGGCCACCACCATGAACGCGACCACGAGGGCCACCGTGAGGTCGTTCGAATCTGAGGCCACCTTCTTCAACAGGAGCAGAAGGGTGAGGCCCTCGAAGAGCAGTATCACGCCGAGGACGGAGAAGGGGAAGATCTTGAGGAGTTCGTTCACGACGGAGGCGAAGAAGAGACCTATGATCACATAAATGGACCCGTAGATGATGACGGAGCCGCCCGTGCGCGCACCGAACCTGTAGTGCCCGGCCAGCCCACCGCAGCCGTGGCACACGGGTATGCCGCCGAAGAAAGGCGCAATCAGGTTCATCCCAGCGTAGGTGGCAGAGATGCTCTTCGAGGTTATGTCCCTCCTGGATGGGAACAGGTCTGAGACGAGGAGGGAAGTCGCTATTACGGAGTTGGCTATCGAAAGAGGTAACTGTTGCAGGGAAAGGAGGAGGGTGCCCTGGGCCACGGCGTCCAAGGTGGGCACCTGAAAGTGGGGGAGATGGATGCCCACCCCGGCCGAGATGGTGCCCAGGTCTATCCCTAGGAACGCCGCGTAGAGGGCCCCGGCTAGGACGAGGACGAGGGCCGTGGGGAAGCCCCCTCGCCTGCTCATCGCCAGGACGAAGGCGACGCCTGCGGCAGCCAGGACCCACCCAGCTAGGCCATCCTTCTGGACGTAGCCCACGGCGATGGTCATCAGGCTGAAGCCCAGCCCAGCCTGGATGCCCCTCACCACGCCCTTCGGCATCCAGCGGTCGACCTTTGAGACCAGCCCTGTAACGTTCAGGAAGAGCATCATTAGCCCGAGGGACAGGCCCGAACCGAAGAGGAGGGAGACGTCGGGCTTGGTTGCTATCATGATGGCGGCTATCGCCTTAAGTGGCTGGACGGGCATTGGGATCCCGTATCTCAGGCCGTTGAATATCTGGAAGACGCCGAACATTATGAAGACGCTGGCCGGGTCGAGGTGGTTGATGGCCACCATGCCGAGGATGAGCGGGAGGTCCGTGCCTATGTCCCCGAAGGCGCCGGCCAGCTCGAGCCTGTTGAAGGCCACTCTACCACCAAGAAAGGTGACCAACCTGATCACGGTCCCCCGGGGGTCGAAGGAGAGACTGCATGGCAGACGAAGTGGCTTCCTAAGCCCGAAGCACAAGGAAGGTCCAACGAGGAGGCACGCCTGTTCAAGGAGGGGGGAGGTCTTTAAACCTTAGTAAGCTATATCGATTACATCCGGCGGGATCAGGAGTAATCCGTCATCTTCTTCTGGTAGAGCATCTGCTTCAGGATCGTGCTGGCCTTCACCCACCTCTCCCTCCCTATCTGGAACCTCGAAAGGACGTAGCTAAAGGCGTCTTCAAAGTTATCGAAGAGCTTCGGGGAGGAGTTCATGGCCGCCCTTACGGCTTCTCTCACGGTCCATACACCCAGAGGAAGGATGTAGCCCGGGTAGATCTCCCTGAGGGCCAGGACGGTAGCTTGCCTCCTCTGGCCCACTAGGTACTCGGCGGTGGCCAGCCTCACCGAGTAGTAGCATCCTCCTGGGGCGGCGTAGGTGGTCCTCCCTCCGTATGGCTCGTAGTCCCCCATCACTTCTGGGTAGGGACCGCCCATGTTCCAGGCAGTGTTGGGGAACCAAGCTTCGATCCACTCGAAGCTGTACAGGGCAGGAATGAGCATGACCATGTACCTGTTGTGCAGGTGGTCCTTCTCGAAGACCCTGAACTCATCTATCGTGGGATATTCCTTGAGCCGATCTATAAGATGCAGGGAGAGGTTGCTGTCGACGGCTGTGATGCTCCACCTAGTTGGAACTAGCTTCCTGTTCTTTCCCAGCCCGAACATGCCCACGGAGAAGGCCTTCTGTATCCTTGAAACGGGGAGGCCGTCCTCGTAAAGGCGCACCACCGCATCCGCGGCCTTCTGGTCGTCGTCGTAATAAGCCTTCTCCACCCTGTGGTCTGTGGTGGAGGGCTGGAATTCGTACTTTAGCAAAGAGGCGGACGGACCGAAGGGGGGCGCCTCCTCGTTGACGGTCAAGACGGGCAGCGGAACCTTCTTCAGGAGAAGCTCTGAGGAAATGGGTCTTGAGGAAAGGAGTGATATCTGCAGCTTCTCGAGGAGGCCATGGGGGTCCTTCGCCTCGTGCACCTCAAGCCTCTCCTTTCCCCTTATGAGAAGGGACCTGTATTCTATCACTTCGTCGAAGCTAAGCTTCAGCCACCTCTCCGGTAAGTCTAGGATGGAGGTCTCACCACGAATGGGTGGGACCATGGGCCCGACGTTCACCTTTGGGTAGCCAAAGCGACCCACGAAGGCGGAAGGAGGAGAGTTCCCAAGTATCTGCGGGGAGGTCAACCTCTCCTGAAGGCGAGTGAAGACCTGGGCCTTCAGCAGGACGGGGCAGGAGGGCTTCCCGCAGAGGAGCTTGGCGGAGCGGCAGGCAAGGCAGATCCCGCTTTCCCTGGCCCTGCTGAAGCTAAGGGAGGGGGAGATGCCCCTGAGCTCCATCAGGTCCTCCGGGAAGATCCTGGAAGCCACCTGTTTCCCCTGAAGGAGAACCCGGACCTCCTATTTAAGGGGCAGTTGCCCGTGAAAGACATTAATATATGACCTGGATGTCTCTAATTTATGCCCTCGGACGAAAACAGCAAGATGGCTAGGCTCTTCCGCTCCCTGTCCAGCGAGGTGAGGATGGAGATAATCAGGCTGTTGTTGGCGTCGGAGAAGCCCATACACATCAAGGGTATAGCCAGGAGCTTGAAGCTGGACTACGCCGCGGCCTACAGGCACATAGAGGACCTGAGAGAAGTGGGGCTGGTGGACATATACGAAGTGGGACGCTCTAGGGTCCCCTACGTGAAGAGGAAGGCAGAGGTGGCGATGCTTCTTGACGCAGCGAATAAGCTGTTATGACGAGATGAGCATAAAAGAGCTCAGAAAAGCTTAAATTATTATGCAGGCGGCCACAAGTAATCGGCGCAGAAGCATGGAAGGGAAGGACTCCCCCGACACGCTAAGGGTGGCCCTCACAGTCTCTCTGGCGGCCTTGGCCGCCATGCTCAGCTATATGCACGTCTCCGCCCCCTTCCCTTTGATGCCCTTCCTGCAATACGACGCGGCGGAGGTCCCGGACCTCCTCTCCTTCTTCCTCCTGGGGCCGTCGGGGGCCATGGCCGTCACCACCATCCACTGGATGGCCCTCAACCTTCACAGCAGCTTCGACCCTGTGATCGGGCCTACGATGAAGTTCATGGCCGTCTTCAGCAACATACTTGGGCTCTACGTGGCCACGCTGCTCCTTCCCAAGAGACCATCCCTCCGCAGGTCCCTCGCGACTTTGCTCGTCGCCTCCTCGGCCATCAGGGCGACCTTGATGCTCGCACCCACGTTCGCGCTGTATTACTTCATATCGCCGAACCTCTACCTGCCCTTCGCCGTGGACGCCCTGGCGAAGGTGGGGATCGTCGTGGATGGGGCCCTGGCCGGTGCGGTGATGGTCACCGTCGTCACCGCAATCTTTAACGTGACTCAAGGGGCCGTTTCCGTCATGGTTACGTGGATGGCCTACAGGAGCGCTGGAAGGGTGGCCCTGGTGCAGGCCAGGGCCGACTGGCTGAAGAGGCAGACCGGCCTGGTCTCTTAGCTATCTGCCTCTTAGGCCCTTCAGGACCTTCTCAGGCGCGATGGGCAGTTCGTTGACGCTCACACCTGTGGCGTCAAGGATGGCGTTCCTCACCGCAGGGGCGGGCAGCACTATGGGAGGCTCGGCGATGACCTTGGCCCCGAAGGGCCCGAGCGGGCCCGGCTCCTCTACGATGTACGCCTTGAACTCCTCAGGGATGTCCAGGCTCGTGGGGATGTAATAGTCCGTCAGGCTAGGGTTGACTATGTATCCGTCCCTATGGATGAGCTCCTCCATTGTTGCATAGCCTAGCCCCTGGACCGTCCCCCCGTATATCTGCCCCATTATCCCGGAGGGGTTCACGGCCCTGCCAACGTCGTAGGCCACGTGGACGTCCGTGACCCTGTAGCATCCCGTCTCCATGTCCACCTCCACCCCCAAGATGAGAGCACCCCACGTGTACTGCAGGTAAGGGGTCCCCAGGCCCGTCTCCGTGTCCCAGGGGGCGGGAGGTGCCATGAAGTAGCCCTCCTCCCACATCTTCACGCCCCGGCTGTAGGCCTCTTGGACGAGGGTGGACCAGGGAACCGGGGGGGCCTCCCCAGCCGTGTCCAGGGCCATCCCGTCGACGACGGCGACCCTCTCCTCCCTCACCTTCATGATATCCGCGGCGACGAGGCCCAGACGCTTCCTAAGCTTCTCCGCCGCGACCTTGGCGGCGTTTCCGCCTATCACGACCGTCCTGGACGCGACGGTGGGGCCAGTTTCACGATGCCTAGATGTGTCTGGCCTGTCCAGCCTGAACCTCTCCAGCGGCACGCCTAGGACGCTGGCCGCCACTTGGAGCAGGCCGCTAACAGCCCCCGTCCCGTACTCCGTCAGACCCGTCCCGGCCACGACCGTCCCGTCCCTCTTTATTTCCAGGATGACGGCTCCGTAATCGTTGCCCTCCGGCCCCAGGCTGTTGCCGTGTATGAGGAACGCCATCCCCAGCCCCCTCCTGACGGAGCCGGCCTGCCCCCTGTACTCTTCCCTCCTCTCCAAGTAGCGGCTCGATCGGACGACCCTGTCCACGCATTGTGGAAGCCCACAGGATTCCACGGGCGCGCCGGTGGCCGTCCTCTTTCCATCACGAAGCATGTTCTTCAGCCTGAGCTCGAGGGGGTCCATGTTCAGCTTCCTAGCCAGCTCCTCCATCTGGCATTCTATCGCAAAGGCCGCCTGGGGGCCACCGAACCCCCTCAGGCTCCCCGCGTAGGTGTTGTTCGTGTAGACCAGGTAGCTGTCCACCTTGACGTTGGGGAACTCGTACGCCCCCATCGCATGAAAGGTGGCCCTGCCAAGGACGTATACCCCAAGGGAGGCGTACGCCCCGGCGTCGCTCACCATCTCCACTTCCCCTGCGGTCAGCCGGCCGTCGAAGAGAGCTCCCGTCCTGTGGCGGATGATGAACGGATGGCGCTTCGTGTGCACCACCATGGACTCCTCCCTGTCCAGGCTGCAGAAGACAGGGCGGCCGAGCTTCGTCGAAGCAAGGGCCGCCGTCGCGCAGACGTCGTAGGGGGTTTCGTCGGACTTCGGCCCGAAGGCCCCCCCAGTGAAAGCCTGCACCACCCTGACCTTCTCCAACGGAAGGCCCAGGACCTTCGCCACCGCGGCCCTGGTATGGTGGGGGCTCTGCATCGACCCGATGACCGTCACGGCCCCGTCCCTAGAAGGGAGGGCAAACCCCATTTCGGTCTCCATCGGGGCGGCGTCCTGAAACTGAGTGCGGTAGGTGTTCTCGATGATGACGTCCGCTTCAGAGAAGCCCCTTTCGATGTCCCCCTTCCTTATCCTCATCTGCCTGGCTACGTTGCCGCCAGGGTGGACCCGGACGGAGCCCGGCTTGAGCGCCTCCAAGGGGTCGAAGACGGCGGGAAGCGGGTCGCACACGACCTTGACCGAACGAGCCCCATCCGCCGCGGCTTGCTGAGTTTCAGCCACGACAGCCCCAACTATGTCCGCCGTGGACCTCACGACTGTCGAAGCATAGAGCTGCCTGTCTGGGAGGACAGCGGCGGACTCGTTCAGGCCTGGGATGTCCCTCCAAGTCAGGACTGCGATGACCCTCCTAGACGTCAGGGCGGCGGACGCGTCGATCTCCTTGATGACCCCATGAGGGACAGGGGAAAGGAAGAGCTTCGCGTAGGCCGTGTCCCTTGGCAGGAGGTCGGCCGTGTAGACGGGGCTGCCCATGACCTTCTCCAGCCCGTCCACCCTGGCCGGGCTTTCGCCGACGTAGAGCAACTCACCCCTGTCGGCCTTGTCCTTCACGGACTGCATGAAGCGCAATGCCTGCTCGCTCAAGGCGCGGCCTCGGCCTCCCTCGAAGCATCGAGTATCGCTTCTATGATCGGGTAGTACCCCGTGCACCTGCAGAGGACGCCGCTTATGGCCGAAGCGACCTCCTCCCTGGTGGGCGTAGGAAGCCGGTCCAGGATCTGCTTGGCCGCAAGTAGCATTGCAGGCGTGCAGAATCCACACTGAGCGGCGTTGTGCTTCAAGAACTTGGCCTGCAGGTTGGCCATGATGGGGTCCTGGAGGAGGCCCTCCAGTGTGACGACAGCCTTACCCCCACATTGTGGGGCTAGCACCAGGCAGCTGTTGACCAGCCTTCCGTCCAGGAGGACGGCGCAGAGGCCACAGTCCCCGGTGCCGCAGCCCTCCTTCACGCTCTTGAGTCCGAAGCGTTCCCTGAGGACGTCTATGAGGCGGTCGGTGGAGTCCACGTAGAATCCTTTCTCTTCGCCGTTGATCGTCATGACGACGAAGTGTTTGGACAACCTTCAGCCTCCCCTCGCCTTAACGTAGCAGCTCTCCAGAAGCCGCCTGAGCTGCACGAGGGCCACCTCCGTCCTGTACCACCCAGAGGCCCTGTAGTCCCCCTTCAGGTTCAGCTCCGAGGCTAGGGCGGACTGGGCGAGCGAGATGGAAGAAGGGCTGAGGCTCTGCCCCTTCAGCTTCCCTTCAGCCTCCAAGGCCCTCTGGGGGACCTTGCCCGAAACCCTGTTGAGGGCGATCCCGACGTCCTTGACCGTCTCGAGGTCGTCCTCGAGGGCGAGGAACAACGCCATGTTCACCAGGGCGATGGCCAGGGAGTTCCTCCGGCCGAGCTTTTCGAAGCCGGACCAGAAGTTTCCATGAGGAACTTGGAAGTTGACCTCGGAGAGCAATTCGTGGGGGGCCCTCGCCAGGGCCCTCTTTCCCACGATGAGCTCCTCCAAGGGAAGTGAGCGTTCGCCTCTAGCGTTGAGGAGCTTGACCTTCGCCCGGAGGGACAGGAGGACGGGTATGAAATCCTCGGATGATGTGGCGGAGGCCACGTTTCCTCCTATCGTCGCCACGTTTCTCACCTGGGGGGCGCCAAACCTTTGCGCGGCCTGCTTGAACATGCCAAGCCCGCCCCCGAGCAGTTCAGATTCTAGCACGTCCGAGATGGTGGTGAGGCAGCCGAGCCTGAGGACATCTCCCTCCCTTCTGATGTAGCGCAGGTCGCCCTGCAGGCCGGAGATGTCCAAGAGGACCTGGGGGACTACCTGACGTCTCTTCAACCTCGGGACCAGGTCCGTGCCCCCCGCCAAGATGGTCGTGCGTTTGCCTTCCTCTTCCAGGAACTTCAGGGCGTCACGAAGATCCCGTGGGACGTACATGTCGAACTCCGGCATTCTCAGCCCCCTCCCACGGGCGGCAAGAGAAGGACGACGTCTCCGTCCTTGAACCGAAGCTCAGATGCGCTGGAAAGCGAAAGGGCCCTTCCGTTGTGGTAGACTAAGGCGTAGGGGCGGGGCCTTCCCTCCGCATCGTAGAGAGGCCTTAGGAAGCGCTCCCCGAAGGACCCCGTCAAGGAAGACAGGAGGCCCTCGAAGTCGTCCGCCTCCAATTCCACCTCCCCCCTGCCCGATTCCGGGATGAGGTCGAAGAAGAGCCTGACCTTCACCTTCGCCAACTGCCCTTTCGAAACTGTTGGAAGGCTCGGCCAAATTAAAAACCTTTGTAGCGAGGGGTCATTCGTAGCGCAAAGCCTCCACAGGGGTCAGCTTCGCCGCCCGCCAGGCGGGCAAGAGGCCGGCAACCGCCCCTACGAGCGCGGCCATGAGGACGGCCCCAGCCAGGAGCTCCCAAGTGAAGACGGGCTGTATGCTGGAGAAGGCATTCGTGCCGGTGGTCGTCGAAGCCCCGATGCTGCCAGCAGTCTGGGCGTTCTGGCTTGACACGGCGGCGAAGACGGCGCTCATTACGAAGCCCAAACCCACGCCCGTCCCGGCCCCTATCAGTCCGCCCACCACCCCTATGAGGGTGGACTCCGCCACAAACATCAGGAGGACGCTTCGGTTGTTGAAGCCCAAGGCCTTCAGCAGGCCTATCTCTCGTGTCCTCTCGATGACGGCGGTGAACATGGTGGTCATTATGCCTATGAACGCCACCAGGACGGAGATGGAGGCGACGGCGAGGAGGATGAAGGTGATGTTCCCAAGAATGGTGTTCACCACCCTCAGTATGGACTTGACGGAAAAGACGTTGTAGTCCTTTCCGAAGGCCTCCTGCATGGACTGCTGAACGGCGTCCACCACGTGTACATCGTCCGCGATCACTAGGAGACCCGTGTAGCTCGCTCCCTGTGTGAGGATGCGCCCGGAATCTAGTGGGATAAGGATGGAGGTGTCCGGGTTCAGGAAGAAACTTGGGCCGAACTCCTTTGCCACGGCCTGGACTATGAAACTCTTGTCTACAAGCCTGATCCCGCCCGGGGTCCTAGCCGCCATCGACACGGTGATCACCTGGTCGACGGCGAAGGTGGGAAGGCTTGGGTCGTTTGGCTTGGACACAGACCATCCGATGGCGGCGCTGCTGTAATCGGTGGGCTCAGGCCACTCCCCCGAGTCCAGCTCTAGGCCCGGGACGGCCTCCTGCAGGCCCTGGTCCAGGTCCACCCCAATCACGGTCACCGACTCCGATGTGCCCTTGACCGTGGCCTGGATCAGGTAGTAAGGGTAGACGGCCTTCACCCCCTCGATGGACTGCACCGTCTCAATGGTAGTTGTGGTCACCTTGTTTCCGCTAGCCGGGAGGACCAGGACGGTAGTGGTGCCCAACCTGGAGAGCTGCCCAGAAACGGCGACGTTGAAGCCGTTGGTGACGGACATCAGGCCGACTATCGCTGCGGGCCCGATGACTATCCCCAGGACGGTCAGGACTGCCCTGACCTTCCTGTCCTTCATCGCCCCGAAGGCCAGCTCCACTATGTCCAGAAGGTTGACGGCCATGGCTATTCGACCTTGGGCCGGCCCCTCCTCCTGATCAGGAAGAAGCCCAGCACCAAGAGGACGAGCAGGGCGAGGGCCGCCAGCAGTAGAGACTGGTCAGAGGACCCCGCTCCCTGCTGAGGCTGAGAGCTGGCGGGGGCCTGCCCCACCACCACCTGCAGCTGGAACGGGACAGAGAGGAGCAGAGGGGAGCCGTAGGTGTCCTGGTACTGCACGGTCATGACGAAATCGTAGGGACCCGCCTTCAGCGTGGAGGGAAGGTCGACGGAAATGCTGAAGGGAGTGGGGGTGTCCACGGACAGGTCCCCGATGTACCTTGAGAAGGATGCCCCTGAGAACTCCGCCGCTTCCGGCTTGAGCGTTACGCTCGTGTACAGGGATGTGGACGTCCCCGAGTTCAAGAGGGTGCCCGTCACCGTGACCCTAGTTCCGTTTACAGCTGGTGTGGGCGAGGCACGAACGGATTGCACGGAGACCTCCGGCCTACCCTTGACGAGGACGGAGAGCTGCCTCGTCTCCGAATGGGCGGCACCATCGGGACCTACGTACGAAAGGGTGAGCGAAATCGTGGCCAGCTGGTCGATGAAGTTGGAAGATGGCTGGAGGACGACGGTGATGCTCCTGCTCGACCCGGCCGCCAAGTCCCCCAGGGGCCACGGGCCAGTGCCGTTAACTATGGTGATCCCACCCGTGGCGGACGACGCTATGGCGGAGACCTGAAGGGACTTCACCATCCCGCCGGAAGCCAAGAAGCTGACGGTGCGATAGTTCGTCCTGGCGCTGTAGACCCTGAAATCGTCCAAGCTCAGCGAAATGGGAGAGGAGTAGGGGCTGACGTTCACCCCGACTACCCTGTTTTCGATCATGGTGGAGCCCGACTCATCCTTGTACTGTAGCGTCACGGAAAGGGGGTACAGGCCTGCCGCGGTGAGCGAAGAGGCGTACAGCCTGAGTGGCACGCTGTAGCTGCCACCGACGGAGAGCGTGTCTATATGAAACCTAGCCTTGTCCAGCAGGACCAGGCCCGTGGAGGCCACCGATACGTCCATGCCGAAGAGGTCCGTCGTCCCATCGTTCCTGACGAACAGGGTAAGGTTGGCTGCGCTTCCGGCTGTAACCCCATCGTCGGACAGGGATAAGGAGACGGAGCTCACCCCGAATATCCTCACCGTGAGCTGCAGGTCGGTCGTAAGGAGCGAGTTGCTGGCGTCGAGGAAGGTGACGGCCGCGGAGGCGGCGTGCACCCCGATGGAGATGTCACCCACGTTCACGGGGAACTGTAGCAAGACAGACTGTCCCGGCTGGAGGGCTGGGGCGGTCGCCGTCACGTAGGGAAGGCCGGATGTCCCCGTCATGCCTCTGGGAAGGCTGATCGTGACGGCCAAACCCGACATGGGGACGTTGCTGGGGTTCCTCAACACGACGAAATATGTGGCCGCCCCCTCAAAGGGCTGCACGCTGTTGGGATTGCCAGGGGCCCCGAACCCTGAGTCGATGACCTCAAGGCGGACGGGAGGCCTGACGGAAACGATGACGTACAAGGTGGCGTTCCCCCTTTCCATGGTGGGTTTGAGGTAGGTGACGGTCAGCGGTAGCGAGTAGAGGCCGGGCGTGGCGTCGGGGGAGACCATCACCAGGAACGAAACTGTGGCCGTCTGTCCCGCGGAGAGAGCAGGATAGGAGGAGTAGGAATACGGGGCTCCGTTCGGCCCAGCAAAGGGGACAAGAAGTCCAAGCCTGAAGGAAAGGCCGGAAGCGGTGCCGTTCATCAGGTTCTGCAGCTGCACGTTGAGGTTGACGTTCGAATCACCAGGGCGCGCGTCCATCGGCAACGCGCCCGCTGACCAAGAAGCGGAAAGGACGCCGAATGTGGGGGCGGATTCGAGCACGGGCAAAGGCACCGAAGTTGTGTAGTTCAGAAGGGAGCCGGTGGAGTCGTAGAAGCTGAAGGTGACGTTGCCCTCGTACGACCCGGGGGGGACAGGCCCCACGACGATGGTGAACTGCATGGAGGCGGGCGCCCCAGGTTGGAGGGCGGGGAGAGCGGAGCGGGCGACGGAGGAGCCGCTGGAGCTGGTGAACCCATCGGGCAGCTGAAGGGCGGCGGAAACGGAAGTAAGAGGCGTGGAGGTGGGATTGCGGACGGTGACGTAGTAGAAGGAGGACCCGTAGTTGGGAGAAACGCTCCCCACGCTTCCTGGAGAGCCCCACTGGGCGTCCAGCAGGTCAAGGACCAAGGGGCTGGAGACCTGCACGGGGAAGGTCAGGTTCAGGCTCTCCCTGGAGAAGAGGCCAGTGAAGAATTCTACGGTCATGTTCAGCTGATACACGCCCGCCGACGCACCCGAGTCTATCGAGAGCAGGAATTGAAGGGACGCCACGGCGCCGCTGGGTTGTGAAGGGACACCGGCGGAGGCCAGGTCCCCACCGGTGGAGTTGGTAAAGGGATACCCCAGATGCAACGAATACAGGACCGCTGTCATCGAAACCGGTTGCACGTTCTGGACTAGGACGTTCAGTGGGACGTTGATGTCACCTGGACGCGCGTTCAAGGTCGCCGTCGCGGAGCCCCAGAAGGCCCCCGTCACCACCAACTTCTGCTCCCCTACCGCCGGGGAAGCCGCGGGCAGGAGTGAGAGGAGGATCAGGGCCAACAGAGCTGCGCCGTGTACCTTCAAGCCACCATCTCCTCCCTTTCGACCTTGCCGTCCCGAAGGTAGACTATCCGCCTCGTCAGGTGGGCCACCTCCATGTTATGAGTGACGACTATCAGAGTCTTCCCTTTCTTCCTGTTTATCTCCGCGAGGGCGTTCATGACCACCCTGGAGCTCTTGCTGTCCAGGTTCCCGGTGGGCTCGTCTGCCAGTATTATGGAGGGGTCCGTGACGAGGGCGCGGGCGATGGCTATGCGCTGCTGCTCACCGCCGCTAAGTTGGTAGGGCTTCTTCTTCGCCAGGTCTGCTGCCCCTATGGTCTCTAGGACCTGCAGAGCCCTCTTCCTCCTCGAGGCGGGGTCCAGGCCCTGCATTATCAAGGGAAGCTCCACGTTCTCTATCGCCCTCATCCTGTGGATCAGGTTGTAGCTCTGAAAGACGAATCCTATGTGCTCGTTCCTGAGCCTCGCCAGTTCGTCGTCGCTGAGCTTGCCTATCTCCACTCCGTCGATCAGGACCTTCCCCTCCGTCGGCCTGTCGAGGGCCCCCATCATGTTGAGCATCGTGGACTTGCCACTTCCCGACGGTCCCACGATGGCCACGGATTCCCCTGCGGCGATCCTTAGGTCGACCCCGTTGAGGGCTGGGGTGGGCACCCCTCCTCCATAGACCTTGGTGACGCCCACCATCTCAACCGCCGGCGGCCTGTTCATCTCATTCATTTTCATGCGCCCCCTCCGCACCCTTCACCCTCCAGAGAACTACCTGAACTATGTCCCCCTTGCGCAGGCCCATGACCTCCCTTTCGGCTTCGGGGATCGAGATCCTTCCCAGCTCCTGGACCCGCGCCTTGAACTGGGAGACCTTCCTGTCCCTCGGGATGATCCAGCCGGGCCTGATCTCTTCTAGCAAGATCCTGATGAGCTGAGCCCGAGAAAGGCGGGCCACCCGGCCGGGGGAGCGACGCTCTTCCTCCGCCTGTGAAGACATCCTCCTTCATCCCTCCGCGTTGAGCCAGTACTTTCCATGCCATTTTAATACTTTCCCTGCCTACTTCTTGAGGCCCTTGACCGCCACGACGAAGCCGACCAGCGTGAAGACGACGGCGAAGGAGACCAGGATGGCGAAGTCTTGGGACAGGACCTGCAAGTCGAGGCTGTCGGCCCTGAAGAAGAGCTGCCTCATGGCGTCGTTGGCGTAGGTCAGTGGGTTGAACTTGGCAGCGGCCTGGAGCCAGTCGGGCATCCTCTCTATGGGGAAGAGGGTATTGCTTGCGAACATTAGTGGAAGGTTGAGCAGGTTCATGACGGCCATCTGTGTCTCCCAAGACTTCACCTTGATGGCTATGGCGGCAAATATCGAGGAAAGGGATACGTTGAGTAGCAGTAGGGCGGCGAAGGCTGCGAGGATGGTGACGAGAGTGGTCCCGGGCCCAAGGGTCAGGCCGAGGGCAAGGGCGATGAGGAAGACCAGTATCGCCTGGAGGAGCCCCCTGAGGACGCTGTAGATGACCTTGGCCCCCACTATCGATGCCCTGCTCACCGGGGCGGCAAGCAGCTTGTCGAGGAAGCCGAACCTCCTGTCCCAGACTATGCCCATTCCGCTCTGCATGGACGTGAAGAGTATGATCACGGCGAGCATCCCCGAGGCCAGGTAAGAGAAGTAATCCGTGGTCCCCCCGAAGAGCTGGGCGAACATTTCGTTGAACATCTTCCCTATCTGGCTTGAGAGGGCAGGGGGAAGCTGGCTCAGAAGGTCTGGCGGTATCTGCACCAGCCCGTTCAGGTTGAAGGCCTTTCCGAAGAGGCCCAGCCACAAGAGGGGCTGCACCATGGTCATGAAGAGAAGGAAGGGGGAGCGGACAAGCTTCCTCAGCTCCCTCAGGGTAAGAGCGTACAGCTCTATGAAGGTCATGCCCTAGCACTCCTTACGTTTCGCCTGAACCTCCAGGCCTCTTCCGAGCTCCCCTGCTCCTCCCTGAGGGACTTCCCTGTGTACTCCAGGTACACCTGGTCGAGGGATGGCTTCACCAGCTCCACCCTGGATGGCCTCATGCCCTCCCCTATCAGGGTCTCCATCAGCCTGGGGAGGAGCTCGTCTCCGTTCTTCGCCTTGACCCTGAACTTCAGTCCCTCCCTCTGGACCGCCAGTATGGCGGGGTCCGACTCCAGTTTGGCCGAAACGCCGTCTCCGTTCGTGAACTCCAGCTCTATCACGTCCCCCCCTAGAGAGGCCTTCAGGTTGGAGGGTGTGTCCAGCGCTACTATCTTGCCATGGTCGATGATGGCCACGCGATCGCATAGCCTGTCCGCCTCTTCCATATAGTGGGTGGTCAGGAGGATGGTGATCCCCTTCTCCCTGCGCAGGTCGCCTATGTAGCTCCATATCGCAGACCTGGTCTGCACGTCCAGCCCTAAGGTGGGCTCGTCGAGGAAGAGGACCTGTGGGTCGTTGATCAGGCCCTCAACCAGCTCCAGCCTCTTCCTCATTCCGCCCGAATAGTGCTCCACTCTCTTGTCCGCTGCATCGGTCAGGTTCACGAGGTCTAGGAGCCTAGATATCTTTTCGTCCACTTCGCTGCCACGTAGCCCGTAGAGCCTGGACTGCAACCACATGTTCTCTCTCCCCGTCAGGTCTTCGTCGACGGTCAGGTCCTGAGGGACGAGGCCTATCCTCCTCCTCACTTCGTTCGGCTTCTTCGTGACATCGAATCCCGCTACGATGGCCGTCCCCTCCGTGGGGGTGAGCAAGGTGGTGAACATGTTGATGGTGGTGGTCTTCCCCGCCCCGTTGGGGCCGAGGAGGCCGAAGATCTCCCCTTCCTCAATCGAGAAGGAGACGTGGTCCACAGCGGTCAGGTCTTCGAACCTCTTGGTCAGGCCCCTGGCTTCCACGATGGCCAATTCAACTCTCCTCCTTCAGAAGCTCATCCACCCTAGACCCGGTGGCGCCTATGAGCCTTGTCAGGGCTTCCACCCTGCTGGGCGGCATGTCCTTCAAGCCCGAGGCTACCTTGTGCACGAGCGACCAAACGGAGCGAAGTAGCTTAGCCTTGGCCTTCCAGTTCGGGTCTGAACGCAAGGCTTCGCACATGTCGATGACATGGCGGTTCTTCTTCAGGACGTTCCTGCCCTTGCGGGTGATGCTGTACGTCTTCCTGCCGTCCGACTCCTCCCTGACCGTGACCAGCTTGTCTATGGCCATCTTCTGGAGGGTGGGATATACGACCCCTGGGCTGGGGGAATACATGCCGTTGAACCTGTCCCCTGTGCGCTTGATGAGGTCGTAGCCGTGACCGGGCTCCTTCGAAAGGGTATCCAGCAGGAGGAGCCAGAGCATCCTCCTGGGTAGGAAAGCCCTGTTCCAGCGAAGTTGGTGCATGCCCCCCCGTCCCGATATATCGCGATATAAAGTTTGCTTCGCCTCCAGAAGGGGAAGCGCCCCTGGTCGCTCATGAACGTGTATGTAGGGGTCCGGCCAGGCTACCCTTTCTACATCGGCCGCAATCGTGGGTGAGAAGAGGGTCCTGCGTATGCCCAAGCACAACCGTTATAGGACGGAGCCCCGGGGTAGGGGTGACGGAATGTTCATGTAGGTGGGCCCGTCGTCTAGAACGGACTAGGGCGCCGGCCTGCGGAGCCGGAATCTCGTGGGTTCAAATCCCACCGGGCCCGCTCTCATCCTGGGTTGAGTCCCGCCTCAAAAAGGGCCGGACGACGGGACGACCATGCAGGCCTCTGTCTGGGCATTCCACTTCATAGGCACGGGACGACGCTCGACGACGATGGGGTGAGGAAGTGCGGGCATGGAACTTCTTCAACGACTTCGTGTCTGAGATGGAGACGAAGAACGGGGTGGGAAGCCGTGTCAAGCCCACCCCGACGGCCGCCAAGTCATCGTTGAGCGTCCTCTTGGTGGCGGTGTCCGCCTACCTGGGGCACCGTGATTCGGATGCAAGTTGAGAAGGGAGTAGCAGTAACGATCAGAAGATTGCGTAGAAAGCCAAGAACGGGTTGACAGGCTTACCAAGAAGGGCGGAGGTGGAAACCGCCCATCCGATGGTCAAGCCCAGGACTGTGAGGCGGTACGGGTAGAGGTAACATTGGGACAGCGGCTCACAGAGGAGGGATTTGGCATCCGCCACCGTCAACGGAAAGATGTGAATCCGAAGCGGTACCAGAGCTGTTGGGCCATAGGCGTGCCCCGAGCATCCTCAGGCTGCTGGCGGCGAGGCACTCGAGGAGGTTCAACGAAATTCGAGAGGCGCAAGACATCGAACCGAAGACCTAGCCGACAGTTTGAGGAGGCTCGTGGACGAAGGGATGGCGACCGGGAGGAGCCGAACCGGATACCGAGAAAGGTGAACCAGAGGGCAACGCGGAAGGGGTTCGAGCTGGTCGAGGTATTCTGGACGATGAGCGAATGGCATAAGAAGCAACCCCGGAAGGTTTGAACCAGATGGACGCACTCTCTAGGCTGCTTTCGAGGGCCGATCGCCCTCCTTCTTGGGCTGTGGCCTTACCTTAAGCAACTGTCCGCTTGCCCCGCCGACCAGCCTGGCCCACCCAGCCGGGACGTCCGTGCTCCTGTAGGGCGACGGGGCGTGGGCCCTGTGGGAGAGGTACGCGATGAAGCACGGAGCTATGAGGAAGAGGAGGATGTACGGCCCCGTCAACCCAGAAGCGGGGAAGTAATACAGGGTGAAATCGTAAAACCCGTGAATCATAACGGGTATGATGAGGTTACCGGTGAGCTGATACACAGCCGAGAAGGCCAGGATGCTGAAGGAGAAACGGCCCAAGAGCGCAAGGCCTAATGTGGCAAGCGCTACGCTCCCGGAGGAAGCGGAGCCGACGGCCGACGGCAAGTGGACCAGGGCGAAGGAGAGGGAGGAAACTATCAGCCCCGCGTAGACGCCATGCCTCCTCATCACCGCGTTCTGGACGTAGCCCCGGAAGACGTACTCCTCCGAAAAGGCCACGAAGACCACGTTGGCCAGCGTGAAAGGAAGTAAGGCGTAGCCCGCCTGCCTTAGGATGCCGGCGAGGCCTCCTCCCAGCTCGGCGATTATGAGCGTGCCCATCGTAAGGGTGAGCAGGACGGGGAGGGACCTCACCAAGTTCCGGAACGAGATGCCGAGGCTGGACGGCGATATGCCATCCGACTTCATCGCGAAGGTGGCGAACCCGATCATGACGAAGTATGCCAAGCTCTGCTCGACATACCCCTGGTACTGTTGGAGGCCCCCGGACATCCAGGCGAGGGCTTCGACGTCCCTGTTCAGAAGGAAGAGCAGGGCTGTGAGTATCGAGAGGAACAGAAGGACACCCCTGACGCCACCGTCCGATTCCAAGAGCCTGCGGCCTTAACCTGCCCCATCATATTTAACCGAACATCACGAATTTGTAACGACTTCTGGACAGGGGGAGGGTCAGGCCTGACCCTCCCTCTGAGCCTCGTCGGTGCGTCGCGGGGAAATGGCCTCGGCGATGCGATATGCGGGGTAGGCGGCCGCCAGCAGGAGGGCCCAGCCCAATATATCTCCACTTAAGCCGAAGCTCAGGGTGATGGTTTCGAGGAACGCGGCGAAAAGGAGCATGATGAGGACGGCCAAGATTGCGAAGAGCGTCCTCAACGACTCGAAGAGCAACCTCTTCTTTCGCCACGAGTATATCAGGAAGGTGCCCTGGGTCACTGCGATCGAATAGGCGATGAACTCCAACCAAGCATGTGGGGACGCGAAGAGCGATAGAGCTATCAACTGCCAGGGAATCTGCGAGGACGAAGCTAGAGCGGCCAGGACTCGCCCAGTGGTGGTGGCGGATGCAAGGAAGATCACCCAGCCAAGGGCCGGGACGAATTCTAGCGCCGCTATCCTTATGTTGTTCGTAAATATCCCCAGCACCTGATACACGAAGGAAACGCCTTGGACTCCCTCTAACAGCTGACGTGCCCCTTTGACCAACTCCTCCGCATCGGCCGAGGAGATGGGCATCGCCGCCATGGAGACGTAGATCGCCACCTCCAGTGCCAGAACTGCGACTACGGCTATGAGCCATCTCCTCTCCACGATGTTGGGCATTTGCTGCGCCGCAGGTTGGTAGAAGGCGGGGGCTATTTCATCCCTTCGCCCTGCACCCTTTGGCGTAGGCGCCTTACACCGATGAAGCCCTCAGATCCTCCCAAGCCTTGGCCTCGACCTCGAGACGAGGATGTGCACGCAAAGGCTTAATTCCCCCACGTAGCCGGCTGACGCAGTGAACGGGATGCTGCGTGTAGGCTACGTCGATGGGGCAGACTGAGGGGAGGCCTAAGTGGAAAAGGGCTCCATCGGGTGGTGAAAGTGGAACGAGCTTCATCGACACGGCTCTGCTAATAGCATCTGTGACGGTCACCGTCGCTTTCTTCGCCTACGGCTTCAACATATTCTACATGTTGAGGCTTTCCAAGAGGTATGTCAGGCCCGTCCCCCGCGACGGGAGGAGGCCCGCGGTGGCGATACACCTGCCCGTATATAACGAGAAGTACGTGGTCGAAAGGTTGTTGCGTGCATGTATCGCGATGGCGGACGACTATGGAAGGGAGAAGGTGCACGTAAGCGTCCTGGACGACTCGGACGATGAAACGACGCTGGAGGTGGAAGGCCTTGTGAAGGAGTATGGGGAAAGGGGATACACCGTCGACGTCCTTCACAGGGAGGACAGACGGGGCTTCAAGGCTGGAGCGCTGAACGCCGCCTTGGAGAAGGCGTCGGAGGAGTTCATAGTCGTCTTTGACTCCGATTTCCTGCCGAAGCCGGACTTCCTCAGGAAAGCCGTGGGCTACATCACCGCCGACGACCGAATGGGGATGGTGCAGTTCCGATGGAGCTACCTGAACAGGGAGTACAACTGGATCACGAGAGCCGTGTCCATAGGCATGGACGCCCACTTCCTGATCGAGCAGCCCGGGCGCGACGCCGGCGGGCTCTTCCTCAACTTCAACGGAAGCGCCGGGATCGTTCGGACAAAGGCGCTAAGGGAGTGTGGGGGATGGCAATCCGATACGCTCGCCGAAGACCTGGATGCCAGCTACAGGATGCAGATGCGCCACTACAGGATCCGGTTCGTGAACGACGAAGTCCCCTGCGAAGTGCCTCCCACGGTCATCAGCTTCAAGAGGCAGCAGGGCAGGTGGGCGAGGGGGAGCCTGCAGGTGGCTAAGAAATCCCTGCCAGAGCTGTTGAGGATGCAGGACGTAACGCTAAGACAGAAGTTCGAAGCCTCTGTCCACCTGACATATTACCTTGTCCATCCGCTAATGTTCGCATCCTTTCTGCTCGCCTCGCTCGCCGCCATCTTCGACGTGAAGAGCATAACGGTCGCCCTGCTCGCCCCCGAGCAGATCGGCTCCATAGGGCGAGAAGGTATGTCGGCGTTGACGTTCGTAAGCCCCCTGTGGGCAGTCTTCGGAGTTTCCATCCTACTGTGCACGGCTGCGGCATGGGTGTACTACATCGTGGCCATGAGGAGGCAGGGCATGGGCGTGCTGAGGAACGTGACCCACCTCCTGGCCCTCGGCTTCATAGGATATGGGATAAGCGTGAGCAACACCCTGGAGGCGGCCAAGGCTCTGCTGCTGAAGGATAGCGGCGTCTTCAAGAGGACCCCCAAGTATGCCGTGGTGGGTAGAGAGGGCTCCTGGAGGGACAAGAAGTATCAGGTACCCATAGACTGGGCCGCCGTGGCCGAAGCCCTGTGCATAGTCTTGGCCGCGGTGGCCATGCTGAGAGCGGTCCACTTCGCCAATTATGGAATACTGATGATACTGGGGGTCTATGCCGTCTCCTACTCGTTCGTCCTGGTCACCTCCACCCGGCAGAGCGGCAGAGAGACCAGGCACGAGATTGGCATGCCAAGCTACTGAGGCTCTATCGTGGACGGCGGCTTGTTCGTGACCGAATAGCATACGAGCGAGACCGAAGATATTTCGTTCGTGATCCGCCTGCTCACCCTGTCCAAGAGATCGTACGGCAGCCTGGCCCAGCTGGCGGTCATACCGTCTTCAGAACGGACCGCCTTCAATATCACGACGTAACCGTAGCGTCTTTCGTCTCCCACAACTCCAACCGCTTTGTCGTCTCCAACGGCGACGAAGGCCTGCCAGAGGGACTCGTAGAGCCGCTCCCTCTTCAGCTCCTCCTCAAATATGGCCGCGGCTTCCCTGCAGACGTGGAGCTTCTCAGGAGTCACCTCCCCCATTATCCTGACAGCCAGCCCTGGGCCCGGGAATGGATGGCGCACTATAAAGTCCCTCGGGACCCCCATCTGCTCAGCCACCTTCCTGACCTCATCCTTGTAGAGCTCTTTGAAAGGCTCAAGGAGCTTGAACGGAAGGTCCTTTGGGAGCCCAGCGACGTTGTGGTGAGCCTTGATGCGGGCCGCCGGACCGTTTGTGGACGCGCTTTCTATGACGTCCGGGTAGAGGGTGCCCTGCACCAGCCATTCGAAGGGTCCATGGGCCCTGTTGAACTCTTCGAAGACCTCAGCGAACTTGGCACCTACGATCAACCTCTTGCTCTCCGGGTCCGAGACACCCCTAAGGGCCGCGAGGAACCTTTCGGATGCATCCACGTAGGAGACGTTAAGGCCCAGGACATCCCTTAGTGTATGAAGCACTTGTTCCGCTTCGCCCTTCCTGAGGAGGCCGTGGTTCACGAACAGACAGGAGAGGCGGTCGCCTATGGCCTTCGAAACTAGGACTGCGGCGGCGGTCGAATCGACTCCCCCGCTGACGGCGCAGAGGGCCCTCCCCTCCCCCACCAGCGTCAAAATCTCCCTGACCTTGGCCTCCACGAAGCCCTCAAGCGTCCAGGATTTCCTGCATCCGCACACGTCGTATACGAACGTGGAAAGGACCTCTCTACCGTATTCTGTCTGAGTCACCTCAGGGTGAAATTGAAGGCCGAAGATCCTCCTCCTGTGGTCCTCTATGACCGCGAACGTGGAGTTGTCCGAAGTGGCGTAGACTTGGAACCCCTTCGGGAGCTTGGCCACTTGGTCCCCGTGGCTCATCCAGACGGTGCTCCTCGAGGGGACCCTTTGGAGGAGGACGGAACCCCTCCTGACCTTCAGGGTCGCTTCACCGTACTCCCTTTTTCTGGACGGACGGACGGCGCCTCCCAACGCATGGGCTATGAGCTGATGACCGTAGCAGATGCCGAGGATGGGTAGGCCGAGGTCCCAGATGCCAGGGGAAGGGCGAGGCGCACCGTCGTCGTACACGCTGGCTGGCCCCCCAGAAAGTATCAGCCCCCTCGCTCCGCTCTGCCTCACCCTGCTCGTAGGTACGTCGTAAGGGACGAGCTCGCAGGGGACCTGTAACTCCCTTACCCTCCTAGCGATGAGATGGGCGTACTGTCCGCCGAAGTCCAGGACGAGTATCCCATCGCTAGTGTGCCCCATGAGATGTGTCCGCCGCGACAGATATTTAAGCGTGGCACGGCGCCCACGAAATATGGACTGGCTTCGGACAGTTAAAGACGACCTTCTCAAGGCGGCCATCGTCAAGATCAGGCAGGAGGACAGAGTTTACGAGTACATAGTGAACCCGCTGAGCTCCGGAGTCCCCGAGATCCCCAGCGAGGCGCTCTGGGGATGCGGGTACGAGGTCGCCAGGATCCTGGACCTGAAGGGGGCGGAGAAGATAATGTCCCCCGAGGCCATGGGTTTTCATATAGCGGCGGCTCTGAGCATGGTGACCGGGCTACCCCTGCTCATGATCAGGAAGAGGCCTTATTTCCTGCCCGGCGAAGTAAAGGTGGTGAAAAGGACAGGATACGAAGAATCCGCGATGTACATCAACGGAGTGAGAAAGGGGGACAGGGTGGTGCTCGTAGATTCGCTCATAGCGACCGGGGGGACCCTGATCCCCATCATCAAGGCGCTCTCGGACCTAGGTGTGGTTGTGCAGGACGCTGCCGCGGTGATAGAGAGGAAGGGCATGGGGGGAGTGCAGGCCGTGGAGAGGGAGACGGGCGTAAGGGTGAAGACCCTTCTGAAGGTGGACCTGGTCGACGGGAAAGTCAGATTGGAAGCTTAGGCAGCCTCCGCGGTACGGGGGACCGCGTAGACCCTCAGCCAATAGCGGCCGCTGAACCTTCCATGCTTGGCCAAGGCGGCGGAGCACACGGCCAGGGAAGGAAGGACGGAGATGGCCATCTGAATCACGTTGTAGGCGGCCGTGAGGACTAGCACCATCGCGAGTGCGCTCAAGTCGTCGGCGAAGGTCATCCCCAGGGTCGTCCCCAGCATCCCCTTGGCGAAGGTAAGGTAGCCCGGGAAGAGGAAGGCCAGTATGTACCAGTTGGCCGCCGTCATGACGGCCACCCTGAAGGCAACCCCAAGGGCGGAAGAAAGGACGGCGAACCTCACTAGGCCTGGCTTCATCCCCAGCTTCCTGTGGAGCCACCCACCGCACCAGACCCCGAGGACGGTCGAGCCCACCGCTAGGAACTTGAGCGCCGGACCTATGGGCGCGTCTCTGCCGGCCATCTGCAGAAGCACCCAGTATTCGAATGCAGATATAGCCCCTCCCGCAGGGCCGTACATCATGGCCGCTACGATAACCGGGATCTCCGCGAACTCGAACATCAAGTAGGGGATGGGGAAGAAGGGGAACCTTATCTCAAGGAGGGTCAGCACCATGGAAAGGGCCCCCAGGACGGCCCCTCCGGCAACCACTTCGTTCCTCGTGGGCTGAATGGCCACCAATTTACTTGTAGCTACCATACCGACAGTATTTATGCATTCCTTGTAAATACTAATAAACTGGTAGAGTGTAGCCTAAGCCCTGAAGATGGTAAAGGTCAACAGGGAAGTGCGAGCTCCATATTTCCTCACGATGGTGGAGCTACTGCTCCTGGGGGCGAAGAGCAGATACATCTCCGTCACCACACAGCAGCTGGCGAAGCAGTTGGGGAAATCTCAGCAGGCCGTTTCCGTCCATATCCTCCGACTGGAGAAGGATGGATACATCGAAAGGGAGAAGGACGGAAGGAGGTTCAAGGTCAAGCTTACGGAGAGGGCGGTCAACGACCTCACCTCATACTACCTCTTGCTGAGGAGCGTCCTGGAGGAGGCCCCAGATATCTTCGAATTCAGGGGCCGCGTCTTCACAGGCTTGGGCGAAGGCGCGTACTACATGAGCTTGGAGGGATACAGGAGACAGTTCAAGGAGAGGCTTGGCTTCGAGCCCTATCCGGGAACCCTTAACCTCAGGCTGGAGTCCAGGACAGACAGGGTGCAGATGGAGGAGCTGAGGGCCAGGCCCGGGGCTAGGGTGGAGGGTTTCACCGACGGAACGAGGACATACGGAGCCCTGCGTCTCTTCCCGGCGCTCATAGAGGACGAGAGGGGGGCGATCCTGAGCATAGACAGGTCCCACTACGACGTCTCCGTCATGGAAGTGATCAGCCCCAAGTACCTTCGAGAAGCGCTCGGCCTGAAGGACGGGTCCGTAGTCACCGTGAAGGCCTTCCTGTAGGGCACGGCGCCTTCAGTATTTCTTAAATAACCCCTCATTCCGTACTAGCGAGATGTCAGCCGCCACAAAGCACGCCAACGTGCACGTCATTCGACATCCGCTGGCCCAAGCCATACTCACGGACCTGAGGAACAAGGAGACCGGGCAGATAGCGTTCAGAAAGGGGCTTGTTAAGGTCGGCAGGCTCACGGCATACGAAATAATAAAGTCGTTTCCTGTCAAGGAGGTTTACGTCGAAACTCCGCTCAAGGTGAAGGCCAAGGGGGTTAGGGTACCAGACCTAGACCACATAGTGATAATCAACGTCCTGAGGGCAGCCATGTCTCTCGTGGAGGGCCTGCTGAAGTCCTTCCCCCTCGCAAGGCAGGGCGTCCTCGCCGTCCAGAGGATAGAGGAGAAGGAGGGGATCGAAAACATAAAGGCGATAAAGTACTTCGTGAAGATACCAAAGTTCAACAGCGAGGACATCATAATAATAGCGGACCCGATGCTGGCCACGGGCTCGACCATCCTTGAGGCCATAGACGAAGTGTACAAAGTGGGGAAGCCGAAGAGGCTGATAGTCTCCTCCGTGATCTCGTGCGAGTACGGCGTCAACAAGCTAATGGAGAAGCACCCCGAGGTGGAGCTGTACACGCTGGCCGTCGACCCTGACCTGAACCCACATGCCTACATAGTCCCGGGGCTAGGGGACGCTGGCGACAGGTCCTTCGGGTAAGCGCTTCTCCAGCTTTTTTATTCTAAGACCTTTTTCAAGGAAGAGGCTACCCTCTCCACGCCCACGTCCACGATGTAAGGCCCCAGCCTCGGCCCCCTTTCGCTTCCGAGGAGGACACGGTAAAGCAACTTGAAGTACTCGCCCGGCTGGAGGCCGTTCGACTTGGCGATCTCGAATATGCCGTCTTGGATGGCTTCGGCCTGCGTCGTCGAGGAGAGCATGTCGACCAGGTCCTTAACGGCCTTCCTTTCGACAGCTGTGAGCCTTGGCTTCGGCAGCTCGCCCATGACCTCCACGGCCCAGTTCCTAGCCAACCTTATGCGCTGGAGGAGGGCTTCCGTGGGCTCATTCACCATCCTGTAGGCCTGCAGCCTGCGCACGCAGTACCCCTCCAAATCGTCTGGCGGGGCTGCGAAGGCCACCTCGGCCAAGAGGCGATATGGGACATGCTGCTCAGGAGCCCTGGGAGGTCGAAGGAAGTTGGTATACTCGTACAGGCCTCTAAGGCGAACGGCCTTGTCCTTTGAGCCGACCTTGGCCTTTCCGAAGTATATGTCCTCAAGCTGGTCGTATTCGTCCATGTACTTGGGTATATCTTCTGTCGAAAGCGTGCGAGCCCCCTTTATCCTCTTATACATGAGGAGGACCAGGCTCTTAGGAGACCCGTAACGAAACCACGTTTGGGGGGTGAAGACGTTCCCCGCGGACTTTGAGATCTTCCTCCCCGACTTGTCTAGGAACATTTCGTACTGCACGTGGAAGGGCGGCGGGAAGCCCAAGACGTGCTGCGAGACCCAATCGTTCACCCTGACAGAATCTGCTATGTCCTTCCCGTAGGCCTCGAACCTGACGTCCAGGGCAGCCCAACGGGCGGCGAACTCGACCTTCCAGCTAAGCTTGCCCTCTCCCGTCGACACCCTGACCTCGCCCCGATGGCCGCAGCCCTCCAGCTTCCTGCCTGCGACATCCGCACCGATGCACTCGTAGGCGACCGTCCCAGTGGAGGGTTCGTACGCCTTCGCGTGGGCCGTGTAGATCCTGCCGCAGTTAGCGCAAACGGGGAAGTAGGGAAGAACCTCTTCGTACTTCTCCTGCCCCGTCATTTCCTTTATCTTCTCGCCCACTTCTCTGCCTCTTGAGAGGATCGCCTCTATCTGGTTGCGGAGGAGGTTCCTCCTGTACACCTCAGCCCCGCTCTCGAACCTGTATTCCACCCGAAGTACGTCTAGGGCCTCCCTCAACAGCCCGCCCATGTGAGAGCCGTAGGAGCCGTGGCAACCGAAGGGGTCGGGTATCCTAGAGACGGGCATGGCGAGATACCTGTCGAGCTCCTTGGGCAGCCCGGCCGGTACCTTCCGGAGGCCGTCCATGTCGTCGGAGTAGGCCACCAGCTCGCTCTTGAAGCCCATGTCTTCGATGGCCAGCTTGACGCCGTATGCCCTCAGGGCATCGGACAGGCTCCCTACATGAGGGATGCCGCTCGCCCCCAGCCCCGATTCGACGCGGACGAGCGATAGGTTCCGCTTTAGCGTCCTCTCTCGCTGTATGATTTCGAACGAGAGCTTGTCCAGCCATGTGCCTCGGCCGATCACTTTTTCCAATATGGACGTGAGTCCGAAATAGCTAAGATATGAAGGTTAACCGGGAGGCGATCACCTGTAGTAAGGGACGGGCGCCTTCTCCAGAGGCTTGCCCTCCCTTGAGGCCCTCACCTTCTTCACGGCGTCCTCCAAGAACCTCATGGAAAGGACCGCTTCGTTCACATGTTTCCTCGTCTCCTCCGGGTCGGGATACTTTGCGACGAACTCCTGAAGCACTAAGGAAACGGCGGTGTTTATCACCGACGCTAGGTCGGCACCGCTGAAGCCTTCCGTCATGTCCACCAGGGCTTCCAGGTTCACATCCGCTGCCAGTGGCTTGCCGGCGGAGTGTATCTTCAGTATCTCTAGGCGCGCGGCCTTGTCCGGAAGGCCGACGAAGATGAGCTTGTCGAAGCGGCCCGCCCTCAGAAGGGCGGGGTCCACCATATCGATCCTGTTCGTAGCTGCGAGGACGACCACGCCGGCCAGGGACTGTATCCCATCTAGCTCCGTCAGCAGCTGGCTCACCACCCTCTCCGTGACCATGCTATCTCCGCCCATCCCCCTAGTCGGGGCAAGGGCGTCTATCTCGTCGAAGAAGACAATGCAGGGTGCCGCCTGCCTGGCCCTTCTGAAGACCTCCCTGACCGCCCTCTCCGACTCTCCCACCCATTTGCTGAGCAGCTCCGGCCCCCTTATGCTTATGAAGTTGGCCTGGCTCTCCGTGGCGACGGCCTTGGCGAGCATCGTCTTCCCCGTCCCGGATGGGCCGTAGAGAAGTATGCCCTTGGGGATGTTGTAGCCCATGTGCTTATACGCTTCTGGGTATTTCATGGGCCACTCCACCGCTTCCTGAAGCTCCTTCTTCACGCTGGCTAGGCCGCCTATTTCGGACCACTTGACTTCAGGCGTCTCCAGGTAGACTTCCCTCATCGCGGAGGGCGTTATCTCTTTGAGCGCTTCCTCGAAATCCTTCATGCTGACTGTGAGCTTGTTCAAAGTTTCAGGTGGTATCTTCTCCTCTTCAAGCTTTATCTCTGGGAGGTGGCGTCTGAGGCTCTTCATGGCGGCCTCCTTGCAAAGGTACTCCAAGTCTGCGCCTACGTAGCCGTGAGTCACAGCGGCCAACCTCTCCAAGTCCACGTCGCTGACCAAAGGCATGTGGCGTGTGTGGATCTGAAGTATCTCCAGGCGTCCCCTCTTGTCCGGTACCTTGATCTCGATCTCCCTGTCGAACCTGCCAGGCCTCCTGAGGGCTGGGTCGATGGCGTTGGGCCTGTTTGTGTTGTGAAGGAGAATGGGGTCTTCTCCACCGAAGAAGGCCTCCCCTTCAGCGCCGCAGATGTCGTAGACGTAACCGTCGAAGGGAAGCCTCCTGATTGACTTGATGATCGCCCTCTTCTGGGCCAGGGGTTTCTTGGTCGTCGTGGTGGCGAACGGGTTATTCGCCTTTCCGAAGCTTAGCCTGTACGCTCTTGTCTCGACATTCACTCTAATCCCTGAGACGACCCTTCCTGCCGGGACGGTGTAGGAGGACATGTGTGCCTTTATCCCATGCATCCTACAGAGCCAGTTGAGCTGCAGTATGAGCTCCCTGCTGACCGAAGTTATCTCCAGCCGACCGCGTTTCGGATCGTCGTATCCATCACCTCTTGCTATCCCTCTCAGGAGCTCAATGAAGTAATCCTTCGGAAGCTCGAAGACGAAGGAAGGCAGCCTCTTGTCATGCGTAGCATGACCGAAGAGCTCACCAAACAGGTGCGCCACAGGCTCCTTCTCGTAGTAAAGGGAATAGGCGTTGCTATGCCTTCGCTCTATTGACGGGGAAACGTTGAAGGCCTCCTTCATTAGCGCCTTGACGTCCCCGATGTGCTCCCGCTCTCGAAGGCCGAAGGTGAAGGTGAGTTCATTCGGCCCGGAGGAGCCCCTCGAGAGGTAGTAGCCGAAGAGCCTGCTGAGGCCAAGGGAGAGCCTGACTGCCCTAGGGATCCCATCCTCTGCCCACTTCACAGAGTCGGGGTTGCGGAAGCTGTGCCTCCATCCCTGCACGGTGGACGGATCCACCCCAGCTTCAAGGGCTATCAAGTGGGACTGACCATCTAGGCCCCGGGCGTCCTGTACCGCCAAGCCTCCACCGTAGGATTCGACCACCCCGCCACCGTAAAGGTCGAAGGATGGAACGATTTGATCTTCAAATATATGCCCCCTGACCTGCTTGAGCTCCTTTCTGGACGAGCTGACCCTGTAGGGAAGGTCGACTAGAACATCCCCCACCCTGAGCTCATCGACCCTCTTTGCTTCGATTCCATGGCGGGTCCTGATGAAGACGGAGTGGTTTCCAGTGGTCCTTATGCGACCTCCGAGGTACCTGATCTCGAATATCTCCTTCACCTTGTGCCTGTAGACGGACCTGAAGGGCTGGAACCTGCTGCCCCCGAAGTAGGTGTACTTTGAGAACCTAGGGTTGAGGGCCTTCTTCGGCTGAAGCCCCAGAACCTCATAACCGAACGCGCCTTTCTCTACGCCCTCCTCTCCTTCCATGTAGAAGGAATCGACGAATTCACCTATCGGTGTGAGTTTGACCTTCCCATCCCTGTCCTTGATGAGGATCGGCGTGTCCCCCGTGACGCTTGCAGCTATGACCACCACCTTTCCCCTTCCCTCCAGCCCGTCCATGAGGGAAAGGAGTTGAGAGACCACCCTGCGTTCCACTTCTCCAGTTACTTCCTCCCTCTTCGGGGCGATGGAATCTATTTCATCTATGAATATGATGCTAGGGGACTTCTCCTTAGCCTCCTTGAATATCTCACGCAGGCGAGCTTCAGATTCCCCGTAAAACTTGCTCATGATCTCCGGGCCGCTTATGCTAATGAAGTGGGCGTTGGTCTCGTTCGCCACCGCCTTGGCCAAGAGGGTCTTTCCCGTCCCGGGTGGGCCATAGAGGAGCACTCCCTTGGGAGCCTCGATCCCCAGACGCTCGAAGAGCTCTGGGTGCCTAAGGGGCAACTCCACCATTTCACGTATCTTCTGTATCTCGTCCTTGAGCCCTCCTATGTCCTCGTACGCCACCTGGGGTACGCCCCTAAGGAGTTCGCCCCTCTCGGAAAGCTGAAAGACCGTCCTCTGGCTGATGATCACCGCGTCCGCGGCAGGCGAGATCCCGACGACCTGGAACGTAAGCCTTCCTCCAAAGTAGGGTACCATGATGTTGTCCCCACGCGTGACGGGGACTCCCTCCAGGGCATCTGTTATGTACCTTTCATCTATGGGCGGGATGTTCTCCAGGGGCGCCACGGTCACCTTCTCCGCCGGCAGCGCCTTGATCTTCCTCACGGATACGGTGTCGCCTATGGCCACGCCAGAATTGTTCCTCGTCAGCCCATCTATCCTGATTATCCCTCTCCCCTCATCCGAAGGGTAAAGGGGGAGGCATTTGGCCACGGTCCTGCGCTTGCCCTTTATCTCAACGACATCCCCAGTAGAAGCTGCTAGGGAGTCCATGACATCGTAGTCGATCCTGGCCACTCCCCTCCCCACGTCCCTGGTGTAGGCTTCCAGGACCTTCAGGTTGACGGAGTCAGCGCTCATTACAAGAGTTCCCCCAAGCTATTCGACCTTTATTGGATGGTAGCCCTTATTAGCGTTGCCTCTCAATCTAAACTTGACTTCCAGTATGCCGTTCCTGTAGGTGGCTTGAGAGGAACGCGGGTCTACGGGTTCCTTGAGGGTGAAGTTGGCATGGTAATTGCGGCCGGGAGTCTCGGCCTTTATGTCCATCGTTTCCTCCGTGGCTTCTACCTTGATCTGCTCCTTCTCCGCACCGGGGATCTCGCAGACCACCCTCAGTGTGTCCTTGTCGACGTACTGTTCGATGAGAGGCTCCCTAGGCCCTTTGGCCATTAGTGGGTCGCCGAAGGTGCGGAAGAAGGGCTGCCCGTCCGGAGTGAAGGCTAAGGTGAAGCCCTTCATGAGCGGCCTGTCAAAGTTGAACCCTCTTGTCCTGATGGCTCGCACCATGTTCTCCATCTCTCGCTCCCAATCGTCCATCAGCCGTTCTATATATTCATAGATGTCTCGGAAATCCCTGTCTTCCATCTTGGGTTCGCCTCCTTGTCAACCACTAGTTATCAACCAAAGGTTACAACCAAAGGCTTATTTAAACCTTTTCCCAATAGTTGATGGAAGATGGAGACCCTGGAGCTCATCGGTTCCCCGAGCAGGTGGAAGATACTCGAAGCGCTGAAGACTGGCGATAAGACCGTGGGCGAGCTATCCGAGTCCTTACATATGTCAAACCAAGGTGTCCTGAAGCACTTGGCTGTGTTAATGAAAGCGGGGATGGTGAAGCCAGCGAAGCCCAAGAAAGGGAGGAAGGTCGCATATTCCTTGGAGAGGAGCCTGTTCATGTATCGGTCCGAAGCCCCGGCAAGAGGGCTTTACGTCTTCTACCATAAGGAAGGGAGGCCCAAGGAACTCGAGCCGGAGGTGGAGTTTCGCGTAGGACGCCTTTTGAGGAGGTTGAGGCTGCTCCTCGACAACTACTGTTGAGCCTGACTACAGACGTAGCGGCTTGCTTGGGTCGGGGTTGTTTATCTGCTCGTTGATGGCGTCCGCCATATAATGTTCCCGCAGATTGATGGTGACCTTCTTGACTCCCTCTACGCTTTCGACCGCGTTCTTCACGTCTGCGGCCATCTGGTACGCGAGTATAGCAGGACATACGGGTGTGGTCATGCGAAGCTGAACGTAAACCTCCCCACCCTCAGATATGTCCACCTTCTCCACCACGTTCAGCTCCACGATGGGCACCCCCACTTCGGGGTCCACCACATAGTTCAACTTCTCCCAGATTTCGTTCGACATCTGCTCCTTGGTGGGCATTTGGCTTGTCGGTGGACGTGGGTGGCCTTTAACCGTATCGCGAGAAGCCCCCGCGGGGTCCCAAATGCTCTGCCGTCTCTCGCCGTGATAAGGTCACAGCGCCAGCGCCTCTCTGCGCAACGCCTCTAGCCGGGAATAGGAGCCGAAGGGATCATAGACGCTCTCGACGGTGAAGAGGATGGAGGGCTTAAGGAAGAGAGGTTTGAGCTTGGAGAAATCTACCCTTCCTTCCCCCAAGGCCAAGTGCTGGTCCCGTTCGCCCTCGTTATCGTGGACGTGCACTTCCACTATCTCGTCCTTCATGGCCTGCAAGAAGCCGTCCGTCTGTCCTGATAGATGGGCGTGGCCCACGTCCAGCACCAGCGGGAACCTGCCACCCGCGAGCTTGTACAGCCTTTCGAAGTCCTTCGGCCCGACGAGAAGGCCCCGCCGATGAGGGATATCGTTCTCGATGCTCATCCTGACGCCCCTGGAAGAGCTGTGGTCCTTCAGCTCCAGCAAGGACTCCAGGTTACGTTCGAAGCATTCCTCGACCATCCCTGGTTCGTCCGCCACCCCAGGGTGCACTACTACGTTGAGCGCTTCGAGCTCCGCCGCCCAGTCCATGCTCTCCTTTACGGCTGCCAGTGAGGCCCTCCTCCTGCCTTCGTCCGCGCAGGCTATGTTGACCCCGTCGTAGGTGGAATGGATGGTGAACCTTAAGCCCACCTCTGAGAATTCCTTCAACCTGCCGCAGCGAGCGACGTCCAGCTCGAGGACGTCGTTGTCCACCACTTCGAAGAAGCCCGCCACGTCCGTGAACGAAGAAGAAAGCAGCTCTTCGAGGGCTGGGAAGCCCCTGTGCTGCTGTATCAAGAAGAGGGAAGATAGGCCGAGGGGCATGGCGGCAATGCCGTGGATGCACAGGCTTAAAACCTTGAGCTTTCATCCAGATGCAGGGGAGGCCGATTCAGGGCCGTCCTGAGCTGCGTGAACCGTCTACATGCCGGAAGTGTGGCTGCCTTACGGGCCGGTCGAAGTAGTGTTGAACGTGAAGGCGGAGAACCTCGCGGAGGTCTTCGAGGTGTCCGCGGAGGCCATGACGGAGGGAGCTCTTGAGGAGGCGGCCAAGGAGGTCCCCAAGAAGGGGTTGGTGGTCCTCGATGGATCCCACAGGTCGGTCGACGTCCTGAACGCCCTCGTAACTCTGTGGAAGGCCTCGCCCAGAGAGGTGTCCGTATACTTGGGCGAAAGGACGAGCGCGCCCGTGGCTAGGAGGCTCCTGAACTACGGCTACATGGTAGTGCAAGAACGGCCTTCCGTGGAGCTGGGTGTCGCTGATGGTGTCCTAGTCAAGGGCATTCCCGGGGCGGCTGCGGAAGACGTGTTGGTGGTGGGTGAAGCTTGCTTCGACCCCGCATACGGCTTTCGAGGGTCGGCCACGGCGCTCTGTGAAGCGTTCGGGCTTGCTGGAGATGCCATCAAGAGATGGGACGGGGTACCGGCATCAGGCCTTGATGCGGCACCAGCTTGGTTCGCGGCTAGGGTGGCTGAGGAGATGGGCAATCCCCTCTGCGTCGAGTACATAAGGGGGAAGGGGGGGATCTCCGCGGCCTTCTCCGGAGCCCCGGCGGAGGCTCACGCTTCGGCGGTCAAGTTCCTCAACGAGAGGCGGTCGTTTGCTGCCCGTAAGGCTAAGCTGCTCGTCGTTTCGCCCGGCGGGTCCGAGTTCGATTCGACGCTTCACGATTCCTTCATGGCTCTAGGCAACTGCGCCGACGTCATGGAGGAGGACGCCGAGGTCCTCTTGCTGGCTGAAGCGGCGGCCGGCTTAGGTTCCAACGCCCTGAGGGCGTACGTCGACACTGGGGCCAAGCCCGAGGGGCTCGGACACCTTTCCGGCTATGAGGACCTGATGTTCATGAAATGGATCAAGGGAAGGGCGAGGGTCCACGTGGTCTCCACCCTGCCCCGCACCATCGTCGAGAAGAAGCTGGGATTCGGGTGCCACGCATCGGCCAAGCAGGCCTTCGAAGAGGTGGAGTCTCGCCATGGATGGAGGCTCAAGGCCACGGTCGTCAAGGACGCCTGCTTGATACGCCTGCGGACTTCTCAGTAGATGGGCGGGAAGAGGAAGAGCCCGACGGTGAGGCCGGCCAAGACCATCATGGCCACGAAGAGAAGGACTCGGCCCTTCGAAACGCTGGAGACGTCGTCCAGGGGACGCACTTCTCTGGCCCCCCAAGAAAGGAAGAAGATGAAGAAGGCCATCAGGTAAAGCTGAAGGAGAAGAAGGACGAAGACGCTCAGCATGGTGGCAAGCGACCTCCCCTTTGCGTTCAGGACGCTAGCCGCCATATGTCCGCCGTCAAGCTGCCAGGCGGGCATCAGATTGAGGAACGTAATGAGGAAGCCGAACCAGGCAGCGTAGAGTATTGGAGAGAAGACCACCACGTCGTTCGGACCAGGATGAAGAAAGAAGTTCACAAGGAACTCCAAGCCCACGGGTAGCTGAGGAATGAAGTTGAGGTTGGGGCCCAGCACGCTCTTAGCTACGTCGAGGCTGACGACGCGGGTGTTCAAGATGCCCACGAAGAGGACCACGAATGTGACCGCCAAGCCAGTGAGCGGGCCGGAGGCCCCCAGGTCGAACTCCGCATCTCGGTTGACGGACGGCTCCGTGGCCACGATCAGCGCCCCGAACGTGGGTATCACGCTTGGGATCCCTGGGATGAAATAGGGCAGCGATGGTCTCTGCCCTCGCATCCTCCCTACAAAGTAGTGACCAGCTTCGTGCAGGCCGATTATCGCCAGCACGACGAAGGCATAGAGGCCAGCCGTGACAAGGACTTGGTCTCTGGGGATTATCCCCGCTATGGCCGAGGACCTTATCCAGCCATCGGCGAGGGCGGAGGCCAAGGTGGCGACGAGCAGGATCATGGGAAGGTGCGCCCTCGTCCTTCTGCTGAACGGGTACGGCTGGGCTATCAAGGTGAGCGTCTCGTCCGTCCTTCTCAGCATGGGGATGTATCCCATCGGCCTCAGGCGAGCGGCGAGCCGCTCGAACGTCGCCTTGTAGGGGCCATCCTCAAGTATGGAGAACTCCACGGCCCCTCCCTCCCTGTAATAGGTGGCCACGACGGTGAAATCCCTTTTCACTTCGGCCTCAACTTCCTGGACGATGGGCTGAGACATGGAACGAGGGACGGTAGGACTGCAAGCCTAGTCAACATTTAAAGATTAGTGCGACGGGGGAGACGGTGGCTCGCCCCTTGTTGCAAGAGGCCATACGACACGTGGGAAGGTACGCCATCAGGAGGTGTACTCCGGAGGAGATACCCCAGGTGATAAGGATCAACGAAGAGACGCTACCCGAACACTATTCGGACCCCTTTTACTACGACCTGCTGGAGGGTTTCCCTGAGGGCTTCCTGCTCGCCGAGCTGGACGGCAAGGTGGTGGGCTACATGATGAACAGGATCGAGTTCGGCTTCTCCAACATAAGGGGGTTCAGCCTCACCAAGAAGGCCCACGTGGTCTCCGTGGCCGTGCTCGCCGAGCACAGGCGCCACGGCTTGGGAGAGGCGTTGATGGAGGAGGGGTTGAAGGCCATGAAGGCAAGGGGATGCAGCGAATGTTTCTTGGAGGTCAGGGTGAGCAACGCTCCGGCCATAGCCATGTACAGGAAGCTCGGGTTCGTCGTGGGCCAGAGGCTGTACGCCTACTACCGTGATGGCGAAGACGCCTTCATGATGACGAAAGAGCTGCAGGCCTGAAATGGCGTCCGTTGGCGAAGACATGTTCAGGGCTTTCGCCGAAACCCTGGAGATGGTCCGTTCTACGGGGAGCAGGAACTCCAAGGTGGAACTTCTCGCCGGGCTCTTCAGGAGGCTTTCTCCGGCTTCTCTGCAGGCTGTGACGCGATTCCTGAAAGGGAAGGAGGTGCCTTCGGGAGATATAGGGGTGGGATGGAAGGGGGTAGTGGACGCGCTCACCGAAATCTCAGGCGCCTCCCCGAAGGACCTGTGGGCCTCCTACCTAAAGCACGGCGACCTGGGCAGCGCCGCGGAGGATGTCGTTTCAAGAAAGGGGAGAGCCTCCACCCTCCTGAGGCAACCTCTGACCATCCCCAGGGTGGAGAAGGCCTTCTTGGACATGGCGAAGCAGGCGGGCGCAGGCAGCTCGTCTGCGAGGAGGAGGGCCCTCCAGGGCCTCTTCGCCGATGCCGACGCCTTGGAACTGAAGTACCTGATAAGGATCATAACGGGAGACCTGAGGGTGGGGGCGACTGGAGGTCTGACGGAAGAGGCTCTGGCCAAGGCCTTCGACGTGGACCCGGCGACGTTACGCGACGCCGTCCTCGTGACGGGGGATGTAGGAGAGGTGGCGAAGTTGCTCGTCGAGGGGCGCCTGGCGCAGGCCAGGCCCGTGCTCTACCGTCCTGTGGAGTTCATGCTTGCGGAGCCAAAGGCCTCCCCTGAAGAGGTCGCCAAGCATTTCTCAAAAGAAGCGATCGTGGAGATGAAGTACGACGGCATAAGGGTCCAGGCCCACGTGGGTCGCGAAGTCAGGTTATACTCTCGAAGGATGGAGGAGATCACAGGTTCCTTGCCTGAAGTCAGGGACTCCCTATCGAGCCTCGGACACGAGGCCATCCTAGATGGGGAGGCGCTTGGGTTCGGAGGAGGAAGGCCTTTGCCTTTCGTCAAGATGCAGGCGCGCCTTCACAGGAAGGCCATCAGCGAGGAGGTCATAGAGAAGCTTCCCTTCCATTACGTCGTGTTCGACCTGCTCTACCTAGATGGGAGGTCCCTTCTCGACATGAAGCTGAAGGATAGGCGCATCATGCTCGAGGGGCTGAGGCTGGCGGGTGGGGTTAGTGTGGCCCCCACCTTCTCCGCCGGTTCAGCTGAGGGTTTCCGAAAGCTCTTCGAAAAGAGCAGGGCGGAGGGCTTCGAAGGATTGGTTGTCAAGGACCCCGACTCCCCATACATGCCGGGCAGAAGGGGGGGCCACTGGGTCAAGCTGAAGGAGGAGCTCGATACCATAGACGCCGTGGTCGTGGCCGCGGAATGGGGAAACGGTAAGAGGGCCGGGCTGCTGTCGGACTACACCTTCGCGGTCTGGGATCGGGGAGAGCTCAAGGTCATCGGAAAGGCCTATTCCGGCCTGACGGACGAAGAGATAAGGTCCATGACGGAGACGATGAAGAAACTGGCCTTAAGGTGGGAGGGAAATAGGTGCTGGGTCAGGCCGGAAGTGGTCATGGAGGTGGCGTTCGATTCGATCCAGAGGAGCGACCGCCATTCCAGCGGCTACGCGTTGAGGTTCCCTCGGATCAAGGCCATAAGGACGGACAAGGCCCCCGGACAGGCCGACACATTAGAAAGGGTTAGGCTGGTGTACGAAGGGCAGAAGTTGAAGTGAGCATCAGGTTATCTTGGGAAGAAGGCCCCTCCTCTTTGCCCACCTGTAGGCCAGGTATGTGGACGCGAGGGTGGACAAGGCGAGCAGGACCATATACCACCCTATGTCGCTCGAAGTCATGGCGAACGCGGAATTAGAAAGTATCGTGGCGATCGTGTTGGGGACGAGGGCTGCGGTTCCCAGGATGGTTAGGTAGGCCGTCACGAGGGCCAGCCTGTTGTTGAGGGCCTGAAGCTGATTGTTGTAGATGGACTGGAGCACCTCCAACCCTGAGGCGAGCACGTCGGAAAGGTGCTCTGCCAGGTTTATCTGCTGGTTCACGTCGCTGACGAGTATGGCCAGCTTCTGCAGTATCTTGGGGTCGTCGGAGAGGAGCTCCGCATCACCGTACCTTAGGGCGTTCAACACGTCGACCGTGGCCCAGAGGGCCCCAAGGTATTCTATCAGGGCATGCTTCATCTTGTAGATCTCAGGGCCCAGCTTCGCCGGTGGGGTCTGGGTGTCCATCAGCTCCTTGCTTAGGTAGTCGCCCTGCTCCTCTATCTCCCTCAGGTGGTCGAAGTTAGCGGTGTTGTTCTCGTCCACTAGGCGGGCGAGGACTAGGGTGAGCCTCTCCCTGGGGGAGGCCTCGAGAGGTATCTTCCTCATGAAGATCTCCGCATATCTGGAGAATATCCTCATGCGCACTATTTCTGCGGTGTGCACGGTGAAGACCAAATTCTCCCTCAAGAGGACTACGAGCGGGGAGGTCTGCACGTCGAACTCCTTGACCTTCACGGCAGGCAGCCTGACCCCTAGCTCGCTCGTCAGGTCCTCATAATCGGACGGAGGGTCAGCCATGAGAGGGGAGACCAGAGCGCCGCTGAAGCCCAGCTGCTGGCTGACCCTGGGGAGGTCTTTCTGAAGGTCCGTGGAGGCATAATCTATCCACGAAATGGTGGAATTGGAGACGAGCTGGACGAAGTCGGCTGGCTCGTCGCCCTCCCTCCTGACGGTTTCGCCAGTCGAGAGCAGCGCGACGATGAGGCAGGGATGGGGTTCCGCACCAGCTTTCTTCTCATGGTTCGACGGCGCGCCCGATGCCATCTTCCAGCCTGCGACATGAGGACCACATGGGCAGATTAAGTTTTCTGTCAGGACCCCGCGCGCAGCTCGACGGGGGCCTCGGGGCTTGCAGCATAGTGGCCCCTGAGCCTTGGGGCGAGGTCTTCGTACGAGAAGACCTGCCCCTTGACCATCTGTTCTAAGAAGATCTTCTTCCTTTCCAAGGCCGCTAGGAGGCCGGGCCTGCCGTAGCCGTTCGCCTCCCCACGTCGCCACAGCTTGACGGAGCAATCTATCCCCCCTTCATATGTGTCTCCAGACCTCCTGAAGACCGTCCGCCACCCGTCCTGAAACTCGGAGACCCTCAGTACCACCCTGCTCCGGCCTCCTGGGACCCTGGCGACGAAGACGACGGCATCTATCAGCCCCAGGAGGCTGAGGGGGATGTTGATGGGAGGCTGGGTAAGCCTTGCCCAGAGCGCGTCCTCGTCCGTAGCATGGAAGGTGGTCAGACAGCCATGGCCCGTGGACGCGGACTGAAAGAGGACGGTGGTCTCCGTGCCCCTCGCCTCCCCCAATACCACGTAATCCGGCCTCTCGCGAAGGCTCAGCTTGACGAGCTCGAAGAGGTCCACCCTACCGTAGCCGCTCAGGGCCCCTGTCCTCGTGTGCAGGGCCTTCCAGCCGGGGTTCAGCAGGTTTATCTCACGCACGTCTTCGATGCTCACCAGCTTCCAGTTCGGGTTCATCAGCGATGCCAAGGAGTTGAGCAGGGTGGTCTTGCCGGAAGCGCTTGCGCCTACGATGAAGATGAACCCCTTGAACTCCATCAGGGTCCACAGGTAAGCGACCACGTCTAGGTTGAGCATGCCCAGGTGCACGAGCTCGGTGATGGAATAGGGCTTGGCCCTGAACTTCCTTACGGTGAAACTGCTGCCGAAGCTCGAAACCTCTCTTCTCCAAGTGCAGCTGAGCCTGTATCCTTCGGGGAGAGTTGCGTCCACGAGGGGCGTGGCGGCGGAGACGAAGGCGCCGCTCCTGTTGGCCAACCTCAGGGCTACGGAATCGATGGACTCCGCCCTATCGAACTGTAGCAGGCCCTCCAGCCAATCGTACTGGTTGTAGACGCTGTGCCAGACGTTCACCCTCCTGGAGACCCCGCCACAGGACACATCCTCTATGAGGGGGTCCTTCAGGTAGGGGTCGAGGAGCCCGTAGCCGGCAAAGTCCCTGTAGAGGTAGTATGATGCGATGGATAGCTCCTCCTCCGTGGCATCCCTGAGGGGTCCCGACCTCTTGACCTTGAGCAAGAGGTAACCCATGGGGTCGGCGGCCAACACTTCGTCTTCCGGGATGGACGAGTAGGACCTCCTGACCGCTTCTTCTATCCTGTTCTTAAGGTCAGGGCTGACCGCGGGCTCCTCTAGGATGTAGTATCCCTTGCCCTCCTTGCTTACTATGCGCACCTCCAACGGGACGCTGTCCTGGACCCCCCGAGTCCCTTCCATCCTGTAATCGAAACGATATTCGGCCTCCGTCCTGGACCCCTTTGGCACGTCCGAGGGCAGGCTGACCAGCTCGTACCTGAACTCCATCTTCCTCCCCTCAAAGATGTTCTTCATGAGGCTCATGGCTTGAACGCCCTCAGGATGGAGTTGCCAGAACGGTCGGTCACGAGCACCATGATCGTCCGGTCAGCGGCCACGATGAGAGGGGCGGAGCTCTTCGGCTGAGGTTGGAGGCCGTCGAACCAAACCGCTCCGGTGATGGAGATGGAGGAGTCGTAGAAGAAGACCCCCGCGTAGGAGGCGTAGGCCCAGCCTGACCCTGGAAAGATGTAGTAGTCGGTGACGGAGGTGTAGTCAGCCATGGAAAGAGGATAGGCTCCGCCTAGCTTCCGATAGGTCTGTATGCTCCCTGCGGTGGCTGTGGCGGAAACGGAGAAGTTGGAGGATATCCGAAGGACCTGGACCAGGCCTCTGACGTCGTCCTGAAGGAGTACGGAATCCGAGTCGAGGAAGCCGAACTTGAAAGAGCGAGAGATCGTGAGGGAGCCGCTGTATGGCTCGTCCCATAGGACCCTCCGTGCTATGAGGCGTCCGCCGTCAAGGTCGTAGGCATCAAGGAGGATGTAATGGTTAGTGGAGTTCCTGAACGCGGCGCGAAGCAGGAGCCTGTTTCCGTAGACGACCCCCGCCCCCTCCCACGCCACGGACGGCTCGGCGAGGTAAGGAAAGGGTGGGTAGGAGCCGCTCACGTTGTAGTAGGCGACTTGAGAAAGGCCGGTGGGCTGCCAATTGTGGACCCTTATGAAGACGCTCGAATATGGGTAGCTACTCCCATATGGGAAGGACCCGTAGACGGCATAGTTGTACTCCGTTCCGAAACCCACTTCTATAAGATGGGTGCCGTTGCTCACCTCTACAGTGGAACCATAGAAGCGTTCGTAGCTCCTAGAAGGAAAGGGCCCAGGGTCGTAAGCGGGGAGAAGGTAGCCGTCGGGCTTCAAGGGACGGAAGACGGTCCAGAAGTAATCCCTGTTCGAAGAAGGGAATTGGTACCTTGTATCCAACAACAGGAACCCCCTCGTCGAAGCCTTCACCCTGAAGGCCTGCGAGGACGTGTACGCCACGATCTGTGAAAGGGGGGCCTGCAACCTGTAGGGGCTTGCGATGATGCAGTTCGTGCCGTTGTAGAAGGTCGTGAAGAACAGGGAGTAGTTCGGGTCACAGGACGGAAGGAACGAAGTCGAGTAGGACAATGGGGAACCCGACATCTCTGGCAGATAGAGGGCGACCCAGACCGTGGAGCCGTCCAGGTCCATCTTGGTTACGACCCCCACCGTGCTGCCATAGGCCGGGTTCATGACGTAGAAGTCTGACGGTGTCTGTGGGCTGTAAAAGAGGAACGCGCTAGCAGGAAAGGGCTCCTCCGTCGAGCTCGAAGTGTCATCGGCCGGGCCGAAGACGTTGCCTCTTCCCGTCACCACGTACTGGACTTCTCCATCCACCGTAGGAGGGCCATACCAGGACCCTCCGGGAAGGAGGGTGGTGCCCACTTCAGAATCGGACGAAGGCGTATGCAGGTAGACAAGCGTGACGGGGATGGTGCCCACGTTGGAGACCTTCAGTCGGCCGCCGTCCAGCGTCACGGAGAGCCTCTCCAGCCTCCTCTCGTTCTCCAAGTTAAGCCATTCGGCCTGCCCTCTGATTACGTCCATGAAACCTCCCTGCAGGGCCAGCCCCACTAAGAGAGCAGAGGCCATCAGGGCCAGCATCACGGAGGCGGCGAAGACCTGACCTATCCCGCGTCTCAGGGCCGACCCCTCACCTCCAGCCTAAGTTGGTTTGAAAAGTATATGACGACCGAAGTGGAGGCGGGCGCGATGAATACGGACAGCCTGCCGGGGGTAAAGCCTTCCACCCGCCTGTGAGAGGAAGCGTCCACGACCTCCCATCCGTCCGCCAGAAGCGAGCCGTCGAGATACACCCTTGAGATCGTCAGCTCCTGCCGTCCATAGTTGAAGATCCAAACCTTGCTGCCGTTGACGAATTCCTCCGCGACCACCGCCACGTGTGAATTGATGGAGTCGGAGAGGCCAGAGAGCATGACATTTCCTTCTATGGCGTAACTGTGCAACCAAGAGTAGTACGCGTAGGCCAGCCCACCGGAGAGGCCCACCGCTACGCCCAGCAGGGCCACGGCCGATGCCAGCTCGGCCAACCCCAGCCTACGACCGTATTGTCCCAGAGGCCATCCCTCCTTCGTAGATGAGCTTCACGTCAAGGACTGACTGGGGCTTCATAGGTAGCTGGATCACGAAAGACCTAGAGGGGAAGGACAGGACGTCCGGCGCCCTGAAGGGCAGCGAGTCCACTCCAACCTGCCTCGAAGCGATGAACCCCGGTGCCGTGATCGTGTAGTCGCCAAAGGCGACCACTATCAGAGCATGACGACCAGCGCTAACGGGGACGGACATGCCGATGACGCCATCCACAACGGCCGAGCTGGCGCCGTTCACTTCGAGCGTCCCAGACAGGGGCAGGACGACTGAAAAGAACTCCACCCCACCCGTCGCCTTCACCAGGTTTCCGTCCGATCCCAACGAGGCGAACCCCCATTCGCTTCCGTTCAGGAGGAGGCCCTGCATCTTCACTGGCCTGTCGAACTCGAACGAAGCAGTCACTTGCTCGAAGCCGAGGCCCGTATCGCTCCTTTCGAAACGGAAGGTGTAGATGGGAGGGACAGAGAACTTGAAAGAAGAGTAGAGGGACTGGTAGAGAAGGGCGGAGAGCGCGAAGGCCGCGGCCAAGAGGACGATCACCCCAAGGTATGACGATACGCCCCTCTCAGGAAAGAAACGGGAGGGAGCTGTTTTCAAGTCAGCCCCCTCCGCGTTAGAGGGTGATGGAGACCGTCTTCGAGAGCACATCCCCGACCAACACCACGTAGACCCTGTCGCCCGAGCTCATCGGGGTGGGGGGAGACGGAAAGGTCAGGCCAATGGATGCTACCTCTCCGGGCCTCAACAGCGGCCCAGGATTGTAGAACTTCATCGTGTCGTTCCCAGGGTAGTACGCGAATTCGTAATCGGCGGAGGAGAGCCTTACTATGGCCCTAGTTATGTTGACGTTGACGTTTCCGTCGTTCCGGACGTTCAGGGTGAAGGTGGCGAAGTCGGGAGAAACGGTGTAGTCCACTAGGGCCAGAGATGGGTTGCGAGAGCTGGTCGCCATGTAGTCCCTCACCTGCGTGAAGAACATCCCTCCTATGACGACCGTGGCCACGATGAGGACTGCGGTCGCGATGAACGGGCTTATGGCCCTTCTCTTCAAGGCTGATCTCACCGGCCAATAGCGCCGGACGATATTTAATGACCGGGCAGTTACACGAGCCCATAGAGAAGAAGAGACGTCAGAGTAGCCAGGGTCACGACAAGAGAGACGGGTGTGGCCTTAATAGTCAGCCCTGCCAGCTTGTTGGATACTAACGCTGCGAGGAGGGATACCTCGACGAAGGCAAGGAGAGTGACGTCCATGGGGACGAGCTGCAGGGAGATGGCCATGAACGGGGCCTCCTCGGCCGGCCCGAAGCTACCCCGAAGCATTTCTATAACGCTCACGCCGCCCAGGGTGACGAACGGCAGGGATGCGGACAGGGCAGTCACCCACATGGCCTCCCTTCTGACCGCGGCCCAAGAGTCTATATAACGCGAGAGGAAGCCCTTGAACCTGTCCATCACTTCCAGGCCTCCGCCCAAGAGCATCGCGTAGCCCACGGCCACGAACGACGCCTTCGTGATCCAGGAATCGGACGAAACCCTCGCCCCCGCCTCCGGCGGGGGGAGGCCCAGCTGCACCATCAGGTTAAATCGAGATATGTGTTTGTGAAAGGAATGTCCCACGGAAATGGGGTCGATGGACGCCAAGGCCTCATGGACGCCTTTCCCCACCCTGAGCGACTCGACCAATGCGACCAACATCTTCAGGGTGCCCTTCTCGTCGCGGCGCGCCCTGATGTAGCCCATCAGGTACTGCATGGAAATTGGAGAGAGCGCAAGCGATGTGGCCAGGACAAAGGCGAATGGAGCGGAGAAGCGGCCTTCGGCCAGGTAAAGCGATGCGGATGAGAAGAGCAAGCCCAAGGGAAGGCCCCAGCGGATGCTCAGGCGGTCACGGATGGGCGGGAGGAAGCCATCGAGGGCTACAAGGGATACGAGGGCCGCAACGGGTAGGCCTACGGCCAGGCTGTACAGGACCTCCTGAGAATTGAGGCCCACCATTGACACCATCAGGACCACAGATGGTGCGAGCGCCAACGCGATGAGCAGCACCTCCGCCACCCCCCTGGTCGCTCTGACCTTTTCGACCCAAGACCTTTCGAATGAGGACAAGGACCTCTCAGTCTGCCCTATGAGGTAGCTGTGCACGTCCCCTCCCACAGACGCGACGGTAGAGAAGCCGTCGATTACCTGGGCCATCAGGCCGTTCTTCTGCCGGCGAGAGTAGCTGTACATCCCTTTCGATGGGTCCTGCGAGTAGAAGAGGCGCTCGTGGAGGAACCTTAGCCTCTCTCGGCCCAGGGCCTTGAAGACTTCGTCACAGGGTGTGGCAAGGGATTCGATGGCGGCCTCCAGGCCCCTGTGCCCGGCGTCCGAGAAGAACGAGGCCAGCATGAGAAGAAAGGGCAGCTCCCCTTCCAGGGACCTTGCAGTCTCGTCCTTGAGGCCAAAGTAAAAGGAAAGGACGAAGAGGCAGAGGGCGAGTATCGGAACCAGCGGATGTGGCGAAAAGGCGTAGGAGGAGAGGACGGCAACCGAAGTAAGGGCCAAGGCGTTGGAGATGTACGCTTCGGAAAACATGGACCTGAGCGCGGCCCAGCGGCCAGGGGGGAGCACGACGAATAGGCGAAGGACTGCGTTGACGAGAGAGCCGATGACGTAGGACACGTGGGAGGCTGCATAAAGGGCGACAACGGCTGATGCAAGGAACAGGGGGGGAGAAGCGAACGCGATGGCCGTCCCTCCGGAGAGCGACGCGTACCCGAGCCACGCCCTCCATCGCCACTTCTCATCTTCAAGGACTACGCTGAGGGGAAGCAGGAAGATGCCCACCTGAAGCAGTTCAAATTGGACAGTGGGGACAGGAGCAAGCCACTCCAGCAGGGAGGAGGCCAAGAAGAGAAACCCTGCCACGGTTATGGGAAGCGGGATGACGATGACCCTCACGAAACCGGATCGGCGTACTTCTTTTAAGGAAACAGGGGAGGATGCTGGGACGCAGGGGAAACGGAGCAACAAGCTCAAATAGAGATGGAACCTTTCATCACATCTCCAGCGGTGTGCTATCGTTGTATGCTGAGATCCTCGCGTCTTCGACCTTCGCCCTCGTGGCGTACCAAGACTTCAGGGACAGGATGGTTTCGGACTGGGCCTGGGCTCCAGCCGCAGTGGGGGCGGTCGTGGTGTTCCTTGAGAGGCCCGAGCTAATCGACCTATCCGCGGCTAAGCTTGGCCTCTTCGCCCTGCTCGGCCTCCTGTCCGTCCTGCTGGGCGCATTTGGCCAAGCGGATGGCCTCGCCCTGGCTTTCATGTCTGTGGGCACTTCCTACCTCTCCCCCCTCCCTCAGCTCTTCGCGGCGTCCGCCATGGCGCTCGGCCATATCCTCTTCCTGTACGCCAGGAGCGGCTTCAGAAAGGTGGAAAGGACCATGACCGTTGAGGAGGCGCTGAGGCAGAACGTCTGGATACCTCAGGAGGTGACGAGCGATGGGAAGGTCTCCAAGCTGGACCACAGCCCTGAGAAGGCGTGGAAGCAGCTCGAAGGGTACGTGGGGAAGGGTGCGGTCGTGAGGGCGACCTACGGTGTCCCCCTCTCAGGTTACCTGGCCCTCGGTTACCTTGTTGGCTTCGTCTATCTGATGCTGAACCCGTCTTAGGACTTCTGCGTGTAACTCCACGCGATTAGGATGGCAAGAGAAAGGAAGGAGGTAGCCAGGCCCACTATGGCGGCGTTGACGAGCTGCGCGTCCCCGAATATCTGATAGAGGAAGCTCAGTAGGCCCTGCAGGATATTCGTCCTCTCGAAGAGCAGGTAGCCCAGGAATCCTATCGCGTAACCCAAGATCCAGAAGCCGAACAGTATCGTAGCCCTACCCAATATGAGTCCGCCTCGATGGGGCTTCTATCGCAGACGCTATATAGTTTCCGTTTAACAACATTCGTTGACGCGCTGGTCAAAGGAAAGGAGGATCATATCCAGACCGGGGCCTCCGTGACGTACGCGTCCACCTGCGTCCTCTGCCCACCCACCGTCTGGACGGCGATGCGGAAATCCAGCCCCATGGCGAGAGGTATCTCAACCCTGAAGGTGAAGGTGTCTGAGAAAGGCCCCCAGCTGGAGCCAAAGTCGACGGAGGTTCCGTTCACCCAGAGGCCGGAGACGAACCAAGGGGCGGGGAGGAGCGTGGGCTTGGATACCGTGACGGAGGCGACGGAGGGCTCCACGTTGAAGGCCCCCACGTCGTCTATGTACCCCTCCATGTTTACGGGGTGGAGGACGATGGCGGTCAGGAAGAGCTCGTCGTCGGCGGCGACAGAGATGTTGAAGAGGCCTAGGAAAGTGGAGACGAGCTTCCTAACCCTTTGCGTGTTGAGCTGCAGTTCGTAGCTGTGCCACTGCTGGTCCTTGGGGACGGCCCTTATCATGATGATCCCCCCAAGTGGGGTGACACCGTCGAAGGTCGAGGCGGAGAGGTTGACTTCGGGGGGAGAGCTGAAGTCCCCAACGGCGATCGTAAGGGGGACGCTGTTGAGCCCCTTCCAGCTTATGACCAAGATGGCCTGAAAGGAGCTGACGTCCGTGCCGTTGGACCTACCCTTATAGAGCATGTCGAACCCGAAGACTATGGAGGAGTTGAGGGGTATCCTCCCCGTCTGAGAGCTGTTGTAGTACACGAAGGTCAGGTTGGAGCCGTCGTTTATGTAAAGGGAGCGGCTGCCCGAAGAGGATTTCCCTTCTGCGACGTAGACGACCCCACCCTTCGACTTGTTGATGGCCCAGGTGCCATCGTTCAGCTCGAAGCTGGGGTTTGAGGTCATCGGCTGGAACCTGTTCCCAGAGAAGCTGACGTCGGAGATGCCGAAGGGGAGGATGAGGGGCGGACCCACTAGGGCGATGAGCGCCAGGGAGAGCAGTAGGACGACGACGAGGAACTTCCTTGCGCCAGCTCCACCTAGGGACGGCCTAAAGGATGAAAGCCTCGGCACAAGCTCGCGCGAACCACCGAATACATTAACGTATCGCTCCGCCAGACGATGCAAGCGGAAGGCTCCATGCTCGCCGCTGGTCCTAAAAGGTTGAAATAAAGGGGGGAGGAAGAAGCCTTCTACTTCTTCCTGACCAATACGACTATTTCGAGCACTACTGCGATTGCGACTAGGACGACTGCTATGTATAGGACCGTGCTTATCGTTCCGATGGCTCCCGTGTTGGCGTTGATGGCATCGACGGCCGTCTTGACCGAGTTGACCGTCCCGCTCAGCGTGTTCACGCTGCCGCTCAGAGAGCTGACGCTGCTCTGGAGGCCGCTGACAGCGGAGCTGACGGAGTCGATCTTGCCGCCCAGCGCGGACTGCACGCCGCTCACCGCGGTGTTCAGGCTGCTGAACTGGCTACCGATGCTCGTCTGCAGGGCGCTTATGGCGTTGTTCGTCGTCGTGAACTGGCCGCCGATGTAGCTCTGAAGCCCGGATACGGCGGTGTTCACTCCGGCCACAGATGTGGCGAGGTTGTCAAGCTTGGTGTTGACAGTGCTGAAGGAGCTGGCCACGCTAGTGGCTAGCGAGTTAAGTGCGCTCTGGACGCTGCCCACAGTCGTGGTCAGGGACGCCAGGGCGGACTGGATGGCCGCCGTGTCTGAGGCCAGGCTGGCTAGGTTGGTGAGTATCTGTGCGCCTTCTATCGTCGAGCCGGTCACCGTCAGCTGGAATAAGGCCAGCTGCGTGGGAGATACGATCAGGCCTGTGATGTCGAAGATCTGGACTATGTGGACCATCGGGACGCCGGCGGCTACGAAAGTGAATTCGAGCTCACCGAACGAGTCGCCGGTGACTCCGAGGAAGTTGCCGTTGTACGTCATGGCGTTGTCGTAGGCTCCCGCTATAGACTGGGAGGAGGTGCCCGTGGAGGTTCCGTCGATGGAGGTGTCGAAGTGACCAGAACCACCCAATTCCTGGTAGGTGCTGGTGCCCACGCCGAGGCCATGGCCGTAGACCCTGAACTTGTTGCCCAGGGCCTGGGTCGTCGGGTCGGACGTGAAGCTAGGCTCTACGAAGAACGTGGCGGTCGTGAAGGCCGTGGTGGAAGTGTTGGCGTATACTAGGTGGTCCCCGCCGTAGACTGGGCCGGGGACGGTGAAGGAGGTGCTGAAGAAGCCTGTAGACGAAGTGTTGAAGCCCGTGGCGAACTGTATGTAATCATCGTAGGCGACCACGGGGAACGTCAGCTCGGTGCCGAGCCAGTAGAGGGTCAGAGGCTTGTTCGCCTCGAACCCGTAGCCCAGCACTTGGACGATCGTCCCCTCCGGCCCGCTCGTCGGGTTCAGGACTAAGGTCGTCAGGATGTTGACGGTGAAGTTCCAGCTCCACGAAGCGTCGACGACGGCCACATGGTGCGTGCCGAGCGTCGTTATGGGGACCGTGAAGTACAGTTGGAAGGCTCCAGCTGAAGTGAGGGCCTTAATGAAGGAAGGCGTGATCGTCACCGGAGAAGCTGTGTCGTAGTCCCACTTTATCGTGAGTGAGCCGCTTGGGTTGAAGTTAGAGCCGTTGACGTATATGGTCCCCAGCACCTTGCCGTTGAAGGTCGCTCCAGAGGCGTCAGGCCAGGAGCCGAACGGACCCGATAACGGTCCGGCCACGGTGGTCCCCGCGTTGTCCTTGGACAGGAACCAGTCGAACTGCCTGCCTATGTAGAAGATGCTCTGTGAGACATCGAACAGGGGGTTGCTAGGTGGTAGGATGCCCGTGGTCGTGTTGAATGCCTCCACCGTATCCGTGTACGTAGCGGCTGGTGTCTTTATGTTGGCGAACTTTCCTTCGTCAGGCATCGGGAAGGTCCAGGCGAAGGTCCCGTCGGACGCGGGCGTGATCAGGGTGGTAGCCCTGATGATGGTGCTGCTCGGGTCCCAGACGGTGACGTTGACCAGCCCGTTTGTAGGCCACGCCACACCCTGGACGTTCATCGTGGTGCCCGCAGGCACGGGCGTGGTCGGGCTGACGAAGATGTTCGGCAGGACGGTTATTGTGGCTATGGAGACGGCCAGGAACGTAGCGCTACCATCGTACACCTTCAGGTAGAAGTCGCCTCCGGGGATGTAGAACGGCACGGGTCCCAGGACCACCCTGTTGCTGGCATTGAAGGAGCCGTAGTAGAAGACGCCCGTCCCGTTCTGGAAGAGCGGGTTGCTGAACCTTATTTCGCTTAAGGCCCCGATTGTGTTCAGTGTGGAGACCGAGAAGTAGCCTGTGAAGAGGATGTCGCCTGGGCTGATCTGGGACAGACCATCTCTGGATAGGAAGAAGGAGAACTGCGAGCCGGAGAAGGTGACGCTGGACAGGTTGATGGCCAACCAGTTGGGGGTAGCGAGTGGGGCCAAGCCATCTGCCTTAACGAGGGTGTGGTCGCCGGCCCTCACCGCGGCGTTCGTAGCCACGCCTGTTATGTAAGCAGGCGTGGTGGGAAGGGTGCCACCCGAAGCGTAACCGATCCCCGCCGTCCCGGTGGACGCGATTGTGGGCACAGGAAGAGCTGTAAGCATCGCTCCGAAGAAGAGCGCGATCAGCAGTAGACTCATGTATGACTTCATGTAGGTATTTCACCTTGTCGGTAAGGCGAAGTATCCTGCGTTCGATTTATAATGGTTATGGACAATTGTTCTATATCTTGCAAGTCTAAAGAAGTTGGCAAAGGGCCTCATCTCAAGGCGGGCGCTGCAAAAGGCGTAGGTGTCAAACTATGTTTGCCTCCGCGGACCGGGCGGGCGACCGCCGGGGGGCCTCTGGCCAAGGGCCCAAATTATTGGTCAATCCCAGGGGGGGCGTATTAGAAATCACATTTATAAGCAAGTTTTTTTAACGGTAGGGGCGGAGCTGATGGCGCGTTGAACAAATTTGACGAAATAGACATGAAGATCCTCCGGGAGCTCATAACGGACGCAGGCCAGTCCGTGCCCAAGCTGAGCAGGAAGATCCAGGTGAACCCTTCTGTTACCTACAGCAGGATAAAGCGCCTCGTGAAAAGGGGCCTCATAAAGAAGTTCACCGTGGAGGTGAACGAGGACCTCCTGGGCTGGAAGGTCCTGGCCTACGTGGGCGTGAATGCGGATGCGAAGAGGAGGGACGCCGTCCTGCAGGCCCTGCTCAGGGAGGACGAAGTCAGGGAGGTGGCCGAAGTGACCGGAAGGTTCGATTTCCTCGTCACGATAAAGTCCAGGAGCCTAGAGGAGCTCCACAACGTAGTTTCGAGCAAGATAGGGAACATAGAGGGCGTGCAGCATACAGAAACCTTCATCGCCATGAGGACTGGGGCCAAGGCTCCAGCGTACCTGGCCCCGGCTTAACGAAGCACTCCCTCCAGCTCCTCCAACCTGGGCTCGATGACGTGGACGGCCTTGGCCAGCCTCGTAGCCGCGCTTATATCCTTCAGGCCGGAGCCCGTCACGAGGACGACGACGGAATCTCCCCTGTCGATCGTTCCTTCCTCGACCAGCTTCCTCGCCCCAGCCAAGCCTGCCGCACCGCTGGGCTCGGCGAAGATCCCCTCGTACCTTGCGAGGTCCTTCATGGCGTTCAGGATCTCTTCATCGCTGGCGGAGACGCCTAGGCCCCCAGTCCTCCTCACCCCTTCCATCGCCGCGTCGGCGTCCCAGGGGTAAGGGTCCGAGAGCCCCGAAGCTATGGTGGTGGGATGCTTCTCCCCTTCCACCCGTGACGCGTCCAGCCCCAGCCGAAGGGCCCTGACGAGGGGCGAATTGCCCGTCGGCTGCACCGGGACGAGCTTAGGATGGGCGTCTACAAGCCCCATCTCCGTCAGGTCCCTCAGGCCCTTCCATAATCCCGCCATGAGACATCCGGACCCAGTGGGGGCCAGCAGCCAGTCGTACCCTCTCCAACCCATCTCCTCCGCAAGCTCGAAGGATATGGTCTTGGGGCCCTCCACCTGGTAAGGGTTGAAGGGCCCGAAGCTTGGGGAGGGGTACCATCCCCTGCGCTTCACCATCTCCATCATCAGCCTGACCGTTGGGTCCTCGCCTGATTCTATGCCTCTGACCTTGACGACCTCAGCCCCGAAGAGGAGGAGCTGGGCTACCTTCGCTTCGCTGGCGGATTCTAGGACGAAGGCCACAGTCCTCAGCCCGGCCTTGGCCGCATACGCGGCCAAGGAGGAGGCCGCGTTTCCGCTGCTGGCCGTGGTCAGGGTGGAAGCACCCTTCTCCAGGGCCTTGGCCACGCCCATGGCCATCGCCCTATCCTTGAAGGAGCCCGTAGGGTTACGGGTCTCGTCCTTCAGGTACAGCTTCCTAAGCCCCAGGACCTGAGCCAGCCGTCCGGCCTTCGTCAAAGGGGTGCCGCCTTCGCCCAGCTTGACGGCGAACCTTTCCTCAGCCGGCAATAGCTCCTTCCAACGCCATATGTCGTGTGGCCTCTCGGAAAGGCCGACCTTGCTCAGGCTGACCGAAATGGCATCGTAGTCATAGTAGAGGTCTAGCCTACCCAGGTCCCCCTTTGCGCACATCAGCGGGACGTCCTTCGGGTCGTACTCGGCCGAACATTTTGAGCAACGGATGCCGGAAACGAAGCTCAAAGCGTCTCATATGTTGGTCGAATCGCCAGTTTAATTACGTTTCCGCCCAACCGGGCAAGGCTTAAAGGTACGTGGCGGTCACACGAATGCGAATGCCCATGGCCATATCCGACCTTCAGGGAAGGGACCTCCTCTCCACCCAGGACTGGAGCAGGGGGGAGCTGGAGTTCGCAATGGGGTTCGCAAAGGACATCAAGGCGAAGCACAGAGAGGGGAGGGTCCCTGAGCTCTTCAAGAACAGGACGATGTTCATGCTCTTCTATAACACGTCGACGAGGACGAGGTCCAGCTTCGAAGCGGCGGCGACGATGCTAGGGGGGCACGCCCAGTTCATAGACTTCGCCACCACTCGTGGCGCTGAAGGGGAGTCGGTGAAGGACATGGCAAGGATGTACGAGAGGTTTGGACAGATGCTCGGCATCAGGGTGCTCGAGGCGGCCGTGGACTACGTGTACGGGCGGGGCCATCGGCTGATCCAGGAGTACGCCAGGAATTGCAGGATACCCGTGGTCTCCATGGCTGACGACATGTTTCATCCTACCCAAGCCTTGGCCGACATGATGACCATAAGGGAGAAGGTGGGGGATAACGTGCGGGGCAAGAGGTACGTCATCGCCTGGACCTACAGCGACCACATCAGGAGCTGGGGGAGCGTGCAGGATGAAGTGCTCATAGCCACGAGGTTCGGCATGGACGTCACTCTTGCCCACCCGAAGGGGTTTGAATTGGATGAGAAGGTGCTGGAATGGGCCGAAGGGAACGCGGCTGAGATGGGCTCACGACTAGAGGTCTCGCACGACCTCGACGAAGCCCTGAAGGGGGCACACGTGGTCTTCCCACGAAGCTGGGCGAGCCACGAATGCGTTTCGGTGGGGCTGAACAGGTTCGGAAGGGAGAAGGAATCGGAGCTGCACGCCAAGTTCAGGGACTGGACCTTGGACCGCAGGAGGCTGGAGCTCATGGACAAGGGGGCGATCGTAACCCACGTCCTACCCGTCTTCAGGGGGCAGGAGGCGAGCGACGAAGTCATGGACGGCCCTCAGAGCGTCATATACGACCAGGCCGAGAACCTCCTCTACGTCAGGGCTGCGCTGCTGGCGCTCCTGGCGGGCAGACCATAGGATTGGAAAAGCGTAGTGGGTCTCCGAGCGGTTACATGTGCACGTGAGTGCCGCTCCTGCCGTCCACCGCCGGGAGCAGCTGGCTCAGCTCGGCGATTATCGCCTCCTTCCCGCCCTCCTCCACGAACCTCAAGGCCGCCAGGACCTTCGGGCCCATGCTCCCGGACTTGAAGTGCCCTTCCTCGTAGAACTTCTTCATTTCGGAGTATCTGACTTCTCCGAGCTTCCTCTGTTGTGGTGTACCGTAGTTGAGGTAGGCGGCGTCCACGTCCGTAAGGATGACGAACTTCTCCGCCCCTATGAGGCTGGCCAGCCTCTGCCCACCCAGGTCCTTGTCTATGACCGCCTCCACGCCCTTGGCTTCGCTGCCCTCCTCCACGATGGGTATCCCTCCGCCTCCGCTGGCTATGACCACGAAACCCGCGTCTACAAGCACCCTGATCGCGCGCCTTTCCGCTATGATCTTAGGGTCCGGGGAGGGGACCACCCTCCTCCACCCTCTGCCGGCGTCCTCCCTGTATACGAACTCGGGATGGGCTGCAGCAAGCTTCTTGGCCTCCTCCTCGGTGTAGAACGGGCCCACGGGCTTGGTTGGGTTCCTGAAGGCGGGGTCGTCCTTGTCCACGAGCATCCTCGTGATGACCGTTACTGCGTACTTGTCCAGGCCCCTCTTCTTCAGCTCGTTCCTCAACCCCTGCTGGATCATGTAGCCGATGAACCCCTGAGTCTCGGCGCCGCAGGCGTCCATGGGAAAGCTCGGCAACCCGTAGAGCTTTCTGCCTGCGTCGTGCCTCAGCATGGTGTCCCCCACCTGAGGCCCGTTTCCATGCGTGATCACGACCCTGTAGCCGGCCTCTATGAGGTCGGCTATGGGCTTGGCTGTGTTCCTTACGTTCTGGTACTGGGCCTCGAAGGACCTCTCCTGCCCCCTCTGAAGGAGGGCGTTCCCTCCGAGGGCGATGACAACTATCCCCCTCTCCTCCACCATAGCGCGAGCGCCTCGGCTCGAAACGAGCTTGTGTAGGATATAAGCTTTCGCGGCTGTGGCGATCATTTATGCAGAGAGATCGGCCGTCTTATGCAAACAATGCAAGAGGAAGGCCGCGGCTCGTGGTAGTAGCCCTTCATTCGTTGTCTATGAAATCAGATGGAGGAGGTATTTCAGGAGGCAGGCCCTTCCTCTTCCTTATCTCCGCTATTATCCCCCTCATGAGAGACGAGGGCACGGGTTGCCAGGACTTAAAGTGGGTGTTCCACATCGCCTTCCCGGCCGTGGCGCCTCTCATCACTTCGCTCAGGTCGAAGGTCTCCGAAGCTGGGACCTCCCCCTCTATCACGGCCAGGACTTCCTTCTGTTCGATGTTCAGCAACTTCCCCCTCTTGGCGGACAGGACCCCCGCTACGGCGCCTATCTGGTCGATGGGGCACTTGACCTCTATCCCTTGGATGGGTTCGAGGAGGACGGGGTTGGCGAGGAGCATGGAGCCTAGGATCGCCCTCCTAGTTGCGGGCATAAGCTGGGCGTAAGTGCGGTGGGCGGGGTCCTCGTGTGGGACGAAATGATGAAGGACCACCTTGACTCCCCTGCAGTATTCGTAGGCGAGCGGGCCGTTGGCCATTACGTCGTAGAAGCCTGCCCTCATCGAATCCATGGACTCCTGCAGGAACTGGACGCCCTTGGTCTCCTCCACGAAGATGTTGCCCCTCTCGTCTATGGCCTGCACGCTCCTAGCTTCGTCGCTATCCCAGCCCGCGTCCTTGAGCATCTTTGCCACGACCTTCCTGTCCAGGTTCTCGTTCAGCTCCCCGCTCCTGATCTTGTTCACCACTTCCTCCGTGAGCGGTTCCACCCTGATGAAGACCTTGTTATGCCTGTTTGGGCTTCTGGACATCACCGGGCCTGCCTTCCCAAGTATCGTCTCTCTATAGTTGATCAGAGGCCTGCTCGTCACTATGTCCAGGCCCTGCTGCTGTAGCATCGTGGTGGCTATCTCCAAGTGGAGGACCCCCATGCCAGCCATGAGGGTCTCGCCCGATTCCTCGTTTATCTTCACTATGAGGTTGGGGTCCTCTATGTGCATCCTCTGGAGGGCATCCACAAGCCTGGGCAGGTCCCTAGGGTTCTTCGCCTCCACCGCCACGGTGACGACGGGCTCGGAGACGTACCTGATGCTCTCGAATTCGGTTATCCCCTTTACGCTGCTCAGCGTCTCCCCCGACCTCGCGTGCTCCAGCCCAAGCAGGGCCGGTATGTTCCCCGCGGGAAGGGCGCCCACCATCTCCCTTAGGTTGCCCATGTACATGTTCACGCTCTGGACCCTCCCCTCCCGGCGGGCCCCCAGGAGGTAGACGGTGTCCCCGTCGTGTATCGTTCCGCTGAAGAGCCTGCCCGTGGCGGCGAGGCCCGCCTGTGGGTCGACCACGACGTTTGTAACCATCATGACTATGGGGCCGTTCTCGTCGCACTTCAGAAGGGCCTGCCCCACTTCGCTGTTCAGGTCGCCCTTCCAGATCTTGGGGATCCTGTAGGCCTGAGCCACATGAGGGGGCGGGTGGTGCTTTATGACCATGGTGAGGATCGCCTCGTGCAGGGGAGCTCTATCCCCGAGCGTCTTCGGGTCGCCCGAAGTGTAGGCATCGTATACGTCCTTGAAGCCCAGGCCTGCCCTCCTTGCCATCTCCAGGGTAAACCCCCACCTGTCCTTGGCGCTTCCGAAGGCAACGGTCCCGTCCTGGATGCTGACCTTCCACCTGCCCCTGAACTCGGGCTCCGCGTAGACCGTTATGAGGTTGTTGAATTCGGCTATGATGTTGGCCAGCCAGCCCTGCATCTTCTCCGGTGTGAGGCGCAGCTCCTTCACCAGCCTGTCTATCTTGTTGATGTACAGGACGGGGCGCACCCTCTCCTCCAGGGCCTGGCGGGTCACCGTCTCAGTCTGGGTCATGACCCCCTCCACGGAGTCCACTACTACGACTGCCCCGTCGATGGCCCTCAGGCTTCTGGTGACCTTCCCTGTGAAATCGATGTGCCCGGGTGTATCTATCATGTTGAAGACGTATGGTTTCCCCTCGTATTCGTAATAGAGGGTGACGTTGGCGGCCTTTATCGTCATCTGCCTTTGCTGCTCCAGCTCCATGTAGTCCAGGGCCAGGGCCTGCCCCGCCACGCTCGGGCTGAGCATCCCGCAGGCGGCCAGAAGCGAGTCGCTGGTGGTGGTCTTACCGTGATCCACGTGCGCTATCACGCCGAAGTTCCTGATCTGGTCCTTCGATGATACTATCTTGAGCGCCTCAGCGGTGGTCTTGAAGCGGGGCATAGAATCACACCTTGGTTCTCCGAATCTGCGGTTGCGAATTAGGGCCCAGGGGACGTCCATTTAAGCGTTTTCGGGCACGGAGAGGCCATATGACGAAGGTTTGAAAGGGATGTCCCCCTGCCCTTCACGAGCCCGAGGTCTTCGGGGAGGATCGCAGGCGGGCGGCCTCCTTTTCCCTCCTCCAAATGGCGTAGGCCAAGTAAGTCAACGCCGCGGCCGAAATGACGAGGATGGCGATGGCTATTAGGGAGGTGGGGACACCCATGTACGTAACCTCTTCAAAGTCGAAGGCCTGGACCCGAAACACGAAGGGGACGAACGACGCCACTACGTGGAAGCCCGGCTCTTCCCTATGCTTGCAGATGTACTCCCATACGCTGGCGAAGGCAGCGGAGACGACCATCTCGACCACTCGGTATACGAGACCAAAGGGAGGCCTACAGGTAGGGCACCGCCGTAACGACCAGGGCGAACTTTGGGCCCCTGCCGGTGGCTTCGGACGAGGCCAATTCCCTTAGCTTCCCTTCCGCCTCCGAGAGCACTTTGTTGACGGCCGGTATGAGCTTGGGGTCCGAAGGGAACACGAACAGGCTAGTCCCGAAGGGGTAGTATGGCGTTTCGCCTGAGGCCATCGCCCTCTCCCAGATGGACGCGCCTCTCGATATGATGCTCATCACGAAGCCGACGTCAGAGAACCCAAGCCTGACCCTTTCTTCTCTGCTCACTTCACCTATGCCTTCGTAGGCGCATTCGCAGCCCCTGCTCTTGTACGCCGTAGTGTAGAACTTTTCGATCAGGTTGCGCTTGGTCTCCGTTCTGGAAAGCCTGACGAGCCCCCCTTCCAGAAGCTGCTTCATGTGGTGAAGGACGGTGGGCTGGGACAACTGCAGCTCTTCGGAGAGCCCTTTCATGGACATCTCCTTGACGCTCAACAGGTTGAGTATGTGAAGCCTCACCGGGTCCATGTAAAGGTTCGTGTTGACAGACCTCGTCCTCATCGTCATCTACACAGAAACCGTGGGATACTTAAGGGTTTTGAACGCATCGATACGACAAGGCTTGACCTGCCCGCTTAGATTCTCTCTAAACGCTTATATACCGTCCCAGGCTTCCCCCCACCGAACAACCATGACATCCCAAGAAAAGGCCGATTCTGTGATAAAGATGCTTGCCGAATCTGTAAGAAGGACATATTACATGCGCGTGCAGTAGGCCCAGGCTCCCAATTTCACCTCTTTGGGCGACGGCGGCCTGAGGGTCGAGAAGGGACGTCGACGACTTTCCTGTCCGGCACATGGCTCATTGCTCCATAAACGTATTAAGCAACGTGATGCCTTATACGTGTCATGGAGAAGAAGAGCGTAGTGGTGCCTCCGGAGAAGGCCCCATTCTTCGATCAGGTGGTCTGGTGTCCGAAGTGCCAGAAGGAGACTAGGCATCGTCTGGCGAACGCGGGTTACATGTCCCCGTCCCCATACTTCGGTGGTTACTTCTCCATGCCCGCGGTCGTACAGTGCGAAGAGTGCAAGACGAGGCACACTTAGTACATTCCGTAGTAGTGCACCAGTTTCCTGGCGATGTCTATCTCGGCGATGACCCCCACGAGGCGACCCCTTGCATCCACCACGAAGACATGGTCCACCTCCTTTTCGAAGACCAAGTTCACGACCTTCGATAGCGGCGTCTCCGGGGTCACCGTGACGGGGACGGAAAGGTAGACCTCGGTGACGGGGCGCTTCATCAGCCCCCTGGGAGCCGAAGTGATGTCCTCCAAATTGACGTACCCTATGGGGACGCCGTCCTCCTCCACGACGGGGAGGACCCTATACGTCACAAGCTCGAACTGTCTGAGGGCCTCCTCCACGGTGACATCGGCCTTGAGCGAAACGGGATGGGTGGTCATGACGTCCGCGGCTTTCATGTCCGTTATGACCTTCGGGGACGTCCTCATCACTTTGTTGTAAATTCTTTCGAGCGCCAGTATCTCCTTCTCCATCTTGCTGTAAGGTTGCATGGGGAAGAAGGAGGCGCTTCCAGACATGAAATGGCTGATCACGGAAGCGACAAGCGCAGGAATTATGGCGGAGGGGCCGATGGTTTCCGCCACGAAGGCGACCGGGGTGAGCAGCACCTTGTGAGTTCCGGCTAGGGTGGCGGAGACTCCGACGGCTATCAAGATGGGGTCCACCCTCCCCAGGAGGACCTGGGAGAACAGCGCGCCCAGGACGGACCCTTCGACTATGGCGGGGATGAAGAGCCCCCCGCTCCCTCCGAAAGCTAGAGTGATCGACGTGGAGAACATCCGGAGGACCAGAAGTAAGGCTAGGGCCAGGACGGTGTAGCCAAGGGTCCCGTCCACCAGGCCCTGCACTACGCCGTAGCCTATCCCGATGGCGTTCAGGTCGAGGTAGCCGATGGCCCCCAGGGCCAGCCCACCGGAAAGGAGGAGGAGGCCGAACCCCCCGCCGGCAAGGAACCTCTTCCCCAAGCTGTCGGCCAGGTTGAACACCCTGACGAAGACATAGGAGTAAGCCCCTCCCACGGCCCCCAAGACGATGGACAGGAGAAGGGAGTGTAGGTCGAACGTATACGCGCCCACGCCGATGCGGAAGATCCCCGTTGGCCCGAGGAAGAAGACCGTGACGAGGTAGGCGGTCACCGATGCAAGTGTGGCCTCGACGAAGACTTCCTTCTCGAGGTCCCTCTTATAGGGTATCTCCAAGGAGAAAAGTATCCCGGTGAGGGGGGCCTTGAATATGGCGGAGAGGCCGGCGGAGGCGCCGGCCAGGAAGACCTTACGTATCCTCCTGTACGAAATGTGGGTTAAACGGCCGATGAAGGAGGCCAATCCCCCACCAAGCACCAAGCTGGGCCCCTCCAAGCCTGCGGCCCCACCCATGCCTATGGTGAGGATCGAGGCGAGAGGCTTGACCACGGCGTCTCTGAGCGACATGTCCCCGTTTCGCAGGTGCAAGGTCTCGAGGACGGAATGGGTGCCGCTCCCGGAGACCCTCGTCCTAGAGAAGAAATGGACGACGAGAAATGAAGACGCCAGCCCTAACGTCGTAAATACGAAGACCAGCCTCTTAGAATCCTGCAGTACAGGGAGGACCATGTCCCACATGTATGAGAAGACGGTGTAGTAGGCGGATATGGCCAGCCCCACGACTACGCCGACCGCGGTCACAGTCAGGGAGTACTTTACGCCGGCACCCCCAGGAAACTTCATGCCTCTACCCCCCGACTTCGATTTACGGGCTGCCAGCGCGCAATTATTAAATCTTCATTGAAGGTGCGTTCGTCGGAGGGCGGACCAGGATGGAACGCAACGGGGAGGAGCCGAAGTTCCGGTCGTTCTTGCCCCTTTTGCCGTTCAACGCTGCGACTGCCGGCATATCCACCTTGGTCCCACTGGCCATAATAGGCCTGAAGGGAAGCGTAATCGATGTCGGCTTCTCCGCCATGGCGTACAACTTGGCGCTCATACCTGCCCCGCTCGTCTGGGGGTACATCTGCGACGTAACGGGGGCCCGAAAGAAGGTGGTCATGCTCTCCTCCGCCTTGATAGCCGTGTCAGCGGTGGGTATGTACCTGACGGACACCACAGTGACCATAGCGCTCCTTTTCGCAGCGATAGGTCATTCGGCCGGGATGCTTGCGCCCGCCCTTAACCTTCTCATAATAGAAAGCCTCCCGAAGACGGAATGGGAAAAGGGGTACACCTTCTCGTCGCTCTATTCTACGGTGGGAACCATAGGTGGACTAACGACGGGAATGGTGTGGTCGTTCTACATGCCCTCTTCGTACTTCTTTCTGATATGCGCAGGGTTCGCGCTCGTAGCTGTGGCCTTGACGATGGTGGAGGTGAGGGAACCTGCCGTGCCCATCGAGAGGCGGAGCTTCCTACTGAGCCCTTCTGCCTTCGTTTACAGGCTGACGCAGGTCCCTCTCCTCTTCCTCAGGGTCCCCAGGAGGGCCGACTTCGTTTCGGTCGTGAGGTTGGCAAGGCAGGGGATGACCAGAGACATACCGGTGATACTGACGGCATCCGCGCTGTTCTCGGCTTCCCTCAACATCTTCTTCACTTCGTATACCCCATACCTCAAGGAGAACGGGTTGAGCAACTGGGAGGTGTATTTCACGTCGCTGTACATCTCTGCCATGAACGGGCTGGCCTCAAGGATGTTGCTGAGGAAGGCCCAGGGTGCGGTGACGCCGCAAATGGCCAGCTCCGCCCTAGCCGTGAGGTCCCTTGGAATGCTGTTGGCGGCCGTCTTCGCCGTATTCCTCTCGGGCCCGCTCACCTTCTACGCCACGCTTGCCTCGTTCACGTTCCTCGGGGTAGCCTATACCGTGATTTCGGTCAACCTCAACTCCCTCTTCTACAAGTCCCTCCCCGCAGGGCGACAGGGTGGGCTTCTGGGGGTATACAGCGCGCTGAACGGAACGGCGCTCTTCGTCGGCGCCGCCGTCTCCGGGTACATTTCCTTCTACCTAGGTTACCCGATGACGTTTTTCGTGAGTGCCACACTCGTCCTGCTCTCGGCCGCCGTCCTGCAGGCCCACTTCGGTGGCTCTCCTCCGCCTACATACGAGTAGCGTCAGGATCGGCTCCTGCCCACGTAGTCCAGGGCCTTGTCTGCGTTTATTGCGCCGAAGGTCTCAACGTACTGTTCGTACGTCATGGTGGTTCCACAATGGGGACACCTGAACAACTCCGCTTGGGGGTCGTACTCCCCCGTCCCTTCACAGTTAGGACACCTGGCCTCCATCAGTGCTCAAGACGGAGGACATGTTCAAAGGTTTTTCTAAGGTCGCAGGCCTCGAAGGTCCATGGTGTAGACGAGGGTGGTGGAAAACCCCGGCCTGAATCGAGCGGACCTGAGCCCGGCCACTACTTCAGGCTGGTCGGGGGAGGAGGCGCGCACCTCCCTGAACCCCTGTCGCAGGGCCTTCCGCAGGACGAAGCTCGCCAGGTCTTTCACCATCTTAGGGGAACCCATCAGGAAGCAGGCCCTGAGCGCCCTCGGATGGCCCTCTTCGGGCCCCGATATGACCAACGCCATGTCTTCGCCAGAGCCGCTCCTGAATACTCTTCCATCGTCGACTAGCTCTATGAAGTCCTCCCGTTCCAGGGGATGCATTGCCCAGGACATTTCGTAACACCTGCCCAACCTGCTGAACAGGTCGGAGCCATCCAGCCTGTCCCACGTTTCCGACGCCTTCTCCCTCCCCACAACGCTAGAGTACCTGGATTCGGCGAGGACGGGCCTCCTTCCGTGATAGAACTTCCACCTGAAGGCTTCGGTGAACCCGAGCTTGTAGGCCAGCTGCATGGAAGGGAGGTTGTTGGCCTCGATGAAGAGTCTCACGTTTCGGTATCCCCTTTCTTTCAGGAAAGAAAGCGCGGCGAGGTTCAGCGCGGTGGCCAGTCCGGCCCTCCGGTGGCGGGGGTCCACCCTCAGCCCCTCCAACCACGCCCATCCATGCTTCATAAGGCGCACGTGGAGGATGCCAGCCGGCTGGCCGTCGACGTCTGCGACCAGAAGGCTACCCTCTTGGTCCTTGACCCAAAGGTCGAAGACCTCGTCGATATAGTCCCCCCAGTCGAAGGTGCCCGTGCAGAACGGGACCACCTTCTCCCTGTCTTCTTGACGCGCACTTCTTATCCGGACGTCCTGCTTCAAGTGTCTCGTCCATGCTACCAGTCCATGGCCTATAAGCCTTGTTGAATTGGGGCCCAACTCACGGCACGGACGCCTTGCAATCCTCGCAATACCCGTAAAGGACGAACTGCTTGTCGACGATGTGGAAGTTGATCTTGCCGGCCTTCCGTTCGGCGAGCTCCCCAAGGGACTTGTCGTTGACGTCGACTATCCTGCCGCAGTTCATGCAGACCAGGTTTACGTGCTCCGATGGGTTAGAATCGAAGCGTATGGCATCCTTGGTGGTGACGGCCCTCAGCATCCCAGCACGGGTGAGCATGTCGAGGGTGGAATACACCGTGGCCAAGCTAATGGTGGAGTACTGCGGCTTGACCCTCCTATAGACCTCCTCCGCCGTGGGGTGGGAATCCGTGCTGAGCACGTATCTTGCGATCGCCATCCTCTGAGGAGTAAGCCGCAAGCCCATCTTCTTGAGCTGGGCGTACGCCTCCCCCACCCTTCCGCCAGGGACGGACATGGTCCTGACGAGCAACGAGGACCGAAGGGGTGCATATAATACTTGTCGAGGATTCTTTGGCAGCGAGCTGCCAGTACGAGGATGGCCGAACAGGAGAGGGCTCGAGCGACCTCCGCGGGAGGGAAGGCCTATCCTAATGAGAAGTTCGGCCCGTCAGCGTGAAAGGCCTGCACGTCTCCATGGTCGCAGTGGACTTACCTCGTTCTCCCCCTTACCCGTATAGCTTTAATTGTGAGCCTTAGCTACCTCATCTATCCCGTTCCGGCTCGAGGGGGGACCTTGAACGTGGACCAAATGTTCAATTATCTCCGATGGACGGTTCAAAACTTTGGCATGCCGCTGACGACCTACGGCCAAGGCGAACCAGCACCCCGTCACGGAACGGACTGGGTGATATTGTGTTGGCGACCATGGCCTTAGAGGCGCTTGAAGGGATATCAGTGTGGGCCCAGACTTCAGCGCTCGCTGTATCGCGAGGGAGGAAATAGGTTTGTTGGGACCGGATGACGTGAGGAAGTATGTGGAAGAGAAGAGGCTGGACGCAGAGGTCCTGCTGGTCAAGGAGGGGCACACTTCAGGGCTGGCGGCCGATTCCCTGAGCATAGATGTGGAAAGTATAGCGAAGACCGTGGTCTTCGTAGACGAAGATAGGAGGCCAGTGCTGGCCATCGTGAGGGGTGGGGTCAAGGTGAGGCAAGGGGAATTTGCGAGGATGGTCGGCGCGAAGAAGCTCAGGTTAGCGACCAGGGATGAAGTGTTGGAGATCACTGGGTTTCAAGCAGGAGGTGTTTCCCCCATAGCCAACCTCTGCAAGCAGAGGGTGTTCATGGATGAAGGGTTGATGCGGAGCGCCTACGTCTACGCGGGGGGAGGGTCGGAGAAACATATCCTGAAGATAAGGCCGGATGACATGCTACGCGAATCTGGGGCCAAGCTGATGGAGATCCCGGTGCAGTCACATTAGAGCACGATGGCCACTATGGCGAGCAGCTCAGCCAAGACTATGGTGAACACGGTGGCGACGAGCGCTATTAGGAAGGCACCCAGCCAGCTAGTGCCGAAGACGGCCTTGTAGACCCATAGGAGGGCCAAGAGTGCAAGCAGGAAGCCGACGGGGATCGAAATGGGGAAGAAGACGAGCGAAAGGAAGCCCTCCGCCAGGCCCAATGTCACGAAGTAGACGATGGGGCCGGCCACGGAGCCCAAGAGCGCTTCAATGAAGGTCGCCTTCCCCCCTGTCATTATCTTTGCGGCCAAGTACACGGGGATGGAGATGATCACCCACGTAACTATGACGAGGATGAGCGTCGTAAGGAGGGGGAACGTCCCGAAGCCCAGGTGCCATCCGGCGGCTACGAGCCTCATGGGGTTGGACCGGCAGAATCAGCCGCGACAGGCCTTAAAAGCATTTCATCCCATTTCCGCCTTTTCAAGATACGGCCACAAGGCGGCCCCCTCCATCATCGAACCTACGGCAGAGGCTCGACCCGGAGGCAGCCTCGGTCGTCGCAGCACCGAACAACCGGGCCAAGCGTCAGGTACGAACGGTTGGACGCTCCCTCGAATCAGATGGAACCACAGAGGCGGCGGCCTTCATGCTCCCAGCTTCCTGTGCTGCAACGCCATGAGCAACGGCATGGAGAGGCTGATGATGCTGCATAAGAGATAGGGTGCGGCAATCGTCAGACCGGATAGGTAGCCGCCCATGATCGGGCCGATGACGAACCCTATGCCGAAGAACGCTTCATATGCGCCCACAGCCGCTCCCAGCCCGGCCTCCGTCGCCCTGTTCGATATGTAGACGATGGTTACCGGAAAGAATGAACCGAATCCGTACCCCAGTAGAGCGAGCACTAGCACCACCATCGGAAGAGATGAAACGGAGAAGGCGCCGACGATCCCCGTGCCCAAGAACATCAGCAGCACGGAGATGGTGGATGCCCATCTACCTAGGCGCCTGTTGAGGCGGTCGACGGTAAGGAAGGCGAAGATCCTGAAGAGGCCGAAGAGAGAGAAGAGCAGGCCTATGGTCATGGAGTCGTACTCGAAGGCGCCCAAGTACCCTGGAAAGAGGGAGACCACTATGCTGAATATGACTCCGTATGCCACCACCGCCGCATAGACGTAAGACAACAGGCGGCTCGGGAGGGAGAAACCATGCCTCAACGTGGCGGCGCAGGGGCGATAAGACCGCCCAAGGGTGGCCAGCGTGAAGGCTAACGTAAACAGGAACACGGCGGAAGACGTGATGAAGAGCGCGTCGTAGCCTCCTGCGCCTATCACCCATCCCCCCAGGGTGGGCCCGAGCAGGAAACCCGTGGCCCAGGAGACGCTGTACCATCCCATGGCCGATATCCTTTCGTTCCGGTCGACGGATTCGGCCACCATCGCCTCCGTGATGGGCCAGAGGAGGGAGATACCCAGGCTAGCGAGGAGCTGAAGAAGGACCACGTAGAGGACAGTCTCAGCGTAGACGAGCAGAAGGGTCGAAAGGAGGTTCACCGCTATGCTGAGCAGGTACATCTCCCTCCTGATCCCCCTGTCCGACAGGTAACCCATGATGAAGGGGAGGAAGGCATAAAGGAAGGAGCGAGACGCTCCTACCACACCCAGGTCCACGAAGGTTCCGCCTATGGACTGGACATACCTAGGTATGAAATAGGAAACCAACCCGAGCCCGAGGGAGGATAGGAATACGGAAGCGTAGAGGTAGGTCAGCCTGGCCTTCCTTTCCTGCACGACTACGGGCTCGCTCGTGAGCCCGTATGTGGGCCTCGGGGCGTTATAAGTATAGCAATCAGAGGTTGGGACGTACGAGCCTGCGCCTCTGATGCCTCCCCCAAGACTTGAACCTCTCCTCCTCCCACACGTTGCCCCTCTCGTGGTACCCCCTCATCTCCCAGTAACCATCGACATAGTCCGACAGGACCTGTATTTCGGTGAGCCATTTTGCGGACTTCCATCCATAGAGGTGGGGAATGAATGGCCTAGCAGGGAAACCCATCTCACGGCTGAGCGTCTGCCCGTTGAGCTTTAGGGCTACGAGGGAGTCCTCTGCCATCGCATCTTCGAAAGGAACGGGGGCGTCGTAACCGTCCATGCACTTGAACATCACCCAACCTGCCCCCTCCTTGGCTTCCGCCGAGCTCAGGAGCCGACGAAGGGACGGGCCCTCCCACACGGTTCCAGCTACGCTCCACCCGGTGACGCACCAGAACGGCTTCTCCACCCTCAGCTGAGGGAGCTTCACCAGCTCGTCGTAGCTGTACTCCTGCCGTCTTTCCACAAGGCCCGTCACCTTCAAACGGTAGGTCTTCAGGTCTACCTCAGGAACGCCCATTGCCGCATAATGGATGAACTGCCCGATGAACTTCTGGTTGGGCGGGGTGGCGTCCGCGGCACGCTGGATGGAAGACATGACGACCCTTGACCGGGGCGCAGAGATTTAACGTTTTGGAGAAATGCCTCGGGTTCTTGGGTAGCTTTCATAAGTATGGGGGGAGTTGACGGGCCGCGGAGGAGTGGGTTGCGCTACGTCGCTCTGGGTAGAGGCAGGTCTAAGGAGGAGGAGAACTTCCTGCTGTGTGAGAAGGGGACACCTGTGGCCTTCGGTAAGCTCTTCAAGGGCAGGGGGTCCCTCAGGCCATGGGTCGAAGCATATATACTACTTGGTGAGTTCCAAGACGAATGGAAATGGGCGGCCTCCGCCCGAGCGGAGAGGATCATGAGGACCCTGGTGAAGATGCTTCCGCTTGGTGGGCGGATCATGCTACCTTACGCCCACCTTCCGACCACCGCCCGCCTTCTGGAAAGGGGCTTTCCTCCTCCCCTTACGCCTTTGGGCATGCTCATGCTGAGGTATGGATTGACCTCCTTCAAGGACTGGTACTTCGCGGAGGGTTTCTACGAGGGTGACGTCAAGCTTCAGGGGGAGATCCCGGAGTCTCTGGACATGGCCCAAGCACGGCTGGCGAGGCTTGCATCGGAATGCGAGAGCTTCATTGAGAAGGAACAAATAGACCGAGAGGCCCAAGTTCTTGAAGCTCTGGCGTTCATCGAGAGAATGAAGATGGCCCTTACGCAAAGCGTTAAGTAGCCCACACATGAACCCTTCAATCCATTCAAGCGATGGTGGGCTCTTGGCTACCGTGAGCTCAGGTAGGGCTAAGAAGAGGCATATAGAATGGCTAGAGTTCGGGCAGCTGGCCGAAAGGCTGGCCGAGGCCGTGAAGAAGGATGGAAGGAAGGTGGATTTGGTCGTTGGGATCGCGAGAGGAGGCATCCCGCTGGCGATGGTGATGGCGGATAGGCTCAGAGTTCCGATAGATTTCATCAACGTGAAGTCATATACCGGCATGAGGCAGAGGGGAAGGGTGAAGATAATATCGACGCTATTCGAGGACGCAGAGGGCAAGCGCGTGTTGGTGGTGGACGACCTGGTGGACGAAGGGGAGACGATGGTCACCATCATAGATTTCCTTAAGGAGAGGCACCATCCCAGAGATGTCTTGACCGCATCTCTTTTCATCAAGCCCTGGAGCAGGTTCGCCCCAGACTACTACCTCGACACGACGGACGCCTGGATAGTCTTCCCATGGGAGCACGGTGAGTTCGGGAGCGATGAAGGCAATGCGTCTTGACCTTTTGATAAAGCAGTTTTTCGCTGCGGTTAGTTAAACGATATAAGAGTGTATCCCAACCCTGCGGACGAGCTAGAGAAGGGAAAGAAGGTGCAGGAGGACCAGGACGACGTCAGGTTCGCCGTGGACGTCAAGGCGGACATGAACAGATACAAGGAGGCGCTCATGAGCATACTCAGAGACATATACGTGGCCAAGCCCGAGATGGCTCCCAGGGTCTACACACTCATACACAGGTGTGATGGCGTCCTGGCCCTTACGGAGAGGCTCGAGACGAAGGCGATCGCCTTCAAGGAAGCGAAGGAGCTCATAGGCGAAAGGGTGAACGAGCTCATGGAAATGACTGAGGAGTTCCTGCGCGACCTGTCGGAATCTACGGGCGAGGAAGGGGACAGGGAGTTCTATTACCAGGGGGCCGCCTCGTAGCGCGGGCATCCGAGGCCGGAGGTACTCGGCTCCCCTGAGACGATCCCGGAGTGAGCAAGACGTTCCGCTGAGGTCGCCGGAGAACGAAGGACGGACGTCCTCCAGCCGTCACAGAGGACGATAGAAAGGCCATTGCCACAGCCATCTGCGGCCCACGGGTCATACGCTTTGGCGCATCCGACCTATCCCTCCGGCGCATCAGGACGCTCCACACATCAGAAGGTTGAGCGGTTTCAGTAGTATTGGTCCACGATCTCTTCGGCGAGCTGCGGTTCCAGCGGCCTTACACCATCCACGGGCCATCTTCCTCCGTTCTCTTCTGCCAGCATCTCTTGGAAGGTGGGCCTGTCCTCCGTGCGGTAGAAGACGCCTATGGGTATGCCAAGTTCGTCCCACATGGCCTTCAGGGCACTTGAGGGGTCGTCTGGACTGTACCCTTTATCCTCGAGCCTGTATACGTGCTTCCTGACCTCGTCGAAGATGTTGTGCCATGTGATACACGGGCTGATGACGTCAACCAAGGCGAACCCTCGATGTTTGATCGCCTCTTGGATGAGCTTGGAGAGATGCTTGGGGTCCCCGCTGAAGCCTCTGGAGAGGAAGGTGGCCCCCGCTCCGAGCAAGGTCGGGAGGGGCTTCAAAGGGTAGATCATGCTTCCGTTGGGGGTCGTCTTGGTCTTCTGGCCTAGCTTAGAGGTGGGAGAAAGCTGGCCCGTGGTCAACCCGTAGATCTCGTTGTTCATGACTATCAGCTTGATGTCGTCGTTCCTCCGCGCAGCGTGGACGACGTGGTTGAACCCGATACCATATTCGTCCCCGTCGCCAGCCGTCGCGATGACCGTTAGGCGAGGGTTCGCGCTCTTGATGCCCACGGCCACGGGCACGGGCCTGCCGTGCAGGCCATGGAAGCCGTATGTCCTGATGTACCCCGGCAGGTTGGAGGAGCACCCGATCCCTGAAACCACTACTACCTTATGTGGCTCCAGCCCTAGGGTGGCGAGGGCGTCCTTCAGCGACGCTATGACGCCGAAGTCCCCGCAGCCGGGGCACCAGTCCGGCTTGACGTCGCTTTCGAACGGCTTGGGGCTATACAACGGCCGGCACCTCCCTGGCCAGCGCCCCTCTGGCCGCGCGTTCCACTTCGGCCGGGTATATGGGCTCTCCGTTGTACTTCAGGAAGCGTTTGGAGATGTTCACCCCCGTCTCCTTCCTGAGGAACCCCGCGAACTGGCCGGTATAATTGACTTCAACGTCCAGAAGCTCGTTGCACTCCTTCAGGATCTTCGTGACCTCATCTGACCTCAACGGGAAGAGGTCCGTAAACTCTAAGGAATTCACCTTGAGGCCGGACCTCCAGAGGGGCCTCAACGCCTCCCTTACGGGGTTGGCAGAGCTCCCCCAGCTCACTACGGTGAGGTCCGCCCTGTCGGGGCCGTACAGCTCAGGCAGAGCCATCTCTTTGCGCATCACGTCCAGCTTCTTCATCCTCTTCTCGTGCATCCTCTCCCTGAGCTTCACGTATTCTGAGAGCCCGGAGAGGACATCGCTAAGGTCGTGGCCGTACTCGTCGTGTTCGTCGGTCTTCGCAACGAACATCATGCCCGGAGTTCCAGGAAGGGCACGAGGGGAGACGTGGTCCGGAGTGAATGAGAACCTCTTGAACCAGACGCCGTTCGTGAGCGATGGGTCGCCCTTCTCGAGCAGCTTTCCCCTGTCTATGGGCATGCGGAAGTCCAACCGGTCAAGCGAGCAGAAGCCTCCGTCCGCTATGGCGAAATCCAGAAGGATGATGACGGGGAGCTGGAACCTCTCGGCGAGGTTGAAGGCCCTGCCCGCGACGTAGAAGGACTCCTGTGGGTTCCTTGGGGCTATGACAGCCCTAGGGAAGTCGTCTTGGGCGATGCCCATCACCATGTTCAAGTCCCCCTGCGATGTCTTCGTAGGAAGGCCCGTGCTGGGTCCGGCCCTCATGACGTCCACCACCACGAGCGGGGTCTCCGTCATCGCGGCCTCCCCGATGGCCTCCTGCATCAGCGCGAACCCTCCTCCGCTGGTGGCGCACATGGACCTGGCACCCGCGAAGGAGGCGCCTATGGTGGCGTTGACCACTGAGATCTCATCCTCGCCCAGGAACACGGTTATCCCAAGCTTCCTCGCGTGCGCGGCCATCCAATGGACAATAGGGCTGGCCGGGGACATGGGGTAGGCCGCATAGAACCTGCAACCCGCCGCCGCGGCCCCCAGGGCCAAAGCGTAGTCGGCGTGAAGGAGAGGCCTGCGCGTGGAGTAATCGAAGGGTAACCTCTTCACAACTCCGTACTCCTTGGCCACAAGGTCGTACCCATCCTTCGCCGCGGCCACGTTGTTCCTGACCACGTCCGTTTCCTTCCTTCCGAACTGGTCGCGTATTACCTCGGAGAGGACCTTGAAGTCCAGCCCGATGGCCGAGGCCAGCGCTCCGGCGGCCACGGTGTTTCTCATTATCGGCCTCTTGTCATGCTTCAAGGCTAGCTCCGCCAGCGGGACCTCGATCCCCTTTGCGCCATCCGGCATGGGGTTCGCCTTGACGGAGGCTGGGTCGTAAATGACGAAGCCTCCCTTCTTCACAGAGTCGTGATGCTCATCGTAACAGAGCTGCGTCAAAGGTATCAAGAAGTCGATGCCGAAGCCCAAGGAAGTTACGCGCCAGGGGGCCGCGTGAACGTGAAACCAGACGAGGCCCCCCCTTATCACAGACTGGTTGCCGTTGTACGTAGATATGTACAGGCCTGCCCTCGAAAGGGTTCGCGCGATCATTTCGCCGCCGCTCTGAATACCGTCGCCTGCGGCCGCACCCAACCTGACTACGAGGTCGGATTCGTCATGTGTATCGTTCATTTCCAATGCTCTGCGCATCTCGCGACGTTATATGCTTTCTGCAAGAAGGAAAAGAGCCAAAGGAAGGACAGGGAAGTAGCACGCATGGGGAGGTCTGAAGGTGCAAAGGCGGGAAGCCTCCCTCGAGGCAAAATGGTTAAGGTTCACCTAGCCGTGGGGAGGAAGTGTGTCGTGTTCAACAAGGTGCCTGAACTGCGGCCGAGGATGGGAAGACCCTCTGCGGTGGAGTTGTGACTGCGGCGGCGCCTTCGAAGCGAAGATGGAGAGCGCGTTCGTCAAGCCTGAAGGAAACGGCACCATCTTCCAGAGATACTCACGTGAGTTCCCTTACATTCAGCCAACCCAGCTCGTCAGCCTAGGAGAGACGATGACCCCATTGGTGTCCTCCGGCGACGTGAGGTTCAAGCTGGAATACCTCCTGCCCACCGGTTCCTTTAAGGACAGGGGCTCCTGCGCGCTGATCTCAGCCCTGTGGCCGTTGCTGAAGCTGAGGCGGATCCAGGGCATCAAGGAGGACTCCTCGGGGAACGCCGGTGCAAGCTTGGCGGCGTACTGCGCTAAGGCGGGCTTAGGATGTGATGTCTTCGTGCCCAAGGGTGTCTCAGGGCCGAAGGCGGCCCAGATGATGGCGTACGGAGCAAGGCTGCACGAGATCCCCGGGACGAGGAGGGAAGTGGAGGAGGCGGCCAAGTCCATCCGCTTCAGTGGCGCGTACTTGGGGCACGTATGGCATCCGTACTTCAGGGACGGCATACGGACGATCGCCTACGAGATCGCAGAGCAATCGCGCTGGGAATTGCCCAGGGCGGTCTTCGTTCCGGTGTCCGCTGGGACCCTCTTACTGGGCATCATCTCCGGCTTTCAGCACCTGTTGGAGAGCGGGATTGGAGGCGAAATGCCGTTGGTGGTGGCCTGCCAGACGGTGGCCGTCTCACCTCTCTACCATGCTCTCAGAGGGTCGACGTACTCCCCTCCGGATGCTCTGGACACCGTGGCGGACGCGCTCGTTTCCGTCGCCCCTCCCCTCCTCGAAAGGATGGTGCTGAAGGTCAAGGAGGTCCGTGGTATGGCCGAGGCCGCAAGCGAGCGGGAGACCTTGCTAGCCTGGAAGGAGCTCGCTAGGATGGGCTACTACGTAGAGCCGTCATCCGCCGTAGCCTACGCCTGCATGAAAAAATTGAGGGAAAGGACAGGCGAAGACATGAAGGATGCCGTAGTAGTCCTGACGGGCTCGGGGCTCAAGGTCAGGTCGGACCTCGCCGGACGCTACTTTGGCCAAGAGTTGCGCTGAAGTGAACGGAGAAGTTAAATAACCAGTCGAGCGGGATGAAGGCGGACCTTCTAAGAAGATGGCTCTTGCCGAAGGGTGAAGGCCCAAGGTCCAAGGCGAGGTACAATTGAGCATACCTTTGGAAAGGGTAGGGGAAAACGAATGGGAGATACCGAAGTCCTACAGGTCCGACATGAGGGTACCGGCGAGAATATTCGCCGATGTCGAGCTCATGTCGAAGATGAAGACGGACAGGACTCTGTCTCAAGCCGCCAACGTCGCTACCCTGCCAGGCATATACCGCTATTCGATGGCGATGCCGGACGCCCATGAAGGATATGGCTTCCCCATCGGAGGAGTGGCCGCCGTCGACGCCTTCGAGGGGGTGATCTCTCCCGGCGGTGTGGGCTACGACATCAACTGTGGCGTTCGCCTTATCAGGACGAACCTGCGCGTCGAGCAGGTCAGGCCAGTCCTTCCTCAGCTGCTCGAAGCGCTGTATCAGCTTGTTCCTAGCGGTGTGGGGAGCGAAGGGCAGACTAGGGTATCGAGGTCTGAGCTCCTGTCCGTGACCGCTGGAGGGGCAGGCTGGGCTGTGGAGGAGGGCTACGGTTGGGAGGATGATGCGCGCCACGCGGAGGAGGGAGGCAGGCTGGACTGGGCCAAGCCTGAGAAGGTCTCCGAAACGGCCCTCAAGAGGGGGGCGGGCCAGCTGGGGACGTTGGGAAGCGGCAACCACTTTTTGGAGATAGAGGTCGTGGACAAAGTCGTCGACCAGCAGGCGGCGAAGTCGATGGGCGTTAGGGAGGAGGGCCAGGTCCTAGTGCTCGTACATACGGGTAGCAGGGGATTCGGGCACCAGGTCTGCAGCGACTACCTGAGGGTGATGGAAGCCCTCATGCGCAGGATAGACCTCCGTCTGCCCGACAGGGAGCTGGCCGCAGGGCCTGTGACGGCCAAGGAGACGGAGGACTACCTCGGGGCAATGGCCAGCGCTGCAAATTTCGCTTGGGCGAACAGGCAGATGATAACGCACTGGGCCAGGCAGGGCTTCGAGAAGACGTTCAAGGCCAGGGCAGAGGAGATGGACATGCATGTGATCTATGATGTGGCCCACAACATAGTGAAGCTTGAAGAACATGTTGTGGAAGGCGTAAGGAGGAAGGTCTACGTCCACAGGAAGGGGGCCACAAGGGCCTTTCCGCCAGGCTCCCCCTACATCCCGGAGGACTACAGGGCGGTCGGCCAGCCGGTCCTGATCCCTGGAAGCATGGGCACCTCCTCTTGGGTGCTGAAAGGGACCTCCAGAGGGATGGAGGTCAGCTTCGGGACGGCTGCGCACGGAGCCGGACGTTTCATGAGCAGGGCGGCGGCCAAGAGGACGCACGGTTACGACGACCTTCTCGTTACACTTCGCAAGAGGGGCGTCCTTGTGAGGGCCGCCAGCAGGGAGACGGTCACGGAGGAGGCGCCCGACGCCTACAAGGACGTTGACAAGGTGGCCGAAGTGACGCATTCCCTGGGGCTGGCCGAGAAGGTCGTAAGGATGGTGCCCATCGGAGTGGTCAAGGGCTGAGCGGGAAATAGCGTTTATTACATGGACGAGCATCTCGAAATATGGCCATGAGGGGGGAAGGAGAAACGGAGGGCACGACACAGCCTGCGACCGCCGGGCCTGAGCAGTTCACCCAGAAATTCGAAGGTACCCTCAGGGGGTACGGTGTGCACGTCAAGGACGAGGGGATGGCGGCAGAGCTGGCACGTAGAGGGTACGGAGAGAAGGAGGGGAAGAGGCTCAAGCTGAGGCTGTATGAAGCCCTGCACTTGGCTCGCCTTCAATGGCTGACCGTGCGAGACGGGAAGGGCAGGCAGGTGGAGTTCAGGGAGCTGGTGGAGAAGTCCCTGTCGGAGGATGAAAGGGCCTGGACCAAGTTCCTCGTATACAGGGACCTGAGGAGCAGGGGCTATGTGGTCAGAGAGGGTTATGGGCTGGCGGCGGACCTCAGGGTGTACGCAAGAGGAGAATATGGGTCACACCCTGCCGCCTACGTGGTCATACCGCTCAACGAAGGAAGCGAGATCAAGCTCTCCGAGCTCAGGAAGACGATGGACGCCATCTACAGGATGGGCAAGGAGCCCATAGTCGCTGTGGTGGAGAGGCGAGGGGAGACCATATATTACAAGGCGTCCAAGATGGTGTTCGAGGGGCCTTGAGCATAAGCGGGTACGTGAAGCTCGCCCGCCCAGTAAACTCCTTGATGATAGGCTTCGCCGTCCTGGTGGGCGAAGCGGTGGCCGCCTCGAGCGTCCGCATGGAGCTGGCCACCTTGATGGGCTATCTGACCGGGGTCTTCATAACGTCCTTTTCGATGATAGTCAACGACGTGCTTGATTATGAGGTGGACAAGGCGAACGGGGCCAGGAGGCCCCTGGTGGAGGGCACGGCGACCATTGGGGGAGCGAAGGCCGCCGCGGCAGTCCTCCTCTTGGCCGGCCTGATCACGTCGTCTTATACAGGGGTTCACACGTTAGCTGTTGCAGCCGCCTTCGCGGCGCTGGCCACGCTCTACAACTGGAAGCTGAAGGAGAGGGGCTTCTCCGGCAACGTCGTCGTAGCGCTCTCGATGATGATCCCTTTCATCTACGGAGGGCTCCTAGTGCAGGGATGGAGGGTCGACCCTCTGCTCGACCTCATGGCCTTGACCGCCTTCCTAGCCGGGGTGGGCAGGGAGGTGGTCAAGGGGATAGCGGACGTAGAAGGAGACTCGCTGAGGAACGTGAGGAGCCTCGCTAGGACGAGGGGGGAAGCCTTCGCCTCTAAGGTGGGCTCTGCCTTCTTCTTGTTGGCCGTGGGCGCCAGCCTGGTCCCTGCGATCTACGGCCGCGTCTCCGTATACTACACCTTCATCGTGGGATCCACCGACGTCCTCTTCCTGGCCTTGGCCCTGCTGGTCCTCCTGAGGCACGGCAAGGGAGATGCGCTTAAGGTCAAGGACTTCGCACTGTTTGGCATGTCGACTGGCATGCTGGGCTTCATCCTCGAGGGACTTTCGAGGGCTGTCGCTACATGATGTGGGTGGAAAAGTATAGGCCGGGTAAGGCGGAGGACATGGTCGGAAACGAGGAGGCCAGAGCCAGGTTCTTGACTTGGTTGTCGGGATGGGAACGGGGGGCCAAACCTCTCCTTATAGTGGGCCCACCCGGTTCTGGGAAGACGACGCTGGCCACCGCCGGGGCAAGGCAACTCGGGTACATGGTCATGGAGCTGAACGCGAGCGACGCCAGACGCAAGGCAGACCTAGAGGGCCGAGTCAGGGCCCTCGGTTCCACGAGCCTTATGCAGGAGAAGAGGCTGCTCTTCTTGGACGAAGTGGATGGACTGTTCGGTAGGGCCGACTTCGGAGGGCTGGAGTTCTTGGCTGAGGCTCTGAAGGAGCTGACTCTGCCGGTGGTGATGGCGGCGAACTTCGAGAGTTCCGACCAGGTGAAGAAGCTGGCGAAACTATCGACGGTCGTCCGGATGAACAGAGTCCCAGACAGGCTGATCGAAATGTACGTCAAGGAGATACTGAGGAAGGAGAAGGTTTCCATCCCGGAGGAGGCCATCCGGTCGCTCGTCGTCGCCGCACGGGGCGACATGAGGGCTGCGATCAACAACGTGCAGGCGGCCTCCACAGGAGGGGAGGGGGTCCAGCCCTTGAGGGACCGTCCCTTGAGCGTGTCCGAGGCCCTGGAGGCAGCCATGGCCGCGGCCAACCTGGAGCGGGCGGAGACGGCCCTCAGGGAGTGCGAAGCGAGCCCCGAAGAGAGGCTTTCCGCCGCCTTCACTTCCATAGTCGCTGCTGAGCTTCCTCTTGAAGTGAAGAGGGAGGCCCTCAGGTCTCTGACTAGGGCCAACGAGCTCCTCGGACACATACTCAGGTCTCAGAGGTGGAGACAGTTGCGCTATTTCGATAGCCTCCTCGCGCAGGCCTTGGTGGGAGTGAAGGCGCCTTACGTGGAGGATGACTTGCCTTGGCCCTTGAAGCTTAGGATCTGGAACGACGGAAGGTATCTGAGGGCGTTCCAGTCGTATCTGGCCAGAAGGTATCGCATCTCCAGGGGGGATGCGACAGCGTTCTACCTCCATGCTACACTACTGGTACTTGGGAAAGATCCGAGCCTCTTGAAAGGCCTGTGCGATGAAGCGGGGTTGGAAGAAAAGGTGGCGAACGCGCTCGAAAGGGAGTATAAACTGCTTGTGGGAAAGCTGGGACGGTGATGGGTTGGCGCCGAGAGTCAGGATAGTATGTGATGAAAGGGAAAGGGCAAGCGGAGTGCCTCAGGAGCTGCAGAACTTGGGCGTATCGGTGGAGTTCGGCCAGCTAAAGCTCGGAGACTACTTGGTGTCGCCCGACACGGCCGTTGAAAGGAAGAGCGTCAGGGACTTCGTATCGTCACTCTACGATGGGAGGCTCTTCCACCAAGTGAACGACCTAGTGAGGGTCTACCATAACGCTTTCGTCCTGGTGGAGGGGGACCCAGCCGAGATCTCGATGATCTCGAGGAACCCGAAGAGCTATTACGGGGCCATGGCCGCTCTCACCCTGACCTTCAATGTGAAGACCCTGTTCACGCCGTCGCCCGCCGATACCGCCCTGGCCCTAGAGGCGATGGCCCGCAGGCTGGCCAAGGGGCCGGGAGAGAAGCCCACCATCGTTTACGATAGGCCATCTAAGAGCTCCGAGTTGCATCTGCAGCAGGTCTACCTGGTCTCGGCTCTCCCTGGGGTGGGTCCCAGCCTGGCGAGGAGGCTGTTAGAGCGCTTCAAGACTCCGAGGGGCGTCTTCACTGCCACCGTGCCTCAGTTGGCCATGGTGCCGGGCGTGGGAAGAGCCAGGGCGGAGCGGATATCAAGGAGCCTCACCGCGCCCTTCAAGGGGGTCGTGGAAGAAAGCAGCCCTAGGCTGGACGAGGCCGATGGCACGGTGGAGGAACGATAGCGAGAAATGGGGACGATGGAGATGGTCCATAGCTCGGCATCTCCCCTTCGTTCTGGCATTCGGAATGCTGTGTGAGGCCTTGGCAGGGAGTCTTTGGAGGAGCGCGCCTTCCTCGACGTGGGTTCATGGTCCGGGGCCGACCAGCCTGTAGATGCCGCTGCTGTACTGAAATGCCTTCTTCTCCGCGTCTGCTATCTTGGAAGGAAGCCCGACCTTTCTGGCCAGCCGACGCAAGACGACCTTTCTCACCCTGCCTGATATGAGGAAACTATGCGGGAGGCTGAAGCTGAACTCGGCCAACCGCCTGTCCGAATACGGAAACGAGGCATCACAGCCTCCGTAAGCGATGGCACATTCGTCCCTTCGAAGGCCGGATTCGAGATGGGGGAGCTCTCTCCGAAGCCGCTCGATAAGGTCCAGTCCCTCAGAATGCGGCTCGAGATATCGATGGTAGCCGGCAAAGATCTCGTCCGCCCCCTGGCCCGCCACCAGAGTGCGGATGCCCAGCTCGGCAGCCTTCGTGGAAGCCAAGAAAAAGCCGGCGGCGAGGGACCTGTCCATCACGCTAAGGAAAGGAGCCTTCCCCCCCAACGAGTTCAGAGCTTCCCGAACTTCATCTCCGCCAACCTCGAACGAAATCAGCTCCAGGCCAAGGGAATCCGCCGCATCTGAAGTGGACTGGGCGTCCTTCGAACCTCGAGCGAAGACGGAGACGAGCACCACCTTGTAGAGCTTGGCCAGTGCGGTCGCCAGCAGAGAGCTGTCGAGGCCACCGGAGAACGATACCGCGACCGTCCCGGCGTTACGACGTCTATCCTCGAGCGAGCGGAGGAGCAGCTCCCAGACCTTCTCCGCAGCTTCATCCAAGGTGCCCTCGAAGGGAAGGGTGCGGTGAATGGGCCGGGGCAGGGAAATGGCGACGCCATCCGGGGAAAGCCTCAGGACAGCGCCCTGGGGCAAAGGGTGAGGATTCATCCTCAGCTCGCTCAACGGGGCCAAGTCCGTGCAGAAGGCCGATATGCCTCCCGATTCGGCGCAGTACAGAGGCCGACAGCCCATATGATCCCTGACAGCCACCAAGGCCTGATCCTCCATCCATGACGTAACGAACTCTCCCGAAGCGTCGGAGGAAAGGCCATCCCCCGGATGTGAGAGCTGGCAGTTCCCGGAGAGGTATCCGTGTACGAAGGGGCTACGCGCCTCCCCCTCCTTCCTGTAACCCGAGAGGATCAGTTCTCCGGTGGCAGCACGGACCCTGACCTCGAACGGCTCTCCACCCCCCTCCCTCTCCTTCATGGTCGCGGTTGGGAGCGGCCGGATCAAGGGATGCCCTCTGCAGGCGACCCCGATGACGCACGTTACCCTACAGAATCCCACATTCATCCCTTCATGCTGGAGACCAGGGCCAAGGCCTGGCTCCTTATGTCGGAGGCCAGGGCCTCTCCGATGGATGGTACCCGCCCGAGGTCGCTGACAGACGCCGAGGCGATGGAGCTGATGGTCCTGTAGCCAGCCTGGTAAAGGTTCCGGGCCCTAACCCTTCCGATCCCCCTCAGCTGGACGAGGGGCAGCAGCTCCGCCCGGCATCCTACGTCTATCCTGACCTGCAGTAGGTCAAGGCTCTTCGCAACGTTCTTGTAGCCCACCAGCTTGGCCAGCTCGGCGAAGGCGTACGCCAACCACTCCGCCACCTCCACGCTCCTGTGAAGGTCTCCAGGCTCCACCCCCAGGACCTGCAGTATCCTATCTTCTGACCATTCGTTTATCCACGCGTGCAACATGAGCAGGCTCCTGAACGAATCGCTGAAGCCTGACTCCAAGTCCTCGGGATAGAAGAGGAGGTGGCTGTACTGCTCGACGAAGGCCTCCGCCTCGGCCCGGTCGCGCCCGCGCAGGGCCATCTTGGGCTCAAAGTCGGGGACCATCACTATGAGCTGTAGAAGGCCAGGGGTTATATCCTCAGCCGTGTCCCTCCTTTCCTTCAAAGCCCTGAGGAAGACGAGGGCTGATTCGGGGTCTATGTACAGTGTGGCCACCCTCTTGCCCAACGGCGTGCCCCTGACCTCCTCTTGCTGCAGGCGAATGAGTCCGTTCCCTTCGAGGTACTTGACGGCGGCTTCCAGCCTAGACATGACCGCATATTCCTTGAACTGCTGGGCTAGGAGCGTGGAGAGGAAGAACTTCTTCAGTTGCTTCAAGGTAAGGCTGGGAGAGGAGGCGATTACGCCCAGAGTGTGAGTGCGGAAGCTACTGGGCGAAGCAAGCTGAGACCTTATGGGCTCCGGCTCCCCGCGGATGTAAGCCTCCATGAGGGCGTTCATCTCCTCCTCGCTCTGCGCCACCACTAGGGCCTCCCCATACTCATCGAACCTCGGCCTGCCCGCCCTTCCACACATCTGCTTGTAGTCCATGACGCTGATGGGCCTGCTCTCGCCGAAGGAAGCATCGTAACGATATATGCTGGCGATGACCACTCGCCTTGCCGGGAGGTTGATCCCTGCGGCCAAGGTGGGGGTCGCCACCAGGAGCTTGATGAGGCCTTCTCTGAATGCCTTTTCGACGATCCTCCTGTGTGCGGTGGCCAAGCCAGCGTGGTGGAAGGCGACCCCTCCCTCTATGCAGCCTGCCAGCAGGCGGCTGACCTCCGTCGCTTCCGACTCAGCCATGACCTTCTTGGCCAGTTGCCTAAGGCGAGAGCCATCGTCGAAGCCCAAGAACTTCTGCACATACTTCGAGCTAATCTTGGCGATGCTCACCGCCCTCTTCCTTGTCTCGGCGAAGATGAGGGACTGCCCTCCACTCCTGATGGAATCGATGGCCAAGTCCATGGCGGGACGGCCGGAGGAGACTGAGAGTTCCAGCACACCCGAGTCGGAGAAGAAGACTCTACCGTCGTAGGCCACGCCCTGCTTCAGTGGCACGGGCCTCCAGTTCATGGAGACGGACTTCGCCTTCAGCCACCTAGCGAGTTGGCCGGCATTTGAGACGGTGGCCGATAGGGCCAGGAGCTGTGCCCTCTCCCCTCCGGAAAGGATCCTTGTGATCACCACCTCCAGGGTGGGGCCCCTGTCTTCGTCTCCAAGCAGGTGAACCTCGTCGAAGATGTAAAGCCCAACCTTCCTCATCCAGGAAGGCCTATGGCGGGCCAAGCTGTCGAACTTCTCGTTGGTGAGGACCAACAGGTCCGCGTACCCCAGCTCCTCCCCGCTGGAATCGTAATCTCCGGTGGAGATGGTCACCCTGACGTTCCTTCCGTTCGCCCTCCTGAGCCTCTCCATGGCGGAGAACTCCTCGTACTTCTCGAAGGCGAGGGCGCGGAGGGGGGCCAAGTACACGACCTTCTCCTCGCTTTCGGTGAGCAGCCTTGAGGCAGCCATCATGGCGATCAGGGTCTTCCCGCTGGCAGTGGGGGTGGAGAGGAGGAGGTTGGCGCCATCCAAGAGCCCTGCCTCGATGGCGGCTTCTTGGGTGGGGTAGAGCTCCGAATACCCCAAGGAGCTCAGAAGGTCCTTCACCTCGTCCGAGAGCGGGAGCTCCGATATCCGCAAGGTCCACCTCTTCTCCTCCTGGCCCTCGCGTTAGGGAGAGCGCCCTAGGATATTTTAGAGTAGTACCCCGACCTTACCTCGTATATCTGGCCCAGCTTGTAGAGGGTAGTGATGACCCTTCTGGCCTCCTCGACGCTGAAGTTGCCAGTCTTGACGAGTTCGTCGACGAACAGCTTGGCCTCCACAGGCTTCTTTTCCGGACCGTGCAGCTGCTTGAAGATGTCCATGGCCTGTTCCAGCTGGGTGCGTTCGCTAGCGGGCCGGCCATGCAGGACGCCCAAATCAACCCTGCCCGTCTTCACGTCGACGCCCACCGTCTCCAACATCTTCCTCATCAGGTTGATGGCATGGAGGGCGTCGTCGACGGTCACCTTATCCCTGAGGAGCAAACGAGCCCTCGCGGTGGCGAGCCTTATCAAGGATTCGAGCTGACGAGGGGTGACGGTGATGGCCCCCTCCGTGCTAGCATCCCTCAGGTCCAAGTAGAATTGAAGTAGCCTCTCCTGGGCCTCCTTCGTCAGCTGAGGGTCGATCTTCTTCGCGTATATCAGGTACTTCCTGAGCATTTCGAAGTCAAGAGGGGGCTGCGCCACTAGGCCCTGTGACCTGTGGGTCTCCAAGATATGTGTGGCCAGCTTCTCGTCCTTGACCCTGTCGGGTATGTCCCTGATGATGAAGATGAGGTCGAACCTAGTGAGGAGGGGGGTGGGCAAGTTGACGTTCTCGTAGATGTTCTTGTAAGGGTCGTACTTGCCGAGGACGGGGTTGGCCGCGGCCAGTATGGACGTTCTAGCGTTGAGGGTGGCCACTATGCCGCCCTTGGCGACGCTGGCGGACTGTTGCTCCATCACTTCGTGGAGCACCCCCCTGTCTTCAGGCCTCATCTTGTCGAATTCATCTATGGCCGCGACGCCCTGGTCGGCTAGGACCACAGCCCCGGCCTCTAGCATCATCAGCCCTGACTTTTCCTTGACCACCGCGGCCGTGAGGCCAGCCGCGGTGGAACCCCTGCCCGTCGTATAGAGGCCCCTTGGAGCCACCCTCGCCACGTATCTGAGCAGCTCGCTCTTCGCAGTGCCCGGGTCGCCCACGAGGAAGATGTTCAGGTCCCCCCTCAACGTCGTGCCGTCAGGGAGGGTCCTTTGGGGAGCCCCGCAGACCATGAGCAAGACGGCCTCCTTCTGAGTTTCGAACCCGAAGATGGATGGAGCGACGGAATTGATCAGCCTCTCGTATGCGTCCGGGAGAGACGCTATCCTCCTTATCTCCTCTTCGTCCTGAGGGGTGATCTGCACCTGCCCCGGCTCCTTGGCCATTACGTCCACGTAGTTTGTCTCGAGGCGCGTCCTGAAGACGGTGAGCTTCCCCCTCCCCATGGCCGTTTCTGGCTCGGCCCTGACGACGCCAGTCAGGACCACCCTGTCCCCCGGCCTTGCTCTGTTGACGATGTCGCCTACTAGCTCGGCGTCTATGGATTGAGGTAGCTGGCCTGGCGGTAGCTCCTCTGGGAGCTCCTGTAACCTGATCACCTGAAAGTCTGTGAACCTCGAGTTCTTCTTGTCGAGCTCCAAACTCTTCTCTTCACATTCGTCACACTTGGCGGGAGACCTGAGGACTCCGGTAGTCTGAGGCAGGAAGGAGATGTGCCCTCTGGGGCAGGAGAAGGCGGCCACCAGGGCAAGGGGCTTGATCTCGGAAGTCCTGACGACCATCCCGCTTATGGCCACCATCTTGTCCAGGTACTTGGCCGAAACCCCCCTGAGGAGGAGCTTGTCCGTGAGCCCCCTCACCCTGACCGTGAGGCTATCTCTGATGGAGTCCGCGAATGAGGCGTTCTCCGTCTTCACCGCCTCGTACGCCGCCTCCTTGAAAGCCGGGAGGACGGAATCGGGCCTTTCTATGAGCGTAGTGGCCAGTGTGGTATCGAAGGACAGAAGGTCTTCGTAGTCGGTGATTACAGAGGCCTGACCTTCGGCTATCATCTGGCCGATCCTAGCCCTGTACTTTGCTACGCCGTCGGGGGTCTGGAAGCTCTTAAGGAAGAACTCGAGTTGCTCGGATATCTTAGCCTGAGAAAGGGAAGTCAACGCCTGTCCTCACCCAGGACGAGCTTACGCCATTCGCTGACCAAGGCCCTTATCTCCCTGTAGAGCAGCAACTCCTCTGGCGAAAGCAGAGAGGTCGGCTCAGGCTGCGCCGTATAGCCCGCCAGCGTTATTATCTTAACCAGCCTCATGGTGATGAGGTCTTGCACGCTCACCCTTACCTTCTCGTAGTGAGGGCCCCTAGGGTCCCTCCTCTTCAACATCATCAGGTAGCGCCTGAGCCTGAGGTAAAGGTCGCGGTCTATATGAGAGAGCTGTGTGGAGCCCTGCAACTTCTCACGCTGGAGGGCCCTGAAGAGGTCGGCCTCTACGGCTTCGTCGGAAAGGTCCACTAGGTTGCTCTCTTCCAGGACCTCCGCCACCCATCTGGGGACCTCAAACGCCTGTCCCTCCTTCTTCTCCGTGAGCTCGTAGGTGCTCAGCTTGGCCTCCGGTATATCTGCCCTAGCGGTGACCCTCGTAGGAGACATCAAGAAGGACGCCTCCCTGTTCCTCACGAAGGTCTTGAACTGTTGCAACGAATCCTTCGGCATCATCAAGTCAGGGGCACATAACTGCTAAGGGTTAATTAATGCTTACCGACCGCTCTTTTATGTTTATAGAGAAAGCTCGTGAGCATGCAGTTGGACTGAGGAACAGACACGACCCGGAGGGCGTAGGCGTCCGCCCACATCTTTAATAGACTTAGGAAGCTGCTATAGGGCGCGGTCAGTACGTCACATGAGCGACGACTCCTCTCTGATGTGGGTGGAGAAGTACAGGCCCAAGCTCCTCACGGAGATGGTGGACCAGAAGGACATCGTCGAGAGGCTGTCTGCGATGGTGAAGAAACCTTACGAAATGCCTCACCTGCTGTTTACGGGCCCACCCGGTTCTGGGAAGACGACGGTGGCCACCTGCTTGGCTAGACAGCTCCTGGGGGACTATTGGAGGGATTTTACGTTGGAGCTGAACGCCTCCGACGAACGCAGGATCGAAGACGTAAGGCAGAGGATCAAGGTCTTCGCCAGGCACACTGACAGGAGGGCCGAAGTTCCGTTCAGGCTGATAATACTTGATGAAGCCGACTCCATGACGAGCGACGCTCAAACGGCGCTCAGGAGGATAATGGAGGAATACTCTAGGACGACAAGGTTCATACTTACGGCGAACTACTCTACGGGCATCATAGAGCCCATACAGAGCAGATGCGCCGTATTCAGGTTCACTCGCCTGCCCGACGCCGAGGTGGTGAGCTACCTTGAAGAGATATGCAGAAAGGAAGGGGTCAAGTGCAGTAGGGAAGCTATCGAGATGATCTACGAGCTAAGCGATGGTGACCTCAGGAGGGCCATGAACCAGCTTCAGGCCACGGCGTCCGTGGGAGACGTGACAGAAGCCAACGTCAAGAGGGTGTTCGGTGTATCGAAGAGGGCCTCGGTGAAGGAGATGGTGCAGCTGGCGATAAGAGGGGAATTCAAGAGGGCTAGAGAGCTCCTTACGGAGCTGATGCGGGTCTACGGAATGCCTGAAGCGGACATCCTGAAGTACATGTATCAGGACCTGAACGAAATCAAGGGGATCGATCATGCCAAGGCCGCTAGGGTGATCGCCGACTATGACTTCAGGTTGCTACAGGGGGCCCACGCTGATATCCAGCTGTCCGCGCTACTTTCCGAGCTTTCCGCCTTGAACGAGTGAGGAGCATGAGCCCTAAGCCTCTCAGGGGGATACGCGACTACCCTCCGGAGGAGTATGAACGGTTGGAGGGGATAAGGGCCCTCTTCTCGGACCTGGCAAGGACTTACGGGTTCAAGCTTATGGAGCCTGCGCCGATGGAGGCCTTGGAAACACTCGAGGCGAAGAGCGGGCCGGCGATAAGAGAGGAGATCTATCACTTCAAGGACAAGGGTGGGCGAAACGTAGGTCTTCGCTTCGACTTGACGGTGGGCCTCACAAGGTACGCAAGCTCAGACAGGGGCGCGCCCTTGCCGATTAAGCTGGGCGCGTTCGGAGGGGTATGGCGATACGACGAGCCTCAGCATGCCCGATACAGATGGTTCTACCAGTGGGACATCGAAACCTACGGCTGCAGGAACCCTGAGGCAGACGCCGAGATGGTCGAATTCACCAGCCACCTTCTGAGGAAGGCAGGTGTCCATGAGCACATAGTAAAGGTGGGGGACAGGAGGGTCGTGCAGGAATACATCGAGAAGAAGCTGAATTACGAAGGGGAGAGGGCCGTAGAGCTCATGAGGGCCTTGGATAAGGTGGACAAGAAGGACCGAGATGAGCTTCGCTCGGAGTATGCCTCGAAGGGCTTCGAAGAAGGGACGCTGGAGAGGCTCCTCGAATTCGGCTCCATAGAGGGCCCGACTCAGAAGGCATTGAAGAAGTTGGAAGAGGAGGGCCTCGACTCCACGGCGCAGCTCGCCGAGCTCTGTGACCAGCTGGCCCAGGGAAAGGCGAAGTACGAGGTGAGCATGAAGGTGGTCAGGGGCATAGACTACTACACTTCGACGGTCTACGAGGCCCTGGACCTCAGGAACCCGGAGCTGGGCGCGCTGGCCGGAGGCGGTAGGTATGACCTGCTTCCGAGGATATTCTCTAGGCCCGACCTGCCCGCCACAGGCGTGGCCGGAGGCGTAGAGAGGTTGATGATGTCTCTCGGGGGGGCCGCTTCCGCCGTCATGAAGATGGATAGGCCTGTATACGTGGCCTGCGCCGGGGGCATGACGAACCAGGCCCTTTCGATCGCGGCCGAGCTGAGGTCTAGGGACGTCGTCACCTTTACGGACATCCAGAGGAGGAACCTCGGCAAGCAGCTCGAAGACGCCGTCAGGTGTAATGCGAGGAAGGTCGTCATAGTAGCCCCGGAGGAGTTCGGCAGGGGCAAACTCATCGTCAGAGATATGGATTCTCATACGGAGGAACTCATCGAGAAGGAGAAACTGTCGAGCCTGCTGTAGGACAGCAGACGAACGAGCGGGGACGGGTGCATCAGGCGGACAACGCCGAACCGATTATATATGGCCGCGGAGATAGCCCGCCCAAAGCTGAAGGGAGATTGCTATCTGTAGTTTGCATCAAACAGGTCCCAGACACGACGGAGATCAAGATAGACCCGGAGAAGGGGACCTTGGTCAGGGAGGGGATCCCTGCGGTCGTCAACCCTACGGACCTGAACGCTGCGGAGGAGGCCCTCCGGATAAAGGACCGCTTCGGGGGGAAGGTCGTGGCCATGACGATGGGCCCGCCCCAGGCCGAGAGCGCCCTAAGGGAGCTTCTCGCCATGGGGGTGGACAGGGCCATCCTCCTGACCGATAGGGCGCTCGCGGGGGCGGACACGTACGCCACTAGCTATGCGGTGCACATGGCGATAAAGAGGCTCGAGAAAGAGGAGGGCCCCCTGGACCTGCTCTTCTTCGGAAACAAAGCTCTGGACGGTGAAACGGGACAGACGGGCCCAGGGGTGGCCGCGCGCCTAAACCTCCCGATAATCACCTATACGGTGAAGCTGGAGGAGGTCAACGTCCGAAATAGGCGGGTGGTGGCCGTCAGGAAGGCGGACGACATGGTGGAAAGGGTGGAAGTACCCTTGCCCGCCGCCTTTTCTGTGCTCGAGGAGATAAACAGGCCTAGGCGAGCTTCGATAGAGGGGATCCTCAGGTCGATGAAGGCGAAGCTGGACGTCTGGAACAAGGACACCATAGGGGCCGACCCGACGAAGACGGGCCTCGCAGGTTCCCCTACTATAGTGAAGAGGATGTTCGTCCCAAAGCCAAGAGGCAGGGGCGAAATATTCGACGGTCGCCAGGACCCAGTCGCCGCCGCAAGATGGCTGGCGGATAAGATCTTCTCGACAAAGTACTTCAAGGGAGGTAGGATCGGCGAGGTCTCCGGAGGAGAGGGTGAGGCGGTCCAGCCAGTGGTCAGGCACGACCCGAAGAGCCCTCACAACGGAGTGTGGGTGTACGTGGAGCAGAACGAAGGCAGGGTGGCTGAAGTTTCCTGGGAGCTGCTAGGAGAGGGGAAGAAGATAGCTAGGAAGCTGGACACAGTCCTCGAGGCGGTGGTGATCGGAGCGGATGCCGAGGGGATAGCTAGGGAGGCGCTGGAATATGGCGCTACGACGGTCTACCTCATCGAGCATCCGTTGCTGAGGCATTACAGGACGCTACCGTACGCGAAGGCTTTCACGGAGCTGGCGGCCACCAAGAGGCCACAGGTCATATTGATCGGCGCAACGAGGAACGGCAGAGACCTAGCGGGGGTGGTGGCCACGAAGCTGGGGACGGGCCTGACGGCGGATTGTACGATGCTCGACGTGGAGCCTGGCACGGGGCTGATGCTACAGATAAGGCCCACGTTCGGCGGGAGCCAGCTAGCGGTGATCATGACGCCAAAGCATATGCCTCAGATGAGCACGGTGAGGCCAGGGGTGTTCCCGAAGCCGGACAAGGTCTTGCCCAAAGGTGAGGTAATCAAGTTGGCCGTAGACATATCGGAGGGCGAGGTCCCTACGAAGGTGCTCGACTTCAGCTTTGTGGAGAGGAGCGGTCAGGTGCAGGAGGCCGATATCATAGTTTCCGGCGGGCTGGGCATGAGCTCCGCCAAGAACTTCCAGCTGATAGGAGAGCTGGCCAAGGCCCTCGGTGGGGCGGTGGGCGCGTCCAGGAAGGCCGTGGAGTCCGGGTTCGCGGACAAGGACGCGCAGGTGGGCCAGACGGGCAAGACGGTGAGGCCCAAGCTGTACATAGCCGTAGGGATCTCCGGCGCCATACAGCACCTAGTGGGGATGCAGGGCTCCGAGACGGTGATGGCCATCAACCTAGACCCGGACGCTCCCATCTTCAACTCCTGCAACTATGGGGTGATAGGGGACGCGCTGAAGATATTGCCTCCGTTGACGGAGGAAGTCAAGGGAAGGATGAAGGCTAGAGGTGAAGGCAGGTGACGGAAAAGTTCGACGCCGTGGTGGTGGGGGCTGGGCCTGCTGGAACGACTTCCGCCATGGTCATGGCCAAGGGAGGCGTCAACGTCGCCATCGTAGAAAGGGGCGAGTTCCCAGGCAGCAAGAACGTCATCGGAGGGGTGCTGTACGCGCATACCCTAAACCAGATGATGCCTGGATTTTGGAAGGAGGCTCCGCTGGAGAGAAACGTCGTGTGGCACTCTTATTGCATCATGGGACGAGGGGAACACACGATGGTAGGATACAAGCACGAAGGCTCGGCGGACTCGCCGAACGGCTTCACGGTGCTTCGTTCGAAGTTCGACAGGTGGTACGCGAGGAAGGCCGAGGAAGCAGGGGCCACCCTCATACTGAAGACGAACGTCACCGAACTCCTTTCGTCCGGCGGGAAGGTCTATGGTGTCAAGACGGACAGGGGAGACCTAGAGTCGGACGTCGTGGTGGTTTCGGAGGGGGCAAACACCATGCTCTGTGAGAAGGCTGGACTGATGGGCAAGCCCAGGCCCGATCAGATGGCCGTCGCTGTCAGGGAGATAGTCGCCCTGCCTTCCGACAAGATACAGGAGAGGTTTGGGCTGAAGGAGAACGAGGGGGCCGCCATTCACTACCTAGGCTCGCTTTTTAGGGGGCTCGTGGGGTTCGGTTTCCTCTATACCAATAGGGATTCCATTTCCGTGGGCCTCGGGGCCACGGTATCCTCGATGATGAAGGCACACGTGCGTCCATACGACCTGATGGAGAGGTTCAAGGAGGACCCATCCGTGGAGCATTTCATAAGGGGTGGACTTGTGAAGGAATACCAGGCCCACATGATCCCAGAGGGTGGGTACGGCGGGATGCCTAGGCTGTACGCGGACGGAGTGTTGGTGGCCGGGGACAGCGCGATGCTGTCCAACCCAATAACGGGAGAGGGCGCAGACCTCGCCATCCTGTCTGGCAGGCTGGCAGGGGAGGCGGTTGTCCGCGCTCGCAGGCTCGGTGACTACTCAACCAGGACGTTATCCGCCTACGGCCGGGCGCTGGGAGATTCCTTCGCCTTGAGGGATATGAAGAAGCAGGCCGGGCTTCTCAAGTACGTGGAGGAGAACGTGGAGATGGTGGACGCGTATTCGGAGGCCGTGAACGCAGCCCTTAAGGAATGGTTTTCGGTGGACGGGGCCACAAGGGAGGAGAAGGCCAGAAGAATCAGAGGGACGGTTATATCGAAGAGGCCCCTTGGGAAGGTCCTAATGGACCTGTGGGTCATCTGGAGGAAGCTGCTTTGAGGCTAGAGGAGAAGCTGTACCTGCTCAGGCACGTCGTGGACGAAGAATCCCACATCAGGGTGGACCAAGAACAGTGTGCGAAATGCGTAGACAGGGTGTGCCTGGACATCTGCCCTGCCAACGTCTATTCTTACTCCGGGGACAGGGTCTTCGTGGCATATGAAAACTGTGTGGAATGCGGGACCTGCAGGATAGCCTGCCCGTTCATCGATTGGAGGAACCCTCTGGGCGGCACCGGCATTTCGTACAGGTTCGGGTGAAACGGCCTCAGGCGTAGCTAGCTCGGGCTGGCCTCAAAGGTACATTTATCGGACTTCCCCAGCAGCAAACGATGCATGCTTACCGTCCTCTTGCGAAATTCATCTCTCTCCCAACAGCAAACGGACCTTCTCAGTCCGGCTTCGATACGAGAAACCTTTTTTATGCTGAACCCGAGTTGTGGCCGTATTGAAGCCAAGGCACATCGACATCAAGGTCACGCCGCCCGGACCCATGGCGAGGAAGGTCGTGGAAGAGACGGAGAGGCTGTTGTCCCCGTCCATAGCTAGGTTCTATCCTTTGGCCATCGAGTCGGCCTCCGGATGCCTCGTAAAGGATGTAGACGGGAACACATACATAGACTTTAACTCTGGGCTGGGGGTGCTGAGCGTAGGCTCAACCCCTGCGCCCGTCGTCGAAGCGATAAAGAGACAGGCGGAAAGGTTCCTTCATTACTCCTATACGGACTTCTACTATGAGATCATAGTCAGGCTTGCCGAGAAGCTGACGAAGATAACTCCAGGGGATTTTGAGAAGCAGGTCTACTACGGGAACAGCGGGGCCGAAGGAGTGGAGGCGGCGATCAAGCTCGCTAGGTACTACACGAAGAGGCCCCGTCTCCTGGCCTTCTCCGGCGCGTTTCACGGAAGGACGATGGGGGCGGTTTCCCTGACGGCGAGCAAGCCAAAGCAGGTAAGAGGTTTCATGCCTCTCGTCCCGGGCGTCACCCACGTTCCGTTCCCCTATTGTTACAGGTGCCCCTTCAGGCAGGAGTACCCGGACTGCGATTATTACTGCGTGGATTTCATAGAGGAGCAGGTGCTGGACAAGTACGTCCCGGTCGATGAAGTGGCAGCCGTCTTCTTCGAACCGATACAGGGTGAGGGGGGATATGTTCCTGCCCCACCCGAGTTCTTCAAGCGTCTCGAGAGGTTGCTAAGGCCTCAGGGGGTGCTCTTGGTGGACGACGAGGTCCAGTCCGGGATGGGCAGGACCGGACGGTGGTTCGCGACGGAGCACTATGGCGTCGTCCCCGACATGTTGGTCATATCGAAGGGGATCGCTGCGGGCATGCCCCTCAGCGCGCTTGTAGCCAAGAAGGAGATGATGACCTGGGAGCCGGGGTCGCATGCATCGACCTTCGGAGGGAACCCCGTCAGCGCAGCGGCCTCGCTGGCCACTATGGAGATGATAGAGGAGAGGGGCCTCCTCGAGAACGCCTCCACTGTGGGGGAGCACATCAAGAAACGGTTCGATGAGATGATGGAGAAGTACGAGATCATAGGGGATGTGAGAGGGAAGGGCCTGATGATAGGGGTGGAGATAGTGAAGGACAGGAAGACCAAGGAATACGGGGAGGAGCATGTGAAAAGGATAACGAACTACGCTTGGAAGCATGGGGTGTTGCTCATCAGCTGCGGAAGGTCCACTCTGAGGGTCTTCCCGCCCTTGGTCATCGACGAGGAATTGGCGGACGAAGCCCTGGAAGTAATAGAGGGGGCGGTCAGGGCCGAATCCGGGCCCTGAAAGGCAAGCGGCCTGCGGTGGAAAGCTTTTTCCTTTGGCTCACATAAGACATGCTCGTGAAGTTCGGGGAAGTATTCCAGCGGAAGCCGATTATAGGAATGATACATCTCCCGCCTCTGCCAGGTGCTCCAAGGAGCCAGCTTAACATGGACGGGCTGGCGGACTTCGCCATATCGGAAGCTAGCAAGCTCGAGTCGGCGGGGCTGGACGGAGCCATAGTGGAGAACGTGGGGGATTTCCCCTTCTTCAGGAGCGAAGTGCCCCCGGCCACGGTCGCGGCCATGGCTCTCATCGTTCGCGAAGTCAGACGACATTCAAAGATCAAGGTTGGGGTGAACGTGCTGAGGAACGCTTGTTGTGAAGCCCTTTCCATAGCCGAAGTGAGCGGGGCGCATTTCATACGCTGCAACGTACTGATAGGGGCATATGTGACGGACCAAGGGTTGATTCAGGGCTGCGCCGCAGAGCTGGCCCGCCTCAGGAAGGCTCTGGGGTCGGACGTGCTGGTCCTAGGCGACGTCCACGTCAAGCACGCCTACCCTCTCTTCAACGTCCCGGTGGAAGACGCGGCCAGGGACCTCGCGGAGAGGGGTGGGGCCGATGCGGTCATCGTTTCAGGGAGCAGAAGCCCCGTCCCCCCGACCTTCGAAACTCTCAGGCTCGTGAAGGGGGCGGTTCAGCTCCCCGTGCTGGTGGGGAGCGGTATAGGGCTGAACAACGTCAAGCGCTTTTACGATGAAGCGGACGGGCTGATACTTGGAGAAACGGACTTCAAGCTGGGGCGAGTCTGGGGAGGGGCGAGCGACGAAGCCGCGTACTCAAAGGCCGTTAGCCTCTGTAGGAGAGGCTAGGGTACCCTTCGCCCGCGCTCGGCGGGGGGCCTGACGTCCTGGTATCGCCAAAGGTATAGCGAAGCTATCGTACAGTATGGATGCCATCTCTCGGCAATCCTCTCGACTTCCCTTTCTGACGGGAGCTCCTTAAGGCCGTAGGCCCTCCTTATGGCGGCCCTGAGCCCAAGGTCCCCCGCAGGCAGGACATCCATCCTACAAAGAGGGAAGATAAGGAACATCTGCGCCGTCCACCGTCCTATGCCCTTCACCTCGTCGAGGACCTTCAGCACCTCTTCGTCAGGTAGGTGGGAGAGCCGTTCAAGGTCGAGGGAACCCCCTTCCAACCTCTTGGCTAGGTCTTTCAGAGAGACGACCTTGCGCCTTGAGAGGCCCGTGGAGAGGAGCTCTTCATCTGGCGTGCGTAAGAGACGGCGGGGGGTGGGGATGCGCCCTCCGTAAAGGTGCTTCAGACGCTTTAATATGGCCCTAGCCGAGGCCCCACCCAGCTGTTGGAAGACGATACCCACGACCAAGGCCTCGAACGGCCTGAAGTCCGAAACAAGACGAAGTTCTCCCACGTCGTCGATGACCTCGGCGAGCTTGGGGTCGGACCTCAGATGCCTTATCGCCTCCTTAAGCTGGCTCGGAGGGAGGGGTCTCCCGAGCTTCCATTCCTCTTCCGGGCTCACGTCCAAGCTTTGGTGGTCGCCTCTTCATAAGTGATGAGCCTGGAGACGCGGTGAGCACAAGGCGAGGGTGTGCTGCCTGGCCTCAGACGCCTCCATGCCCATGGACGAAGGCCCTACGACGCCGTAGGGCGTCTCCAGTAGTTCCTGCCCACCTTCCATCGCGTCCTTCCCAAACGCGTGGACGTTCGTGGGGTAATGTACCATAGGGCGGCATCCAATCGTGCCGGAAACTGACGCTCCGCCCGGAGGCCCACGGAAGCGACGTCATTCGCAGAAGCGGCTCACACATCGCAAAGCCTTGAAATGACGACGCTCCATGGATGCAGGTCCGTTGGATCGGTGTATCGTCCGAGCGCAGCTTCCCATGTTTGCCACCGGATGGCGACAGGGCTTTATAATCGTGGGCCCATCCCATTAACCTGTGGTACCTGCCGAGCCCTTTGTATTGTACGTCAGCAAGAGGTTCCTGGATAAGGCTTCAAAGGCCTTCGGCCTCGGCTTCATCGTCAGGAAGCCCCTTGTGGAGATCTTCGAGAAGATGGGGGTAACGTTCAAGGAGCTCGACAGAGACGAAGCTAGAGCGGCCCTTGATAGGATCGGCGAAACCAAAGGGATGACCGTGTCGACTGGCCAACTCGTAAAGGGCCTGGCCCTTGCCTTCTTCCTTCCGACCGGAGCATTCCTGGCCACGTTGAAGAAGGTCTTCTACCGTTCAGGAGCCGAGACGGAAGATGGGGTCATGCTTGAGTTCCTAGCGGAGATACCAAGGGCGTTTCGGCCGACGATGTTTTATGACATCTGGCTGATAGTTCCAAAGACGCAGGAGGGAGAGGAGAACATGAAAGGGGTCATCATGACCATAGTCGAAAGGGCAGGTGTCACGCCTTTGGACGACGAAGAATGGGAGGGCGTGAAACCCATAACGGAGAAGATCGCAGGCAAGATACAGGTGAAGGGCATAACGGAGAACCTCTGGAAATCACTGTGAGGCGTCACGCTATCCCTCGAGCACCATAGGCGAAGGCCCTAGGTCCTTGAGTCTCCGACGGGCCGGCTTGGGCCATCGAGGAAGAAGTCCGTTCCCGTTCATCTGAGCGCTTCCGCCTCATCAAGGGCGAGTCTGTGCGCGTCCATGCCAGCGTATCGCTTTTCGGCTCCTTACATCCTCATCGAGTTCACAAGGGACGACGTTTCCCGGTGACGAGCCGCCGAGTGTGTGAATACTGGGACGCCGTCAATATGCCACATTCTATGATCGGGTTCCGGGAGGAGATCAGGTGAAAGCGGGCCCGGTGGGATTTGAACCCACGGCATCCGCCTTAGAGGGGCGGCGCTCTGATCCAAGCTGAGCTACGGGTCCAGCAAGCCCGGTAGCTCTCGCTGGCATAAAAAGGGTTTCTGGCGTCCACATTTGGCCATCTCATGCTAGACTTATGAACCATCGAGGACCCTACATCTGGTGGCCATGGGGCGTCTCTTCGGGACCAACGGAATAAGAGGAATACCTGGCAAAGACCTCACCGACGAACTAGTCTCTAGAGTCGGCCATGTCGTGGCCGCTAGATTGGGCAGACATATAGGGTTGGGCTATGACGGCCGTCTGACTAGCCCTCGCTTAAGCGACATCATGGTCAGGTCTTTACTTGAGGCCGGCTCTGACGTTCATCTTATCGGCCTAGCCCCCACCCCCGCGATACAGCTGTCGATAAGGAGGGGAGGCTATGACGGCGGGGTCGTGATCACCGCTTCTCACAATCCCCCGGAGTTCAACGGGATCAAGGTCATGGGCGTGGGTGGTCTTGAGATAACCCGCTCCATGGAGGAGGAGATGGAACGCTTGATCCTCTCGCGTGTGCCCCTTCCCTCCACCAGCATCAGGGGGACCCTTCATCCCGTCACAGACTCCATCGAGGCATACGTGAAGACCGTCGTCGGAAACGTCGACGGAGACAGGATAAGGAGGAGGAGGTTCAAGGTGGTCGTGGACGCGGGCAACGGCGTGCAAGCCCTCTCTGCACCGAAGATCTTCGAAAGGCTGGGCTGTCACGTTACTCCCGTCTTCTGTGATGTCGACGGCGCCTTCCCAGGCAGAGGCTCCGAGCCGTCGGCGGAGAAGCTGACGGCGTTGGCGGAGAACGTAGTCAAGGTTCAGGCAGACTTAGGGGTGGCCTTCGACGGGGACGGGGATAGGGTCATGTTCTGCGACGAAAGGGGAGAGATACACACGGGAGACAGGGCAGGGGCGCTGCTCCTGGACTTCATCCTTTCACAGAAGAAAGGCCTGAAAGTGGTCACCACAGTCGCCACATCGAGCTTGGTAGACCATGTCACCAAGAAGAACTCCGGGGTCCTGTTCAGGATAAGAGTAGGCAGCGTCGACGTGACTCAGAAGATGGTGGCAGAAGGGGCGATAGCGGGCCTCGAGGAAAACGGGGGCTTCTTCTACGCCCCACACCAACCCGTGCGGGACGGAGGCATGACGGCCGCCTTGATGCTTGACGCCCTGGCACGCTGGGAAAGACCCTTGTCCGAGGCGATGGCCACCCTCCCGACCTATCACCAACGCAAGGGCAAGCTCAGCTGCCCTGATGACCTGAAGGAGACGGTGGTAAGAGAAGTCAAAGCCCTGGCGGACGGCCACGTAGATACGACGGACGGGGTGAGGATCGAATACGACGACGGCTCGTGGGCCATCGTCAGGCCGAGCGGCACCGAGCCGCTGATGAGGGTCTTCTCGGAGTCTCAAGACGTGGCTACGGCAGACAGGCTTTATGTAAGATACTATAGCATAGTGGAGTCCATCATAAAAAAAGCACAAAAAATGACTAATTTAGTTTAGCCCAAGTTCGGGAAACTTGGCCTGTGCGACGCCGAGCTCGCTCTGCAGCGTCCTTATGCGGTTTGCGTACTCCTTCATCTTCTCCTTGTCGTTCTGCACCTTGGCTATCTTGTACGCCTTCCAGGCCTTCTTCAGTGCTCCCCACGTTTGACCCTTTGTGTACGGCATGTGAGATTCCTCGGGGTTAGCTCATCTCATGTCTCAAATATAAAACTTTCGCGTCTCACGCAAGGTGAACCCAGCCTTCCTGCTTCACCTTCACGGGCCTCCCCTGCCCTGGTGGCGCGTACCAGACTTCCGCGGGCCCCTCCTCCACCCGGCCTAAGGGGAAGAGGGGTTGGTTCAGTCCTTCGGCCAGCCTCTTTGCCATGGCCCACCTTCGCTTCGGGATGCAGAGGACAGCTTCGTACTCCTCCCCGCCGTGCAATGCCAACTCGAACGGGTTCAGGCCCGCGGCAGCGCATAGCTCCGCGAACCCGTCCTCTACAGGCAGGGCTTCGATCACGAACTTCCTTCCGCTCCTCTCCGCCATTTCGTTCAAGGTGATGGCCAGGCCATCGCTCGAATCCATCGATGCCGTAACGAGTCCGGAGCCCACCAAGCGGAGGCAGAGGCCGAGCTTTGGATGAGGTTCGTATACGCTGAAGAGGGCCTTCTCCTTGAGAAGGACGGGGACGTCCACGCCGGCTAGGAGATGCCTCAGCCCCAGGGCGGTGTAGCCGAACGGCCCGGTGGACGCCAGTACGTCTCCCGGGCGGGCACCCCCCCTAGTTATCACCCTGTCCGCCCTTCCCACCATAGCACAGTCGATCACCAGCTCCTTCGATTCGTTCACGTCTCCGCCGAGCAGCCTGACCCCATACTCTTCGCTGGCAGACTTCAGCCCTGCCAGCAAGAGCTTCAAGTCCTGCTCTCCGGAGTACTTCCTAGGAAGGCCCATCGAGACCAAGAAGCCCACTGGTGTTGCTCCCTTGCAGGCTAGGTCAGAGATGCACGCGACCACAGCCTTCCTGGCGGCCTTCTCCAAGGTCATCCCTGGCGGCCTGTCAGTGCTTTCGACGAACATGTCTATCTTCAGGACGAGGTGGTTTCTGCCTCCCCTCAGGTGAGCCACATCGTCGAATAGGTCCACCTTCTGGTATCGAAACGTTTCCCTTATCGCCTCGATTATCTCCTTTTCGTCCAAACGCGTCCCCTCTACCTGGCCGCTTCCCTGAGCGCCGCCCTCGCTTCCTCCATCAGCTCCTTGGCTTCCTCTTCCGTCTTCGCCTCCACGGATATCCTCATCGCCTCCTCCGTCCTGGACGGCCTGAAGAGCATCCAGGCCTTACCGAAGTCCACCCTGAGCCCGTCCAGGGTTTGGGCGTCAGGGAACCTGAGGGCCAAGGCCTTCATGGCGATGGTCATCGCCCCGACGCTCATCGGGACCTTCTCCCTGAGCAGGTGATGCTCTGGCACCTTCGAAAGGAGGCGCTCGAGAGTTTGACCGTTCAAGGCCTTGGCGATCTTGGCTGCGGCGAGCAGGCCATCCCTGCAATAGTTGAAATCTGGGAAGATGGCCCCCCCGCTGCTTCCCTCCCCGCCAAGCGAAGAAGAGGTCGAAATGATGGAGCGGACCACGTTCGCCTCCCCCACTTGTGCCATGACAACCTCTCCCCCTCTTTCCTTTACTATCTCGGACACAGCCGAAGACGTGTCCACGCTCAAGACCACCTTCATCCCCGGGGCCGCCACCAGGAGGGCTGTCAGGCAGAGGACGGTATCCGCAGAGAGCTTCCTCCCTCTCCCGTCCATGACCACCAGCCTGTCGGCGTCTCCGTCGAAGGCGAAGCCAATATCACACTTCTCGTTGACGACTAGCCTGACAAGCTCCGACAGCCTATCCTCCGTCGGGTCGAGGAGGCGGTTGAAGATCCCAGCCTTGAGGTTTACTCCTCTTACGTCGGCGCCTAAAGACACAAGTGTCTGTGGTATGGCCTTGCAACCGCTCCCTCCTCCGGGGTCCACCGCCACCTTCACTCCTCTCACGCATCCAGGTCCTTCTATGTTCACGATGTCGTCGTAGTAAGTGCTTGGACCAGCCATGACGATGGAGCCCTCGCCTACCTTCTGCTTCGCTTCTCTGATCCTCTCCAGCTCGTCCTGATAGACCCCCCTGCCCGGGGCCACGATGAACTTCAACCCATTCCACTGTGGTGGGTTGTGGGATGCGGTGACCATTATGCCACCCCTCAGCTCGTTCACCCTGACGTACCTGAAAAGCTCGGGGGAGGTCACCAAACCCAAGGACTGCACACGACAGCCGCCGGAAAGGAGTCCGAAGATCACGGTCTGGAGGAGAGCCGCAGACGAGGGCCTCGTATCGCAGCCCACGGCTATGGTCGCCCCTCTGGTGAAGGTGGCGAACTTGGACGACCAGGTCCTCACATATTCCTCCGTCAGGTCGCTACCGTAGACCCCCCGAAGGCCAGAGACGGACTCCAGGACCAACGTTCGGCTCGTAGGCTGAGTGGGAGTTCTCGCCTTTAAACCCTTCACAGATGCGAGAATGCGGGAAAAAGGGTTATTACTTCCGGGCAGTCAACCTCAGCCGCGCCCCAGTAGCTCAGCTGGCGGAGCAAAGGCCCTGGCCAGCTCAGTCGCCTCGTATCATAAGGCAGCTTCTGCCTTTGAGTGAGAGCGATAGGTCGGGGGTCCGAAAGTGCGGGTCACCGGAATTCCCCCCTGGGGCTCATCCAGTCTTGCTGGATGCCTCTGTTCCTGTCGCGGACGCAAAAGCTTTAATCACTGAGAGGGGCTCTTTCATCCGCGCGCGGGGGTCGCCCAGCCTGGTCAAAGGCGTAGGCCTGAGGCGCCTATCCAGCAGTGGTTCGTGGGTTCAAATCCCACCCCCCGCACCATCTTGTCTGCGGACCGCTATCGGTCGGAGCACCAACAGCGTGGTAGCCTCTGCTTGGCTTACGACCGATTATGATACGTTCGAGACCACTTTGACGTCAACGATGAGGTAACCTGTGGCGCCGCGGGGAAATGTACCGCTGAACTGTGCTGTCTGAACTCTGCCGCGCCTGTCCGTGGCCCTTATCGCCATGTGGTACTTGCCCTCAGCCGAAGGGTTCCAGCCTGCCTCCCGAAGGACCAATGTATAGCCGGAGAGAGGGACCTTCGGACGGCAGGCGTCCGATCGCTGCCGCCATCCGTGCTCACTTCGAGCTTGCACATGCCCGTGTCGCCTCCGAAGGGCATCCCTGCGATAGGAAACTCGTCCCCCTGAGGCGCATTCGGGGTTGCCTCCGCGTTGAACCTCGAGGGCCCTATGCTGCCGTCTAAGTTGACTATTGCGGATACTTTCTTATTTCGCATCGTTGCTCCACCCTCCCCTCTGCCAAGAGCCCAAGTACTCATGGTCTATCAGCTCGACCTCGGTCACCCACTTGGCGTTCATCTTGCCACAGTACCAAGGGACGACTTCTCTGAACGGGTAACCGTGGCTGACGTGGAGTCCCGAGCCGTTCGTTGGGTTGGCAAGGATCGTGCCGTCTGACGTGGCCTTATCTAGCGGTGTATATATGCCGTAGCCGTCTTGACATCCGAAGACGGCGTGGGTAACGTTCGCAGCGGGCTGACGAGCTGGGGGACGTCCCTTAGGTGCACCCCACGCCACAGCGCGATGCTTATCGAGTCCCTCACAGCAAGCCCCCACGTCGACGAGTCTGCCGATGGCGCAAGCACTTCGGCGTCCACCCTGAAGAACTGGTCGGTGTGCGTAAGCTCGTTTCCGTAGAAGTTGGCCAAGTCCTTGGGCGAGCTGCCTAGGTCCCGGCGACGCCGATCCTGCGGCACACGAACGTCGGTAAAGAGAAAGACGGACACCTAGCGTCGCAACTGTGATTCCAGAAAGACGGAAGAGTTCGTTCATTTTCCCATGGGGCGTACGACTCACGTCACGGCCACCACATCTTCGGCGATCGCAGGGTCCGAGGGCATGGCTGTTGGCCGTAGCCTTGGATCGGGTCTCCGAAGTGGCCGTTTCATCATGCGCCTCAACCACCGTCGGCTACGAATCTTCAAACATACTTAAGGGGGACAAAGGCTGAACAAACACCACAGTAAGGTGGAGGTGCTGCTGGAGTGACAAGGATTAACGTGAAGCGTGCACGTCTGCTACCGTCCTCCGAGGATGGACGAAGGTTCCTAGTGGATGGCCTGTGGCCCAGAGGCGTAAAGAAAGCCGACCTCAAAGTGGAGGACTGGCTCAGGGACTTGGCGCCTTCCAAGGCCCTCAGAAACTGGTTCAAACACGACCGGAGAAAGTGGGAGGAGTTCAAGATCCGTTACTATCGAGAGCTTGACTCTAAACCTGATACATGGCAGCCCTTGCTGAAGGCTGCCGGGGAAGGCGTGATCACGTTGGTTTTCGACTCGAAGGACGAGCGATGCAACAACGCCATCGCATTAAAGGCGTACTTGGAAGCTAGGCTGCGACACGACTGAGGCTCACCGCAAGAGGCCCTGGCCAGCAAACAAGGAACGTACGGGACCACTCAGATGGCCGCAAGCGTGAACCCGGCGATCGCTATAATGGCACCTAAGCTCATCCGCCTTATCGTGAACTGTTGAATCTGGCCTTTCATCTGGATGCATATGACGGACCAAGAATTGATGCCTACGTTCTGTTGGGTGTAGCTATGTCGTACTCCGCGAAACCCACACGCAGCACGGCACTCAAGAAGGTCAAGATGGCACCTCGGATGGAGACTGATGCAACGAAGACTTGGAGGTGGCTACCGCCCGACCGCGGCCAGCCTCGGAGAATTGGTAACGACGAGCCCGCTCAGGTCCAAGATGACGCTGTCGGACAGGATGGAAACAATGATGCCCACCCCCACGACATCATTTGGATTACATCCTGCCCAACTGCTGCCTATCCTCTTTCCTACGGTTCTTCACGATGTAGCCGTTCTTGCAAAGCTCTTTTGTTCACTAGCTTCAACGCAGAAGCGATATTGCCGGGCTAACGTGTCGCGGACTTGCTGAGATGTGACTTTGGAGCGTCGATGTGGACGTAACTTTTCTCCGGACATGCTAGCGGAACCGGCACTTCCCCAAACCAACGATGCCCTGTCACTCCTTGGTGGAGCCCTCGCGCAGACCTAGTCTGCTCTTCCAGCGGCCTTCAGAACCCTGACCGCGTTCAAGGTGATCATCGGATTCGGCCCTTCCCTTCTCCAGTCTACGACCTCCACGTTTGACCTCAGGGCCCTCCCCGATCGAAGCCTCTCCTTCGACGCCATCCGCCAGTAGTAGCCCTCCACACACCACAGCCCGCCAGGCCTCTGTTTTGACTCGATTAGATCCAGCGTCTCCTCTACCCTCGAATCGCCAAGACGACAGGCAAGGGATAGGACTCGCAGGGCTTGAAGGACGTCGTAGTGCTAGTAGCACGGATAGCGAAGCTTCAGCCAGTCAGGGTTGACGATCTCTCCGGTTGTATGTGAACGGAACAAGTGATGCCCCAGGAAGAACTCCGATGCCTTCGAGATGGCCTCCGCTGCTCTCCTGTCGCCTGTGGCTCGCCCATATTGCGCCAGGCCCCAAAGAGTGGAAAGGCTCTCGTTGAAGGAGGAATGGCGCGCCTCGGGCCTCTTATCACAGTTCCATCCGCCGTCGGGCCACTGCCATTTTACTAACGAGTCTGCCAACTCCATAACACGAGGGTCTCTGGCGATCCCAAGGTAGCTACAGACGCCTAGTGCGTTCCCTTCTTGCGACGCGCATCGCCGGCTAAGGCCCCCGATGGTCTTGATCCTCCTTCGATGCGACTCACCAGTCAGCCAGTCCAGAACGCGATGGCTAGCTCTGATCGTGCCTTGGTGCCCAGGCGGTATTGCCAGCTCGACCAAGGACACCAATCGCCAACGAGCTCCGGTCCACTTTTGGTACGGATGGACCCCGAATCCGCCGCCACTCTGCTGCCCCATAAGTAGGGTGCGGACTTTGGGGCCGACGGGTCGTCCGGTCGAAGCAGCCAGCGTATGGCCGCATCACAGTCGACCGTCTTTGAATCTGGCTGTGGCTAAGATTATGAATTCCTCCTTCAAATCGATAACGACGTTCAGCTCACCTGCCCCTTCTGTCTTCGCTATAGCGTCCTGCCGCTGTACGGTTTCTCCAAGCGTGTATCTTAGGATATATGTCGAATCCGAAGCGATGGCCTTCTAAGTCCTGCATGCTCCCTTGAATTCCGTCTTTCCGGCTTCGGGAGGAAAGAGAATCCGTGACTCTTGGCGTCCTGACCGGACAACACACGACGCCGAAGGGGTCCTAAATGCATTCGGTTCAAGCGTAGGCGGGCTCACAGTCCTCGGAACTGCATCGAACGATAGGACGAAGTTAGAGCTGGCAGCAGTCGTAAAGTGGCTTGGGCAAATCGTTGGACCGACTTCCGAGCTCTCCAAGCCTGACGATAGATGACTTTGGAAATCTTGCGCCTAAGGCTTGACTCAGCAGTAGCACTGAGGGGACCGGGGAAGCGTCCAGACCAACATCCATCCCAGCGACCAAAAGACGGTGGACGCCGGGGACACGACCGGCGCCAGTTACATTCTCACAAGCATATAGAAGTAATGGACAAGGGCAAGCGTTGCGGTGGGCACGCTTCCCAGCAGCCCCACCGCATACTCGTGTACCATCAACATGCTCATTTCATTGAAGAATCCCAACCCGATCAACTCCGCTACGATCACGTCGACCCTCCCTGCCGGGATGGCCGCCGGCATTGCTACCACCGCAAGAAGCAACCTCTTGCTTCGAGCCTTGTCATACAAGAAGCTCGGCAGTCCGCCGGCTATGCTCAGGGATAAGAGAAGTGACGAAGCGAGACCTGACAACGACACAGATTCGCCAAATGCTATCTGTCCGGAGGCTGGAAGGAGCTGCCCTAACCATCGAAACCTAGAAGGGGCAGAGCGAAGGCGATCACGATCAGCGTTACGCCATCGTCCCCCAAGACCCCGACCCATAGCGGAACGAACCCGAGAGTTCCGAGGACTATCAAGATGGACTTCAGCAGCAAGGCGATTCCTACGTTTATCTTCAACCTTGCTGTCACCATTCTCCCTAGCTTCAGAAGATATGGAACCTTCCTGAGGTCCGAACCCATCAACGCCACGTCAGCCACATCGATGGCTATGTCATTACCGGCCGTACCTATGGCCACCCCTACGTTGGCCGCTGCAAGCACGGGGGCGTCGTTGACTCCGTCTCCTACCATGACCACTGCCCCGTATCTCCGTCTGAGACTCCTGCAGATTCTGACCTTATCCTCTGGGGACAACGCCGCATGGTACTCCTCTATGCCCAGGTCTTTGGCGACCTGTCTCGCCGTGGCTTCGTTGTCTCCAGTGAGCATGACAACCTTCATGCCTTGAGATCTCAAGAGAGAAACAGCTTGTTTGGCTTCGGAACGGACTTCGTCGGCCATGGCTATCGAACCCGCAAACTTCCCGTCCACCGCGACCGCCACTCGGGTTTCAAAGTCACTGTCGGCGGGTAGGCTGGCGGTCGTGCTCAGCCTGACGCCCTCTTCTGAGAGGAAAGACGGCTTGCCGACTAGTATGACCCTACCTTCCTCGAGGCAGGCTTTGACGCCCTTTCCTCCCAATTCTGTAACTTGACAACAACCACTCGGGTCCACGCCCGACTTATTGGCTGCATCGAATATCGCCGCAGCGATAGGATGGCTGGACCCTGCTTCCGCTCGAGCTGCGAATAGCAGGATTTCCTCCTCCTTGAAGCCCTCAGCTGGCACGACTTTCACGACTCTGAGCCTTCCCTCGGTCAGCGTCCCCGTCTTGTCGAAGGCGACGACCTTCACCTTGGAGAGTTCCTCCAGATATATGCCCCCCTTGACCAAGATGGAACTCCACATGGCCCTAGTCAGGCCCATCAGTATCGTGACTGGTGTAGATATGACCAAGGCACTAGGGCACGAGATGACCAACACGACCAGCGCCCTGTAAACCCAAACGTCAAGAGGTTGGCCCAATGCGAGAGAAGGCACCATTGCGATTGAGGCAGCCAGAGCGAGCATGGCGGGTGCGTAGAACTTGGAGAAACGGTCGACGAACCTCTCGATCCGCGCCTTCCTCTCTTGAGCCTCCACTACGAGGCCAATCACCCTGCTTATTGTCGAGTCTCTGAAAGCCTTCTCGGCCTCCACTTCCAGCGAGCCCCCGAGGTTGAGCGTCCCTGAAAGCACCGTGTCACCGTAATTTTTCTCAACAGGCAAAGATTCCCCTGTGACGGCGGACTGGTCCACGCTGGAGCTGCCTGCAACGACTCTACCGTCGATCGGGATCCTCCACCCCGGCTTCACAACGATGGTCTCCCCGACCCTGAGTCTTTCAACTGGAACTTCGACAAGAGTCCCGTTCCTCTTCACCAGAGCTCTTTGAGGCAGGAGGCTCGCCATCCTCCTAGCAATCCCCTTCACCTTTTCGACGGTGTAGTCTTCGATCGCCTCGGCGAAGTTGTAAAGGACCAACACAGCGGCCCCTTCCTCATAGAGTCCGATAGCTGAGGCGCCAGCGGCAGCGCTTACCATGAGGACCTCGGTATTGAAGGGATGCTCTCGGAAGCGCCTAGCTGCTTCGCTCACAACCGGAACGGCTGCAATCAGAAGAGCGCCTCCCGCCAAGACGTGCTCAAAGGCGTAGCCCACTTTCAGCCAACGCAAGGTCAAACTGACTGCAAGGGCTATGGCACCTGCGACAGCCAGCCACAGCCTTCTGGGCTCAGCCTCTTCGCCCGCTTCCCCAGCATAGGCTTTGTTCTGATCGCTCTTGTCCAAGAAAGCGAGTCCCTCACCCTCGTCACGGAGCAGGTTCGGTTATTAATTTAACCCTAGAAGGCCCCCGAAATATGTTAGCGCAATATTAATAGCGTCGGATAACCTAATATCGTTCGCCTTGACAATAGTGAGCATCACCTTACCCCATGAGCTGATCGATAAGTTCGATGAATTCATCAAAGAACGAGGCTACTACAGCAGGTCAGAAGCGTTCCGTGATGCCATCAGGACCCTGATGGCCGAAATGGAGCTGGGGAAGCTGGAGACAAACAGGGTGGCCACTGTGATTTTGACGGCTTGTGACATCAGGCGAAAGGACATCGATGTAAGGCTCGTGGAGCTGAGAAGCGACTTCGAAGACATAGTCGTAGAGGGGCTCCACCGTTACATCGAGAATGAGTACTGCATAGATCTCTTTCTCGCCCAAGGCGAACACAAAAGGGTCCTCGACTTTATAGGAAGGATCAGAGGCACAAGAGGCGTACAACAGGTGAAGACGATCTTCCTGCCGTTGAAGGCGTCCTTCGTAGGACCTGAGGGACGGTCGTCGTAGTCGTCCTTGACTTCCTCCCACGGTTAAAGCATGCACTGTGTCATCATTTCGCTACCATTAGCTATATCATCTCCGGTGTGCCCGCCGTCGGCCATCTTCTTTCTTGACCCTTACATCCACCCGACCTCCGCGGCCCCCTCAAGGATGGCATCTTCCCTTCAACTTTGTAATTGCCTTACAGTTTCTTCGCCCGTGTAGTAAAGACTTCCATCCTTTCAACGACGACCCTGTTCGCGAGGAGTCCCTCCTCATTCTGCTTCACGATCCAAACAGCCTTGACGGGGTCCAGCTTCGTGTAGTCGAAGCAAATATCTGTGGCCCTTGCTCTGCGCTCAACCTAGTTCCAACCCTGTTCACCCGGAGGGTGCGATCCCATGCGAAATCCGTGAACGCTTCTAGTTTCAGGAAAAAGAAAGGAGCCGGGAGCGCGCAACGACCAAACGGCGCGCCGTCTGTGAATGGGAAGGCCGTCTGCTACGTGACCACGTGCTTTTTCAGCTCATTAATGAACTGCTGCATGGCCACTATGTGGCAGGCATGGCCATCGGGCAGCACAAGGACTTTCGCTGTGGAACCGATGGCATCGGACAGCACTTCCACTATCCCCGAGTTTAGTCCTACCGAGTCTCTCCCCTTGACTAGCAGTATGGGAACGTCCGAGAGCCTGGACAACCTGGAGATTTCGTCTTGATGATCGAATACGGTGTTCAGGCTCTTCAACGCGACCTTCAGCGAATTCCAAATGGGCCAACGTGGCATGCTCCTCGGATCCGCGCCTGAAGGAACCAGACCGTTCAAGTTCAGGAAGCCTATCAGGTCCTCCTCGTTTACTGGTTCGTGCAGCCCTGAGAAGAATCCCCTAAAGGCAGCCTCTTCCTCCGCGAACCGAGCATCTCCACGAGCAGCCCAGTAAGCGGCTGGCTCGATCAATGTGAGGGTGTGCAGTCGGCCAGGGTGATCCAAGGCGAAGTCCAAGGAAACCGCGCCGCCGTGGGACCATCCTACAAGGTTGACTGTTCTGTACCCAAGCGTATCTAACGTCATTCCTAGTGCTTCGCTTTCGGCCCTCAGCGAGTATCCTCTTCCGGGCTCTTCGCCCCTTTCCGCCGCCGCCATGTTGAGGAGTTGAACGCGGACCACTTCAAACTGCTTGGATAGGATTTCGGCGTGCGGCTTCCAGCTTACCCAGCCGCTCAGTCCTCCGGGGACGAGGACGATGGGGTCCGTCCCTTCCGCTTTGCCGCTCACGTCGAACGGCAAGCCAGTCTCGGCCATAGCGGATCACCTTCGTCCCATTACATAAATACGATTCCGAGAATCCTAGCGGATGGTTTGGCCACCGGCCTCGTCTAGCGATCATTACGAGTTTCAAGCAACGAAGTGGCTGACGAGTGCGACGGAGCTCGGATCTGCTTGAGAATGGACCAGATAATCGAATAATTCTGGCTCGTTCCTTTCAATACCGAGCTGACGGGAATACAAGAGGCCGGGCAGCGTGGAGGCTCTCATGCAAGTTCCGTCCATCGAAGTCGGCGACAGTGTCGGTCGCCCTGGAGACCAACGGAAAGGGGGTACTAGGCTACACAGTTCGGTTGCCGGGAGGCCTCGTGCGAGGTGCCAGCGAGGGAGAGGGCCTCGCCAAGGTTCCCTTGGAAGGCAAGTCGTAAGTTCGTTGGCTGGGCATGCTGGAACATCAACGGGTGCTTCCCCTCAGGCGTTCTTTGGAGGATACGGCGAAGGCCTCCGTACGTTGAAACGCTTATAGAACCCATTAAGGAGTCTGAGAACTGAGGGCTAAAGTTTGCCGTTGGAAGAAGAAATGTTAGAGGAGCTGCGAAAACTGAGGGAGCTGCTGACCCCAAAACCGGCCGCCCCTCCTCCGCCAGCGCCGAAGGGCTTCTGGACAGAATTCAAGGACTTCATGGGTAAGGCCAACGTCTTAGGCATGGCCATAGGCATCATCATGGGCCTTTACGTAAGCAAGGTCGTCTCCGCTCTGGTTTCGGACATCATCATGCCCATACCTGGGGCCTTCGTCCCGGGAGGCGATTGGAGGAAGGCGGTGTTCACCCTGCCGATAGGCAACGGCATGAACTTCGCCGTTGGGGATTTCGTCGGCGTCCTGATCGACTTCTTCATAGTTGTCTTCGTCTTATTCCTCATAGTAAAGCAAGCTAGGAAGTTCGGGCTTTGAGAGGACTTCAGTCCTGTGCCCTGGCTTCGGGCTCACGGTGGACATGGCTACTGTAGTCGCTCGCTCATCTGCCACCGAACCGGCTGTACTTTGAGAGGGTCTCGTCTGGCCCCCCGGGAAGGGGCTGCGCCCTCTTGTTTCGCCCCTTCTTCCCACAGCGTCCCCTCTCCTTGTGTCTCCTGATGTCCTTGACTACCTTCCCGCATACGTCGCATACGGGCAAAGCAGACCGACCATCGCGGGCCCTCCTTCCTTAACCTATCGCTGGAGAGGAAACAAGACGAGAACGGTTAAATAGGGGTCTCCACCGTCGCTGATCATCGCATCAGTCGCCGTTTGGTCATCAGTTCATCTGGCGCCGAAACGACGCTTTTGCTGAAGAGATAGAGTGAAGAAGAACGTGGGCCGATTTGAAGAGCTTGGCTTAGACCCGAGGTTGATGAGGGGCATACACGAGATGGGCTACTCCGAAGCCTTCCCGATACAGGAGAAGGCCATCCTTCCCATACTGAGAGGCATCGACGTTATAGGGCAGGCGAAGACGGGCTCGGGCAAGACCGCGGCCTACGGTATCCCCCTTCTGCAGCTGCTGGACTTGGGCCTGGAAAGACCGCAGGCGCTCGTCCTGGCACCCACAAGAGAGCTGGCCGTGCAGATCGCCCAAGAGGTCAGAAGGCTGGGGAAGCACATGGGGGCGAAGGTTGTCACAATATACGGGGGGCAATCCATCAACGTGCAGCTCGAGGCCTTATCTAGCGGGGCCCAAATCGTAGTCGGCACCCCGGGGAGGGTGATAGACCTCTTGGACCACGGTGAACTCGACCTAAGGAACGTCAAGTACGTGGTCCTCGACGAAGCGGACAGGATGCTGGACATGGGTTTTGTTGAAGACGTAGAATACATCCTCGAGGCCGTGCCTGGAAGACGCCAGATGAGCCTCTTCTCCGCCACCATGCCACAGGAAGTAATGGACCTTTCGACCAAGTACATGAGCAGGCCGGAGAAGATACTCGTCAGCAGGGACGAGCCGTCCGTTGAGGAGCTGGACCAATATTACACATTCGTGGAGCATGAGGAAAAGTTCGAGAGGCTCTTAGGCGTGCTTAAGAGGGAGCGCCCGAGCAGCGCCATAGTCTTCTGCCGCACCAAGGCGGGAGCACACAGGTTGGCAAGGGAGCTGGAGAAGAGGTTCTATAACGTTGCCCCGCTCCATGGCGACCTTTCTCAGAACCAGAGGGACGCCTCTATGAGGGCCTTCAGGTCGAGCGAAGTGGACATCTTAGTGGCGACGGACGTTGCAGCAAGGGGGATAGACGTACCCGGCGTGCAGCTCGTGGTCAACTACGACTTTCCGGAGGACCCCCTGATATACTTCCACCGCGTGGGGAGGACGGCCAGGGCTGGAAAGGTGGGCAAGTCTATAGCCATCGTCACCCCGGACGACTACGAAAGCTTCTGGACTGCCAAGAACATGACGAAGGCGGAGATCAAGCCCCTTTCGCCGGAGGACGAAGCAAAGGCCCGGGCGCCACACCACTATTATCGCAGGCCAACGACCATGGGTTACGGGCGCCCTCGAATGCCCTGGCGGAAGGTGGTTGGGGGTCGCCCCCGGCATGACGGAGGAGGGCCTGGGCGCCATTGGGCGCGCCGATGAAACGAAGCCCTCGCTACCCATCAGCTTGAGGCGGATCAAAAAACCTCTCCGCCCATCCGTGATCGATACACGTCTCGTCTAGACCCGAGGAGAGGAGTTTTGCCTCCCTCCCGCATCTACCGCCTACGGTATCTACTCGTCTTGCCCAGCTGGCTCAGATCCCGTCGATGCGGGAGCCTCCGCCGGCTGCGAAGGTGCAGATTCGGTAGCAGAGACTATCTCCGCCGTTGCGTACCTGTTGGAGACGTTAGTGATCTTTACCTTCAGCTTCTGGCCGGCCTTCGCTCCAGCTACAAAGATTATGAATCCTTGTATCTTCGCGATGCCGTCGCCACGCCTCGAAATCTCCGTTATCTCCACATCGTACTCCTCGCCAGCCTTCACTGGCTTGGGGGCGAAGTTGCGGGGGCCTCCGAAGCCGTAGCTTCTTCTGCCGCCGTAGCCTCCGCTTCGTTGTCCGAAGCTCATACGGTTTGCACTCGTGTGCTACGCGCGCCCTGCCCACCTATATTAAGGTAGCGACTAAGAGCCGCTTCAGCCTTCCGCCATCTCCCTTATCATGAACTTCACGTCGTCTCCAAGGGGGTAGAGTATGGGGCAGGTGGCCCCGCTCTGCAGGTACTGGCTCACCTTCCTCCTGCAGTCCTGGGGGGTGCCGGAGGCCGTGAGCATGTCCACTATTTCGTCTCCTACAAGCTCCTTGGCCTTCTCGAGGCCTCCCGGCCTGGCCGGCCAGCCGCCCAGCGCCTTCGTCACCTCTCTGACTAGGTCCTCGTCGACACCCGAAGCCCTAGCTATATGGGGCTGCTGCCCGAGGTACATCGTCACCAAGCTCCTAGCGTCGTCCAAGGCCTTGTCCGCATCAATGTCCATTGAACAGACGACCAGTTGAGGTCTGTCGAGGTCCTCCAGCCTCCGCCCGGCCTTCTTCGCGCCCAACTCCAGGTGTTTCAACGCTTCTTGATTATACTTCGGCGAAACCAGGTAGTTGAGGACCACCCCGTCCGCCACCATCCCAGCCATCTCCATCATCTTCATCCCGGTCGCCCCTATGTAGATGGGTATCTTCCTGGCGCTCCTGTCCCCGTAAACTATGTCTATCTCTATGTCTTCGACGTGGACGTACTTGCCTCTGTACGTCACCTTCTTGAGTTGGAAGAGCTCCTTCAGGACGGTTACGTATTCTCTCATGGCAGTGAGGGGCTCCCTGCGCGTTATACCCACCTTCGAAGCCAGGGGGTCCCACCACGCACCTATCCCCAGAAGGACCCTTCCCGGCGCCAGGTCGTAAAGGGTGGAGAACGTGGCTGCCATGAGCCCCACATTACGGGTCCAGTTGTTGACCACGCCGCTCCCAACCTTTATCTTCTTCGTGACCGCTGCCACCGCCGCCATGGGCACTATGCTGTCCCTGACCAGCCTGGATTCGGCGAACCAGACGGCTTCGAATCCATGCTCCTCCGCGTAGGCCCCGAACTCCATTTCCTCCCTGACGGGATGCTTGTCCTGCATGTACAGGGCCAGCCTCATCGCCATCGTCCTCCTATAACGCAAAGTGCCTCGGCCTAATATACTGTTCATTTCCGAATTTTCCAGAAAAGGAGGAAAGATTTTAGAGCTCCTAAGCTGGGCTATAAGACGGTACTTTGGTGTAGCCAGTTGCCCAGCGTGCTTGAGGTCGACAATGTGGGAGTGCAGGTGGGGGACAAGCGCGTAGTGCAGGAGGTCTCACTTACCCTCCGGCAGGGGGAGATCCACGCCCTCATGGGCCCCAACGGTTCTGGAAAGAGCTCCCTATCCTATGCTCTGATGGGCCACCCGAAGTACAAGATCGTCTCAGGTGATGTCCGCCTAGACGGGACGAGCCTCCTCTTCATGAGCCCAACGGAGAGGGCAAGGCGAGGGCTCTTCCTTGCCCTGCAGTATCCCACGGAGGTTTCCGGGGTCACCCTCTTCAACTTCCTCAGGACAGCTTACAGCGCCGTCAGGCAGGGGGGAAGGGATGAAGTAAAGGTCTTAGCTCCCATAGTGCAGTTCCGCAGGCTGGTGCAGTCCAAGCTGGAGCTTCTGGGCATGGACCAGTCCTTCGTCTCGAGAAGCCTCAATGAGGGTTTCTCTGGAGGAGAGAAGAAGAGGTCCGAAATACTTCAACTGGCCATCCTCGAGCCCAAGTTCGCCATTTTGGACGAGATCGACTCAGGGCTTGACATAGACGCCGTCCGCGTCGTGTCGGAGACCCTCAACAGGCTCATCGGGCCCAGCTTGGGGCTCCTCCTCATCACGCATTATCAGCGTATACTCCAATTCGTCAAGCCTCATTACGTCCACGTCATGGCCGCGGGCAAGATCGTGGCCGAGGGTGGCCCTGAGCTAGCCAAGCAACTCGAAGAGAGGGGCTACGGCTGGCTCACGGAGCCCTCAGCTTCCACATAGGCGTCACTTCATTATCTTGCACAAGTTATATCTATTAGGACGGTGAAATGTGTTCGAGCATCGCTCATGTCCGTCAAGGACGCAGTGGACGTGGATTACAGCAGGTACGACTTCAAGGAGCCCGAAGACTACGTCTACAAGTCCGGGAAGGGCCTGACGAAGGAGAAGGTCTTGGAGATCTCTGCGATGAAGGGCGAACCCCAGTGGATGACGGAGCTGAGGGTCAGGTCTTACGAGACCTTCAGGAAGAGGCCCCTGCCCACATGGGGGGCAGACCTGTCCAAGATAGACTTCGACAGCATCCACTACTACATCAAGCCCACGGACAAGCAGGTGGACTCTTGGGAAGCCCTCCCTCAGGCCGTGAAGGACACCTTCGAAAGGCTTGGGGTCCCTGAGGCGGAAAGGAGGTTCCTAGCTGGTGTCGGGGCCCAGTACGAATCTGAGGTGGTCTATCACAACATGAGAAAGGACCTGGAGAAGAAAGGTGTGATCTTCTCAGACATGGACACGGCGGTCAGGGAGTACCCGGAGATAGTCAAGAAGTACTTCGGTACGGTGGTTCCAATAAACGACAACACCTTCGCCGCCCTGAACAGCGCGGTCTGGAGCGGTGGCAGCTTCATCTACGTGCCCGAAGGCGTCAAGGTGGAACAGCCTCTCCACGCCTACTTCAGGATCAACGCCGCGAACATGGGCCAGTTCGAGAGGACGCTGATAATTGCCGAACCTTACAGTGACATACACTATGTCGAAGGCTGTACAGCCCCCGTATATACCACGGACTCCCTTCACGCCGCCGTGGTCGAGCTGATAGCGAAGAAAGGAGCGCACATCAGGTACACCACCATACAGAACTGGTCCAAGGACGTGTACAACTTGGTTACGAAGAGGGCGTTCGCGTACGAGGACGCCAGGGTGGAATGGATAGACGGAAACATAGGAAGCAAGGTGACGATGAAGTACCCCTCGGTCTACCTTCTTGGGAGAGGAGCGAGGGCCGACGTGCTCTCTGTGGCCCTCGCGGGGAGCGGTCAGCACATAGACGCGGGCTCCAAGGTCCTTCATCTTGCGCCGGACACCAGCTCAAGGATAACGTCCAAGTCGGTATCCAAGGACGGAGGGCGCACAACTTATAGGGGACAGCTCCTCGTAGCCAAGGGCGCGACGGGCGTGAAGAGCAGCGTGAAGTGCGATGCCCTGATACTCGACGAGAGGTCCAAGTCGGATACTTACCCATATAACATGGTGAACGAGAGCGATACAGTCCTCACCCACGAAGCCACCGTGGGCAAGATAGGCGAGGATCAGCTCTTCTACCTGATGAGCAGGGGGCTCACGGAGGAGGAGGCGCTGAACGCCGTCGTCATGGGATTCATGGAGCCATTCGTCAAGGAGCTACCGATGATCTATGCCATAGAGCTGAACCGCCTGATCGCGCTCGAGATGACCGGCTCCGTGGGTTAGGGGACAGACAGCTTCTTAGATGATCATCAGGTAGTTGAAAATCTAATGGCAGAAGCCTTCGCTGCGCGTATCGGGTCTCTTGTAGCGCTTCTGAAGGAGCCTCCTTCAGCGATGGAGTCCAGAAGGAGGAGCTACCAGCTGTACTCAAGCTCACCCTATGAGAGGAACCAGATATTCGTCAAGAACTTCGAGAAGCTCGAAGAAGACCCGGCGGACTTCGCGCCAGCCCCATTGGAAGAGGACGCTTCAGTCCTTCCTCAAGACGTGGGATGCTCCCTGGGGTGCGTCGGGCCCAACGTCGTAGTTCGCTCTCTCCCGGAAGGGGTGCAGTTCGTGGATGCCAGATCGGAGGGGATTCCCATTACCACATTCTCCACCTCCGAGACGGAAGACAAGATGCTATATCTCAACGAAGCGATGAGGAACGCACTGCAGCGCCTGCGGGTCGAAGTGGGAAGTAGCCCGAAGGTCCCCATAATAAGGTTGACGGCTTCTCCGGGTGGAAAGGTCTTTACGCACCGGAGGACGGAGATCGTAGTGGGAAGGGCTTCCACCGCGGTCTTCATGGATAGGTTATCGGACCCCTCAAGACCGTTCGCTCAGCCCTCCCTTCTCTCTGACGTGATGGACGTGGTACTCGAAAGAGACGCGCAGCTGACCTTCGTGACGCTCAGCGCTTCAAGCAGGGATAGAGTGATACACGATGCTAAGTTCACCCTCGAAGACGGTGCGAAGCTGACGTACGTTTCGTGGTACTCCAACTCCTCGTACGTCCGTTGCCGCACCCACGTCTTCCTCAAGGGGGAGGGCTCTAGCGTCGACCTTTACTGGGGGGGCTATCCGAAGGTGGCCTCACGATACGACTTCTTCGCCGCCGTGGAACACCTCGCCAGGAGCACAAGGGGGCACGCCCTACAGAGGGGACTAGTCAAGGGAAGGTCCCGCCTGCTTCTCAAGGGCATGATGACCATAAGGGAGACCGCGGTGAACTCCGACAGTCACCTCAGCCAGCATGCCCTCCTCCTGACTAGGGAATCGTTCGCTAATGCTATACCGGGTCTCGAGATACAGACCAACGAGCTGAAGGCCAAGCACGCCGCATCCATTTCCCAGCCTGACGAGGACCAGCTCTTCTATCTGATGAGCAGGGGGCTCACGAGGGAGGAGGCGCTCATGAACGTCTCGCTAGGATACCTGAGCCCACTCTCCGCCAACATACCCGAAGGGGCCGCTAGGGAAGCGTTGGAAGAGGAGATGCTCAAGGCCCTACAGGACTGATTTTGTGCAAAGAAGTAAATATTAATGTGGCCCATTGGAGGTCTTGTCGGAAGACGGCGAACCTCTTGGAGGCCCAAGTGCTAGACGTGGACCGCATTAGGGCGGATTTCCCCATCCTATCCCATATCGAGAAGGGAAGACCCCTGATATATCTTGACAACGCAGCTACATCGCAGAAGCCCATCCAAGTCATCAAGGCGCTTGAGGCCTTCTACACGGAGTACAATGCCAACATCCACAGGGGAGTGTACAAGATCGCGGAAAGGGCGACGGCAGCATACGAAGCCACTAGGGAGAAGGTACGCCAGTTCATCTCGGCGTCCGAAGCGAACGAGGTCATCTTCACTAGGAACACTACGGAATCCCTGAACGTGGTGGCTAGGAGCTGGGGCGAAGCGAACGTCAAGGCTGGAGACAAGGTCGTCGTCACGCTTCTGGAGCACCATAGCAACATGGTCCCTTGGCAACTGCTGGCTCGAAAGAGGAGGGCCAAGCTCGAGTTCGTCTCCATCAACCAAGACGGTACGCTCGACATGGAAGACTTCAAGGAGAAGGTTGAAGGGGCCAAGGTGGTCGCCTTCACTCACGTCTCCAACGTAGTGGGTACCATCAACCCCGTCTGTGACATGACTAGGATGGCCAAGAGGGAAGGGGCGCTAGTGGTGGTGGATGGCGCCCAAGCCGCACCTCATATGCCAGTCAACGTGTCGGAAATAGGCTGCGATTTCTACGCCTTCTCCGCACACAAGATGCTGGGGCCCACGGGGGTGGGGGTCCTATACGGAAGGAGGGAGCTCCTGGAGGAGATGCCTCCGTTCTTGGCCGGGGGGGACATGATAAGCGAAGTCCACTTATCTGGCGCCAGCTGGAACGAAGTCCCATGGAAGTTCGAAGCTGGCACTTCGAACGTGGGAGACGTGATCGCCTTCGCCTCCGCCATAGACTACCTTACCGTCATCGGGATGGCGAACGTGCGGAAGCACGAGAAGGCCTTGACGGAATACGCTCTGACCCGACTGACCGAGCTCGATGGGGTGAAAGTCTACGGCCCCATGGAAGCGGAGAAGAGAGGTGGAGTCGTCCCGTTCACGATTAAGGGCGTTCATCCCCACGACATCGCAGCCCACCTAGACGGCATGAGGATAGCGGTGAGGTCGGGATACCATTGTGCACAACCCCTACATGAGTGGCTGGGGGTTCAGAGCACGGCCAGGGCGAGCTTCTACATCTACAACAGGCAGGACGAGGTGGACGCATTGGTGGAGGGCCTGAAGAAGACATCCAAGGTGTTTGTGGGTTGAGCGAAGATATCTACAAAGAGGTAGTGCTGGACCATTACAGGAGCCCAAGGAACTTCGGTAGGTTGAATTCCCCGGACTTTTCTGCCAGCGACAACAACCCCCTCTGCGGGGACCACGTGGAGATGGCCGTGAAGCTGAAGGATGGCAGGGTGGACCAGGTGAAGTTCATCGGAAGAGGGTGCGCCATCAGTATGGCATCAGCGTCCATCATTACGGAGCTCGTACAAGGTATGTCGCTTGAGGACCTCAGGAGCTTCGACAAGGAGCAGGTCCTGGAGGCCATGGGGAACCCGGACCTGGGCCCGGTTAGGATAAAGTGCGCCTTGCTGCCCCTGAAGACGCTCAAGCTAGGCCTCTATAACTACCTTGCGAAGCAGGGCAGCCAAACTACCTCAGACCGCGGCGTTACTCCCTAACCCCTTCAAGGATAGAAACGGCGTTCCAGAGGGTCACCCTCGCGAATGAGGGTACGTTCGGGTCCTGCGAAACCTCCTCTAGGACGCTCAGGGCGTTCGCGGCCCTCACCCCCGGGGATAGCTTCTTGTCCTTCAGGCCGTCCACGACTTCCTTCGCCACCTTCCTTATGTTTCTGGGTATGTTCGTATTGTCCACCACTATGTTGATGGTGTTTATGGCCTGAACGATCTTGTTCTCGTTCTCCAAGGCCTTCTTGCTGCTCAAGTTCTCCGGTGGCACCTCCTGGACGGTGGTCGTAGTAGCATGAAGACGCGTTTTAAGCTTTACCGATTTGGTCGTCGCGAACCCTTAATTAGAATGCTAGCCATGTGCATCAAATGTCGAACATGTCGTCGGAAGAGAAGGCCAGACAAAAGCTCATGGCGGAGCTGCTCCGAAGGGGGGCCACCCTCCTCCAGGAGCCCTGCCCCAGCTGTGGAGGCATCATGCTCAGGTACGGCGGGAGGGACGTCTGCCTAGAATGTGACAAGGTGTCTTCTGTGGAGGAGCTCGATTCGAAGTTCATGCAACCTCCGCCTAGCGGAGGCAAGCGATGGGAGGTCGTCACGAAGGTCCTGGACGATTCCCTCGGTAGGCTGGCCAAGGAGAGGGACCCAGTCAAGCAGGAGAAGCTACTTGAGTTGGCCAAGCTGAGCGCAGAACTCATACGAGAGCTCAAGGAGCTAGAGGGGTAGCCCTATTCGATGAAGGAGTCCATGGGCCCCTTCTTCTTGGCCCTTACGGGTAGAACTTTGCCCTCCGCCCTACCCAGCTGCCTGGCATAGTTGCTCAGGCTCTTCAGCTTGCCCTGCACCACTCTATAGTACGCTTCGTCCACCGTATCCTTGACGATTAGAAGTATCATCTTCCCCTCCTTTCTCCTCCCGGTCCTTCCCCTCCTCTGTATGAACCTAATGGCGCTGGCCACATTGTCGTAGAACACCACTAGGTTGCATTCCGCTATGTCCAGCCCCTCTTCGCCTATTTGGGTGGCTATGAGGACCTTGTACCTGCCGTCCTTGAACATCTCCACTGCCTCGAGCTGCTCTTCCTGCCTTTGGCCAGACACACCCTGTTTGCCTATCAGGATCCAAGAACCTATTCCATCCTTCGTTAGGGCCTTTTGAATGTAGTCCACGGTGTCCCTGTATCCGGCGAAGATGAGAGCCCTATCGTCCTTCGAAAGCCCGCGTACTATCTCCTTCAGCGCCTCGAACTTCGGATGCTCATATCCTGCCACGAGGGCACCGTTTATCAGCTCGTAGGCTTCCTTTAGCCGAGGATCCCGGGAGATAATCCCGTTGACTCGGCCCCTGCCTTCCTTAACCCGTTCGTAGTACCTTACGAACGCCCTGTAGCTCTGCGTTTCGAGTAGCTTCTCCATGTTGAAGAGCTTTGCAGCGGAGAAGTAAGCGAACTTGGCGCTCCAACTGCCCTTGTTCATAACCCAATCCCTGTTCCTCATCATCTCCTTGAAGCTGAGCTTGGCTGCCGCCGCCCTGGACATCAGGTTCTCTGCCGCCAAGACCGAGAGCTTCTCCTGAAGGACTTGCCGGATCAACATGGAAGCCCTCTTCATGTAGTCTGGGCTCTCCAAGAGGCGGACATCGGCCTTCACTTCGTGCACGTACGGCTTGATGTCATCGCTTTCGTAGTCTCTAAAGAGCACCTTCTCCGCAGAAAGGTGAGATCGGATCTCCTCTATCTTCTCCCTCTCGCTGGGCAGGGTTGCCGTCAGGCCCACCTTCTGGACGTCCGCCGGGAAGACTTCCGTCATCTTGACATAGCTGTGGTCGCCCACCGCGCGATGAGCTTCGTCCAATACCATGATCGCAAAGTCCTTCGGATCCAGCAAGGACCTCTTGTAATCCTGAAAGGCTATCTGAGGAGTGGCACACACGATCTTGGCCTTCCATCGGTCCATCCTCGCGTAGAGGTCGTCCTCCCCCGTCACGGCCACGATGTCGTCGTCCCCCAAGTTCATTACTTTCCTCAAGAACTCCCTGTGCTGCTGCACGAGGATACGAGTGGGTGCTAAGAAGAGGGCCCTCCCGCCCTTCGCTGATAGGGTCCGGGATATTATGAGGGCGGCCACAGCGGTCTTGCCCATCCCAGTTGGGAGCACGATTACGACGTTCGATTGCCCAGCTTCGAGCGCCAGCTGGCGTTGGTAGGCGCGATCTTCCAGTGCTCCCTCTTTGACGTATTCTCCGAAGGACATCCTCCCGCCTTTACCCCAATGGAGTCAACACTTTTATCATTTAGTCGTTCGCACCAACCCGCTGGAGAGAACTTCGCGTGATAGTCTTCGCTACCGAGCTCGAGAAGGCACTTCGGGACGTGGAGCGCGCCGTCATCTCTTCGGACGTCGACGGCCTGAAGTCATGCGCCTCCTCCTGGAGGCTGCCAGGAGAACTCTCCTCCGCGGTGCTCTCCGTGTCTTTGGGTCTGATACGATTCAGCCCGAAGCCAAGGGCTGGAAGGTTCATCGTCTTCAGTGGCGTCGACAAGTCGGGCAAGGAGACACACTGTTTCAACACAGGCAGGGTCGGCGGCATCATCTCCGCCTACGACCACCTGACTTCGAGCGGGTTCAGGGTCCTTCCCATACGCCAGCCGGCCTACGACACCCTGCTGGGCAGCCTCGTTGGGGCGCATTTGGGTCGTCGTGTTCCAGGCCTGGAGGTCAGGGACAGGGTGAAGGAGGAGTTCGCTTGGATCCTGTGGAGCCTTGACAGGGCCCAGTTCAACGAGGAGGTAGCTCGATGGCTTTCGCTGACATCGGAAAACGTAGTCCTGGCGAAGAGGTGGACCGAAAGCCATGCAGTCTACCAGCCTGAGGTGGGGGTATCGTATGAAAGGGTCATGAGCTTCGAGAGGAATGTGGTGAAGCAGGACGTCACCATAGTACTCGACGTCCCTTTTGAAACGGCCTTGAGCAGGCTGCACAGGAGGCTCCACGCAGACAACTACGAGAAGGCCTCCCTGATGGCTAGGGTGAGAGAGAGGTACCTTTCTCTTCCTATTATATACCCCTACGGAGAAGTCTACTTGGTGGACGCCTCAAGGAGCTTGGCGGAGGTGAACAGGGACGTGCTGTCCCTCCTTGACGAGCTTCTCAGGAAAGGCAAGGGATAAAAGGCCTCTTGTGAATATCAAACCTGTGAGCTTCGAATGAGGCCCTCGCTTCGGGGGGAGAGGCCCGTAGAGATCAGGGACCCCGTACACGGTTTCATCAAGGTCAGGGGGCCTGAGCTTGAGATAATCGACACGCCTTCCTTTCAGAGGCTTCGTCGCATCAGGCAGCTTGCCTGCGCCTTCATGGCATACCCAGGGGCGAACCACACGCGGTTCGAACACTCGGTGGGGACGATGTACGTAGCCGGCCTCTGCGCCGGCGTGCTCGTGGACAAGGGGTACGTGGACGAAGACGTAGCGGCTGAGCTTAGATTGGCCGCGCTGCTCCACGACGTGGGGCACGGCCCATTCTCACATGTCTATGAGGAGCTGCTCTATGAGAAGAGGGGCCTCACACACGAGGACCTCGGCTCTCGCATGATACGGGGGTCTGAGCTGGGCGACGTCCTCAGGAAGCACGGACATAGCCCCAGGGGGATGGCGGCCCTCGCCATAGGACGCGCACTTGGTTCAAGGAAGTACATGAACGAAGTCGTGGCCGGGACGCTGAGCGCCGACATAATGGACTACCTGCTCAGGGATTCGTACTACACCGGCGCGGGCTTCGGAAGGGTGGACATAATGAGGGTCATAGACTCGTTCGAAATGGTGGACGGGCAGCTCGGCATAGAAAGTGACGCCCTGCACTCCTTCGAAGCGCTAACGGTGGCCAGATATGAGATGTTCAAGGCGGTGTACTTCCACAAGACGGCCAGGGCGGGCGAGTCGATGGTCCTGAAGGCCATGGCGTTCGCGGACGAAGCCCTAGGCCTGACTGACGTGGGTGACTTGGAAAGGTACAGAAGGCTTGACGACGAGTATGTCGTGAACGCCATACTATCTCTAAAGGAAGACGAAGGGGAAGCGGCGGTCAAGGCACGGAAGCTCATTCGTGACTACTTGGATAGGAGGCTGATAAAATGCGTATATGAAAAGATGGTGCTGAGGAGAGAGGGCTTCGCCGAGAGTCTCTTGATGAAGCCCTCCGTTCGTGCGGAGGTGGCAGGCGAGATCGCAGAGGTGGCGAAGGTGGACCCCGATGTAATCTACGTGGACGTGCCCACGGCTCCCTCCGTGCCCTTCACATCAGACAGGGAAAGGTTGGTGGAGCTGAACGTCGTCTCCAAAGGCGCCACAGGGGTGAAGAAGACGAAGCTTTCCCTGAACGATATCCCTGCTTTGGCTGCCATCAGTGGATTCATGGACATAATACGCGTCTATACGCACCAAGAGTACAGGGAAGCGGTAGAGAAGGCCGTGACAAAGGTCCTCGGGGAGTCCGGCTACACCACCAAGATCTCAGTGTAGGGTAAGTATTCCGCTTCCTCCGTCGAGCGTGGCCATCCTTCCCGCCTTTTCTTTCAGCCGCTTCAGCTCAAAGCCGTCGGCAAGTGGCAGGCCTGCCAAGGCGCATCCCGATACCAACGTTATGTCGCCCTTCTTGGCGACGATGCCCTCCGGACCTACTCCTTTCTTCTTAAGGTTGTAGATGACGTAGGCCCCTACGCTGCTGCCCACGGTATACGGAATGGCTAGTATGCTCCCCCTGAGCTTCTCACCATAGAGCTCATGTCCCTTTTCCACTACCACGCCAGTCTCCGCCTCCACCGCCCCGAGGAAGGAAATGGGCTGCACGCTGACCAAGAGCTTCCCCGAAGCCGAACCCTCTACCAGCCCACGCCCCACGAGCTTCATCATGTCCTTCCACGCAGGAAACGTCTTACTGTCTCCTCGTAATTGGGAATTACTGCTATTTCGAACCTTTCCTTGGGCTTCCTCAAAGTCATGGTAGCGTCCATACCCACCTTGTCAGTGAGCAACGCCTCCTGGTCTGCCGAAGGGTCTAGGCTGGAACCCTTCGCCCTCCTTATGACCATAAGCCCCCGGCTAGCTTGAAAGCGAGTAGCCAAGGCATATTCGACCTGCAATGGGTCGCCCGGATCTATGTCGTCGTCCACCACCGTAGCCATCTTCAAGGACGGATGGGCCGCGAATGCGGCCAGTAACGCGTTCTTGGGTTCACCCTCGAGGCGCTTGTTGATCTGAATTACAGCATGAAGCCAGTTGCATCCTCCCTCAGTGAGCACTACCCTTCTGGTGCTGGGCACCACATCCTTCACTGCCTTGTTCAGCTTGACTTCCACAGGGTATGACATGAGCATCCTGTGTTCTCTTCCCCCAGGCAGGATGTCCCTGTACAGGGCTTCCCGACGGCTGTACACCCTGTGCAACTCCATAACCGGCTGCTCCCTCTCTATGTCGTAGTTCCCTAGCATCTCCACCATACGTTCGCGGGCGAGCTTTTCCTTCCTTATGACTCCCACCATGACGATCTCTGAATGGGCTGGGACGAATAGACCCCCATCTACCTCGACCACCTCTAGCCTCCCCCCAAGAAGGGCGTTCGCTAAGGTGAGTTCGTCGAATCCGTATGGTGCCTGATAGGATGCCGCCATCTCCACCGCCGGGTGTGCGCCCACGACCACCGCCACGGGCAGGTCTCGGCCTGATTCCTTTGCTAATGTGTACGCCCTGTGAAGATGCCTTCCCTCCACCATCCTCACGGCGAAGTGGAGGTCGTCCAGCTTTAGGAGCCTATGAAACGAAAGGTTCTGGGACTTCGTCTCCATGTTCCTGGCCACTACCATGGACGCCGTTATGAACGGACCGCTGTCTTTCTCGTAATGATGCACGATGGGCAGGACCCTGGCGCCGGCCGAGTGTTCCTCGTGGTGGAAGGCACCCTGATCCACGGTTCTGGGCTTCGAGGCCTTCTCCATGGACGACAGCAGGAACCCCTCGAAGCTGGCCCTGCTCCTCCCAACGGCTTCGGCGAACCTGTCACGCGAAATCAGGACGTTGGCTACTATCTTGAACCGACCCTCCTTTGGTTTCACGATCAAGGCCTTGTGGCCGTCCAGGGCCTTCTCCAGCGAAGCCACTTCGAACTTCGTAGATACCTCTTCGGTAACTTCGACCAGCTGACCTTTTTCCTTCAGGCGCGTCAAGTAGGTGCGTAGCTCTGGAGGTTCTTCCTTCATGTCCGCCCCTAGCTTGAGTTCGTACCATATTAATAGCTTCGCCGAAGTGCCGGTCGTAATATGCTCTTGACGATTCCATGAATGAGCTGGGGTTTGCCCCCTCCACACGTAGAGTTACGGGCCGGACAGGAGAAGATGGCTGACGCCATAATGGAGGCAGTGTCGTCTGGGAAGAACATAGCCGTGGAGGCCCCTAGCGGGTTCGGCAAGACTACCGTAGCGGTATCCGTCGCGGCCCGCCTGTCCTTGGCCAAAGGCTTCAGCTGCATCTACGCGGTCCGGACCAAGAGAGAGATGGATGGGGTGCTCGTCGAGGCGAGAAGGGCAACTGGCTCCGGCGTGGTCAGGGTCGCTCCGCTTCTTTCAATGACAGATGCCTGCACTCTCAGAAGGATGGAGATGGCTCACGTACCCCAGGAGCTTCTATCCAGCTACTGCAGGGGAAGCGTGCTCTCCGGCCGCTGCCCATTCTACGATCCCCTCGCTGGATTGGAGAAGCTGAGCCCTTGGACGTCCCCCGACGTGGATAGCTTCATCAAAGAGTGCGATTCCGTGAGGGTCTGTCCGTATTACAAGAGCAGGGCCCTGGCCATGGGTTCGGACATAACCGTAACAACATACCCACACGTCCTGATGCCCCAGCTGAGGTCAGACTTCGAGTCCAGAGCACAAAGCTGGAGGCGGAAGGTGGTGATCTTCGACGAAGCTCACAACCTACCACAGGCCCTCTATTCCTCTCTGACCAGGGAGGTCAGGCACAGCGAACTCAGGCTCGTGATGGCCGATGCGATGAAGGTTGGGGTTGACGTAGGGTACTCCCTGGCCTCCAAGCTTTCTTCGTTTCTTCTCTCTCTTGGGTTACGCGAAGGGGAGGACCAAGTGATTCAACCCGAGTCGTTGCTCTCCGTAGGGTTCAGGGGGGACCTCGATGCCTTCCTGCGTGCGTTCTCACATCGGGCGGCGATGCTGTACGAAGCAGGTCCCCTCGACTTGGGTCGCATCGCCAAGCTGAGGCTACTGGAATACGTGTCGAGCCTTTCACAGGCCGTAAGTAGGAAGGACTCAAGGATATTCGTGCGCGCAGAAACGGACGACATCGTGATGGCTGTGAAGTTCCTCGATGTGGCCGCTGAGTTCGCCAAAGTGATGCAGAGTTACTGGAGCGCGGTCTTCCTTTCTGCCACCTTCTTCAACTATCAGGCCTTCTCCAGAGCGCTAGGGATGGACCGTAACATGGTCTTCTATAGGGAGCTGAACGACCCCCTTCGAAGGGTGTGCGTAACACTCATCGACGGGGCAGTCAGCACGGAGTACAGTAGAAGGGACAAGGGGCTGTACCTTGACATAGCTTCTAGGCTCTCCTCCTTCCTGCGGGCCTTCCCTGGCAGGACTGCCCTCTTCTTTCCTTCATACGAAGTGATGGAGGCAACCTGGGCGGTCCTGAAGACCATGACCAAGGACGAGACCGTAATAGTGGAGGACAGGTACATGTCCGTAAAGCAACAGGCGGAGGCCGTGCGCGAGCTGACCAGAGCGGATAGGGCCACCCTCCTAGGTGTGATGGGAGGAAGGTACTCCGAGGGTGAGGACTTCGACGAGGGCAGGCTGGATAACGTAGCGATAGTCGGTCTACCTCTGTCTCCGCCGTCCAAGGAGCTTTCCGTGAGGCTGGCATACAGCGCCCAGGCTGGGGGAAGTGGAGGTGGCTACGAGGCCTTGGTGATTGCGCCAGCTGTTTCCAAGGTCGTCCAAGCGGCGGGAAGGCTCTTCAGGAGGAAGGGCCAGTCGGGCGTGGTCCTGCTCATGGATAGGCGATTCAGGAGGCGAAACATCATGGAGATGTTGCCGCCATGGATTAAGGAATGCATGGAACCTGTCGACCTATCCGATCGTGAAGCCATTTCCGCGTTGGCATCAAGGCTCTCTCAGCGACGTTTCAGTCTGGGCGGTGCCGAGGCGAACCATGCTTAATTAGCTCGAAGTACGACCGATTGCTGGGAGTTGTCGGAAGGCAGGCTTAGGGGGACTCACCTCGTGATCGTGCCCTTGTCAGGGAGGAGGGCCTCCCTAAAGAGGTTCGCCGAAGGGCTGGGACGGTTCACGGCCATCGACCTCGACTGTAGCCTTCAGCAAGCCGTTGAAGGGGCCGAGTTGGAGGCCGAAGGGCGATTGGAGGGAGGCGGCATCGTGGAGGTCGTCAGCGACATATACTCTCTGGGCAGGGTCCCCTGCCTTGTGGTGAATTCCCTCAATACGGTGCAGGCCATGGCCAGGGTGGCTTCGAGGGGGAAGGAGTGGAACCGCAAGTACTTTCGTTATCTTGTTGCCCTGACCACCGCCTGCCGCGCTCGCTCCGAGTTGACCTTCTTTCTTCTGACCTTCGGAAGGTTTGACGAGCTAAGGGGGTTGAAGGACAAGAAGTGGTTCAGGCCCTACGGAAGCCTTGTGGATGCCATCTGGATCCTAGGCGAGTCAGGGCTCATGCCCCTGACTTGAAGCCCCACAGGCCGAAGACGAGGAAGAGCCCTACGAGCAGTATCATAGCCCCCGATATGAAAATCATGCCGGACTCCCTTCCGCCCCTGTCCGGTTGGCTCGACCTAAACATCATGTAGCTTCCGGCGACACCTAGGCAGGCAGAGAGCATGTATACCACCGTTTCGAGGAAGCTCTGGGTTCTCAGAGACCTCGTGATCAAGGTGGTGGCGGGTATGCCCGACCCCTCTATCAGATAATTGATGAGGCCTCCGGTAAGCAAGATGGCGGCCGCCACGAACAGCACATCCACCCTGAAGGCCCTTGATAACAGGCGAAAGTAACGATTCTGCCTCAATTCGTCTATGTCCACACGCACCAACCTCCTCCGAGGTCAGTCCACACGTGGCGCCAGATAGAAGTTGATCGCCGCCCCCTGTTGGCTCAAGGGGAACTCCAGCTTTATCGGCATCTTGGCAGAGAAGCTTACAGTGACCGTGTCCGCGTTGGAGATGGCCTTGGCGAAGTTGATCAAGTATTCTATGCTGTACGTGGACTCCCCCGGCTCTTTTACGTTCAGTTCGAGGACGTCGGAGTTATCCTTCGTCAAGGTGACAGATGCCCTGCCCACCTCGCTCTTTCCTGTGAAGACGAGCTTGTCGCTCTCAGCCTTTATCGATATGTGGTCGGAGATGGTCTGGATGTCCGACAATATCTTGCGCAACACCTTCGTCGTCAACTTCACGGATATGTTGATGGGGACCTTGGGGAGGGGGCTCTGGGCATATTGCGTTTCTACGAGATGAACTTCGAACTCCCTAGCGTAGCCATCGTACAACTTGAACTCCAGCATGTTCTCCTCCCCCAACCGCACCTCCACCTTATCGTTTCCCTCGGCCCTCCTCATGACCTTCAGCAAGTCTTCCACCCTGACGGTGAGGGTGTGGCTTTGGTCACAGGAATACTTCTCGAAGGCGGCGCCAGGCCACCTGAGGTCTACCAACGCTATGTGAGATGGATCCATCGCCCTCAAGTTCAGGCCTTCGGGCGTCGCTTCGAACGAGGCCTCTTCGATCAATGTGGATATGGCTTGAGACACCGACCTCCACTCTTCGGCGGACTGGCTGACGGCCTGCAACATATCACCCCACCCTCCACATCAACCGGCTAATTAACATATGCCCAAGCTAGGATACTTTCGAAAGGCTATTAAACACACATCCAAGGCCCCCATGAAATAGCTTTAAATCGCCAATCACCACCAAACTACAGGACATGAAGGTAGACGAGCTCGACAGGGCCATGATAAGGCTCTTACAGGAAGATGGCCGAATCCCCTTCGCAGAGATGGCAAAGCGGTTGGGGCGAAGCGAAAGCACCTTGCGCTTTCGCTTCAAGAGGCTCATGGACAAGGGCGTCATCAGGGGGGTCGTCGCGCTGGCGAACCCTCGAGCCGTGGGCTTGACGGAGTCCGCGGCCCTGTTCATCAAGGCAGATGCCTCCAAGCTGGACGATGTATTGGCTCGGCTCTGCTCCCTCAAGGAGGTCCCTCACGTCTATCAGTTTACGGGGGATTACGACGCCATAGCCATCGTCATGGGGAAGGACGTAGACGATTTGGACTCCATCGTGCGCAGGGTCAAGACGATACCTGGGATACTCGACGTCACCATGATGCTCACGTTGCGCGTCCTGAAGAGTGATGTGAAGTACGCCATAGCTTGAGCCACGTCTGTCTTTATCTACATCCCCAGGTTCCAATGGAGAAATGGCAGCGTGGCGCCCTGAACCCTCGCCTAGCCTCTATCCGTTCCTTCTCGCGGCCAAGGAAACGCTGGGAAGGAGCTATCCAGGCATCTCCACGAAGGACCTCTGCTCGCCCAGATACGCGCCTGCCGTCGAGGCGGGGGTGAAGAGAGCGCACTGCGCAGTTCGCGGGAGGTCCATCCTCCCGTCGGTGGAGGTCGGGATGGAGGAAGCGGACAAGATACTCAGCTTCGTAGTGGCCTTCACACTGATCAGGGCCACTTCGAGCCACAGGGCATACTGGGCCTTTGCGAGCGCGGAGTCCGAATCGGCTTCATATCGTCTTCGCCAGGAGCTTCGTTCCCCCGGTGGACACCGGAGGTTCGTCCTCGTCTGCCAAGCTTCGGGTCTGGACATGGAACATGTGGAGGTGCGCCTTGGGTCAACCTTCTTCTCCTTCCTCTCGACCTTGCCTTCCGTCTTAAGGGTCATCCCAGCCTCCGGCCTCACGCTCGCGCAGCTTGGCCTTCGCGGGGGCGAAGTATATTTAAGAGAAGGAGAAGCAATTCGCCTAGCCAGGAGCAGTATCAGGCGGTTGTTGTTACAACGGCTCGCCTTCACCGAAGACCCGCGCCTGCCCAACCCCCTACTGAAAGAGGTGGAGAAGCTGAAGTCTCATTTCCTCTCATCCTCCTCCATTATTTCACCTCTGTCGCCGGAACGCAACCCCTGTGTCCGACGGCTTCTACTGAAGCTAGGGTCGGGTGGAAACTTGAGCCAATTCGAGAGGTTCGCTATAGTCACGTTCCTGTTGGAGGAGGGATGGGAGGTCGAGGCCATCGCCGACCTCTTCAGGAGGTCCCCAGATTACGACGAGCGGATCACAAAATACCAAGTGGCCCACATCTCCGGAACCCATGCCGCGAGAAGGTATAGGCCTCCCGGGTGCCGAAAGATGAGGGCACACGGCCTTTGCGTCGAAGGCTGCAGGTTACGGCAGCGAATGGAGGATGAAGAGGACGTCAGAACTTGACTTCCTGAAGAGGGCCTACAGGTCTTACTACTTTAGGCGAGTGGAATCGGTGGAGGTTCCTGAGGAGATCGAAAGGAGGGAGTTCGGCATCCTTAGCTTCGAAGGAACGATGATCCGCCATCTGGCCTGCGCCAACGCGGGGGAGTTGAAGGCGTTGTTGGTCAGGGAATCCCCCCGCTCCGCCTACTGCTCCGTCGCCTACTACGAGTCCCCACAGCTTCCGATCGAAGAAAAAGGGCTGCTGAAGGCTGACATGGCATTTGACATAGATTCGGGCGACCTGGAACTACAGTGCAAGGATGAGCACGATTTCAAGCTGTGCGATTCCTGTAGGACTCCGCATCCACTTAGAGCAGAAGTGTGCCCGTCTTGTGGCTCCACGAGGCTCCTCACGGTACACTTAGCCTGCAACAGGTGCATCGGGGCAGCGAAGGAGGAGGTAGTCAAGCTCCAAGATTTCCTTGAGCGGGACTTCGGTGTAGCACCTTCGCAGATAAGGCCATACTTCTCCGGAAACAGGGGCTTCCACGTATCGGTGGTGGGCTCGAAATATGAAAACGTCGACCAGGGGGGGAGGGCGGAGATGGTAGACTACATATCGGGGAAGGGCTTCACTGCTAGACAGCTTGGGCTCTCCCCGAAGAGAGGAACCGAAGAGCTCTACTTCAAGCTGCCCACGCCGGAGGAACCCGGATGGAGAGGCAGAGTGGCATCGGCGTTTCAGGACGCCACGGGGATGAACGCCAGAGACGTCCTCCTGAAGAGTTACGCAGAAGACCCGGCTTCTTTCTCATCCCTCTTGGCTAAAACGGTGGAGAAGCTGTCGGTGAAGGTGGACAGTGCCGTGACGACTGACATGCACAGGGTCTTCAGGTTGGGAGGCACCTTGCATGACAAGTCTGGCCTCATAAAGAGGAGATACGCGAACGTGATGGACGCGGACCCGTTCGTCGATTCTGTGGCCTTCGGGTCGGACCTCGTAAGAGTGGACGTCGCGTATTCGCCCAAATTCACTATGATGGCGGAGTCCTTTGGTCCATTTCGGGGAGAGAGGACGACCCTTCCTATGTACGCCGCCGTCTATCTAGTCTCGAAGGGGCTTGCGAGACCTACGGAGGACCCCTGATCCTCCGTTAACGCTTTTATACAGTGCGGCAGTAGAAGGTCAGCGGTTATGAGCGAGGAACTGCTCTCCATACTTCAGCGTTCGCTCGAAGAGGAGCTGACGAGCGAAGAGCTCTCGAGGATAGACCCAGGCCTGTACAAGGCCGTGGCCCTAAGGGTGAAGCAAATAAGGGGATTCATGGGCAACGGCGACTCTCCGCTGGTCAACTCCCTGCTGTCCAAGGAGATAGGGCTGTTCTGTGAACTCTCAGACAGCTTGATGACGGTGAGGCTACACAAGATCCTTGACAAGGCGCTGAAGGGTACGAACGAAATCAGCCTCACCCCAGAAGAAAGGTACATGGCGGAGCCCCTCTACTCCAGTGTCAAGAGGCTGGCGCGCATCAGGGATGCTGTGGACAGGGGACACCTTTCCGTGCTGGAGGAATCGTCGGACAGCTGCTCAGTAAGGTATATAGTAGTGCGGTTTCTACAGCCTGCGACCAAGATGGCTGGAGTCGACTTGAAACAGTATGGACCCTACCTGCCAGAAGACATCACCGTCCTACCCGTCGACAACGCCAAGCCTCTCTTGGAAAGGGGCATCGTCGAAGAGGTCTGGGTGAGCGACCGTTGAAGTACCCAAAGGTCGTGACCACCTTCTGCCCAAGGTGCAAGAAACATACGGAACATGCGGTCTCCCTGTACAAGAAGGGAAAGGAGAGGACCATGTCCAGAGGGGCCAGGAAACACGCCGAGGAGAAGAAGGGCTACGGAGGACAGAAGTTCCCCGAACTTGTGAGGACGGCGAAGACGACCAAGAAGGCCACCCTGAAGCTCAAGTGCAAGGAGTGCGGCTTTTCGCAGATGAAGAAAGGCATGCGGCTCAGGAAGTTGGAGATAGTGGAGTGAGCGGCAATGGCTAGAAGGGAGAGACAGCTACTTGTCCACCCTAGGAGCGCCTTCCTGCAGGTGAAGTGCGCCAAGTGTGGGGCCGAGCGTGTAGTTTATTCTCATTGCACCGTAACGGCAAAGTGTGAAGTCTGTGGGGAGGTTCTCGCTGAACCTCGGGGTGGCCTTGCCCTGATTAGGGGCGTCGTCGTCAAGAGACTGGACTGACCTCAGGATGTCCAGCCCTGGCCTCCCTGAAGTAGGAGAAGTGGTCGTCGCCACCGTATCCCAGATCACACCATACGGCGCCTACGTTACGCTGGATGAATACCATGGCCAAAGGGGATTCCTGCACACATCGGAGATATCCACCGGCTGGGTTCGCCACATAGACAGATACATCAAGGAGGACCAGAAGGTGGTCCTGAAGGTCATAAGGGTGGACAGGCAGAGGAACGAAGTGGACCTTTCCCTCAGACAGGTCACCAGCGAGGAACACAAGGCCAAGCTCATACAGGTCAAGAGGGAAGCGAAGGCCAGAGGTATCCTCGACATCGTAAAGAAGGAGCTTGCCATTTCCGACGATTCCGCCATCAGAGCCAAACTCCTGGACGAGTTTGGGAGCCTTTACGATGCCCTCGAATCTTGCGCAAAGAAGGGTCCTAGCGCCCTCGCCAAGCTGGACATAGATCAGAGATACGCGGATGCCCTTGTGAAGGTGATAGGGGACCGGTTCAAGATCCCCAGCGTTGAGATCAAGGGCACCTTCGAGATAACGTCCTCGAGGTCCGACGGCGTCAAAGTCATAAAGGAGGCCTTCGCTAAGGCCATGCAGGGGGTTCAGCCGGAGGTCAAGGTGGAGGTCCAGTATGCTGGCGCTCCACGTTACCACCTTAGGCTTTACGCAGAGAACTTCAAGGTTGGAGAACGGGCCCTCTCGGCATTCCTAGAAAGGCTCAAGTCGGAGCTTGGAAACAGGGCTTCCTTGAACTTCATCAGGGAGAAGAGTTGACGTGGGTTGAAGGGGCTTCTGAGACGTTGCGAGAAATGTGGGTCCTACACATTTCGCGACAGCTGTCCCAGATGCGGCTGGAAGACCGTCATGGCCCACCCCCCTAAGTTCTCCCCTGCGGACAGGTACCTGCAGCTCAGGGTGAAGCTTGGCCGGCAAGGCGAGACCTGACGCCTTCCCTTATGGATTGACCTTGTATATCAGGACCTGGCCGATGAATCCCTGGCCGTCGGCGTCCCCGGAGGATTTGAAGACCAAGGAGAAGGGGTGTGAACCCGCAGGATACTTTAGGTCATACGTGTACACGGGCAACTGTATGAAACTGGTTGTGTTCGTGTATCCTGGGCTTATGTTCATTATCTGACCTGACGTGGGGTCTATCTGCGCGTAGCCTTTGAAGTCCAAAGGCATCATCATGCCTATGAGGGTGCTATTCCAAAAGTAGTAGTTTGGCATCTGTGTGCGCGGATCCACGAACTGGTTGATGTCCATTCCAGCGATCTTCGCCATCCAATCGAATTTTCCGTCGTCTCCGCCTAGGCCGTAGAGGCGGCCCAAGGTGTAGAATCCGTTCCTGAGGTCGACGTATGTGACGAAGACTACTATATAGTCCCCACCCAAACCCTGCGCGATCTTCAGGGCCTCCGTCTCATTCGACATGTACATCCTGCCTATCTCGGCTATCCTCGTTGTGTTCAATGTGCCGTTGTCCGCGAAGGTGGTCCTATGCCCCAGAACCGTGATCCAGTAGCCATAGTCCCACCACGAGATTATTTTGGCGTCTGGCGGCGTGTTCGTCGCTATCCATGTCAGGGCCTGTTGCCAATCTGGCTTGTTCTCCCTCAGGTTCATGGCGGCGGAAGTGAGCTGCATTGGCCTATTAGTGACCGGTAGCCACACCTGCCAAGCGGGGTAGAAGAGCAGGAAGACGATTAGGACGACGTAGACCGCCTTCTTGGCGTTCACAGAGCTGTCCGCAGTCCTCCTCTTGAGGTCCACCTTCATCGCCAAGAACCTTGACGTGAGTTCGTCGAAGGTCACTGCCCCCAAGATTGCGGCGGTGATGGAGAGGTAGACCTGCAGCCTAGCGAACGACGATGCGACGTAGAGCGCCGTGAGGAAACCTAGGACGGCCAAGATGGAGCCCGGCCTGCGTTTCTTCAACAGCAGGTAGCCTCCCAGTATGGCGAACACTACCGGCAGGTAGTAGGAGCGCAGGAGCTCCAGGCCGCTGCTGGACTGATGCTCTGCCACCGACTGAACTATGGCTTCGCTGCTCTTAGAGAAGGGGTTTATGACGGCAAGGTACCTTGCTGTGAGGTCAGAAGGAAGCCAGAAGGCCACCACGACCAGGGCTAGGGCACCCATGACCGCCAGGGCTCCCCATTTCCCGAGCAGCTTGTTCCTGTCAGGGAGCCTTTTCGCCGCGAAGATCACCACCAATCCGGCAACTATGCCAAGGGCCATTATCACGTTGGCCGCGTCCTTGAACCACATCAATCCGGGATTCGGGAAGGCGGAACCCACGGCTACGTTGACCAGAAGGGTGACCACGCCCGCCAGCGACTTCCTATAGTCCACAGTCATGAGCAGGGGGACGGCGACGAACATGATCCCGAGGAGGCCGTTAAAGTAGCGGCCGCCACCCCAAACGGTGTTGGAATAGCCCAGCGCCAGGCCCGCGAGGGCGGCGTATAGGTAGGTCTTCTTCGTGGTCTTGGCCTCATAACTCTCGACAGCCAAGTACATCGACATGACCCCAGCCAAGAGAGAGATCGGTTCGTGCTTGTACCAGCCGACGCTCGACCTCACTAGGAAGCCAGGGGTCAGGATTGTGAGGAGAGCTGCCATGATCCCCGTCCCCGTCCCCTTTATCTTCCGTCCCAGTAGGAAGGCCGGAACGACCATTAGCGCTCCCACGTACGCCGGCTGTATCACCGTATAGTCGAAGAGAGACATGTTTACACCAAGGACCTTTGTCAGGAAGAGGTAGAGGATGGCTGTGGTGTAGTAGAAGCCAGCGAAGGTCGAGGTGGCCATGTTGTAGCCCTCGGGATACCAGAAGTGGGTATCCACGACCTTAAAGAAATCCAGCAACCCAGCTAGACCCTTCGTGTTGACGTCGTTGACGATTATGTTCGTGGCGTAATAGTGGAAGTAAGAGTCAAATTCGTCCAGGGTGTACCCATAGCTGGCCGGCTGGAGCCTGTACATGAGGGCGATGGCGAATATGATGGCCATGGAGAGGAAGACGGCCATCCTGGAGGCCCTGATCGTGGGCCTGCGAACCAGCCCTCTGAGGGCCTTTAGACGGTCGGCCAAGCACGCTCCTCCCAACCTATCATGGGGTGGTAATTTAACCTTCTTGGGCCACCAGTTCCTCTAAGAGCTTGGCGTACGAAGAGGGGTCCATCAGGCCCCCTCTTTCGGCCTCCAAAGAGGTGAGTTTGGCCCTGAAGAACCAGCCCCTCCCATAAGGGTCCTGGTTGATCAGCTCCGGATGTTGTGTAAGCTCCTGGTTCACGGAAGTGACGACACCGCTGAGCGGCGAGAATACATCCGACACAGACTTGACCGACTCCACATTGGCGACGGCCTTCCCCGCCTCCACTTTAGCGCCCAAGCTGGGGAGCGTGACGAAGACGACGTCATGCAGCATTTCGGCCGCGTAATGGGTTATTCCCACTACCGCCTCTTCTGCCTCTAACCTCACCCATTCGTGGTCCTTCGTGTAGAGCAGGTCCTCCGGCACGTCGTAGTCTTTGACCTTCAACTCGTTCTCCTCCACCCATACCTTCTAGGGTCGTAAAACGGCGGCGGGTGTATTTCAGCTTTGCATTTTATACCTCGCACGTCCACTTCCAGCTCCTTCTCCTCCTTGGCAACGTTCGAATCTACGTACGCCATGGCTATCCCTTTGCGCAGTATCGGGGAGAACGTCCCACTGGTCACGAACCCCACCTGGCGTCCACCTAAGAAGACCCCATAATGGCTCCTCGGGACTGCGTTTCCGATGCAGACCAACCCAACGAGAGTCTTCGCCGTCCCTTCCTTCAGCTGCCTTTCGTGGACTGGCTTTCCGATGTAATCGAACTTGGACATGTCCAAGAACCTATCCAACTTCGCCTCCACCGGCGTAAACTCTTGGGCAAGTTCGTTGCCGTAGAGTGGCAGCCCAGCCTCTATACGCAGGGTGTCCCTAGCCCCTAGCCCGCATGGCTCCACCCCCCATCTGCGCCCCTTCTCGAGCAGCGCATCCCACATCTCCATCCCGACCTGAGGCCTCTGCAGGGAGACTCCCATGACCGCCATCTCGAATCCGTCCTCCCCTGTATAGCCCGTCCTCGATACGACCACCTCCAGGCCCCCGTAGCTCGCCAGGACGAACCTGAACCTCCTTATCCCTGAAACCTCGAGGCCAAGGGCCTCCTTCACCAAGTCGGCGGACCTTGGCCCCTGAACAGCTATCAGCACGGAATCGTCGGTTACGTCCTTCAACGTTACATCCATCCCTGCCATCCATCTCGAAATCCATTCGAAGTCCTTCTCCCTGTTAGCAGCGTTGACGACCACCATGAACCTATCTGAGCCCAGCTTGTAGGTGATCAGGTCGTCCATCACCCCTCCTCCTTCGTGACAGAGGAAGGTGTATTGGGCGCGCCCCGCCTCAGCCCTCGCGACGTCCACGGTCACCAGATGGTTCAGGAATCTTTCTGCATCCCTGCCTTCTACCATGAAGCGGCCCATGTGAGACACGTCGAAGATGCCCGCCCTCTCCCTGACGGCTAGGTGTTCCTGTATTATACCCTTGAACATAAGGGGCATGGTGTAGCCGGCGAACTCGGTCGCCCTGGAATGGAACCTGTAGGTGGAATATAGGGGGGTGACTCGAGGCAAGGCCCTCTACCCCCCGCTAACTCAGCAGAGGTTATAAGGGTTGAGCGGATCTGGCCCGTAGGATTGGAAAAAGTGCAGGTCATTCCACTGAAGGCGCCCCCCAAGTCGGGGCCTTTCAGCTTCGTGCGCGAGCTTTCTTCGCTACTCGAATCCAACGGAGAGGCCTTATCTGACGGCGACGTGTTGGTAGTTTCGAGCAAGTACTTGGCCATGTCGGAAGGTAGGTACGTAAGGCTGAAAGACGTAGTTCCGTTGGGCGACGCCGATAGCTTGGCCTCAGAGCATGGCATGAACCGCGCCTTCGTCGAGGCGGTTCTCAGAGAATCCGACTTTGTGCTCAAGGGCCTGCAGGGCTTCCTACTTACGATCAAGGACGGTTTCTTCGCGCCCAATGCGGGAGTGGACAAGTCCAACATCCCGAAGGGCTGCGTCATCTTGCACCCATCGGACTCCATGGCCATGGCCGCTAGGATCAGGCGTGAAGTCCTGTTATCGATGGGGGCGAAGGTGGCCGTGGTCATCACGGACAGCAGGCTACAGCCACTCAGGAAGGGGACCGTGGGAGTCTCCGTCGGCTTCTCCGGTATAGAGGCGGTGGTGGACGACAGGGGGAGGGCCGACCTCTTCGGTAACCTGCTCAAGGTCACAAGGAGGGCCATAGCTGACAATATATCGTCCGCTGTCCAACTCGTCATGGGCGAAAGCGACGAGGGCGTCCCAGTGGCCATTGTGCGAGGCTTAGCGCACTTCGTAGCAGACATCGACGGTTACGACAGTTCTGTGGAACCAGAGGAATGCATCTTCGTCAGGGGCCTGTCCAGCTACAGCTCCGCGACCGCCTGACCCTCTAGCCCCCTTTCGATCCTTTTCTTGAACCTGTAGGCCTCTGCGTACATGGCCACGCCATGGAAGACCATGTACGCTTCCCTGGGTTTGGACCTCTCCAACCTAGTCTTCAGTTGGGAGAAATCGGATTCTGTAAGACGGTACAGTGTGTGTTGGCCTTTCCCGAAGAGCCTTGAATACATCACCTTGCTGTCATACGCAGGCTCGGCCACGGTCAAGTCTACAGAATGTATGATACCTCTGCTCTTCATGAATTCCTTGACGGCTTCGTTCACCTCCGACCTGCATTCCCACGCCACAAGGAACCCGGCTCTCCGGAAGCGATCGACCGCCTCTTCGAACGAGGGGGAGGTAAGCGGGCTCCGGCCTATGGGTGGCGTCTCGATCAGTATGACCTTCGCCCTGAGCGCCCTCCCCACTTCCACCATCCTTTCCACCTCCCGACTCAGGCCGGCCTCGTCCCATAGGTCACCTTCATGTGAGATCCTCCTGCTGCATTTGAAGCTGAATTCGAAGTCTGGCGGCACGGCCGACCTCCACTTCTCCGTGACCTCCTTCGATGGAGTGAAATAGAAGGTGGAGTTGACCTCAACGAAGTCGAAGAGCTGAGAATAGGCCTTGAGCTTGTGCTCCGTAGGCAGTGGAAAGTAATCCCAGCCTCCGGTGCCTATGTGGAGCTTCACGATACGTTAAGATAGGCGCTTCCCATATTTAATCAGCGATGTCGCTCAGGCTAGGGACGTGTGGGTGGAGCTACGACGAATGGCTGCACGTCTTCTACCCAGACAAGGACACCCACAAGCTCTCCTTCTACTCCAAGGTCTTCAATACAGTTGAGGTTGACAGCACATTCTACGATTACCCGGATGAGAAGGTGGTGGTGGGATGGGCGAGACATACCCCCTTAGATTTCCGGTACTGCCTTAAGCTACCTCAACTCATCACTCATAAGAAGAGGTTGAGCGTGGCCCTTGGTGTCGAGTCCGACATTACGCGTTTCCTCGACCTGCTCAAGCCTCTCACTACACTCAACAAGGTTGGCGTGTTGCTTGTCCAGCTTCCCCCCAGCTTGGAGGCAGACCTCGACCTCCTAGAATCCTTCCTGAAGGTCTTACCATTGGATGCATTCAGGTTCGCCGTGGAGTTCAGGCATCCGTCCTGGTGGAATGAAGAGACTTGGAAGCTCCTCGGACGTTACGGGGTGGCCAACACGACCGTGGACGAGCCCCTCCTTCCATCCGACATGGTTTTCACCTCAGACTGCACCTACGTCAGGTGGCATGGATGGGGGAGCAGGGTTTGGTACGACTACAGGTACACAAAGGACCAGATATCCAATTGGGTGCCCAAGCTCAGAGAGGCTCTGAGAAAGACGAAGGAGGTCTACGGCTACTGGAACAACCACTTCCACGGGTACGCTGTGCTCAACTGTCTAGAGTCGCTGGAGCTTATGGGGATGCTCAACGAGGAACAGAGGGCGGCACTGCAAAGGGCCTCCTCGTCCATCGATTCGAGGCAGAAGAGCCTCCTAGATTTCGGGTCCCAAGGTGGAGGATAAGGGATATATATCAAGAGGCCTGGGTTGAACCTCTACGAGACTGGTGTTGAGCCCTGACGAGATGGATCGTGGCCTCCGCCTGGCCCTACATTCAGCACACCCCTCACCTGGGGACCTTCATGCACCTGATCTATGCCGACGCCTACGCCAGGTACCTCAAGATGAAGGGGGAGGAGGTCGTGTCGGTGTCTGGTTCCGACGAGCATGGGACTCCCATCGAGGTGGAGGCAATCAAGTTGGGGGTACAGCCCAGGGAGCTAGCCGACTCCAACCATGAAAGGATGCTGCGCCTACTTAACGATTACATGGTGGAGCTGGACAACTACACCAGGACGGAATCCCCGGAGCACGTCAGGTTCGTGCAGGAGATATACTCTCGGATCCATTCCAACGGGTATGTGTACGCTCGGCCCGTCCTGTTGCCGTACTGTCATAAGGACATGAGATTCCTTCCCGACAGGTTCGTGGAGGGGGTCTGCCCGCACTGTGGCTATGCGGAGGCTAGGGGGGACCAGTGTGACGGATGCGGAAGGCTTCTGGAGCCCACCGAGCTGAAGGACGCGCGATGCGTGATCTGTGGCAGCCCACCAGTGCTCAAGGAGTCCACCCATTGGTTTTTCGACCTACCCAAGCTCGCCGGCGAGCTCAAGAAGTACATCGATGAGAACGACCGCCTTCCCGATAATGCAAGAAATTTCTCCAAGAAGTGGCTGGAGGAAGGGCTCAGGCCCAGACCATTGACTCGGGACAACAGATGGGGGATACCAGCGCCGTTCCCAGGCGCGGAGGGGAAGACCATATACGTGTGGATGGAGGCCGTGCTCGGCTATGTTTCGGCCGTGAAGGAGTGGGCCAAGGCAAGGGGGGACGAAAAGGCCTTCTCCGCCTTCTGGAATGATGGCGCTACGAAGAGCGTATACTTCATCGGAAAGGACAACATCCCTTTCCACACAATTATCTTTCCTGCCCTCCTCCTGGCTGCGAGGGAGGGCTACGTCCTCCCCTGGCAAGTCTCATCCACAGAATTCATACTTTTCGAAGGACAGAAGTTTTCGAAGAGCCGGCGCGTGGGGGTTTGGATGGATGAGGCTGAGAAAGTGGCCGACCCGGAGTATTGGCGCTTCGTGCTTATGTCCATCAGGCCCGAAGGTAGGGACGCTAACTTCAGCTGGGCCGAGCTGGAGAAGATAGTGAACAATGACCTGAACGACGTCGTGGGAAACTATGTCCACAGGACCTTGACCTTCCTGAGCAGCAATTTCTCAGGACAAGTGCCTCATCCAGGCGAGCTAGGCTCGCCGGAGAGGGACCTGTTGAATTTCATGTCTGAGGCTTCGAGGAGATACATCCACCTGATGGATTCATTCGACATAAGGGAGGCGACGAGGCAGCCCGTGGAGTTAGCTAGGAAGGGGAATGAATTTCTCAGTGTAATGGAGCCCTGGGCAAAGCTTAGGTCAGACAGAACGGAAGCGGCGACAGTCATGTACACAGCAGTCCAGGCCGTCCACTCCATAGCGCTGATGCTCTATCCAGCGCTGCCCAGGTCCTCCGCCGCCCTGTGTGACATGCTTGGCTTGGGGCATGACCCCCTGAAGGTTGGCTTCCGAAAGCTGGGGGCAGAGGCCCTTCCGCCTGGGCACAGGCTCAACCGGCCCCGTCCCCTCTTCACGAAGGTCAGGACGCTCCCGGCTTAGGCAGTCGAGATATGTTTTTAATATCCCCCAAGGCGCATCAGCCCTAATGGTCGTCGAACACACGTCCATCCTCATCGTCGGGAGCGGGCCGGCGGGGTTGACCGCGGCGATCTACGCCGCTCGGGCGGGCTACGCCCCCATCGTCATCGGAGGTTACGAGTTCGGCGGGCAGCTCATGCTGACGACCAAGGTCGAAAACTTCCCAGGTTTCCCCGACGGCATACTGGGTCCAGACCTGATGGCCAACATGAGGGTCCAGGCTGAGAATGTGGGGGCGAGGATCGTGGACAGGAACGTTTCGGCCGTGGACTTCTCTTCTAGGCCTTTCAAGCTCTACGTCGAGGACGACCTGTATACGGCGGACGCGGTAATCGTCGCCACGGGCGCCTCGGCGAAGTGGCTGGGGCTAGAATCGGAGAAGAGGTTGCAGGGGAGGGGAGTGTCGTCTTGCGCGGTGTGCGATGGCTCGTTCTTCAAAGGGCAGGACGTGGTGGTGGTGGGAGGGGGGGACGTCGCCATGGAGGACTCCATCTACCTCTCCAAGATAGCCAACAGCGTGACGGTGATCCACCGCAGGGATAAGCTACGTGCCTCCTATATCATGCAGCAGAGAGCCTTCTCGGAGCCCAAGATAAGCTTCGTATGGGACACTGTGGTGCAGGATATAGTCGGGGATAAGAAGGTGGAAGGGGTGAAGGTGAGGAACTTGAAGACGGGCGAGGAGCGCTTCATCAAGTGCGCGGGGGTGTTCATATCCATCGGCCATAAGCCGAACACGGAGATCTTCAAGGACTACCTGAAGCTTGACGAGAAAGGGTACGTTGTCGTGGAGGACGAGACGAAGTCCAGCGTAGAAGGTGTATTCGTGGCCGGAGACGTCTCCGACCACGTGTACAGGCAGGCTGTGACGGCGGCGGGCTCGGGGTGCAAGGCCGCCTTGGACGCCGTCAGGTACCTCGAGGCTACAAGCCCACTTCAGTAAAACCTGGTCAGCTCCGTCTGCCCCGCCTTGCTCTTCAATGAAGATACGTGTATCCCCACCCTTCTGACAACTAGGGACGGCTCCCCGTCAAGCAGCTCCTTGAAAAGCTCAACGCCCACCTTGACCATGGGCTCCGACCCCTCCTCCTCTGTCTTCAGAGTCTTGCTTCTGCTATGCTGTTTCAAAGATGTGTCCACCGCCACTATGCCCACAGCCCTGTAATTCAAGCCGGAGGCCTCCAGCTCGGACGAGATCTCCTCGGCCATCGCTGTCAGCGATTCCCTGATGGCTTCGATGTCTCTCGAATCTTCCTTCAACGTGGCCATCCTACCCACCTGCTCCCTTCTCCACTCCACAAGGGGCTCGTCCTCGAGACCCTGAGACGCGAGGTGAAAGTACAGCCCCAAGCGGCGTCCAAAGGCCTTCTGCAGGACGTGGGCTTCCTTCTTAGCCAAGTCCTCGATGGTCTTCACCCCCATCTCGTTGAGCTTCGCCGAGGTCCTTCCTCCGACGCCGTACAACCTGTCCACCGGCAGGTGGCCGAACCGCATAAGGAACTCGCCCTCTCTCACAGCCAAGAGACCGTCTGGCTTGCACAGGTCGCAGGCCATCTTAGCCGTAAGCTTGTTGGGGCCTATGCCTATGGTGCACCTGAACCCCAGCTTCTCCAACATGCTCGACTTGATGTGCTTGGCCAAGTCTTCCGCCCTCTGTAAGTCGCCTTGCGTTCGTGACGTGACATCCAGGTAAGCCTCGTCTATGCTCTCCACCCGTAGCCTATCGCAGTGCTCCCTCAAGAGGTCGATGATGTTCTTGGACATGGCTTCATAGTACGCGAAGTCTGGCCTGATGAATACCCAAGGCTTCCCTCTAAGAAGTTCTTTCGCCTTGAATATGGGGATTCCAGATCTCACTCCGTTCTCTCTTGCCACGTAGTTGCAGGTGGCGACGGCCCCGCTTTCTAGGGTCCTGTCCGAGTACATGCAGACGACCACGGGCTTGTCCTTTAGGCTGGGGTTGCGTAGCTCCTCACACTGAGCGTAGAAGTAGTCCATGTCCACGACCATTATCACCCGTCTGAATTCAGTCCCCGGCTCTGTCTGCAAGCCGAGGGCGCTATCGCCGGAGGAGATATTAGAAGGTTTGAGTGGGTGCGTTCGTGTAGCAATGTAAATACGGCAGATATGACGCCCTCCTCGTGAGCGGGGGTCGCCCAGACTGGCCAAAGGCGTCGGGCTTAGGACCCGATCTCGCAGGAGTTCGTGGGTTCAAATCCCACCCCCCGCACTACATTTGGGTGGAAATACTTGTCGCCCTCCATCGACGACTTCACAGCTAACGGACGAACGGCAGACGATAGAACTAACCGGAGACCCCGTAGCCAACTTCATGAAGGGGTTCGCAAGCGAGGCCAGGAAGGGGGACGGCGTCGGCGGCTCTGCGACAAGCAAGGTGAAGGAAGTCCTGAACCACTTCTTGGAAATGAACGACTTGGATGAGGGGATCAACTGAAAGAAGGTAGTCAGGACGATGCCGAGGGCGAGGAAGGTCGGAAGCGACAGGGCACCGACGATAGACGAGATTAGGCGTATGGTGGACAACGCTGATATAAGAATGAAACGTACCATCGTGCTCGCTACCAGTCCGGGCATCCATCTCGGGGCGATACTCACTCTCAAGCGGACGGATGTCGAGCCGGTGGCGAGGCAGGGGAAGGCCTTATCCGCCAGGCTTGTGGTACACAGGAAGGAGGACCCTGGGTTTCCGAGACCGTTGACAACCAAACCAATAGCGAACGAATGGGCTTGTCTTTGAAGAAGATAGGATCGAGGGGAGAAGGGCGGGAAAGGTACGAGTCAAGCAGGTGCAGGGCTTCAGGAAGTTCTTCAAGACGAACGCCGAATGGAGTATGAGGACTTACTTAGTGGAGAAGCTGATGGGGCATGCTGAGAACTACGACAGGCCGCCTCTTGATTACCCGTTGAACGAATGCCTAAAGGCCGTGCCACACTTGACGATATCGGAAGCTAGGCATTTGAAGAATGAAATGGAGCGCAAGATTGCGTCGAGCGACAAGAGGGTAGGAGGGTTGGAGAAGATGGAAAGGAGCTACAACGAACTAAGACAGCCCATAGAAAGGGCCGCGGATGAGTTCGCCCTTGCACACTAGGTTGGTCAGGCAAAGGTCCCATCTTGCCCCCTCCAACTACTTAGGCCTAGCTAGCAAGACGAGAGGCATGAGCGGGACGAGCCCCACGAGGACCCAGCCCAGCGTCCAAGAAACGGTGGAGGTCAGGGAAAGCAAAGGGGCGAGCCACATCCCCATCAGCATGTGCATCGTGTTGACGGTGGCCAAGGTGGCCGTAGGATTACCCTTGGGGATGGCCACCACGTACGCGTACAGCATGGACATGCTCATCTCATTGAAGAACCCCATCACCAGTACCGATACGAGTATCACATCCACCCGCCCAACGGATATGAGCGCCGCCGGGACAGTGGCCGGGACGGCAGATAGGGCTAGGAGGAGCTTCTTCCTCTTCACTAGGTCGTAGGCCACGCTGAAGAAACCACCCACGATGCTCGGAAACAGCAGCAAGGATGAAGTCAGCCCAGAGAGCGAGACGGATTCGCCTAGGGCGATCTGTTCGTATGCTGGGAGGAGCTGGCCGACGGCGAAGTAACTACCCCACACCCCGACGTATGAAAGACCTACCGCCACCACCGTCCTGTCCGAAAAAAGGGAGGTCAATCCCCCGATCCTGGGAGCGGCGGATCCATTTGTCCATCGAAGGGCGATGAAGTTCAAGGCCGCCACGACGACGGCCAGAGCCCCAGAAAGCTCCATCGCCCACCTCCAGCCGAGAACTTCATGCAGGACCCCCCACGCAAGCCCCACCCCACCTCCAAGGGCAAAGGCCGCGTTGTAAAGCCCCATCATCAGGCCAGGCTTGTCCGAATACAGACGTGATAACGCCCCTCCTGCTGAGGCGAAGAAAAGGGCGGCCCCCACCCCGGAAAGCATCCTAGTGCCGAAAAGGCCAAAAGTACTGAAGTCCAGTGGCAGTAGCATGTTCCCGGCGGCGAGGAGCAGCAGCCCCAGAACGTACGTCCTGCCAGGGCCGAGCCTTTCCGCAACATAAATGGACGGTATCTGGGCCACTCCCGCAGCCAAGAAGAAGGCCACGGGGACCAGCCCCAGTAGGTTTGTGGGCACCTGGCCCTCGGAAGCTACCTGCGCCAGCGCCGGCGAGAGCACGAACCACTGCAGGCTGTAGGTTAGCCTCGCGAAGAGTATCAATCCCGCCGTCAGGGACCTTCGTTCGCCAGGCCTCATCACGTGGCTCTGACTTCAACGTCCCCTCTTGACGTTATTTAAACAGATGAGCCTCCCTCCGATAGGCTTTTATCGGCTCCAGGAGGAGCGCAGATGCTTGAACTCCGTCAAGGTGGTCATAATAGGCGCAGGCCCAGCAGGCCTCGGTGCCGCCCATTCCCTAGCCCGCCGTGGAGTCAAACAGGTGCTCGTCCTCGAGAAGGGCCATAACATCGAGGAGAGGCAACTAGAAAGGCTCTCCGGAAGGGAGGGCAGGTTCAACATCACCTGCGGGGAGGGTGGATCTGGCGCCTTCTCCGACGGGAAGCTGAACTTCGACCTCACCATAGGATGGAACACGAAGAACCTCCCAAGGGCTAGGAAGGAAGAAGGCCTGGCCGCTGCCGAACGTCTCTTCACGCAATATGGCATCGACTGTGGAAAGGGAAGTCAGGAGAACGTTTCCACCGACTTGGTTAGGGATTCTAGAAGCGGGGTCCTGTTGGCGCCCGCGAGGAAGCTTGTGCATGCTGGCACAGATGCCCTTCCCGGCTTCGTCGGCAGGATGACCTCCGACCTCAAGGCCATGGGGATCAGGTTCGAATATGATACAGAAGTCAGGGACGTAAGGCCCGCCGAAGATGGCTTCCATGTCGTGCTTTCAGACGGGAGGTCGGTCGTGTCAGATTACGTCGTGTTCGCCGTCGGCAGGGTGGGGTCCAACTGGCTGAAGTCCGTCGCCGACAGGATGGGCATCAAGAACGAGTTCGGGTACATAGACATAGGTGTGAGGGTGGAGGTCCCTTCCTTCATCATGGAGAGGCTCACCAAGCTATATTACGAGCCCAAGATCTACATCACTACGGACACCTACCAGGACGAAACTCGCACCTTCTGCGTCTGCCCTAACGGGTTCGTCGTCTCCGAGCCGCAGGAGTTCAATGGCTCCTTTCTTACAGGCGTGAACGGCCACAGCTACGCCGATGGGCCCAAGTCCCCTAACACGAACTTCGCACTCCTGTCTAGGGTGAACCTTACGGAGCCCGTGGCAGATACGGGGAAGTATGGCAAGGTCATGTCTCTGCTCGCTACCGTGATAGGCGACGAAAGGCCGATAATACAGAGGTGGACCGACTTCGTTTCGGGAAGACGCAGCACCTTCTCCAGGATAGACGAATGCCCAACCAAGCCCACCCTTTACAAGAAGTTGACCGAAAGGGGGGTTGAATATGAGGTCACCCCAGGGGATGTGAGCTTGACCGCCGCGTACCGGATAGCCCTGAACCTCAAGGAATCCCTCTTCAAGCTCGAGAGGTTCTTCCCAGGCCTGGCTGGAACGGAGAATGACCCGAGCCCGTATACCCTCCTATACTTTCCGGAACCGAAGTTCTATTCGACCAAGATACATGTAAACGAATCGTTTGAAACCAGTATCCCAGGGGTGTACGCAGTGGGCGATGGGGCGGGGCAGACTCGTGGCCTCGTCCCAGCTCTGATCACGGGGATCTTTGCTGGGGAAGACATCGCCCAGAGAGTTGGGTGAGCCTTCAGGAATAAGGCAGGAGCAAGTCCGCGGAGGTAAGGAACTTTGCTCCCGCGGCCCTCATCTCCTCCTTCGCCCTTTCCACATCCCCGGGCTTCGCATCTATCCCCTTGATCGCATCCTGTAGCACGTAGACTTCGAAGCCCTCCTTGAGGGCGTCTAGTACCGTATTCTTCACGCAGTAGTCTGTGGCGACGCCTCCCACGAAGATTTCCCTTATTCCCATCTCCTTCAGGCGGGGGCCAAGGCCTGTGCCTTGGAAACCAGAGTACGCTTCCTCGTCCGGTTTGGTGGCCTTCTTCACGATCAAGGCATCCCTCGGAAGCTTCAGGTCCTTACATATCCTCGCTCCCCAAGTCCTTCGGACGCAGTGTGGAGGCCAAGGCCCTCCCCTTTCCCTGAAAGAGCAGTGATCCGCGGGGTGCCAATCCATGGTGGCCACGATCCTCGCGCCAGACCTTCTGAAGGCCGAGATGTAGCGGTTTAGCTCCGGCACGACTTTGTCACCCATGGGCACGGGCAAGGCGCCTCCGGGGAGGAAGTCGTTCTGTAGGTCGACTATCAACAGGGCCCTGGCCGAGCCCGACCTGATCTCCTTTGCCGAGCGTCCTTCCATGGCGGCCCAATTACGGAGGTCCTCGCCTATATCTATAGCTCGACCTCCCCACCCCTGTAGTCTTCTATTAAAGAATCGTTTATGTGTTAGGGATTCGGATGATATGTCGCGGCGAAGGTTTGAAGATCGGACTCAGAGGGGCCCTATCGAACGAAGTGCTGAAGCGCAATCTTGTGGTCCTAGGTGTCACCTCCGCAGCGTCCACCTTCTCCATAAGCCTCTGGCAGGGCTACCTCCCCCCATACTTGGTCACAAGGCTAGGAGACCCCGTCCTAGTTGGGCTGGCCTTCTCCGCCTATAGCTTCGTAACGGTCCTTGCTTATGTCTTCGCCGGATGGCTGGGAGACAACTATGGTAGAAAGGTGGTAATCGTCCTCAATTCGTTCGTATTGGGTTTGGCGCCTGTGCTGCTCATGGCCTCAGACGGTACAGTGCTAATGTTGGCGCCGGTCCTCTATTACTGGGCCGTAACGGCTCTGAAGCCCAACTTCAATGCTATGGTGACGGACGACGTGCAGCCCTCTTTCAGGGGAAGGGCCCTGGGGGCCTTCAATTCGATGGCCGTGAGCGTGTCCGCTGTGGCCTTCCTCCTTTCTGGGTTTCAGTTGAGTAAGGGAAGCGTCATAGCGAGGAGCTCCTACGACCTGCCTTCGATGGCACCTCTCTTCATGTACAGCGCGGTCATCGTCCTCACCATAGCTGTAGCCAGGCTTCTCTTCCTAACGGAGACGTACAGGCCGCAGGGGGGACGCAACGACAAACTGAGGACCGTCCTATCTGGAGTATTGGTCCCTCTGAGGAGGAGGACGCTTTTCCTACCGACGCTCGCCTACATGTTACACGACGCGGCACTTAGCCTAGTCCTCTTCTTGGTCCCCATATATGCCGACCAAGTGGTGGGCATGCCGCCATGGCTCTTAGGTGCCATGTTCGCGGTGCAGACCGTCCTTCTCTTCGCGTTACAAGTCCCGTTCGGCCGCATCGCCGACAAGCGAGGCCGAACCTGGACGATCATAGTCAGCTTCCTCCTCGAGGCGGTGCTTGTGGTAGTGTTCATATTGGATCCAAACCCCATCTACGCCTTCGTGATGTATGCCCTTTGGATAGGCATGGGCCAGATGGACGCCCCCGCTCAGTACGCCCTCTTGGCGGACATGACCAGGATAGAAGAGAGGGCCACGGTGATCGGAGGGTTCGGGGCCATAACTACACTCGTGGCCATACCGGCACCTCTCTTGGGGGGATACCTTTACAAGGGCCTAGTCGCAGCGCCGTTCTACCTATGCTCCGCCCTGCTGGCCTCTTCGGCGACCATCATGATCGCCTACAGGGTGGCCTTCAAGAGGGCGGGAGATGCCGACGTCTTGCTCTAGCTCTTGGCGGCCACCTTGATATCTTCGACGATCACCTTCAGCCAAGAAGGCCGTCCGTGGAGCGCCACCGCCGGGTGGTAGGTGGCGTAAAGCTTTGCGCCCCCCAGCTCCCCTATTAGTCCCCTTTTCATGCGTCCCTTCTTGCCCGTGAAGGCCGAGTAGGCCACCCTCCCGAGGAGGACTATCGCCTTGGGGCCCACAGCCTCGACCTGCCTCTCCAGGTATCCCCTGCAGGCCGCTACCTCCTCGGGCTTCGGCTCCCTGTTGCCCGGCGGCCGGCACTTGACCACGCTTGTGATGAAAACTTCTCTCCTTTCCACGCCCGCCTTCCTCAGCGCCTCGTCGAGCTTCTTCCCTGCAGGCCCGACGAACGGCCTCCCCTGTTCGTCTTCGGACCTGCCTGGAGCCTCCCCCACCAGCATCAGCCCACCCCTAACCCCCTCCCCCGGCACCGCGTTCTTCCTTCCCTTGGCCAAGGGACACCTTGTGCAGCCCCTCACCTCCTTCGCAATGGCTTCCAGCTCATTCATCCTCCAGTACCTCCAGCTGCAACGGCCTCCCCTCCGCGTCGTAGGCCGATACGTCCGCAGAGCTAGAGTAGGGGTAGCTCACGATGAGCATGACCGACCCGTACAGGTGAAGGAGGTCCTGCAGGGAAGGTCTTCCGAAGCCCGAAGGATGGGAGTGAGCTGTGCCCACGATGGACGGGTCGGCGGGGACCTGATAGGGGTTGAAAGCCGATGAGTTGGGACTGGAGATCATGAAGGGCGCGAAGACCACCTGATGGACGAACAGGGCGTCCCTTTGCTTCTTCCCCCTGAGGAGGACCAACATCTCGTTTGGGTGTTGGTCCTTGGAGAACTCCAGCAGGGACCGAACCAGAGACCTGGCGACCCTTACCTTTTCCACTAGACCGTTAACCCCATCATCCTATATGCTTCAGGCAGGTTCGCCCTGACCTTCGCCCTCATCTCTTCGTAGTAGTTCCGTCCCTGCGGGTCGATGATCACAGTCAACGGGCCGAAGTCGGTCACGTCCAAGATCCAGAGGGCCTCGGGAGAACCCAAGTCCAACCATTCCACGCCCAGCACCTTGTTCACGGACTTGGCGGCCAGCGCCCCCGCCCCACCCGTGTATATCGCGTAGGACGTACCCAGCTTCCTACAGGCTTCAGCCGTCTTCGGTCCCATACCCCCCTTGCCTATCACCATCTTCGCCCCCGTCTTCTCCAAGAACTCCGCCTCGTAGGTCTCTAGCCTAGTGGAGGTCGTCGGACCGGCCGAGATGACTTCCCAGCGCTCGCCCACCCTCTTCACCACAGGGCCCATGTGATAGACCGCCAGACCCCTGAGGTCCACCGGCAGCTTCTCCCCCTTGTTCAGTAGCTCCAAGGCCCTTCTGTGGGCAGCGTCTCTGGCCGTGACGATGGTGCCAGAAACATATACGACGTCGCCCACCCGCAAATCGCGACCTTCGTCTCCGATCGGGGTTCTGAGCCTGTGTTCCAACTTCAGACACCTCTCTCGTTGAGGAATGGATGAGTGAGGAACTCGACCGTTCCATCAGGATGTATCCTCATGCTATTGCGTCTATCCTCCCAGCACATGGTGGCCACACCTACGGCGAGGGATGCAGGGTGGCGATTGACCGCATCGATGTGCACGTCGAGGGCCGTGGTGGAGCCTCCCACTCCATGAGGGCCCCATCCTAGCTTGTTTATGGCCTTCAGCAGCATCTCTTCCATCCTAGCCACCTCTGGGTCCTCACTTCTCTGCCCCACCTTCCTTGTCAGGGATTTCTTGGCCAGCTTCATCGCGATATCCGCGGTGGGCCCCAAGCCTATCCCCACTATGACGGGTGGGCAGGGCTTGGGCCCTTGCTCAAATATGTCATCCAGGACCATCTTGTAAACTCCCTTGAACCCTTCCGCCGGAGATATGACTTTGGCCAAACTGGGTGATTCGCTTCCCCCTCCCTTGAGTACGACGGTGACGTCCGCCGTGTCCTTCCCGGGCACGATTTCCCATTCTATCCAAGGTATCCTGTCGCCAGTATTATCCCCCGAGTTCTTTCCGGTGAATACGTTTACGGAGTTTGGCCTCAGGGGAGTCTGGGCGGTAGCCCTGACCGTTGCGGTGCGGAGTATGTGCTCCAGCCTCCCTAGCAGGGGGAACCTGTCCCCCGTGCTCACGTAGAAGATGACCGTGCCCGTGTCCTGACAGGAGGGTCTACGCTCCTCCTCCGCGATCTCCAAGTTCCTCAACATGGACCCGAGGACCTTCTTAGGCAGCTCCTCCGCTTCGGATAGCTGGGCGGCCTTCAGGGCGTCCTTGACATCCTGAGGCAGATATATGGCCGCCGAGGACACCAGCTTGGTGGCGGCCTCGATGACCTGCTCCTCAACTGTGACCTGAGTCATATGGTCTTGCCTACGCCATAGCCCGATATATCACTTACTCCCCTCTAGGGATGCCGTCCTTCGAGACTTCGGAGAGAGGAAGGTCAGGCCTCTTCCGACTGTGGCCACGATTCGTTCGAACGAGCAGAAAAAATATATACAGGGTCCCTTAACGGTTTTTGCGCTACATATTCCTCGTAGGTGATGATAATGGCATACACAACCGGAACGCAGCCTGTAATTCTGTTGAAGGAAGGGTCCTCTGAGACCAAGGGCAAGGAGGCCCTTCGTAATAACATCGCAGCGGCGAAGCTGATCTCTGAGGTCGTAAGGTCCTCCCTGGGCCCCAGGGGCATGGACAAGATGCTCGTGGATTCCCTCGGTGACGTTACGATAACCAACGACGGAGCCACTATGTTGAAGCAGCTGGACGTCCAGCACCCGGCCGCCAAGATGATGGTTGAGATCGCGAAGGCGACGGACTCGGAAGTCGGCGATGGGACTACGAGCGCCGCCGTGCTCGCGGGCGCCCTGCTTGAGAGGGCGGAGGAACTCCTGGACAAGGACGTCCACCCCACCCTGATAGTGGACGGATACACCAGCGCCTCGGAGAAGGCCCTGGAGATACTTGACAAGATCGCCATCACCGTGGAGCCCACCAACAAGGATTGGCTGGCTAAGGTCGCCAAGACTAGCCTTGCGTCCAAGCTCGTCGCCCAAGAGAGCGAACAGTTGGCCTCCATCGTCGTGGACGCGGTGCTGCACGTGGCCGACAAGGTCGGTGACAGGTACAAGGTGGACATAGACAACGTGAAGGTGGAGAAGAAGCCGGGAAGGTCCATAAGCGAGACAGCGATGGTGAACGGCATAATCATCGATAAGGAGGTCGTCCACGCGGGGATGCCAAAGAGGGTCGAGAACGCGAAGATCGCCCTCCTGAACGCCCCGCTGGAGATAGAGAAGACGGAGATGAGCGCTGAGATCAGGATCTCAGACCCCACTCAGATGAAGTCCTTCTTGGACGAGGAGGCGAAGATGCTCAAGGGAATGGTGGACAAGCTCGCGGCCGTCGGGGCGAACGTAGTCTTCGTCCAGAAGGGCATCGACGACATCGCTCAGCATTACCTAGCGAAGCAGGGCATCCTGGCCGTGAGACGGGTTAAGGAGAGCGACATGACTCGCCTCAGCAAGGCTACCGGGGCAAGGATAGTGACCAACCTAGAAGACCTCACCCCCTCCGACCTTGGCCAGGCATCTCTGGTAGAAGAGAGGAAGGTGGAGGAGGACAAGTGGGTCTTCGTGGAGGGCTGCAAGAACCCCAAGGCAGTCAGCATACTCCTCAGGGGCGGCTCCCAGAGGATAGTCGACGAAGGGGAGAGGGCTGTCCACGACGCGATCATGGTGGTCAAAGACGTGATAGAGAAGCCCACCATAGTCGCAGGAGGTGGGGCCCCCGAAGCAGAGATAGCTCATCGCATCAGAGAATGGACTCATACCCTTGCAGGGAGAGAGCAACTCGCGGCGCAGGCCTTCGCCGAGGCCATCGAAGTCATACCCCTGACCTTGGCCACCAACGCGGGGATGGATCCCATAGATACCCAAGTGGACCTGAGGTCTTCTCACGGCAAGGGCAGGACCTGGGCTGGCGTGAACGTGATGGAGGGTAAGGTGGACGACATGGAGAAGCTTCAGGTCTACGAGCCGACGGTGGTCAAGTCTCAGATAATCAAGGCCGCCACTGAAGCGGCGATAATGATCCTGAGGATCGATGACGTCATCGCGGCCAAGGGTATGAGCAAGGAGACCCCGCCTACACCAACTCCCCCAGGCGGTTCATCCGATTAGGCCCTTCTGCAGCTTCGGGCCTCTGCCCACTCCCATTCTTTTCGATGGTTAACGGCGTCAGCACAGAAGCTGGCCCTTCGCCAACCTCAGGATAGCGAACCGTCTATCCTCGCCTTTAAGCTGGCCTTGGAGGCGGCTCCCACGATGCGGCCCGTCAGTCTTCCATTCTTGAAGATCAGGAAAGTGGGTATCGCCATGACTTCGTATGCCTCGGCCGTCCTTGGATTCTCGTCCACGTTCAGTTTGCCGAAGGCCACCTTCCCTTGATATTCATCCGCCAGCTGTTCGACGATGGGCGCCACCGCCCTGCAGGGGTAGCACCACTCAGCCCACATGTCCACCACGAAGGCTGGATACTTCTCTAGCGCAGCATGAAGCGTATCGTCGGTAACGACCATGGGCTTCTTCAAGGTCTCCTCCATCGATCGCTCATCCAGTAATGTCGTGTATGTATAAACAGTGTCATTTATGGCTTCCTGCTCAACCGAAGGCGTTCAGGCTCTGGCTGGAAAGACCACCAGCACGACACAGGGAGAGTTCCTGACTATCTCCTTGGTATCCTTTCCGAAGAGTTCGCTGAACTTCTTGCTCCTTCCGGTAAGCACCATCAGGTCCGCCCCCTCCTGCTGGGCGTAGTTGCTTATGTCTCTTCCCAGCTCTCTGACGACCAGCAACCTGGGGGTGAATATTCGACCGAGGGACCTTATGCTGTCGGCCACAGAATAGGCAAACTCCCTTTCGACATCCTTGAGCGTCTCGGAGAAGTCTACGGCATCTAGGGGGACGGTGGGCGGAAGGACGATCGCCTGAGTTGCGATCAGCTCCGCATCCGGCGTAGTGGCGAGGCTGGTGAGGGCCGCGGCAACGACGTACGCGTCCCTAGACTTCGTCCCCTCCTTGACCATCACGAGCACCTTCTTCGGATGGTCGGGGACCTTCATCTCGGGCCTTGGGCTCTCGACCAAGACCGTCCTAGCTTGGTTCTTCCGGGCCACCCTGTCTGAAACCCTTCCTACCAAGCTCAGCAGGAAGCCCTCCTTGTGCGCGGACATCACTACGGCTTGGGCTCCAGTCACCTTTGCTTGGTCCACTATCAGTTGCGCTATGGTTTCGAAAGAAGGCTGACCCTTGACCTTGGCCTCCTCGAATTCGAACTTTATTCTAAGCAGCGAAAGGAAAGACTCAACTTTGGACCTGAATTCAGTGTCGATCCGCTCTCGTTCCGACTTCACATGAAAGGCTACCAACCGCGCGCCGCAGTATTCGGCTAGATGGGCGGCTATGTAGACCGCGTTCCATTCCCTGCGGTGAAGGGCTAGCGGGAGCACGATGGGGCTGTCGTCCCAACCCCACTCATACACTCCCTTGTCCACCATTTCTCCTGTCAGCTCAGACCTATCGGTGCGTATTATGCCTTTATCTGGCGTCCCTGAGAGAAGATCGATGTCTTCTGGTCCCATAGTCCTCGTCCGCCTTCCTGCCGTCGCCCCTCTTCCGCGCAATCGCGATCACCCGAGTAACTTCAGTCCTTTGCCCTTCCTCAATGCGACGTACATAATCGCTCCCACTATGAACCAGGCGAAGCCTACGACCCTGCCCAGGGGATGTGACGCGATTAGGATGAACCACATGGTCGCGCAGGACGCCAGCCCAATAACGGAGATCAGCGAAACCTTCACCAGCTTGCCCTTATATGGAATGGAAAGGTTCAGGGGAGCTTTGTACGAAGCGGAGCCATTGTCCTCCTTGAAACGAAGCGCCACCCCGGAAAGGTTCACGTAAATGTACGATATCAAGGCCCCGAAATTATAAAGGGAGGCGACCAGGTTCAGGAGCACTTCTCCTGGCAGGAAGGAGTTCACGAGCAGAACGGCCGCCGCTATGGCGGGGAAGATAATTATCGTGATGTATGGTGTGCGAAACCTCCTGTGGATCTTGCTGAAAACAGCAGGGGTCAGGTTCAGCCTGCCCATGGAGAAGGTCACCCTCGAGACCCCTATTATCCCCGTGTTGGTGGAGACAGCGCTCATCAAGAACCCCGTGACCGATACCCAGAGCGAGAGGCCAGCACCTACGAACGGAAGGGCCGAGCTCAGGGTTACAAGGGGGCTCTGGGACGACCCCGCTGTGACCTGCCAAGGTATGATGCTGACCGACAGGAAGCTCAGGGAGAGCGCCGCCGTCAGGACGGCCACGATGGAGAGTTTGGTGGACTTCGGTATGACCCTGTTTGGCTCCTTAGTCTCCTCCGCGGCCTGAGATATGGACTCTATCCCTATGAAGCTCGCCATGGCCAGCGTCAGCGAGTACAGGAAGCTGTCGCTTGTGAGGAACTGGGGCTCCACCTGTGCCGCCCAGGCCCCCACATGTCCAAGGGCCACAGCCAAGTACATCCCCATGGCTATTATGACGCCAAACGTCACGATATTCACAGCCACGACCAGCTCGTTGAACTTGGATGAGTACCTGATCCCGACCAAGTTCAAGAACATCAGACACACTATCATTGCGACGGCCATCAGGCTGTACCAAGGGGGGCGTAGTAGCACGTCGGTATGCAGGAAGACCTGAGCCATCGCGCCCAGATATCCCGAAGTAGCTAGGGCGAAGAGCGCCACATCTATCGTATAGTCCAGCATTAGGCCCCATCCCGCCAGGAAACCGTGAAGCGGGCCGAAGGCCTTAGTGGCATAAAATTGCCCTCCCCCCGCCACAGGATACCTTGTAGAAAGCTCTGCGTAGGTGAGGCCCGTCGTAATGTAGGTGATGGACGCGATCAGGAGGGCTATCGGTGCCGCCGCATGGGCGTACAGAGCCAGAATGCCAAGCGCGACGTAGACGTCAGCTCCTACGTCGGCGTAGCCCATGCTGAAGGAGCCCCAGACCCCGATCTCCCTCTTCAGGCCATAGGCCTCCTCCCCGAGGCCCGTCCTCGAGTCCTTCTTCTGCCTTCTCCAAAATGGCAAGCCCCAGCATCTCTAATTCCTGACGGACATGCTCGCCAGACCGTATGTATATAAAATCTTCCACCGTTGAAGCGAAGGCGCAGACTATGAAGCTATGGGCGTGACCCGCTCCGTCCCACGCCATCCGTTGACCTTCACCACCCAAGAGGCCACCATCCGGTAGAACGCATACACCAGCTTGCTGTAAGGTGCCGTAATCAACATCAGGGCGACGACCACTAGATGGACGCTGTAGAAGGCGTACCCCACGAGACGAAATACCTCCGTCAGCAGGCCGGTGAGCGCTGCTGCCGAGACGAAGGACAACAGCATCATGCCGCCGCTGATGTTACCCAGGGCCCTGATGGGGCTCAGCAAGGGTGGCGGTCCCGCTTCGGCTCCCGAAAGGAAGACGAGGGTGGTGGTGACGGCGGCCCCCAGCATTCCCATGACAACCAGAAGATGTGAGACGGCACCATACGTGTTCTTCTCACACCTCCTTAGGCTCCTCTGGAAGGCCAGCTCCTCCACCGCCGCGGCCGAGCCGGCCTTTAATTAGCCAGGCACCTTCGTCGCCGTCAGCTTCGGCAGCCCGACGCTTGGGAGTCGACTGAATCCTTCTTATCCGTATACGCTCTCAAGCATCTGGCTTTGGTCCAAAGCATTACCAAAGCATTAGATAGGGCGGGAATGCCTCCGTGGCATGCGCAAAAGCCAAAGGCTACGAGGAGCTTGACCTTACTTCTCATCTCCTTCAAGATAGCTTCGTCCTATTTGTTCCTGACGGCGCCATACACTATTCCTATGTCCGCCCTTGGCACCTCGAGTTCATGCCTGTCGCCCAACTGCCCGAAATACTTGTAGTCCATCGGCACCGGAATGTGCAAAAACTCGACGCATTCCAGCAACTCAAGAGGTGGCTCACGGATGTCAATCAGGCTACACTCGCAGCCGCCGCATGTAGCCAACCACTCCGCGGATACGGTCAACATTATGGGACTGCGTTATGATAGGGGAGGCCATTTATACAGTTCGCTAGTTCAGCGCTCAGTCTATATGCTGGGACGCGCGTCCCGTAGCCATGCTCTTTGGAATATTCGCATTTTCTTCCCTTAAATGGTAAACATCATTGGAAAACGCGACGCGGGGACGATTAGCAGGCCCCACATGTTGCGGCCGCTCCGTAGCGTCTCTACAACTATTTTGGAATAATCAGGCTGCCTTGTCGAATTGTTTGTAATTCACCGCGGCTGCGAGCTAGCCAGCTCCTGGAGGGCGCGTATCCGTTTTACTATGTTGGGGTGCGTGGAGAAGATCTCCCAGAGCCTGTCGGATGCGGTCAGGCGCCTGTTGGCCACCTCTCTGACCAATTCTTCGTCGCTCAGCCCCCTTGCCGAGGCCCCGCTGGAGGTATCGGGGTCGACGATAAGGAGGCTCTTGAAGCCCAGGACCTGTGTTTGCGACCTAGGCATGGTTCTGCCCCTCCTTCCATATGCGTCAAGCTTAGCCAACGCCTCTGAGAGCTTCCTCGCCCCGTCGTCCACCACCTCGGCGCCGTGCCTGTCCGCGTAAAGCTCCCTGGTCCTGCTCAGGCCCAGGACGAGGAGGTTCAGCACAAAGTAGGCCAGAAGCGCTACGAGCCCTATGGCTGCGGCTGACCCTCCTCCTTTGTTCCTCCTGTCGCCGTACAACATGCCGCTCCACATCAAAGAATATCCTATGTAATAGAAGATGGCCGGCAGGACAGAGACGAACAACATCAGCTGCACGTCTCTGTGCCGAAGGTGACCGAGCTCGTGCCCCAGTACGGCCTCCACTTCCTCTGGCTCTAGGGTGTTCATCAGTCCTTGGGTCACGCAGACCCTGCTCCCGGTCAGGGGTGAGCCGTACGCGAAGGCGTTGGGAAGGCTCAGAGGCGAGATGTACAGCTTCGGCGGCCTAAGGCCCGCCTTTTCGGATATCCTCTGCAGCATCCCATGAAGCTCAGGTGACTCGTTCACGGGGACCTCCCTGACGGAGTACATGGCGTTGACAAGGTATGGCGCTATCAACCACTGGATCAAGTTGAATGCGACCACTAGTCCGACTAGAGTGAATATGTCGAATGTACCTACTAAGGACATGACCACCGCCAGGAAAAGGGTGGAGGCCCCTATGACCAAGGCCAAAGTCCCCAACATGGTAAGCCTGAGCTTCAGCAGGCCATACGCCATCTCCCTCACCAGGGGAGGCACAGAAGGGGAGGCCGGTTTAAACTTTACCCAAGAGCTTCCTTCACACAGTTTAAGTGCTCCTCCATACAAGAGAGTTTAAGAAAGGGCGAAGTTGCGATGGCGGATTCCTTCAGAAGGGAGCGAGACTATCTGGGCGAGGTGGAGGTCCCCTCGGAAGCCTATTATGGAGCCCACACGGCCAGGGCCATACAGAACTTCAAGATAAGCGGAGTGAGGGCTCACCCCCTCTTCATCAGGTTCTCAGGACTTGTCAAGTGGGCGGCTGCCGTGGGCAACATGAAGGCAGGGACCTTGGACAGGAAGATAGGAGAAGCTATCTGCAGGGCCGCAGAGGAAGTATACGATGGGTCCCTAATGGACCAGTTCGTGGTAGACGTCTTTCAAGCTGGGGCAGGCACCTCCCATAACATGAACACCAACGAGGTGATAGCCAACAGGGCTATAGAGCTACTGGGGGGAAGAAAGGGCGATTACTCCCTAGTACATCCGAACGACCACGTGAACATGGGTCAGTCCACCAACGACTTCTTTCCGACCGTCATCAGGGTCACGGCTTTACATCTCCTCACTGCCCTTCAGGATGAGCTCGCCAGGACGATTTCCAGCCTTAAGGCCTTGGCCGACAGGTATGACCGTGTCGTTAAGTCGGGGAGGACCCACCTCATGGATGCCGCACCCATCCGGTACGGCCAGGTCTTCGGCGGGTGGGCGAGGACCCTATCCAAGGACGGGAAGAGGTTGGACGAGGCGTCGAAGGGCCTCTTGGAGCTGAACTTGGGGGGGTCGGCGGTTGGCACTGGGGTGAACGCAGAGCCGGCCTATGTAGACGAGGCCATAAGGTTCCTATCCGAGAAAACGGGCTTCAAGTTCACTACGCCGGAATCTTTCGTAGACGTAACCCATTCCATGGCGGACATGCTCTGGGTCGCGTCGGCGTTGAAGGCTTTGGCCGTGGACATATCCAAGATATCTAGTGACCTCAGGTTGATGAATTCCGGCCCCGCTACGGCCTTGGGTGAGGTGACCTTACCCGCTGTCCAACCAGGTTCGTCCATCATGCCGGGCAAGGTGAACCCAGTGATAGCGGAATGCATGAATATGATCTGCTTCCATGTCATGGGTTGCGAAAGGGCCATAGAGGAAGCGGCCCACGCAGGGCAGCTAGAGCTGAACGTGATGATGCCGCTCATCGCATACGACCTCAACTTCTCGTTTGAGATAATGACTAACGGTCTGAAGATGCTAAGGGAGAAGCTCCTTGACGGCCTGACCGTAAACGCGGAGAGGAGCAAGAAGCTCCTCGAGGCCAGCTCTGGCATAGCCTTGGCCCTGAACCCCTACCTCGGCTTCGACAGGACGGCCGAGCTTGTCAGGGAGGCGATGAAGAGGGGCGTCTCTGTAAGAGAACTGGTGAAGGAGGAAAGGTTGATGTCTGAGGAAGAGCTCGACAGGGTGCTGGACCCGTATAGGATCACGAAGAGAGGTGTAGTGAAGGCCTGAAGGCTCAGACCTTCCAGTCGATCTGAACCTCCTCCTTCCTAACGAAGACGGTTATCAGGCCCCATGCCATTGCCGCCAGCCACATGGGAGAGTAGAACAGGTAATAAGGGATGAAATGATGGACGCGGAACCTGTATCCCAACCTCCACCCTAGCCCGACGTATAAGATCGCGTAGCCTGCCAGCCCTACTAGCGTGGCTATCCCTAACCCCATGAGGTCTGGCAGAGCCCCGATGGGAAGGAAGGGTGGGATGACCATCGGGAATCCCCTAGGTGAAACGGAAAGCAGGGCTATAACGAATACGTCGTAGACGGCCAACTCCTTGAACGTCAGGCTGAACATGAAGCTGGCCAGGGCAGGGAAGATGAGCAGAAGCGCGCTCAGGATGACCCCAGGGTGTCGCCTGAGGGCATAAAGTAGCTCCCGCCTGTTGTCCCTGAGCCAGATGGCGGCCCCATAAGACCATCTCTTGCGCTGCGCCCACCAACGCTTCAAGGAGCTTGGAGCGAACGTAGCCACCTCTATGTCCTCAGCATATCGGAACTTAAGGTCCCTGAGGTACCCTCTCAGGCCCAAGTCGAGGTCCTCAGATATGACGTTACGGAATCCGCCTATGCGCTCGTAGGCCTCCCTCGTGATGGCGAAGCCCGCACCGTTGACCCCGAGGGTCTTGTTCATCCTCCTAGAAAGCACCCAATTGGCTACGTTAAAGCCTACATATTCGTAGTAGACCATCTTCGAGAGCATCCCTTCCTCCACCACGCTCTTCTTCAGCTCGAGCAGGTCGTAACCTCGAAGCTCATTCACCACCTTTGAAAGCACGCCGTCCGTCCTGATCACTATGTCGGAATCCAAGAAGAGCAATATGTCTCCCGTGGCGAGGGCGCAAGCGTCCTTCAGCGCGTTCACCTTCCCCGCCCTCTCCTTCCTCATGATAAATCGCACAGGGGGGGAGAAGCGTCCGGCCAGCTCCTTCAGACCTTCGGTGGGCTCGTCGGCCTCGACTATTATCTCTTTGTTGGGGTAGTCATCCCTCAGTAGCCCATCTAGGGTCGTCCCGAGGGTCCCCGACGACCTGAACACGGGAATGATTACCGATATTGTGGGCTGTGCCGGCTGCAAGACTTCACGTCGCACCCTTTCGTCGATACCTGTAGCTCGTCTGACCCGGTATATAAGAATGGGCCAGCGGTAGGTTGCTCGCTAAGGCTTATATCGCCAGCGGCTTCCTTCCTTCGGAAGCCTTGACCCACGATGGCCCTAGGAGGCCAAAGGCGATAGTGCTCCTCTCCGGAGGTCTGGATAGCACCCTAGCCCTCCATATGATGAAGGAGATGGGAGTGGACGTAGTGGCGCTGAGCTTCAAGACGCCCTTCTGCAACTTCGACTGTGGGAGGGGCGCCTGTGGCGGGAGGATAGGCGACACGGCTTCGAAGTACGGGGTTGAATGGCGACAGCTGGCCCTAGGGGAGGAATACTTAGAAATGGTGAGGGAACCGAAGCATGGCTACGGGTCGGCGATGAACCCATGCATAGATTGCCGCGTGATGATGTTCAGAAGGGCAAAGGAGGTCATGAAGGAAGTGGGCGCCGATTTCGTCGTAACAGGCGAGGTCCTAGGGCAGAGGCCCATGAGCCAGAACAGGAGGGCCATGCAAGTCATCGAGAAAGAGTCTGGGCTTGAAGGGCTCATACTACGGCCCCTCTCCGCCCGACTGTTCGAGCCTACGTTGCCTGAGAGGATGGGCTGGGTGGACAGGGAAAAGCTGCTGGCGATACATGGAAGGAGCAGGCGCGTGCAGATGAGCATGGCGAAGGAGGTGGGCTGGAGGGACTATCCCAACCCCGGAGGGGGATGCCTTTTGACGGAGGCGGGGTTCGCCCGCCGCCTCAGGGACCTCCTCTCCCATGTGAGGCACCCTGACCAGAACGACGTGGACCTGCTCAAGGTGGGCCGCCATTTCAGGATAGACGCATCATGTAAGCTCGTGGTGGGCCGTAACGAGCTGGAGAACGACGAGCTACGAGGGCTCACTAGGAAGGGGGACCTTACTTTGGAGGTCGTCGGCCCACCCGGGCCTTTGGGGTTGCTGAGGGGGTCCCCGGAGGAGGGGGTCGTCCCCCTCGCCGCCGAGATAGTGAGCAGATACAGCGACGCACCGAAGGACGCACTGTGCGAAGTAATGGTCCGACCGTGGGGAGGGGAGGTCCGCACTCTGAAGGTGAAACCAGCTGCCCCAGAAGATGTGGCCAAGATGCTCATCTAGATTGATCCTATTGCGTGATTGTCACAGTTAACTGACAAAATCTTATATTCCCCCTCCCCAACGATTATGTTCAGCATGCCCATAGCGTTCGTGTTGCTGAACGTGGAGCCCGGGGGGGAAGCCGAGGTCCTACAGGCGCTTAAGGCCATTCCGGAGGTGAAGGAGGCGTACCGCGTGTACGGTGTGTACGATACCGTCGTCAAGATAGAGGCATCCACGGCGGAGAAGCTGAAGGAGCTCATCACGTGGAAGGTGAGACGCCTGAACAAGGTCCGTTCGACGCTCACCATGTTGGCCGTAGAATGACTTAGGAGGCCCACGCCCTGGGGCGGTGATCAGGGCCTAAGCCCACCCGAGGTAGGGCAAGATTATTTAAATCACAGGACGGAAGCCCCCGACGTGGGCGTCCCTTGACGGGCGACGAGCTTCAAGTATATCTGTTTGAGGAAGCCGCTAGGATGAACTTCACCAAGTTCGAGCTTGGGGGCAAGGGTTACGGGCTAGTGGAGATGACGAAGCTAGGCCTTCCAGTCCCCCCTGGTATAGTCATCACCACGGAAATGTGTAAGAAGTACTTCGCAGCCGGGAACCGGTTCCCTCCAGGGTTTAAGGAGAGGGTGAAGGAGAAGGTCAGAGCCCTTGAGGCCCTGACCGGAAAGAGGTTCGGGGACCCGGAGGACCCCCTCCTGGTTTCGGTCAGGTCGGGGGCTCCCTTCAGCATGCCCGGCATGATGGATACGATATTGAACTTGGGCATCAACGAAGAGGTGGCCATGGGCCTTGCTAAGATATCAGGGGACCTTAGGTTTGCCTATGATACTTACAGGAGGTTCCTACAGCTCTTCGGAAAGATAGTCCTGAAGGTCCCCGGGGAAGAGTTCGAGAAGCTGCTGGAGGAGGAGAAGCTGAGAGTTCACGCGAAGACGGACGTCGAAGTCCCGGCGGAGTCCTGGATGGAGATATGTCGCCGCTTCAAAGAGAAGATCAGGGAGAGGTCAGGCGTAGACGTGCCGGAGGACCCCACGGAACAGCTTTTCATGGCCATAGCCGCGGTCTTCGAATCTTGGTACAACCCTCGGGCGAAGGAGTATAGGAGGATCTACAAGATATCCGAGGAGCTGGGCACCGCAGTCAATATAGTGCTCATGGTTTACGGCAACTTGGACGACAGGTCCGCCACAGGGGTCGCCTTCACCCGCAACCCCTCCACGGGCGAGAACAAGTTGTACGGAGAGTACTTGGTCAGGGCGCAGGGCGAAGACGTAGTAGCTGGGATCCGCACTCCTCAGCCAATAGACAGGTTGGCTGAGCAGCTCCCCTCCGCATATGACGAACTGGTGAGGATAGCGGGGTCGCTCGAGAGGTACTTCAAGGATATGCAGGACATAGAGTTCACGATCGAGAGGGGGAAGCTGTATATGTTGCAGACCAGGACCGGGAAGAGGACCGCTCAGGCGGCGGTACAGATCGCCACCGACATGGTTGAGGAGGGGCTGATAGATGAAGAGGAAGCGGTCGCCAGGATAGACCCAGCTCAATTCGAGCAACTGCTCCACAAGCAGGTTGACCCGAACGTGAGGGAGAGGCCCATCGCCAGGGGGCTGGCCGCTTCTCCCGGCGCGGCGGCCGGAAGGGTGGTCTTCAAGGTGGAGGACGCCGTCAGGGCCAGACGAGACGGGATGCCCGTGATCTTGGTCAGGCCCGAGACTACCCCCGAAGACATAGCGGGGATGGTCGCCGCAGAAGGGGTGTTGACCAGCAGGGGAGGCAAGACGAGCCATGCCGCGGTGGTGTCGAGGGGGATGGGAAAGCCCTGCATCGTCGGGGCAGAAGAAGTGAAGATAGACATGGATGGTGAGTCCTTCACCGTGAAGGACGTGCTCGTCAAGAAGGGTGAAGTCGTCACCATAGACGGAAGCACGGGAAACATCTACCTTGGTAAGGTCGCCATGGTCGAGCCGGAGCTCACGGGCTCCGTCAGCAAGCTGCTCTCATGGGCTGATAGGATAAGGAGGATGGGTGTGAGAGCCAACGCTGACACCCCGGCCATGGCCATCATGGCGCGCAGGAATGGGGCCCAGGGGATAGGCCTGACTAGGACGGAGCGCATGTTCAACGCGGCTGACAGGCTCCCCCTGGTCCAGGCGATGATACTCGCTGACAACACTGAGGAGAGGGTCAAGTACCTAGACAGGCTCAGACCCCTTCAGAAGGCAGACTTCAAGGAGATCCTGAAGGCGATGGAAGGGCTCCCCGTCACCATCCGCCTGATAGATCTGCCCCTCCACGAGTTCCTGCCCAAGTATGAAGAGCTGTTACCTCAGGTGCTGGAGCTGAGGACCAGCAGGCCGGGCTCTCCCGAGCTTCTCGAGAAGGAAAGGGTGCTCAAGAGGGTCATGCAGCTGCAGGAACATAATCCGATGTTGGGCCACAGAGGGGTGAGGGTGGGGATTTCATATCCAGAGATCTACGAAATGCAGGCCGGGGCCATCTTCGAGGCGGCCGCCGAGTTGACGAAGGAAGGAGTGGACGTGGAGCCCGAAGTTATGATCCCGCAGGTCGCCGAGGCGGAGGAGCTGCGAGTCACTAAGGAGATAGTGGACAGGGTCGCGCGCGAAGTCATGTCCCGTTACGGAGTGAACATTCGTTATAAGGTGGGGACCATGGTCGAGACCCCGCGGGCCGCCCTCACGGCCGGGAGGATCGCCCAGCATGCTGAGTTCTTCTCCTTCGGTACGAACGACCTCACTCAGGCCACCTTCGCCTTCAGTAGAGACGACGCTGAAGGGAAGTTCATGCCCCTATACCTAGAAAGGGGGATCCTTCCAGCAAATCCTTTCGAGACCCTCGACGCGGAGGGAGTGGCGAGGCTGATGAAGATGGCAGTGGAGGACGGAAGGAAGACGCGCCCGGGCTTGACCGTGGGAATCTGTGGCGAGCACGGAGGGGATCCTAGGTCGATAGCCATAGCCCATTCCATCGGCTTGGATTATGTCAGCTGTTCGCCCTTCCGGGTCCCTGTGGCTAGGCTGGCGGCGGCCCAGGCGACCGTACAGGATAGGCTGCAGACCAGGGCTACGGTTTGAGATCGATGAAACGTTGCGCGCCAGACGGCGGAGGGTACCTAAGCCGCCTTAGCCATCGAGTCCTTCGGGCAAATAGCCTATAAAGGGCCGCCCGCAACCGCTAAAGCGGGCCCGTGGCGCAGACGATGACCATTTACGACAGTGATCGTCGGCGAAGTATGGACAGCGCGGCAGCCTCCTAACTGCGTGGCAGAAAGCTGTAGAGAGCTGGCTCGCAGAGGTCGTGGGTCCGAATCCCACCGGGCCCGTTACCATTTGGCACCAAGTCCGGCCGCCTTAAAAAGGCCGATCGCTCTGGCATGTGTGCAAGCCTCACCTAGGGTGCCCGAATACGTCATGAAGATCGGACCGCCCTTCCCCTAGATTCAAGCAAGTAGCTGCAAGAGTCGGAGTCGTTGGGGGTGCAATTGTTGGCCCATAGAACCTGTTACGACCTTGTCTTTCGCCGTTAGTAGTCACTTACGGTGTGGGCGCAGACGGTTGCTATTGAATTTGGATTAGACCCGGCAAGAGCTTCGATCTTGCCCCCGATGTTACGCAAAGTATAGTGATGCTGATGGGGGACGCTACAAGGGACCTGGGCTTCTCCTTCAACGAAATGCCCGTTAAATTTGTAGAAGGGACCGGGGAGGTCGAGTACGTCGGGACGCATAACGATGCATGGCGAGCCACGGAACCCCACTAAGGCTTAACAGGGGCCCCTTTGGAACAGTGATCGGAGGCCTGTATAGTGGAGGCTGAAAGGAAGGACAGCCGATCATTGGATCAAATGCCCGGGATCTCCGACTGCCTGCCCAAGGATGTGGAAGAAGTATGCGCCATCGAAAGGGCCTCCTTCGAACACCCGTACGACCCAGCCGCATTCCACACGTACCTTTTGAGGGCTCGATCCCATAGGTCGGTCGGGTTCCTCACGGCGAAGGTGGAAGGGCGTGTCGTGGGCTACGTGATCTTCGAATCTGGGCGGGAAGGCCTCATCGTTTCCATGGCCGTTGCACCCTCCTATAGGCGGAGGGGAATAGGGAACGCGCTCCTACGGGAAGCGCTCAAGCGCCTCTCCGGTGCCTGCAAATCCGTGAGCCTCCAAGTGGAGACCAACAACAGGGCCGCCCAGATGTTGTATTCGAGGAACGGCTTCAGGGTGATCGGGACGTTGCGCGGGTATTACCCGGATGGAGGCGATGCTTACCTGATGAGCAGGGCCCTCTAGGGCCTCAGAAGGACCCTTCCTAGAGTGCTCCTCTCCTCCATCAGCTCGTGTCCCTTCGTGGCGTCCTCTAAAGGAAGCACCCGAGCCACTGGCTTTATGTCTCCTCTGGCCGTCATTTCCAGTGCGTCCACGACGTCCTTCTTAGTTGAGCTGAGGCTCCCCAGCAGTCCGTTCTCCTTCAAGATAAGCGGCCCTAGCGAGAGCTGGACGGGCGCGGGTGTCACGTTCCCCACGACCACCATCCTCCCTCCCCAACTCAGACTCCTCAGGCTTTCAGGGAAGCTAGGGCCTCCCACGGCCTCCAGTACGATGTCCACCCCCGAGCCTTCCGTCAGCTTCTTCACTTCATCGGCGAAACCTGTGCTCCACGTCAACACCTCGTTGGCTCCTGCGTTCCTGATAGAGGTGGCCTTCCATTCCGATGTGGTCGCCGCTATGACCCTAGCCCCGAGGGCCCTAGCCACCTGCACTGCATGTATACCTACGCCTCCTCCAGCCCCTGTAACAAGCACGGTCTCACCGCGAATGAGCTTCGCCCTCTCCCTCAGGGCGTGAAGGACCATACCTGTAACGCACGCGGAGATAGCCAACCCTTCGGCCGGGACGCCCGTCGGAGCCCTGACCAGACTTCTTACGTTGACCTTGATGAACTCCGCGTAGGAGCCATCTAGGTCCTCTCCGTAGGTGCGCCTAGACCTGCAGAGGTTCTCCCTGCCGGAGGCGCAGAACTCGCACCGACCGCAGGGGACGTAGATGAGGGAGACCACCCGGTCCCCCTCCCTGAACCCCGATTCGTCGCTCCCCAGCTTCACGACCTTTCCAGCCACCTCATGACCCAATATCACGGGAAGCTTCGTTCTGGGGAAGAACCCTTTGACCGTCAAGATATCCCTGTAGCATATCCCGGTCAATTCTATTTGCACCAGGGCCTCGTCCTTGGCGAGGTCCTGGGGCAGTGGCACGTCGCATATAACTGGCTTCAGACCGAATTTACTCAGGCGTATGGCCTTCAACGGAAGCCCTGTGCAAGAGGGACGATATAAGCGGGCCGCTATTATGCAAGAAGTCATTCGAGGACTATGGCTGGCTTCAGAGGCAGCGGGTTCAGTTGCTTCTTCTTGGAAATGGAATCGGATGAATGAACCTCCACGTGCACCTCCTTCAGGCCCGTCTCCGACGCGATGAACTCCGAAGCCTGCCATAGAGTCCTCAATTCGTCGAAATCGGTGGACCTAAGCGCCCTCTCCATCCACTCACCACCCAGGGACCTGCAGTGCCTTAGCATCGCCTGGGCAAGGGCCGCCGCGCTCGCCCTGCCGGAGGGACCCGCGGACTCGACCATCTCCCTGATCACGTCGCCGTCAGTCCTCCCCTCCTTCAGGGCCGATGCCACCTTCCTGAAGACTCTCGCTCTCGCTTCGTCCGCTACATATATATGGGCCCTGGAAGCTGGGCTCTTCAACACCACAGATATCTCCCTTATGTCCTGCACGGTCCTCTCCACCAGCCTTTCCCCCAAGAGGGCATCCTCGTCCACAAGCTTGGGGTCGTGCTCCGGCCACTTTGCCAACGAGGCGAAGCCTGGGGCACCGTACTTCTCGTTGAGTTCCTCTACGGTGAACGGAATGAAGGGTGCCAGGAGGAGGAGCCATCTCTTCACGTACCCCTGCACGGTCTCTCTCCTCGGGGATGCGCGCCTCAGGTACCACTTCAGGTCGTTCCATGCATCGAAAAATGCGACCTGGAATGCCGTGCGAGTGTTCAAGCCTTCGATGGCCTCGCCGGTGGCCTTGATATGCTTCTGGAGGACTGAGGTCAGCCACCTGTCTATGGCAAGCTCCTGCCTATCAGTCGAGGACGAAAGCAGCTTCTCGATGAAACTTGTGAGGGAGCTTATGCGGTCCCTCAGGTCCTCGGCGTTCTTCGTCCTCCAGTCCGGGTCGTCCATGCCCTCGGCGCTAGCCAACAGGGTAGCTCTGACGGCGTCCGACCCGAAACGTTCGAGGGCATCCTTGATGGGGATGACGTTCCCCTTCGACTTGGACATCTTCGTCCCTTCTAGCTGCATCATGCCGTTCACACCGATGCCCCTAGGCCAATGTCGCCTTTCGAAAAGCGCCACGTGCTGCATGATGAAGAAGGTAAGATGGTTAGGGACGAGCTCCTTCGCGCTGTTCCTTAGGTCGACGGGATACCAGTAAAGGAACTCCTCCCTCATGCGATCCAACAGATCAGGGGGGATGCCCGTGGCCCTTGACAGCTCACCTTTGTCCCCCTTTCCAAAGTAGACGTAGTCGAAGACCTCAGGCTTCAGCGAATCCGAGGGGATGGCCTTCTCCCTTATCAGGTGGGCTATGGTGTAGAAGGCCATGTACACGGTCGAATCGCTCAGGGTCTCCACTATCCAATCCTTGTCCCAGGGCAGGGGGGTGCCGAGCCCGATCTTCCTAGCGCAGGGCCACTCCCTTATCCAGTTGATGCTTTCGACGAACCAACGTCTCGCCTCTTCAGGGTAGACTTTCGCGCCGTAGACGCATTCCAGTGACGTCTTCTTCCACGATTCGTCGCTGTACCTAAGGAACCACTGATCCTCCAGTACCTTTACGATGCACCTGGTCATGCATCTGCACACCACCTCCTGTGGCAGCTCGTACATCTTATCCGCTAGTTTGGCCTTCGTCAGGTCCCGTATCACGGCGGCCTTCGCATCTGAGACCTTCATCCCCGAATAGGCTAGGCAGTTGTCCTTCATCCTTCCTTGGTGAAACTCCTTGACGTAGACCTCCTTCGTAGCCGTCTCCCCTTTTGGGTCAAGCTGGTCTACGACCTTCAAGGCGTCTACCGCTTCTATGGCCGGATACGCTCCGTACCCGGGGAGCTCTATGATGGATATGGGCCTGGTACCTTCCACGAGCTCCGGCCTGACCTTGTACTGCCTGAGCTTTTCGTGTCCAGCCTTTAGGTCCCTTAGGGCCAGCCAATCGTATGGGGCATGGGCGGGCACGCTGTAGACGATACCCGTGGCGCTGTCCGTGTCCACGAAGAGGGCTGGTAGGACGGGGACCACTCTGTCCACAAGGGGCACCACACATTTCTCCTCGAGCAGGGAAAGGCCGTCGAGTCGTCGAAGTGTGGCGACTCTCCTGCCCTGCTCCACCAACTTTTTCGATGCTTCATCGCTGACGATCCAGTCTTCGCCGTCCACAACCACTTCGGAGTAGTATCCATCCGGGTTGACCCAGAGGTTCGTGGCGCCGAAGATGGTTTCTGGGCGGAAGGTGGCGGCGACGAGATACCTATCGTTGCCCTCCAGCTTGAACTTCACGAGGGTGTATTCCTCCGGAGCCACCCCTTCGCCCTCAAGCCTGTCGTGGTCGCCGGTAGGGCTCTGGTCGTTCGGGCACCAGACCACCGGGTGCGTTCCCTGCACTACGAAGCCCCTGTCTCTGAGACGCAGGTACTGCCATTCTACGAACCTGCTGAAGGCAGGCTCGTAAGTGGAGGTATGGAACTCTCTGCGCCAGTCTACGGACAGGCCGAGGAGTTTGACCGCCTCACGATTGTGTTCGGTATAGTACCTAGCCATGTAGACGGGGTCCGTGAACTTGACCAGCTCGGCTTCCGGGATATGGTCGGTCTCCTTGAACTCCTTTATCATGATGGGGTCGCCCTTGGCAAGGCGGTCGGCCGCAGAAACGATCGGTTGCCCCGTCCAGTGCCATGCCCATGGGAAGAGGACGTTGAACCCCTTCATTCTCTTGTACCTGGCGTACACGTCTACCCTCAGAGATGTGAAGGCGTGACCCAGATGAAGTGGGCCGTTCATGTACGGGTAGGGAAAGGTCACGAAGACCTTGGGCCTGTTGGGGTCCCTGTCCGCGTGGAAAGCCCCTGCAAGCTCCCACTTCTGCGCCCACTTGCTCTCCAGCTCTCCCAACCTGATCACTTTTCTACAGTTCCCTTGATGTAGGCAGTAATTAGGTCTTTCAGGATGCCTGCGGACCGAGGTGTGTTCCCTCCTCCCTGGGCCATCCTGCGAGTACCTCCTCCCGACCCTCCGATGGCCGCTGAGGCGCGCTTAATCAGGGCGGAGGCATCCACTCCCGAAGCCTGTGCCCCGTCACCTACGAAACAGACCAGGGAGCACTTCTCTCCTGAAACCATTATGCCTACGTATACCGCCTCCGGCCTCCTTTGGGACAGGAGCTCCCCGATGGTTAGGTGCGCTACCTCATCGTAGAAATCATCGTTCAAGACGAGGAGCTTGACGCCATCGATGCGGATGGCCTTCGCATCTAGGGCCTCAGCAAGCTGTGACGCCAGCTCCTTGGCCATGTTTCTGTACTTCTTCTTTAGTGCGTCTTCGCTACGCTTTAATGAGCCGACGACCTGCGGGATGAGCTCCGGCTGAGTCTGGAGCTCCTCCGCGACCTTCATCACCCTGGACTCCTGCTCGGCCATGTGCCTGACGGCGGGCATGCCGGCGACGAACTCCAGCCGCTCCACTCCGTCCTGGAGCCTTTCCGCCTTAAGGAGCTTGATGTAACCCACTTCCCCAGTGTGGCTGCAGTGGGTCCCACCACATGCCTCCACATCAAAGTCATCTATCCTCTGTATTCGAAGTTCCTTGGCTGGAGTTATGCCTCCCTGGTACAACCTGAAACCGTACTTCTTCTCCGCGACGTTCCTCGGAAGGACCTGCAGCTCCACCGGTATGTTTTCTTGCACGACCTGATTGGCGACCCGTTCTATTTCTAGCATCTCCTGTCTGGTAAGGTGGCTGTGATGAGTTATGTCCAGTCTAGCCTTGTCCACGTCCTTGTAGGCCGAATGTTGCCAGACCCAAGGCCCCAGTACCTGCCTTGCCGCGCCGTTCACTATATGGGTGGCGGTGTGATGCCTCATCAGTATCCCCCTTCTCACGGCGTCCACCTTACCGCGGACTGACGAGCCTTCGGGAGGAACCCTACCATCGAGCTTGTGCACTATTACGTCCCCGTACTTGACGACGTCCACCACAGGGATACCTTCTATAGACCCATGGTCAGGCTCCTGCCCCCCCGAACGAGGGTAAAAAGCGGTCTGATCCAGCACCACGAATCCTCCGTCGAAAGTCTTGATGACCTTCGCTTCAAAGTCGAACATGGACCTGTCTTCGTAGTAGAGCGCCTTGGTCTTGGGCAATCCTGTAACGTCGTGCTCGAAGGCCTCCACCACCTGCTTCTGACCCACGTGTTTCTCTGTGACCTTCAGGTAGAAGTCCGGTGGAACGGATATCGAGAGGCCGCTCTCCCTAAGCAGCTCGGGCGTCACCCCCTCGCTATCGTAGAGGCGAATGAGGTCCTCCAATGTCAAGGTCTTATTCGACTTCCGAAGTTGCTGCACTATCGAGGAGACCCTAGACTTGCTCGTGGAATATCTCCCGTCCTCTACATCGAATATCTCCTCGACGACGTCAAGCCCCTCAACCAGCTCAGGATACATCGGTTTGAGATATTCTGCATGAAGGGCAGCCAGCTCCAGTAGGGATATGTTCCATCCGAAGCGGTCGATGAAGCTCCTAGCCCTCCTGAACAGGACCCGAAGGTTGTAGCCGCCAGCGACGTTGCTGGGGAGGGCACCGTCGACGATGGCGAACAGCAGGGTCCTCGTGTGATCCAAGACGGAGAAGAGGGCCTCGAGCGGGGCGATCTGCGTCGAGAGGACGTCATCCGATAGGTCAAGGTCCTTGGCCAGCGCCTTCTTCGCCGCGACAGGGTCAAGGGCCTCTGTCACGTCCAGAGCCCCTGCCCTCGAGTAATACCTGCACATGAGCTCCGCATCAGGGGACATGCCCAACCTACGTAGGACCTTATGGTAGATGGGGCCGAATACGGCTTCATAGCTCGTGGGCGTCCCTTGAGTCATCCAGGTGAACCTCTCGAGCCCAGCCCCCATATCCACGACGGGAGTTGTCATGACCTTGTATTCGTCCGGGGAGCCTTCAAACTCGGTGAAAACGGCGTTGCCGATCTCCAAACCCTTCACGAAGTACTCCAACGAGTAGCCGAAGGCCCCGTATCCCAACCAGACGTCTTCCACGAAGGTGATCTCCTCCCTCGGGACTTTGAAAGCATCCTTCAGTAGGGAGAAGTCCAGCTCTATGGTGCGGTCCTTCCAGTATCCCTCTTCGTTGGCCAAGGCGTGCTGGCCGACCATACAGAAGGAGGAATAGTGGCGGCCTGTGACCCCCACGTTCTCTATGTCGTTGAACCGGAGGCTGAACTGCGGGACGATGAGGGGGTTGGCAGGAAAGTCGAAGACGACCCTGCCCTCCTCCACTCTCTGGAAATCTATGATTGAAGCGACGGTGAAGTACAAGTCCGGCCTCCATCTAGCCACAACAGGGTACCTTTTCACGCTCGTATGCCCACGCCTGGTGAAGAAATCTTCGATGGTGGACCATGCAGAAGTGTAGTCTAACTTTAGGTTCGTCGGTGGAGAGCCTATGAAGGAGTAACCCTCGCAGTCGGGACAGAGCTTTGCGGCCGGCTTCAGGGACCAGAAGTGCCTCCTACAGTTGGGACATACCTTCCTCTTGTATCCTTCCTCTTCGAATAGGGATACACGATAGTACTTGTCGTAGTCCTTGGAAAACCGGAGGCGAAGGTCATCCTTTGGATTCAAACGAGCTCGCCGGCTAACGCCAGGGGTATCGAGGTGCAGCGTTTTTAAAACGTTTGGCATTGTACGCATCTAGGAGGCACTCCGGTGGACTCGCGCATGGTGAACTTTGACATATACATCGTCTCCTTAGGCATCCATAGAAAGCTTATTGATGTGAAACGCCAGAAGGCCTCGGCGGATGCCCACCACCAGACAGCTTGCTACCACGGCCGTGATGACCACCCTTTACGTAGTGTTGGTACAAGCGCTTGGCCCGCTTTCTTTCTTGCAGGTACAGGTCAGAGTGGCGAACGCCTTGATTGGTGTGGTGCCAGTAGTGGGCGCGCCCGCTGTGGCTGGCCTCACGTTGGGTGTGCTAATAGGGAACGTCAATAGCCCCCTGGGCCCCATCGACCTCCTTTCCTTCCTTCCTTCCTTTCTCGGTTTGATGATAGTCCACAAGACAAGGGGAAGGATGGTGGTGGCTGGCCTAGCGGCGTACAGCCTCTTGCTTTCGGTTTGGGTGGCCTTCATGTTGAACGTGGTGTTCGGCCTCCCGTACTTCTTGACGTTCCTTTATGTGCTCGGGGGAATGGTCATATCCACCGTTGGGCTGGGCTATCTGGTATACGTTGGGACGGATAAGGCGATAAAGTCTTGGTCAAGAAGGTAGTGGCAGTGATCTCGGGGGGGCCGGACAGCATTACTTACGCTGCCTTATGGAGGGACAGGGGATACGAGGTGCACCCAATAGCTTTCGACTATGGGCAGAAGGGGAGAAAAGAGATCAGGGTAATGAAGTCAATTTCCGGGAGGCTTGGGTTCTTGAAACCCGTAGTGCTGGACGTATCTTCCATGGCCAGCCTTTGGAGACGCACCCAGCTGACGGACCCAGGTGTGAAAGTGGGGGATACGTACTCGCCGTCGGTGGTGGTGCCGCTACGAAACGGGGTCTTCCTAATGATCGCCTCGGCCTACGCCCTTAGCATAGGCGCTTCGCGAGTAGTCTACGGAGCCCATATGGACGACATCGCGGGCAGGCCTGGAGACGGACGGCCCATGTACCCGGACTGCACCCCAGAGTTCGCCTGTTCGTTGGAAGAAGCCATAGCTCGAGGCCATTTCGAGGACCGAGAGAAGTTAGAGATCTGGAGCCCGGCAAGGGAGGGGATGACTAAGGGAGACCTGCTCAGGCAGGGGTGGAAGGTGTTGGGGGACCTACTTTTCGAGACCTGGAGCTGTTACCTCTCAGGACGATGGCACTGCGGAAGATGTGAATCGTGCAGGAACAGGAAGAAGGCCTTTGCGGCAGCTGGCCTGACTGACAAGACCTTGTACGCGTCCGAACGTAGTTATTAAGGGAACCAAGCTACGCTGAAGATGGCGGAGCTGCTCGCGGAAGCGGAAAGGGTAGGGCGCGCCGGCATGCCCTCTGCAGCGGTGGTCCTGAGTCACTTCGCAATTGAAGCGGAGCTGAAGAGACGCCTCAGGTCAAGAAGCCCATGGCCTTACCGTGAAATTGTTTCTAAGGCATGGAAGGAGGGAGTAAACCTAGACGTGAACGCGGTGCTGAGGTTGGGGGTGTTGAAGAACAGGGTCATCTACGAAGGTTATAGACCCACCAACGAAGAAGTCATATGGTCTCTAAATGTAGCGAGAAGGACGGTGCGCGCAACAAGGAGGCAGGGCGTGCTAGCCCGAGCTTCAAGATGGTTGAGCGAACGCTAAACCTCGTGGAACATCTCGTCGACGGACCTCCTGCTGGTGGGCGGAGGTGTTTCTTCCGAGTATCCTATGGGGAGTATGGCCACCGGCCTCAGACGATCCGTTCCAACGACCTTCATCACTTGGTCTTCATTGAAAGCCCCTACCCAGACGGTCGACAGGCCGAGGTCGACCGCCGCCAGCATGGCGAAGGTGGCGGCTATCGAAGCGTCTTGGACACAATACAACGTGGAACCCCTTTCTCCGTACCTTGAGCCGCAGCGGTTCGGGTCGGCACAGAACACAAGGAGGACGGGGGCCTCAGCTATGAAGTTCTGCTTGGTGAAATTCTGATCGAATGCCGACCTGGAGATGGCGTATTTCCTCTCCCTGTCCTTGACGATGAAGACTTGGTAGGACTGAAGGTTGTAAGCCGAGGGCGCGGAGATGACAGCTTCACAAAGGCGTTTCAGTTTCTCTTCTTCCACCGCTCTAGAGCTGAACCTCCTGACGGACCGACGAGCCTTAAGGGCTTCGTAGAACTCCATGGGATCTTCGGCCAGGGGTGACGAAGCCAAGGAATTAAGCTTTTGACCGTAGTGGATTCCTTACGAGACCCGTCCAAGCCATCGACCGGAGGGAGTGAACGAAAGATGGACTGAGGCGAGAGGGAACTCGGGAAACATCTTTCAGGGCGCAGAGTCCGTCCGCCTCCCTACGAGAGGTAGCGGACGACCGCTTCCCTGATTCTACGCCTGTACTCGGCGAGCTCCTTTGCGCTCATCTGCCTGCGGCCCGTAGGGAAGCCCGCCGCGAAGTCGTGGCCACCTCCACCGAACAGTTCGGCTATCTTCCTGCAGCTTATTTCGCTCGAACCACGGCGGACGCTCCCTTCGCCGGAGCTGCTGAGGCCGATAGAGAGGTCAGCCTTGTGTTGATCTAGGACCACCATGGATGCTTGTGTGCCCGAGAAGATGGGCGGGTAACTGAACAGGACGACGGTGTACCTGCCGGCCTTGAAGACCTCTGAATCTGCCAGTATTTGATGCTTGGCCTTCGTCTTGAGCCGTTCGTATTCCTCCAGGAGGCCATCTTGGTGGGCTTCTATCAGCCCATCCTGGTCCGCTTCGATCCTGGGGAAGGCTAGCTGTAAGACCATCGATTGAAGCCTAGGGTGCAGTATGGTGTCCTTGTCCAAGTAGTTGAGGTAATCGACCATGTCCATCAGCTTTGGGGTGATGGCCATCTTGAGCTCTAATAAGTCTGAATCCCGTCCCAGCTGGGACAACAGCTCGGCGTGAGCGTCGGAGATGCCTTCCCTGACGAAAAGGTCGTCATAGGTGATCTCTGAGGCCACGGTGGCACTGTCCCTTAGATCCAGATGGTCGACGACCGCCGCCAGAGCGGCCCTAGCTCCATCCGTGGTAGGATGATGGTCGAACCATCGCACGTAGTTGTTCCAAGACTTGACCGTCCTCAGCTTCTCTAGGATGGATTCGATCTTCGGTAGGTTCGTGGACAGGTCGGTGATTATGAAGTTGCTGTTTTGGAGGTCGAGGAACTTCTCTTCGACTACTGCGTCCTCGTCCGTATAGTCTTTGAGCGAAAGGACGAAGGGGGCCCTCCTATGTTTTGCCGCGTACCTGAGGACCAAGGCCGCCGATGAAAGGCCATCCAAGTCCTTGCGATGAGATATGATGACGTACATGGTCTGCTATGTCAATGACATCCAACAAAGGCAGATAAATCTACCCTCGGAAAACCCGTCCGTCATGGGTGGACCATGCGAAGGAGGGCCCTCCCGTATCCCCTCTCTGAACCTTCCAAGAACGCGCGATATGCCCTTTCTATCTCCTTCAGCTCATCTTCAGTGAGGACCCAGCCAGCTCCACCGGCGTTCTCCCTCACATGACGTGGGCCTTTGGCGCCCGGGATGGCGATGACCGAGGGCTTGGTCACAAGCCAGTTGAGGGCCACCTGAGATGTCGTCCTGTCGTGCCTTGCGCCTATCTCCTTAAGGGTCTCCAGCAACCCCTCGGCCGACCTGAGGTTCCTTCTGGAGAAAAGGATGTTCGTGCGCCTGATCCCTCCACTTGGCCGGGATGTGACGCTATACTTGCCCGTGAGCAACCCCTGTGCAAGAGGGCTGTAGGCGATCAAGCTCATCCCTTCTCTCCTAAGATACGACAGCAGCCCCCCTTCGGGGTCCCTTTCCAAGATGTTATACTTCACCTGGTTGGAGGCGACGTCCACCTTCGAAAGGTGCGTCCTAGCCGACGCCAATTGGGACTGGCTGAAGTTGCTGACGCCGATGGCCCTTATCTTGCCTTGGCTGTACAGGTGCTCCATGGCTTTCATCATGGTCTTCATGGGGACGATGGGGTTCGGCCAATGGACCTGGTAAAGGTCTATCTCAGATGTCCGGAGCCGTTCCAGACTTTTGTAACACGCCTTTATTATGCCATCGTAGGTCATATGGTACGGGAAGAACTTTGAAGCTATGAAGAATTTCTCACGTCTCCCCTTGAGGAGCTCTCCTATCAGCCTTTCCGACTCGCCTGATCCGTAGATCTCGGCTGTGTCGATCAGATTGATGCCCAGCCTCTCCGCCTCATCGAGGGCACCGGCCACGTCCTCCTTTCCGTAACTCCGGAGCCATCCCCATTCCCGCGAGCCCCACTGCCAAGTTCCAAGGCCTATTACGGAGACCTTTAGGCCCGTCCTTCCCAGCTCCGTGAACTCCACGGACGACAGGAACGTCCACCTGCATTAATAAGTGAAGCGCGGTCTTCAAGATGCTTCCAAAGCTTAAATTGCTCACGGGCGTGAAAGATGCAGCGCACCTTGAGCTCTTCGGCGTTGGGCGAAGCTGAATTCGTTAGGTATCCGTTCATGCCGGAAGTGGAGAAATACGTCAAGGATTCAGGTTTCACCATATCCGATATAGCAGACCTGAAGGCCCCCAAAGCCCAGGCCATAATGGGCAGGGCCGAAGAAAGGATACTGCAATCCTTCGAAAGGAAGGCGGCACAGGCGGACTACGAAGACCGTTTCGTCGAGATATTCAGCTACTTCCTTGCCCTGATCGTAGTCAAGGCCGTCGGGAGCGCCTATTTGGAGAGGGCCTTCTCCAGGTCCGAGGGGGCGAGGGCTAGGACGGCCTTCCTTAACGAGGACCCCTCTTACATGTGCAAGATAATCAACGACCTATTTGGGTTGCAAGCCGAGCTCGTGGATAAGCTGCCCTGGCGAGCAGGGCCAGAGGCACAAATGAAGCTGCAGTTCAGGATCCCAGCGCACAGGTATTTGCAGGTACTAGGGGAAACTAGGCTCCTGGATAAGCCTGGGCTGTCTCTTATAGAGAACGTGGTACATCAGGGATACGTTTACCTCTCGAGGGACAGGCTGGTGGATATGGTGCAAGACCAATTCTCCATGCTAGTCTTGCAAAGGATAAAGAGGATGGAGAGGCCGGTCAAGCTTCCCGCGGCCCTCCAGGGGATCGTGGAACGGATCTCGGCCAGGCTTCCCAAGCCTAGGGCGCCCAAGGACTTGGGGCAGTACGAGTACATAGAGAAGCTACTGCAGAGCCCGATGATGGACGGACGACATAGGGTGCTCTGGCTCATCTTGCCCCCCTACCTCATCAACGTGAAGAAGCTTTCAGACGAAGAGGCGTACGAAATCATCACCAAGTACTTGGAACGGTGCGGATGGCATGAAGCGCGTGGGGAAAGGTTGGTCAAGTACAACATAAGCAGGGCGAGGAGGATAGGGCTGAGGCCTCCTAGGCTGGAAAGGTTGGCGGAGACTAACCCGGGCCTCTACAAGGCCATAGTGGAAGCCATCTCCAAGACATAAAGCATCAAGCGATCTCTTCCATTATGGCAGGAGCGTCGCTGGTGCCCACCCTGTCGGCGCCCGCGTTAAGCATTTCCAGTACGTCCTTCAAGGACCTTATTCCGCCTGAAGCCTTAACCCCGACGCGGGGTCCTACGGTCTCACGCATGAGCCTTATGTCTTCCACCTTTGCCCCTGCTGGGCCAAAGCCGGTGCTGCTCTTCACGAAGTCCGCTCCTGCTTCCACCGCGAGCCTGCAAGCTTCCCTCTTTTGGCCTTCGCTCAGGTAGCATGCCTCTATTATGACTTTAACTATAGCTTGGGGGTTTAGTTTCTTGACGGCCCCCACGACTGCCTTCTCTTCGGAAAGGACTTCATCCGTGCGGCCCGACAGCATGCGGCCGACGTTCATGACCATGTCCAGTTCCTCCGCTCCGTCCTGCAGTCCCCTGAGCGCTTCGGCCACCTTGATCTCGGTCGTGGACGCCCCGAGAGGGAAGGCAACCACGCATCCAACCTTCACACCTGAACCGGTTAGCTCTTTGGCTGCTACGGATACGTACGCCGGATTGACCGTGACGTTGCAGAACCCATACCTTTTCGCCTCCAAGCATGCCCTGATCACATCCGCCTCTGTGGCCGTTGGCTTGAGGACAGAATAATCGATGACCGCAGCGACTTGGTGCTTGCTAGATTGAAACATCGGACATCGACATCATTAACCGAAGGAGACTTATAAGTTAGCTGTGGAAGGAAGGACGAGCACGTAAGGCCTCGGACAAGTTCGACTTATCAAGCTTAAATCTGGATGCTCCGGCTAGGAAGACGAAAACAATTGTCCGGCGAGTTCAGGTACAAACAGGTGATCGCTGTCCGTGCGGACTTGAAGATGGGAAGGGGGAAGCTGGCGGCTCAGGTCGCTCACGCCGCCGTAGCTTCAGCCAGGGAGTGCGAAAGGGGCCATCCGGATTGGTTCAGGGGTTGGTGGGAGGAGGGGCAAGCCAAGGTCGTGGTAAAGGTGCAGAGCGAAACTGACCTATTGGAACTGAGCCGTCAGGCGAGGGAACTAGGGCTTCCGGCTGCCTTAGTTGTGGATAAGGGTTTGACTCAGCTCCCAGCGAACACAACGACCTGTCTGGGCATAGGCCCGTGTCCGGTCAACCTCGTAGATAGAGTGACGGGGGCACTTAAGCTGCTGTAACCTCCTTCGGTGAGCCGTTTGAGAAGCTCTGTCGCTGAAGAGCTTTCCGTGGGGATGGAAGAGTACGCCACCCAAGAGGCAGGCACGGGCGGCAGAATAAAGGTCATTCCTGAAGATTTCGTAGTGGCTGAAGTCCTAAAGTGGGAGTCTAGGGGGCTCATCCTTCCAAAGGCCTCTAGGGGATATCCACTATATGTGCTGAGCAAGAGGGGCAGTAGCAGCCTGGAGGCCTGCTCGAGGATAAGCGATGTGGCAAAGTCACAGGTGAATCTGATGGGACTCAAGGATAAGAGGGCGCTCACGTTCCAATTGCTTTCGTTAAGGAGGAAGTTGGAGCGTCCACCTTCGCCAATCTTGGGCATGGCCTTCTCAGCGCGCTATGTAGCCGACACCGTCCGCCCTCTGAAAAGGTCAGACCTGTTGGGCAACTTCTTCAGGGTGAAGATAAGGGACTATGGAGGGAGGATGGAAGACATCAAGAGGACGGGCGACCTCTTGGAGGACGGCTACCTGCCAAACTTCTTCGGGTTTCAGAGATTTGGCTCGGGGGTGTCCAACCACAAAGTCGGCGAAGCCATAATCAGGCGTCAGTTCGGAAGGGCGGTGCAACTTTTGGGGGCCGAGGAGGAGCCTTCCGACCCGGTGGCTCAATTGAGGAAGATACCCATCAGGATAAGGCGTCTACTGGTACAGTCTTACCAGTCGTACCTTTTCAATAGGACTCTTAGTAAAGTCATTCGTGAAGAAGGAGGGATCAGCCGAAGGGCACATGTGTACATCCTGAAGCACAGGTCCGTTCTGTTCGTGGACGAGACGTACAGGATGGGCGACCTCGACGCGCCGAACGCATACGAAGCCATGCCGTTGGCCCCCATCGCCGGATATGCGACGAGAAATTGGGATGATCCGTATTCCCGGGCGTTGGCGAACATAATGAAGGAGGAAGGTCTATCGACGCACGACTTTTACTTGAAGGACATGCAGGAGCTCAGCCAGGAGGGAGGCTTCAGGCCAGCTTGCGCCATCGGGTGGTTCAGAGGTGCGACGGATGGAAGGGAGCCGACAGTCACGGTCGGCCTTTTCAGTGGATGCTACGCGACGGTCGTGTTAAGGGAGCTGATCAAACCCAAGGAGCCGAAAGCCGCCGGCCTATGAAGATGGCACAAGGCCGGCCCTTTCTAGGATCTTTGCAGCCTCTTCCTCTGAACGGTCCAGTATCTCCTCCTCGTCTAGCGTCAGCAACTTCCCGTCCATCATGAGAGGCTGTCCTCCAACGACCACGTCACGTACGTCGGAACCACAGGCAGAATATACCAAGTTCGATAGGTGGCCGAGCGAAGGGATGAGGTGTGGCCTTCTCAGGTCGAGCACTATAAAGTCGGCATCGTATCCTTCTCTTATCTTTCCGGCAGTCCCATCGATGCCTAGAGCCCTATAGCCGTTCGAAATGGCGGCCTCCAAGGCTTGGGAGAAACTGAAAGCCGAGGGGTCCAGGTTGGCGACCTTCTGGAGAAGAGTGGCCACCTTGGCCTCCCTGATAAGGTCGTACGAATCGTTGCTTGGGCCTCCATCGGTCCCTAAGGTAACGTTCACGCCGTGTTCAATCATCGAGGATACGGGCGCGATGCCTGAGCCCAACTTCATGTTGGAGGAAGGGTTGTGCGATACACTGCAGCCAGCCCTCGCCATGTCCATCATATCGCGGACTGTGATCCATACACAGTGGACGTAGATCGCCTTCGGCTTTAGGAGGCGATGGCTCCTCAGGAAGCTCGAAGGAGTAGTCCCCCTTTCGTTGAAGAACTTCAGGTCATCCCGCACTTCGGCAAGGTGCATTGTGACGCCCGCGTCGTATTCGTGTAGGTGCTCGGCAAGCCTTCCATAAAGCTCATCAGTACAAGCTCCAGGTGAACGAGGTGAGAGCCATATCCAGATACGTCCCTCTTGCCCGTCCCACCTCTTGTGCAACTGACGAAAAGAGGACAAGGACCTCTCCGGATCCTCGACTAAGCCCTCTGGGATGACGCTTCCTTTCGTGGCGTAGCCTGGCACGTCCATGACCTGTCTTCCGAGGGCCGCCCTCATGCCCGAGTCCAAGACGGCGCGTGCGACGCCGTCCGGGTCGTACCTCCCGTTGATGGAAGTGGCTACGAAGGCGGTGGTCCCAGCCCTGATCATCTCCGCAAGGGCCAGCCGCGCGCTGAGCACGCCGTCGTATCCAGTAAAACTGGCCTGAATGGGCCAGACCCATTTAGTCAGCCATTCCATCAACTTCACGTCGTCCGGGACGAGGCCACGTAGGAGAGATTGAGCCAAGTGCACATGTGTGTTGACGAATCCGGGCATCACTAGCTTCCCACGGCCGTCGATGGAGAACTCGGGGTGTGCCGCAACGGGCATCACTTGCTCCTTCTTGCCCACCGCTACGAACTTTCCTCCTTCAGTATATAGGTAGCCTCCCTTCAATGTGGTGGACCTGCCGTCGAAGGTTTCTATGAGGGCATCCTTTACCAAGATGCTGTGAGGCAACAGGGTTCTCCATGGGGTGAAAAGCTTGAAGCGTATATAGGCCTTGTTACGTCACCAAGTCATCTTCAAAGTTCCCTGCAGCCTGATGGCGTCCAGCAAACCCTCGGCATACCCCGCCTCCATGAGGGCTAGCTCGGGTTTGCCCTCCATCAAGAAACGTCTGGCATCAGACAAGTAGGCTTCCACGTTTTCGAAGATGGCCTCTAAGTTGGTGACGGACGATTCGTGAGCAATCCTTCTAGCTTCAGACAGCGCTGCAAGGGTCTTGGTTATCGTCCTCTCTACCATGGCCTTGCTTGGCGAGATGAGCTCGGCCACGGCATCCTTTACGGCCGATGCGGATCCGAGCATCTTGGCCATGGCTTCCTCCTCGCTAAAGTGTAGGGGGCCGGGGAAGATCATGCAGTGAGGCGGCTGGCCGAACTCCAGACGTATCAGGTCGCGCAAGGGCCCGGCGACTATGGTTTGCGATGGCCATCCCACCCTAGAGGCTACGACGACCAACCGGTCATCCGTAAAGACGCCCATCTTGTACGACGACTCGAGCTCCTGGAGCATCTTCAACCCCTCCGATGGGCTCAAGTGGTATCCTTCGTCGTAGTTGTACTCAAGGAGCAGGAGAGAATGAAGGCCTAGTTGCAGGCAGTCCTTTACGGCCATGTACACGGAAACCAAGGCAGCCGGAGCGGCCCTTATCAGGCTGACCACGCGGCCGACCTTGTAGCAATGGAGGCCTGTTTCGCCGAACACCGCGTTCAAGATGCTTGAAGAGTAGAAAGTCTTCACTCGGATGCCTCTTTCAATCGCCCTTAACCTGAGGGACACGTGAGTAGTAGCAGTGAAGGGGTCGCCCATACACAGGATCGCCACTGTACCTTTCATCGCTTCGTCGAGTATCGCCCTCCCGTCCTCCAAGAGAGCCCTGGTCCCCCTTAAGGCCGACCTGCCCAGGATCCCCTCCAACCGTGCAAGCTCACCTTCGGGCCAAGGTGAAGTGTAGACGTCAACATACAACTTCGAAGATCGCTTCAGATGCTCGATCGCACCTATGGGGAGGCTAGAAGCACCATGTACGCCAGCTCCAACAAAGAGAAGTTCCATCGGTCGGGACCGCCTCGAAGCAAACAGAGGATCCGACGATATAACGGTTTATGTGGGAAGCTACGAGAGGCCCCTGACGGAAGACTTATCTCTTCCAAAGATGTTGCGCCCACTATGCCCAGGGGCAGCCGTGACCTGTACGATGAGGTAGAGGCGTACTATAGACATAACTCTGCAGCGGCTAGACAGATCCTTTCGACCATCGCTAGACTTTCGGACGAGGTCAGGAAAGGGAACGCCGGAAGGCCCGTCAGGATAATGAACTTCTGTGGAACACATGAATGGACCACGACACATTACGGCATAAGGAGCCTCATCCCTAAGGGTGTGGAGCTCATATCTGGCCCGGGCTGCCCCGTATGCGTCACCCCAGCAAGCTACGTTGACCTTTGCATCAAGCTGTCCTTGGAAGGCGTACGGGTGTACACATATGGTGACGCGTTCAAGTTGCCCACTACGAGAAGAGTGAAAGGTGCGAGGAGCCTAGAAGAAGCCAAATCCCTAGGTGGAGACGTTGCGGTCGTCTACAGTTTCCTAGACGCGATGAAAGACGCCAAGTCGTCGTCGAAGAAAGGTGTGTTCTTAGGTATAGGTTTCGAAACCACCATGCCGAGCTATTCTGAACCCATAGACCGGAAGGTCGTGCCTAAGAACCTCTTCTTGCTGAGCGCGCTCAGGCTGACTCCTCCCGCGGCTACGTTTGCGCTAGAAAAGGTGGGCAAGGTGGATGGGGTGATCGCTCCAGGCCATGTGTCCGTGATCACCGGGGCGTCGGCCTGGGCCGCTATCGCCGATGAGCTCCACATACCTACGGTGATATCGGGTTTCGAGCCCATAGACGTGCTCATCTCCATAGCTGGACTGCTTAGACAGATGGCCAACGGCGAGCACAAGGTCGAGATAGAATATAAGAGGGCAGTGAGCTGGAAGGGGAACGAACGGGCGATGTCTACGATGCACAGGGTGTTTGAAACGGTCGACAGTGCTTGGAGGGGGATAGGCATCATACCCCGAAGTGGGCTGGAGCTGAGGGAGGAGCACTCTGCACAAGACGCAAAGAAGGAATTCGGGCTAGCCGAGGAAGAGGCCGACTCTTGGAGGGATGACTTACCCAAGCGTTGCCGCTGCGGCGAAGTGACCTTGGGCCTCATAAAGCCGACCGAGTGCTCGCTCTTCCTGCGGGCTTGCAACCCGGAGAGACCATACGGTCCCTGCATGGTGTCCTCCGAAGGGACCTGTGCCGTCTGGGCGAGGTACGGAGGGGGTGGGTTGGCAGACCGAGTAGCGGCCGAGGTAGGGGTGAACTTGTGAATGTGTTGGGCGGTTCCAGCTAGAGTGTTAGAAGTCAACGACCTGCTGGCCAAAGTGGACTTCGGGGATGGTACCGTGAGGGAGGCGCTCGTAGCTGCTCCCGAGGAGCTGTCGATGGGCGATGTGGTCTTAGTGCATGCAGGGACGATCATATCGAAGCTCAGCAGAGAAGAGTTCATGGAGAGCTTCAGATACTACAGAGACATCGCCGTCCAGATCGCCGTACAGGCCGGGGTTCCGGAGAAGAGGGCTAGGCGGGAGGTGAACCGGTCTCTGAAGGGCCTCCTTGACAGGAAGGTCAAGGGTTGAGACGAAGGTATGAGCAAAGGGTACATCACTCTTGCCCACGGGGCCGGAGGAAAGGAAACCGAGGCCCTCCTCAGGAACATGATCTTCGACAAGCTAGACGAAAAGCAAAAACGAGTAGAAGGTGGGGTGGGGCTAGACTCGCCCGATGATGCCGCTGCCATCCCACTCGGGGACGGGTTCGTAGTGGTGACCATCGACTCCTACACGGTAAGTCCACTGGTCTTCCCAGGTGGGGACATAGGAAGCCTAGCGGCCAGTGGCAGCATAAACGATGTCCTGATGATGGGAGGCAAGCCGATAGCCATGCTTGATGCCATCGTGGTGGAAGAGGGCTTCGACATGGACGCGCTGCAGGAAGTGACGGGATCCATGATGTCCGTGCTGAAGAAGGAATCCATTCCGTTGATAGGTGGAGATCTGAAGACGATGCCCAAGGGCCAAGTGGATAAGGTACTCATTACGACGGCAGGAATTGGGACAACGAAGAAGCCGATAGTGGATAGTGACCTGAGGCCGGGCGACAAGGTCATCGTGACGGGTACGATGGGCGACCACGGCGCCACCATCCTTGCGATGCAGCAAGGGGTGGATGTCCTCAGGTCGGGGCTGAAGAGCGACTCGAAGCCTTTGACCAAGGTCCTGCTCCCCATCTTCGAAGCCTTCTTGGATAAGGTCCATGCCGCAAGGGATCCCACGAGAGGCGGGCTAGCGATGGCCTTGAACGATTGGGCCGCGGAGAGCGATACCGTCATCGTCGTAGAGGAAGCGAACATCCCAGTCAAGAAGGAGGTCAGGCGCTACTTGAGCATGCTGGGGATAGACCCGCTTTATATGGCCAACGAGGGAGCGGCCATCCTCGGGGTGGACCCTAGCGTCGCTGATGAAGTCCTTCAAATGTTGAGGGAGAGAGGAGCAGAAGACGCGGCGATCGTAGGCGAAGCGCGCAGGCCGGCAGACCACTCAGGTATAGTCCTCCTGAAAAGCGAGATAGGGGGGTTCAGGCTGCTCGAGCCTCCCACTGGTAGCCTAGTCCCGAGGATCTGCTAGGCACTGCCCGAGGGCTATGCCGCCGTCCCCAGGGGGGACCAAGGAATTGGTTACTATCCTGAAGCGCTCGTCTGCGCCATCCGTTATTCCCTTCATTATGTAGGTGTTTACCGAGGCACCACCCGATACCACCAGGAGGCGATCCCCCCTTCGAGCCCTGGCCCTGGCGATCTCCGCGAGGCCTCTCCCTAGGGCGTATTGGAGGCTGAAGGCCAGGACACCCTGACTTCGTCTTCCCAGCAACTGGATGAGCTCTTGGAAGATCGCACTAGTGTCCAAGACTAGGACGTCGCTCCCGCCCAAGATGGGTTCTATCAAGGGGGCGGCCTCCCTCGAGTTCGCCTCAAGCTTGATCGCGGGCTCCCCCTCGTAGGTCCTCCTCTGGCAGAACCCAAGAAGCGAGGCCGCAGCGTCCAAGACCCTCCCTAGGCTTGAAGTCCGAATGCTCCCTGAGACGCACTGCTGGAAGATCACCCTCAATTCGTCCTCGCCGTGGGGTAAGAAGTCGATGATCCCCCTCCTATGGAAGAACCTTATCACATCTGACTCGTCCATCGTCCTGGAGAGCAGCGAGACCAGCATCCTAGGTGGGTACATTGCAGCCAAGTCCCCGCCGGGCAAGGGAACGTAGGAAAGGTGCCCCAGTCTGCTGTAACCCCTCAGATCGCAGCGAATGACCTCACCTCCCCAGATGTTCCCGTCGTCTCCGTAGCCCGTTCCATCTATGGCAATCCCGATCGCCTGCTCCGTAAGGCCATTTTCGGCCATCGCGGAGAGGATATGGGCCCAATGATGCTGGACTGCGTCCGGCTGGACACCATGCCTGCGACCCCAGTCCTTGGCCATCTTTGTACTGGGGTAGGATGGGTGTAGATCATGCTTCACCGTCGCCATCCGGACGTCTATACGGTAGTTCCTGACAAGCAGCTCCAAGTACCTTTCAAGCTCGAGGGAGGTGAAGTATTCGTCCGTGTCCCCGATGTACTGAGTCAGGACGGCCTTATCGTCGAAAGCGACTGCTCCAGCGTTCTGAAGCATGGCCCCGAAGCAGATGACCGGCGAGGCGAGTTTCACGGGCAGCCTCACCCACTTCGGGGCGTAACCACGTCCCCTCCTGAGGAAGCTCAACCTTCCGTCCGTGAACCGCACGACGCTGTCGTCCACCCTGTTGACGATCTTCCTATTGTGTAGTAGGAAGTAGTCCACGAAACCTGACAGCTTGTCCTTCGCGCACGCTTCATCTATGCACATGGGCTCCCCTGGCGGGTTCCCGCTTGTCATAATGGCGAAATGGTCTGGATATTCCTTGAGCAGGAGATGATGCAGAGGGGTGTAAGGCAAGAAGACCCCGATGTGCCTGAGCCCAGGAGCCACCAACGGAGAGAGGGGGGAGCCTTTACGTATCTCCAAGAGGACGATGGGCCTCTCGGGTGAAATCAAGACCTTCTCGGATCTAAGGTCGACGTGGACCAGCTTGGAGGCCACGCGCAAGTCTAGGGCCATGACTGCGAACGGCTTGGAAGGCCTCCGCTTCCTGCTTCGAAGTGCCCTCACCACTTCATCATCCGTGGCGGAGCAGGCGATGTGGAATCCGCCTAGGCCCTTGATGGCGATAGCCTTTCCATCTTCCATCCGTGAAGCCACATATGAAATGGGGTCAGAGGTCGTGATAGGCTCACCCCGGGCATCTTCCACCCACAGGGATGGGCCGCATCTGGGACAGCTTATCCCTTGTACGTGGAACCGCCGGACGTTCCCCGGGTCGCCGTAGTCCCTAGAACATTCCTCACAGAGGTGGAACTCCCTCATGGAGGTGTTCGCCCTATCATAAGGCACGTCGAACATGACCGAGAACCTGGGACCACACACGGCGCAGGAGTTGAAAGGGTATCCGTGCCACCTGCTTCCCGGGTTCAGCACTTCGCTCATGCATTCATCACAGACGGCCATGTCCGCTGGGATGTTTGAAGGGGCATGCGAACTCGTGTCACTTTCGACTATCCTAAATTCCCTGAAGCCGACGGCCTTCAGCGGCCTGGCTTCGATGGATTCTATCACGGCGGCTGATGGCTTATCGGAGCTTATCTGAGTAACCATGCGCTCGATGTCCTGTGAGCTACCCTCTAGGACTACCTCGACCGCGCTCCCTCCTATGTTCTTCACGTAACCCGTCAACCCGTTCTGGCAGGCCAGCCTGTAGATGAATGGCCTGAAGCCCACCCCTTGTACCACCCCCGCGATCGTGAGCCGGACTGCTTCGGTCAAGATGGTCATCAGACTACGCCATTTTGGAAAGCTCGTCAACGATTTATGTCTTAAGTAGCAGACTGCGGCTTGACGCGCTCATGATGAACAAACCTCATATACCGACCCCAGCTTGAGTTGTAGGGACGAAGGTAGGGACTGAAACAAATGCACGAGCTGAGCCTTGCACAGAGCCTGGTCGGTTCGGTAATCGAAGAGGTCAAGAAGCATGGGGCAAAGAGGGCGATCGAGATCGACGTCTCCATCGGGGAACTGATGCAGCTGGACAGAGACATCTTCGTCGAGGCTTTGGGCTCCATCATGACCGACCCAGCCCTCAAGGGGGCCAAGCTTGAAGTGAATGTGGAGAAGGCGGTATTCTCATGTGGTAAGTGTGGGTCCAAGTGGGGTATGGACGAGGCCTCCAAGCAGCTAGCCGACATAGAAGACGACCTCTTGGTTCTGGAGCCGGATAGCAAGGAATTGCCGTTGCATTTCCTTCCGGAGCTATATCCGGCATTCGTTCGTTGCCCGAAGTGCGGAAGCTCCGACATACTCCTTAGCCAAGGTGGAACGGTCAAGCTGAAGAAGTTGGTGCTCAGAGCGGGTGAATAGGTTTGCCCGTCATGTTCCAACTCAAAGAGGCCAAGAATAAGTTGAAGAGCATCAGAAAAGTCATCCTGATCGGAAGCGGCAAGGGAGGGGTGGGCAAGAGCTTCGTCGCCACAGGCTTGGCCTTAGCCCTGTCACGCGCGGGCCACTCCACGGGCCTCCTTGACGTCGACGTGCATGGCTCCAGCCTTCCCAAGTACTTGGAGGTCAAGGGACCGATCAAAGGCGGGAAAGATGGGCTCGAACCGAAGGCCGTCGATGGCTTGAAGGTGATGTCCGTGGGTTTCTTTACTGGGGACAGGCCCGCTCCACTGAAGGGTGGGGAGAAGCAGGCCCTGATAACACAGTTATTCGCTCTGACTAACTGGGGGGAAATGGAATACCTTGTAGTAGACTTACCCCCAGGAACGGGAGATGAATTGCTTTCTTCGTTTAGGCTGTTCCACGGCCGCTGCGGGCTGATCCTCGTCTCCACTCCTTCGAAGAGAGCCATCGATATCGTCTCTAGACTCTCTAAGCTGGCCGCCCAGGAAGGGGTCCCGGTCAAAGGGGTCGTCCTGAACATGAGCCACATGACGAACGGAGACAAGAAGCTTTACCCATTGGGTAAGATCTCACAGAAATACCTCGAAAAGACGCTGGGAACCAAGGTCTTGGCAGAGATACCTTTGGAGCCGAGAGTGAACACGGAAGAGATGAGGACGCTCATAGAAGAGGGGGGCGAGGTCAAGTCGGCATTCGACAGGGTCGTCGACGTGATCCTCGCTCAGACCTAATCACGCATCGCAGGTTTCCTTTTCCTGCCAAAGGAGAACTTCGCCGTCAGTATCTTCTCGGAGCTGAAGACCCTCGAAGCTAGGTAGAGGATGCCTATCGTCCAGAGGGAGATGTAACCCAAGCCCACCAGTCCGATGGTCATATCTCCCACGAAGGCCATCTTTGCAAAAGCGAAGGCGTAGGTGAACGGCACCGAGAGGAGCACGACCTGCAATGCTGGAGAGAAGCTCTGAAGGTCACCAATCATGATCATCAGTGAGGGAAGTATTATCGGGAATACTAGGTATCCTATCACGGCCTGCGCCCCTCTTACGTCCTCCGCAAAAACGGCGACGACCATGGCCAAAGAGGTGGCCAGCGCTAGCGTAAGGAAGATCAGGCCGCCCAAGATGACGTAGTAGGTGGGAGGGGGGGATATGTTGAGGCTATAGTTGGCCGCCTCCCCGAAGCTCTTGGTCAAGGAACTCATGTAATAGGTGAGCCCGACCACGCTGGCCACGGCGCCAAGCGCGGCGATCACGGTGGATCCCAAGAGCTTCGAAGCAAGTATATTGAAGCGCGATACGGGTAATGTAAGAAGTATCTCAAGCGTCTTCTGCTCCTTCTCCACGGCGATGGCCGTGGCCGCTATCTGCATGGCTATTATCACCACCATCATGACAGCAAGAGGCATCATGAAGGACTGGGTGAAGATCATGTTGCTAATGGAGCTGGGGGAGATGGGCAGTATCTTGCCGTTTACAATGCTCGAATCTACCACGGAAAGAGGGCGCATCACCACTGAAGCGTTAAGTTGTGGGGCGGCCGTCCGGATGTAGTATTCTGTAAGGAAGCTACCAAAGGAGTTCAGTATTTGCGATGTCAGCCTCGCCCGCGCTTCTTCCGTTACTCCGAATGTCTTCAAAGGGGTGTAAGTGAGAAGCGTTACTGGGTTCCCTGATGTCGCATTGGCCGAGAAGCCCGGTGGTATGACAACCAAAGATGTGGCGTTGAGGTTTGAAGAGGAAACGATGGCGGATCCGATATCAGCTGGGGCCAAGACGTTCACGGTAAGATTGGGGATGGACCTGAAATAGGCGATGGCTACCTTGGAGAAGTTGCCTCCATCGAGGTCCATCACGGCGATGTTGCCCCCACCCATGCTACTGGTCACGGCCTCGGTCGAGACGTTGACCGCCAGCCCCATTACAGGGTACATCATCAGAGGCACCAAGATCATGCCAAAGAGTATCTTCGGGTCCTTGATCAGGTCCCTCACCTCTTTGACGACCAACGTCTTGAAGACGCTAGCCAACCTGCATCACCTTCATAAAGGCGTCCTCAAGGTTCGTGGCGCCCACTGACCGCTTAACCTCGGCCGGTGTACCGAAGGCCAAGATACGTCCTCTGTTTATGAGAGCTATCGTATCGCACAAGTAATCCACTTCAAGCATGTTGTGACTCGAGAGGAGTACGGTGACGCCGAAGTCGCGCACGTACTTATGTATCAAACGTCGAACGTGGGTGGCATGCACGACATCCAATCCCGAAGTCGGTTCGTCCAATATGGCCAGCTTGGGCCTGAGCATCAGAGCGCGCGAGATCATGAGCCTCCTCTTCATGCCTTGGCTGTACGTCCCCGTCTTGTCCTTCAGCCTCTCGCCCAAGCCGGATATCTCTTCGGCATCGTCCACCATACGTTCAAGGTCCTGTCGGTCTCTAGCGTAGAGGGCACCCATGAAACGCAGGTACTCTTCTCCGGTAAGGTTCTTGTATGCACCGGCCTCTTCGGGCAGGTAGCTTATTATTGCCTTGACCTCCTCCGCCTCACTTACGACATCATGACCGAAGACTTTCGCGGAGCCAGATGTCGGCCTAATGAGCGTCGCTAAGATCCTGAGGGTCGTCGTCTTTCCCGACCCGTTGGGACCGATGAGGCCGAAGACTTCGCCTTCACGCACAACGAAATCTATGTCGTCTACTGCAACGATAGTTGAATAGACCTTGCGAAGCTTACTGACTTCAACGGCATTCAATTTGAATGGGCAGGCTTTCTTGAGTTATTTAATCGTTTGGCCCTTGGTTAGGGCCACTTCACGAGCCAGAACGGTGGCCTCACTTGAGATTCCCTCGAAGGTCCACGCCCAGCAGGTACATGGCGGAAGGTCTTATGCGTGCCGAACGAACGGGGCTTTTCTCACCTTTTGGGATGTTGGCCCTTTACACGGACAACTCGACCCTCCACCTAAGGTTTTAAATAACCGACGCAAAGGACGCTATCGCCGTGGGCCTGTAGCTCAGCCAGGTAGAGTGCGCTGCGCCTAGAGCGGCTGGCTCTTACGGCGTTCCTGAAGCCGGGGAAACCAGTAGGTCGGGGGTCCGAATCCCTCCAGGCCCGCTAGATTTGATGTCGAGCTCTGGCACTTTGGGCGGAGCAGAACCTAAGGTTCGGATCCAACCTGAATTTGTGACGGCTTGAGGCGCATTGTAGAGGGCAAACGGAGTTTTTCGTTGCGGATCGCTGGACGTCTACAGCACGATGTCTTTCTTCCGTTCAGTCCTCTTACCAAACTTGGATGTCTTCGGCGCTTCATTACGTCCACTCTCGTTGTCGCCGTGTTTCACGATATCTTCATTCTGCAAGGGATCCCCTGTCGACTCCGCGCTCCTGCCTGATGCTACGGTGGGCAGGCTGGGCTGGATGTGAGAAAAGGAAAAAAGCGAGCTTCGCTCAAACGTTGACGCAATGGCCTTCGATGATTGGTTTAAGAAGCGTTTCCCTGAAGGTTGGTGGTTTGGCGATATAGATAAGATCTTTCGCGAGCTGGACAAAGAGTTCGAAAGAGAGTTCAAAGAGATGCAACAAGGCGTTCCGAAGGACATGGTTAGGGAACAGAGGCTCCCTGACGGCACGATAAGGAAGGAATGGGGACCTTTCATATATGGTTACTCCATGACGTTCGGCCCTGATGGAAAGCCCATTATCAGGGAGTTCGGCAACGTGAGGCCTCGACTGCAGAGACAGGGCCCGCCGAAGCTTGAATTCAAGGGTGTCCGAGAGCCGTTGGTGGACGTAATGGATGAAGGCGATTCGATACATGTGATCGCAGAGCTACCTGGGGTGGAGAAGCAAGACATCAAGCTGACGGCAACCGAATCCAGCCTCACCATTTCGGCAGAAAGGGATGGCTCTCGCTTCCATAAGGAAATCGAGCTTCCAGCAGAGGTGGAGCCGACCGAGGCGAAGTCCACTTTCAGGAACGGCATCCTAGATGTGAAATTAAAGAAAGTGGAAAGGAAACCGAAGGGACACGAAATAAGGGTGGAATGACTCTTTCGTAGGAATCTACTGCGGCCAACCTGAGATGGAGGTCGAACTAGGCCTGGGCCTGCATCGGCAAGCTAGGGCTATGATGGCCGGAAAGACGAACATATCGTCCGCATTTGGTACGCTCACCAACATTCGTCCGCAGTTGTACAGCCAGAGTTGCGCTAGGTAGCGCATAAATCGCTTCTTCGCAAGCCTCAGGATCGGCATTATGTGTGAAATATGAGCCAAGAGAAGAGAAACATCTGGCGATGTGGGCAGGAAAAGTGAACGTTCTCCCGCGATAACCTTCATAGGCCACGTGTGCAAGATGAAAGATGACTGGATGTTGCGTTACGTAGCGAGACATGAGGAGTTGAACAAGCTCATCTCGAACCTAAGGACGTCAGGTTACACGGTCATAGCTCCGAAGCTCGTTGACGGAGTCCTATCGCTTGCGCCGGTGGAGTCGTTGGACCAGATCCCCAAAGGAGCCGTGGACAGGCAGGGTCCCGGGGAATATGAGATAAAGTTGGAGGGCTCTTCCCTGCTTTCTGCGGTCAACGGCCCGATGTCACCGAAAAGCTTTCTGCACCCTGCAGTCCTAGAAGTGTTCAGGCTAAATGAGGACATGGAGCCTCAGGCGAAGAAGTTCGAAGGCAAGCTGGCCTTCTTCTGTATAAGGCCATGCGACCTGAAGGCCGTCCAGGTCCTCGACAGGGTCCTGCTCAGGCCAGGTTACGAAGACCCCGCGTACAGCGCCAGAAGAAGTTCCTTGTTGATCTTTGTCGCCAACTGTGTAAGGGCAGGCGAGAACTGCTTCTGTGCATCTATGGGTACGGGACCCAGGGCCGTGTCAGGCTACGACATGGCCATTACCGAACTTCGGGACAGATTCGTGTTGGACGTCGCAGCAGGAAGGATGTGGCTGGTCCGAGGCTTGGACCTTCGACCAGCCTCAAACGATGACCTTCTGGAGGAGGACAAGGCCATCGAGCGAGCGGAGCACACGATGACAAAGAAGATCGAACACCCTTCGCCCGCAGATGCCATGTACGAAGGCCTGGATAGCCCCATATGGGACGAATTCTCTCAACGATGCCTGGCGTGCGGTAACTGCACCATGGTGTGCCCAACGTGCTTCTGCACAAGCGTGCACGACGTAGAGAACCTGGCGGAACGAAGTGTGGGCAGAATAAGGGAATGGGATTCATGTCTTTCGAAGTCCTTTTCGTACATGCACGGATATAATCCGAGGCTCAGCAGGAAGGCGAGGTACAGACAATTCGTGATGCACAAGTTCGCCTACTGGACTGAACAGTTCCAGTCATATGGCTGTGTGGGTTGTGGAAGGTGCATAACATGGTGCCCCGTGGGGATAGACATTACCGAGGTGGTGAACCAAATCGTCAGGTCCGTAGGAGAAAAGAGGTCTCTTCCGGAGGTCGTCAAAGTTGCCTGAGGGACCCCAAGCCACGCTCACGTTGCGTAAGGCAACTGTGAAAGACATCGAACAGGAGACCCCCGACGCGGCCACATACTCCTTCTCGGTTGAGGATGGCAGGGATGTGGCCGACTTTTCTCCAGGACGGTTCAACATGCTCTACATTTACGGCGTGGGAGAAGTGCCCATATCCGTAGCGTCCAGCAGGTGGGACCGCTTCTTGATGCATACCATCAGGTCCGTGGGCAGGGTCACGAACCAGATGGCCAAGCTTAGGAGGGGAGACCACGTGGGCATAAGAGGTCCTTTCGGCGTGGGTTGGCCGTTGAAGGAGGCCCACGGGAAGGAGATGGTCATAATCGCGGGCGGACTTGGTCTAGCACCATTGAGGCCAGCTATAATGGAAGCACTACACGATCACGCCAAGTTCAAGGGAATAAAGGTCCTCTATGGCGCGAAGACGCCTCAAGACCTGCTCTATAGGTACGAATTTGGACGTTGGGCCGAGATGGGAGGGCTTGAGCTACTTGTCACCGTAGACAAAGGTGACCCATCCTGGAAGGGCCATACTGGCGTGGTGACATCTCTTCTGAACAAGGTGGATATACTCTCCGAGGAAGTGGTGGCGTTCATCTGCGGGCCAGAGGTCATGATGAAGTATGCTGTCCAAGAGCTGCTGAAGAGGCGAGTCCTTCAGGATAACATTTACGTGTCCATCGAGCGCCAAATGCAGTGTGGGTCTGGTACTTGTGGCCATTGCCAGCTCGGCCCGGTCTTTGTCTGCAAGGATGGGCCCGTCTTTGGATACCCTAGGGTGAAGATGTTTTTCGCCAGGGGGGAGGTCTGATGGCCAGGCCGAAGCTGGGGGTCTTCAAGTTCTCCTCCTGCGATGGATGCCAGCTGTCCATACTGGATGCGGAGGACGAGCTTATCGCCCTAGCCGACCTAGTGGAGATCAGGGACTTCCTTGAGGCTACGAGCGCCAGCAAGGGAGGGCCTTACGATATCTCCTTGGTGGAAGGCTCCATATCCACACCTGAGGAGGTGGAGCGCATTATGGAGGTCAGAGAGGAATCCGGGATGCTCGTCACCATTGGGTCCTGTGCTACGGCCGGAGGCCTACAGGCGCTGAGGAACTGGGGAAAACTAGAAGAGTTCAAACGGGCTGTCTACCCAGACCCCAGGGCTATCAAGTCACTCGAGAAAGCCCTACCCGTCAAGGAGTTCGTGAGCGTGGACTACGAGCTGAGGGGGTGTCCAATTAGCAAGGAGCAGCTCTTGCAGTTCTTCGCCGCAGTCCTCCGCGGAACGCGTCCTCGCCTTCCTACGAATAGCGTCTGCATGGAATGCAAGAGGAAGGGAAACGTCTGCCTGCTGGTCGCCGGCCGGGTGCCATGTCTCGGCCCGATCACCATGGATGGTTGTGGGGCCCTCTGCCCGACGTACGGTCGGGGATGCTATGGTTGCTTTGGGCCCTCCGATGATGTGAACCTCAGCTCTTATTCTCGCTGGCTCGAGAAGAGGGGGACGGACAAGACCACGTTAAAGCTCCTGGTAAAGGGGATAAACTCCTACGCAAGGGAGTTCAGGGGATGGATCGAGGCAGATGAATAGACGCATAATAGTGGACACGGGCCCTTTGGCAAGGGTCGAGGGGGAAGGGTCGTTGTTGATCGAGATGGATGGCAAACGTGTTGTGAACGTGCAGCTCAAGATCTTCGAGCCGCCCAGGTACTATGAAGCCTTCCTTCGAGGGAGAAAGGTTGAGGAAGTCGTGGACATGGTTCCACGCATATGCGGGATCTGCCCGGTGGCCTATCAGATCAGCGCCCTCAACGCCATCGAAGGCCTATTCGGAGTGGAGGTCCCCAGTGGAGCGAAGACGTTACGTGCGCTCCTTTATTTAGGAGAGTGGATAGAGAGCCATGCCCTTCACGTGTTCATGCTCGCCGCACCGGACTACTTCGGCGTCCCGGACTGCTTTGCCCTCTATAGACGCGAGCCGGAGTTGGTCAAGCAAGCGCTCAGGCTAAAGCAACTGGGCAACCGCCTGATGGCTGTCATAGGAGGCAGAGAGGTGCACCCGGTCTCGCTCAGGATCGGCGGGGTTCACAAGCTTCCACACGAAACCAGCCTGAAAGAAGTGCGGGCCAACCTCAAGTCTTCTTTGGAGTTCGCCATGAAGGCGGTGGCGCTCATCTCTAGGCTCGAGGCGCCACATCTTGCAAGGAAGGTTACGTACGTCGCACTAAGGAGCGACGACGGTTACGCATTCCTTGACGGAGATGTGATGACGTCGGATGGAGCCCGCATCACCCCTTCGCGATTCGAAGAGGAGTTCGTTGAACGCCAAGTAGGTTACTCGAACTCCTTGAGGTCTCTTACGAAGGATGGTCGACCCTACATGGTGGGCCCTCTGGCAAGGGTAAACATGAATTTCGACAGGCTTTCGCCATCGGCGGCCGAGGTCGCGGAGAAAGTGGGCTTGGCTCCAATGGAGGACGACCCTTTCAAGAGCATGCTGGCAAGGGCGGTGGAGCTTGTCCATGCCTGCGAAGAGACGGTCAGGCTGATAGGGGAGTACGACGGGAACATTCGGCCGCATGTGCCATACGAATACAAGGAGGGGACAGGCTACGGGGTGAGCGAGGCGCCACGGGGTGTCCTGTATCATAGATACGAAGTGGACAGGAAAGGACAGGTCCTGCAAGCGAAGATAGTCCCCCCCACCGCGCAAAACCAGATGAGGATAGAGGAGGATGTGCGCCTATTGATGCCTAAGGTAATTCGAGCTGGAACCGATCGGGTCAGGAGGCTGAGCGAAATGGCCGTCCGGAACTACGACCCTTGTATATCCTGCGCTACGCATTTCCTCAAGGTGAATATAGTAAGGCGTCTCCGAGGAGACGACAGAGCTCGCTTGCAGTGACGAAGCGGACGCGCCCACTCTTCCTAGCGTGACGGATCATCGTCCTCAACATGCCGACCCTTGAAGCGCGGCCCATCACCTGAGGGTGCATCGTGAGCAGGAAGTATTCCCCACCCTCGTCAAGCAATGAGTCTAATTCCGTGCTCCAGACCTCGAACACATCTGAAATGGATCGTCTTTCTGTCTCGAAATATATCCAGTCGTCTAGGAGCCAGTCGACGGGTAGCTCGATCATCCTTCTTCCTGCACTGGGCTTCAGCGTATAAGGAGAATCGTCGTTCATCAGGCTGGAGTCGTAAACGTAATCCAGTTCGGCCAAGATGGTCAACGTATTCCAGCTGAGCTCCCAGTGTGGTGCGCGGAAACCCAACGGACTCCGCCCAACCACCCTCTGCAAGGAAAGCATGGACCTTTGAAGGACTACCTTCTCGTCCTCCGCCTTCAGTTCGTTCAGGTTCTCGTGGAGGTATCCATGCGATGCCACTTCATGGCCTTCTGAAAATATGGCCTTGACTTGAGATGGGTAAGTATCCGCCACCCATCCGGGAACGAAAAAGGTGGCGAGAACCCCTTCCTCCCGTAGCAAGTTCAGGATCCGGTCCAGGCCTTTCCTAGGCCCGTATTGCCCCTTCGTGCTCCTGACCGGCTTGTCGGCGTTTCTCCTTATTTCAGCGCTCTCCGCATCGAAATCGAAAGTCAGGACGAAATTGAGTTCCTTCATCCGGGACTACCTCATATCTGCTTCCTTCACATGGACGCCCATCGTTGGCCTGAAACCTTCCTTGGCGCAGAAGGATGATATAATGTAATTCTGCTGGGGAACTCTGCTATCATCTGAGCGCCTTTCTCCTCAACTCTTCCTCTACCCTAGAAAGGAGCACGGACCCCACTTCCTTTCGCCTGAACCCCGGCACGACGTAGAACTTGTCTACATGACCCAATAGCCGAGGAGCGTAAGACCTACTGTAGACGATCCGGGCGTGCGGGATGCCAGCGACATTTCCGTCGAACTCGGCCACGAGCACAACCCCCCTACCGTCGGCCAAGCCCTCTCTGACGTAGCCAAACGCTTCCTCCTCCACTTCATCGCTGGGCTTAAGCAGAGGGTCGAATTCTGCGTTGAGTTTGAGCATCCTCAGCGTATGATCCACCAACACGGGCAGGTCTCCGGCATTGGCGTCCCTTACCTTCAGGCGGTCCAGCATCCAGCGCCCTCGTCCCTACTCGGGGAAGGGCGGTATTATACCGTTCTTCATTAACGTCTCGATCTGTTTCCTTGCATGAGATATCATGGTCGTGGCTTGATGCATCAACTCGTCCCTTGACATCTTCTTTCGTGTTATCCCCTGTTCCATCGCCTTCATAGCCACAGCCGTCGCGACTCGCGGGTAGACCTCCCAGTCCTCCATGGTCGGAACGATGTGCTCCTCCGACAACCCTCTCTCCTCGGCGAACTTGGCCAGTTCATAGGACGCAGTTACTGCCATCTCGTCCGTGATGGTCTTCGCCTGGATGTCCAAGACTCCCCTGAAGACCGAAGGGAAGACCAAACTGTTGTTCACCTGATTGGGGAAGTCGCTGCGACCTGTGGCCACCACCTTCGCACCGGCCTCCTTCGCCTCCCAAGGCCATATCTCAGGGACGGGGTTGGCCTCGGCGAACACGATCGAGTCATCGTTCATTCCTCTAATCCAGTCGGGCTTGATCACTCCAGGTCCGGGAGTGGAGGCAGCTATCACAACGTCAGCACCCTTCAAGGCGTCAGCAAGACCGCCCTTCCTCCTCTCGGCGTTAGTCTTCAGGGCGAATTCATACTTCCAGGGATTCTCCATGGCCATCCTATCCATGTCCTCCCGATCCGGATGCAGTACTCCCTTGCTGTCCACCATACACATCTTCTTCGGGTCCGCTCCCGCTGTTATCGCCAGCCTAGCGTTGCTGATGTTCGCAGCACCGCAACCGAAGAAAACGATACTTACATCTCCGATCTTCTTCCCTACAACCTTGAGGGCATTAACCAGGCCTGCCACGGTTGCGCCTGCTGTCCCCTGCTGGTCGTCGTGCCAGACAGGGATGTTCATCTCCTTGCGGCACCTTTCCAATATGTAGAAGCAATCGGGCTGCCTGATATCCTCAAGGTTGATCCCGCCTAGGGCGGGCTCGAGGACCTTGGCCACCTCAACGAACTGTGCCTTGTCCATTACGTTGATGGGGAGGGCGAAAGCGTCCACGCCGCCCAAGTACTTGAATATGAGGGACTTGCCTTCCATCACCGGCGCGGAGGCCTCGGGGCCTACGTTGCCCAGCCCCAATACCCTAGTTCCGTTCGTTAGGACAGCGATGGTATTCCACCTGTTGGTGTACTGAAACGAGAGATCCCTATCCTTGTGGATGTCCCTTGAGACCTGCGCGACCCCCGGCGTATACCAGACTCCGAAGTCATTCAAGGACGTTATGGGGACCCTAGGAACTACTTCGACCTTTCCGCCGTAATACTTTGCATATTTTATTGCCAATTCGTAGGGTTTGTTCACGTCCTGCTTCGTGCTCAACTGGTTCTTCTTGGAGGTCTTGGACTCATGGCACATTTAAAGTTGTCCTATTTAGAGTGCTGTCGGAGTCCACATTATATAGGGCAGAGGGGCGGGAACGCCCGCAAAGGCTTATTAGAATCAGAAGCCTATTATTAATAAATGGGTTTCCACGAGTGGCGCTCTAGGCCCAGCTCCATGGCGCCCGTTTTGGTCGATGTGGCCATGGGGAGGACGCCCTCCGACCTCATGGTAAGAAACTGTAACCTGGTCAACGTCAACACAGGGGAGATAGAAGAAGGGGTAGATGTGGCGGTAAAGAGGGACAGGATAGCCCTAGTAGGTGACGCCGGACACACTGTGGGGCCCAAGACCGAAGTGATAGACGCCGAAGGAAGATTCGTAACTCCAGGCTTAGTCGATGCTCATATGCACATAGAAAGCTCCATGCTCACGCCGACTCAGTTCGCGAGGGCCGTCCTGCCAAGAGGCACGACGACGATCTTCGTAGACCCTCACGAAGTCGCGAACGTCTCTGGGTTAGAGGGCGTCAGGTCTATGCTGAAGGAATCCATGAAGCTTCCTCTGAAAATCTACTTTGCGTTGCCCTCATGCGTTCCGGCTCTGCCCGGATTCGAGACGGCGGGGGCCACGATAGGTCCAAGGAAGATATCGAAGGCCTTGAAGTGGCCTAACGTCATCGGCTTGGGTGAGGTGATGAACTTCCCGGCGGTGATAGGAGGCGACGTAGGGATGTTGAGGGAAATTGAGGTCACACTGAAGGCGGGGCTGACGGTGGAGGGTCATTGCCCGGGGCTGTCCGGCCACCTCCTATCTGCATATGTATCAGCCGGGGTTACGTCCTGTCATGAATCTACGAAGAAGGCCGAGGTGGCGGAGAAGCTGAGGAGGGGTATGTACGTTCAGGTCCGAGAGGGTTCCGCCTGGCTAGACGTGAAGGAGGACATCCGTGCCATCACGGAGCTAGGTCTAGATTCTCGACATATGGTCCTGGTCACGGACGACAGGGAGCCTGGTTCCCTCATAAGAGAAGGGCACATGAACCATGTCGTAAGGAGGGCGATACAGGAAGGCGTGGACCCCGTGGAAGCAATCCAGATGGCCACCTTGAACCCGGCCGAACACTTTGGGATGGGACGTTTCTTGGGAAGCATCTCACCGATGAGGAGCGCGGACCTGTTGATATTGAAGTCGCTGGAAAGGATGGAGCCAGATGTGGTCGTAGCCGATGGGGTGGTGGTGGCCAGGGACGGAAGGCTCGAGGTCGAGCTCGAGCAGCCGAAGTTGTCGAAGAGTACTTTGAACACAGTGCATCTGAAAAGGATGCCCACTCCCTCAGACCTAGTAATGAAGGCGAACAGGCTGGCAGGGACTGTGAAGGTGAGGGCGATAGAAGTAACGGAGGGCAGCGTGATCACGCGCAACACGATCGCCGAAGCTCCAGTGGTGAGAGGTGAAGTGCGCACTTCCACTTCCGAAGACCTCCTGAAAGCCGCGGTCTTAGAACGCCACAGGGGCACGGGGAGGATTTCGATGGCGATGACCAAGGGCTTCGGGTTTCAAGAGGGCGCGGTGGCGTCCACAGTGGCGCACGACTCACACAACATGCTGGTGGTGGGCACGGATGAAGGCGAAATGGCCTTTGCCGCTAGAAAGTTGGCCGAATGTGGAGGAGGGATGATCGCAGTGAGAGGAAGGGAGGTCCTGGGGATGATCCGCCTACCCATCGCCGGGCTCCTCTCGGATAGGCCGGTGGAGGAGGTGGCCCAACAGGCAGAAAACCTTCTGGCCGCCTACAGGAAACTGGGTTGCGACCTGATAGAGCCCTTCATGACCATGTCTCTCATCACGCTCACCGTCCTACCTGAACTTCGCCTGACGGACAAGGGGCTCCTTGATACGGTGAAGTTCGAATTTGTAGAGCCCGTGCTGACTTGAAGGAAGGAGAAAAGGCGCTGAAGCTTTACTTGATCTGGACTTCCTGCTTAGCGAGTATATCCTTGACGATTCCGGCGGCAACGGTCCTTCCGGAGTCCCTCAGCGCGAACCTGCCCAACTCTGGGAAGTCCTTGTAGGTTTCTATGCAGACGGGCTTTAGAGGCCTGATCTTTACGATCGCCGCGTCGCCAGTCTTAAGGCTCTTAGGCTTGTCCTCCACTACTTGGCCCGTCCTCGGATCGATCTTTGAGACGAGCTCGCTGATCGTGGCCGCCACCTGCAGGGTGTGGGCATGCAACACCGGGGTATATCCCGCCGCCACGGCGGTGGGGTGGTATACGATTATGATCTGGGCCAGGAACTCCTTTACGACCGTGGGCGGAACCGAAACCGAACCGACTACGTCGCCCCTCCTTATATCCGTCTTAGCTATCCCTCTCACGTTGAACCCTATGTTATCGCCCGGGATAGCCTGCGGGATCTGGGTATGATGGGTCTCTATGGACTTGACTTCGCCCTTTATCCCAGCCGGCATTACCACGACCAAATCGTTCGTCTTCAATACACCCGTCTCCACCCTTCCAACGGGGACTGTCCCAACGCCAGTAATGGAATAGACGTCCTGCACTGGAATCCTCAGCGGCTTGTCGATGGGCTTGGGGGGCTCCACCAGCATATCCAGCGCTTCAATCAGGGTGGGGCCCTTGTACCAGGGCATGTTAGGGGACTTCGTGACGAGGTTATCTCCCTTCCATCCGGATACAGGGATTATGTTGAGGCCCTCGATCTTGTACCCCACCTTCCTCAACAGCTTTACGGCCTCCTCCTTGACCTCGTCGTATCTCTTCTGGTCGTAGGGAGGAGTCGTGATGTCCATCTTATTGATCAGGATGATAATCTGGTTCACCCCCAAGGTCTTGAGCAGGAAGGAGTGTTCGACAGTCTGGCCGCCCTCGCCCAGCCCCGCCTCGGTCTCGCCCGGCTTGGCCGAGATGACTAGGACGGCGGCATCAGCTTCGCTAGCTCCAGTGATCATGTTCTTGACGAAGTCCCTGTGGCCGGGGGCGTCTATCAACGTGAACATATACTTCTTGGTTTCGAACTTCTGGAAGGCAAGGTCCACGGTGATACCCCTTTCTCGTTCCTCCTTCAATTGGTCGAGGACCCAGGCGTACTTGAAGGTATCACCTTTGCCCGTCTCCTCGGAACTCTTGGCATATTCATCGATAAGCCTTTGGTCCACTACGCCCAGGTCGAACAGGAAGTGACCCATGGCGGTGGACTTGCCGTGGTCTATGTGCCCTGTTATTACGATGTTAAGGTGTGGCTTTTCAGGCAATACTATGCACCTTAGCTAACGCATTAGGACGAAGAGGACATTATTTAAGGTTTAGTGCATGAGTGGCGACGGGAGCCGAGCCGAGAAGCCGCCTGAAACCTACCTTGACGACAGGGCTATGCGTTCCTGCTCCGTCTTCTTCTTGACAGAGTAGCTGTTGGGAGAGTTGGTGGAGGCGGCGATGATCTCGTCTGCAAGCACTTCCTCCACCGAAGTCTGAGCGGAGAACGCTGCTTCCCTGACCCCCTCGGAAATGAAGCGTAAGGCCAAGTCCACCCTTCTGAGGGGGGATACGTCGACGGACAGATGGTATACTACCCCACCGTAGCTGATCCTAGTCGTATCCTCGTTGGGCGCGGCGTTCTCCACAGCCCTGACCAAGACTTGCACTGGGTTTTCACCCGTCTTCAAGTGGATGATTTCGAGAGCGTCCCTCACAATGTTGATGCTCCGTTGCTTCTTGCCCCCCATCCTTCCCGTGTTCTTGGCGTATTTCCTTCCGAAGTGCATAAGGCTGTTCGCCAGCCTCTCTACTATGTTCACTTCAGCCTTTCCGAACCTCTTGTGTTCATGGCGGCCGTGGGTGTGAGGTATCACCGAAGGCTTAAGAGAAATGACATCCTTCAGGCCCTGGTCCGAAACCACCACTTGGGATAGGTCCCACTTCCCGAACAGAAGTATCTTCTGCTCTACCATTTCCCCTTTCACCTCTTCGGCTTCTCCTTACGGCCCAAGACGAGCATGCCCAACGAAACGCCGTTGACCGTTGAGACCTGCCAACGCACACCAGGTATGTCTCCCATGGCCCGTCCCTGTGAACCACCTATGCCCTCGATCACCACTTCATCGTGCTCGTCCACGTAGTTCAACGCCCCGTCCCCTGGCAGGAAAGCCGTGACCTGCTTGCCGTTCTTCACCAGCTGCACCCTCACGCACTTCCTTATGGCCGAGTTTGGTTGCTTCGACTCCACACCAACCTTCTCAAGGACTATGCCCCTGGCTTGAGGGGCGGCCTCTAGGGGGTCTGCCTTCTCGTCCAGTCTCAGCAGCCTTCGCTTGTAATACTTGTCCGACCAACGATAGCGCTGCCTCCTGCTCTGCAGCTTACGTGCTGCAAATTCCCCTCGGGGCGACTTCTTGGCCAAAGTTTAGTCACCAAACCGCTGATATGCTATCATATAAAACTTACACTAGGAGCATGTTATGTCATTGGGTCACGATATGTATGTGTTGGATCCCGAAGTACCTAGCGGCCAAGAGCCTGGCCCGCTCGGCGTTCCTACCTCCCCTTCCCAGCACCGCCCCTTTGCTCTTAGCCGATACATTGACTATTGCCACCCTTGAGCCGTCCGCCTTCTCGTTCACCTTGACGTCTATGACGTTCCTGCTACCCAAGGCGTTCCTTATGAACTCCTTAGGGTCGTCTGAATATTCCACAAGCTCCACCGGCCGGGCCAAGACGTTCTCCAAGTTCGCGATGGTCTGGCCCTTCTTCCCTATTGCCAACCCCATGAACTGCTTGTCGATCACGAAGATGATACGATTGGCCGCCTTGTCTATGATGCAGTCCCGGGAACTTACGTTGGTGACGTTCTGAAATATGGACATTAGTCCAAGCTGTTCCGACGTGAGCTTTATCTCAGGGGACAAACCAACACCGCATCTCTGAACAAATAGTAGCACACTCTCCGATATACGCCATCTTAAGCCTTTTGTTGCGGCGAGCCTTGCGCCTCATCGGTAGTAGAAAGGAGCTTGCCGAGATCCGCTTCGCCAGGGGTTCTGACGGAGATCACCTTGACCGGAAATGGCTTGCCGGCGATCGCTCCCAACTTGACTGAAGTACCGTCGTAGAGCAGAAATGGAACCCCAACCGAAGCGCAGGCCGCCTTCATCTGCTCCAGCTCGGCTGAGGAAAGGGAAGACGAAGCCACGACGAGCTTCGAAGACTTTAGGGTCTTCATAGAGTCCCTCTGGCCTAGCACGACCTTTCCCGTCTTCATGGCCGTCCTAATCGCTGATTCTAGGGCTCGAGGGTCCAGACCTAATCCCCTCCCTTCATGTAGATGTCCACCATCCCCGTGCCCACGGGTATGGTAGAACCCACGATGACGTTCTCGGTAACCCCTTTCAGCTCCTCCACCTCCCCCTTTGCTGCGGCTTCAGCCAAGGTGGGCACGGTGATCTCGAACGCGGCTCTAGCTAGGACGCTTGTCTTCGACCCAGCGATCCCATGGCGGCCGATCTGCTGCAGCACCCCCTTGCTCGTCATGAGGTCGGCCACAAGCAGGACGTGCCTGATGTCCACCTCAAGTCCCTGCTCGTCCAAAGTGTTGGTTATCTCTCTGACGATCGCGTTACGGGCGGCTTCTATGCCCAAGGTCATGGCTATTTCATATATGTTGTTCGTGGTAGTCCTCGTGGGGTCCACGCCGGGGAGCTTGAGCACTTTGCCTAGGTTAGAACCCGCCGTCTGCACCATCCACTCCGAATCCTTGGGGACCACCGAGACGCTAGTGATCCCTGGTACGCCCTTAACTCTAGTGTTCAAGGCTTTGTCCCGAATGCTGCTGGAGGCTTGGTCTTCGAAGTTGTCCACCAAGATCTTGAACGTCCTCTGAGCCGCGTCGACCTTCATCTTGTTCTTAGGTGATTTGATCACGGCTACAACGTCCTCAAAGGAGCAAGCCCGCTCATCCAGCTTCTCCTGATCCAAGACGAATTCGTAAGCGCTTTCCTCGTAATCCCTGCGCACGTGTTTGACCAAGTCTCCCACCTTTGTGAAGAGGATCTCTCGGGCTACTTCCAGCGCCTTCTCCTGGCTTATCCTGTGTTCTTCGTCCAGATACACGTCCATGGTAGGGGTGCTGGGCTGTTTCCGAGCGTCGACCAATTCGATGAGCCTCGGAAGCCCAAGCGTAACGTCCCTCTCTTTGACCCCAGCAAAGTGGAAGGTCCTGAGGGTCATCTGAGTCCCGGGCTCACCGATAGATTGAGCGCCCACTACGCCCATCGCCTCGCCAGGTTCCACTAGGGCGCGACGGTACATGTCCACCACCCTTTCGCAGACGGCCTTCGCCCCCTTCTTGCTGAGCTGCGCTGCTTTCAACGCCTGTCTTAGCTCCTCGGCCAATCTAGGGTTGAGCTGGGGGGCGAACGTCTTGATCAGGGAATCCACTTCTGCCTCCTTGACGCGAGGGGCTGCCTTGTCGTCCAAGAGCTGCTGAGAGTCGACCAACCTGTCCACGTTCACGGCCCTGCCGTGATCACTCTTCGAGGGGTCAACGCCGTCCTCGCCGTACAGGAATTGGATGATGTTCCCCTGAGGGTCTCTGACCGTGGAATCGTACTCTACCCTTATGTGCTCCATGGCGTTCACAAGCCTCCTCTGCATGTAGCCGCTCTGCTGCGTCCTGACGGCGGTGTCGACCAGACCCTCCCGTCCGCCCATCGCGTGGAAGAAGAATTCGATGGGGTCTAGCCCTTCCCTGTAGTTCGATTTGACGAACCCGTATGCGTCGGGGTTCTTCTCCGACTGCCTAAAGTGAGCCAAGGCCCTGCGGTAGTATCCCCTGGATATCCTCTTTCCGCGGACGGACTGCTGGCCTACGGTAGCCGTCATCTGGCCCAAGTTGAGCGAGGAGCCTCTAGCGCCCGTCTTCGCCATGACTATGCCCGAGTTCGAGTCAGGGAGGGTCTTCTCAACCACTCGGCCGGCATGGTCCCTAGCCCTGCTGAGCTCGCTCATTATGTACTGCTCTAGGGCCTGCTCTGGCTTTAGCCCCTTGATGAGGGCGAGCTTCCCAGCCTCGTATTTCTTGTGCAGCTCTTCCACGTTCGCGTAGGCACCCTCTATGATCTTGTCTATTTCGTCTATGGCCTGTTGAGGGAGCTCCAACTCGTCGTACCCAAACGAGAATCCGACCGAAGAGATGTAAGCCCTGAGGACCCTGAGGATGGAGTTCAGGAAGGACCTAGCCGCATCCGTTCCGTAGTCCTTCACTATCCTATGGAGTATGGTATCTGGCTCCTCCGCCCCTATGGATGCCTTGTCAACAACTCCAGATTGTAGAATTCCGGCCTTCACGACCACGTCCTTCTCCTTCCTCCCTACCTTCGCCTTGTACCATTTTGAAGTCAAGACGTAATTGAAATCCTTGGGGAGGAATAGGCTGAACAGTTGCCTGCCGGAGTATAGCTCCAAAGGCTCCGTCTTCTCCGGCTCGGGCAGCTTTCCGCTGTAGCCGCCCGCATAAGCAAGGTTGGCAAACTGTGACTTCGTAAGGTAGACGCCATCCTTCGTCATCAAGAAGGCGGCAGTAAGGAAATCACGGATCGCCCCTATGATGGGACCGCCGTACCTAGGGGAGATCAGCTGGTCCTGAACCCTCATCAAGGTCAACGCCTCAGACCGAGCCTCCTCCCCCTGCGGGACGTGTAAGTTCATCTCATCACCGTCGAAGTCTGCGTTGTACGGAGGGCATACGGCTGGATGCAACCTAAAGGTCCTGTAAGGTAGGACCTTCACGAAGTGGGCCATTATAGACATCCGATGCAGGGAAGGCTGACGGTTGAACAGGACGATGTCCCCGTCGCTAAGATGTCTTTCGACGACGTACCCCGGGGCGAGAGCCTCGCTTATGGCCTCCCTGTCCCCCGCGAACTCCAGCCGGATCTTGACGCCATCGGGCCTGATGATATAGTTGGCCCCAGGATGGACCGCAGGGCCGTTCCTGACGAGCGTCTTCAGGTGTTCTATGTTCCAAGGCGCCACCTTTTCGGGGACGGTCAGCTTCTTAGCCACCTCGACCGGAACCCCCACTTCGGAGATGTCCAAGCTAGGGTCCGGGGATATGACGGTGCGGCTTGAGAAGTCCACCCTCTTCCCCGAAAGGCTACCCCTGAACCGACCCTCCTTCCCCTTGAGCCTCTGGCTGATGGTCTTAAGGGGTCTGCCGGACCTGTGGTGGGCCTGAGGTATCCCCGAGACTTCGTTATCGAAGTACGTGGTCACATGATACTGAAGGAGGTCGACGAGGTCCTGCACGATCAGGGGGGGCGTGCCAGAATCTTTGCTCTCACGCACCCTCTGGTTCACCCTAAGTATGTCCACCAGCTTGTGCGTCAGGTCGTCCTCCGACCGGATGCCCGTTTCGAGCGTTATCGAAGGCCGTACGGTGACGGGGGGCACGGGCAGGACTTGAAGCACTAACCACTCCGGCCTAGCGGCCTTAGGGTCAAAGCCTAGAAGCACCAAGTCCTCGTTGGTTACCCTTTCTAGGCGCTCCCTGATGGCTGCAGGAAGCAACCTTACGGCCCCACCCTCTTCGTTTATCTCGTGGAACAGATGAGGCTTGGTGAATTCCACTTCAAGTTTCTTCTTCCCACAGTGAGGGCATACCTTTGCCTTCTTCGCCTTAGCTATGATCTCCTTAGATATCCTGTCGATGATGTTGGGCGTGGTGTAACCTTTCTCTTGGATCCTCTGGCCATAAGCTTTCACCTCGTCCTCCGGAAGGAGGACCCTGCCGCAGCTTCTGCACGTGCCCACGAGGAGCGTGTGAATGATGTTCACGAAGGCTACATGTAGGACTGGCTCCGCCAACTCGATGTGCCCGAAGTGGCCGGGGCATCTAGCGCTAGTGTTGCCGCATGTTCCGCACTTCTGGCCCGGCTCCAGCACACCTAATCGGCTGTCCATCAGGCCACCCTGGACCGGCATTCCATCCTCGTCGTACGTCTCGGGGACGGTGATCTCCACCGTAGAATACTTCCTCACTTCTGAGGGGGAGAAGACGTAGAACCCTATGCCGCCCACCGTCTTGATCGCTTCTTCCATATCTACATCATCACACCTTGTCCTTCAGCTGCAGGCGAGGGGCTATGACCAGGCTCATCATTTCTTGAAGCAGTAGCTTGAAGGCGTAGGCCACGGTGACGGTAGATATCTTGGTGGACTCGCCGTCCACCTTGCATAAGTACTTGCGCTGCCTCGAGTCGTAGTATGCGATGAGACCACACTTTTCACACACGTGCACTTCGGTCTTGTCCGACTCCTCCAGCAGACGGTCCTTCAGGACCATGGCCGCACCATACGCTATGAGGCAGTCCCTTTCCATTTCGCCAAACCTCAAGCCGCCACCCCGCGCCCTACCCTCCGTGGGCTGTTTGGTGAGCATCTGCACCTGTCCCCTGGCCCTGGCATGTATCTTGTCCGCCACCATATGGTGTAGCTTCTGATAGTAAACCACGCCCACGAATATCTGGGCCGGGTATCTCTTCCCAGTCCGCCCGTCGTACATCACTTCCCTGCCCGAAGGTAGGAAGCCAAGCTCTTGCAGTATTTCTTTCAACTCCTTTGGCTTCTCTCCCAAGAAGGCCGTGCCATCCACCGGCCTGCCACGAAGGGACGCAGCCTTCCCGGCCAAGGATTCCAAGAACTGGCCCACGGTCATCCTCGAAGGGAAGGCGTGCGGGTTTATGATGACGTCAGGGACGATGCCCTGTTCTGTATATGGCATGTCTTCCTGGTTCACAAGCAATCCCACGACGCCCTTCTGTCCGTGCCTAGAGGCGAACTTGTCCCCCAACTCCGGTATCCTCTGGTCCCTCACGCGGATCTTGTAAATCCTGTTGCCTTCCACGGTCTGGGTCATGAAGACGGCATCCACTACCCCCGACTCACTAGGCCTCACAGCTATCGATGTGTCTCTACGGTATGGGCCCTTGACCTCGAATTCCTTGTATTCCTCCATGAATCTAGGGGGACTCGTCCTCCCGGCCAGCACGTCACCGCCCGAAACGACGGCTTCGGCCATGATTACGCCGTCCGGCTCGAGCAACCTGTAGAACTTCTCGCCACGAAAGCCCCTTATATTGGCCTCGGCCGTGGGCAGCTCAAACCTATCCTTCATCCCGCCCAAATACTGCTGCGCCTCAGCCTCGTAGAGGCGGTAGAAGAAAGTCCGACCAAACCCCCTGTCCACGCTGGACCTGTTCAAGATGACGGCGTCTTCGATGTTGTATCCCTCGAAGCTGAGCACAGCCACGACCGCATTCTGGCCCATGGGCCTTTCGTCCATATTGATCAGCGTGTGCGGGCGGGTCTTCACCACGGGGACCTGAGGGTACACGGCAAGGTGCTGCCTGACATAGCTGGCCGTGGTGAAGCTGGAAGTGGAGAACCCTAGGGCCTGCTTGGCCATCGCCGATTCGTACGTATTTCTCGGGGACTGGTTATGCTCCGGGTATGGGATGAGAGATGCGGCCACCCCTAGTATGGCTGGAGCGTAGAGCTCCAAATGAGTATGAGCGGGGCCAATATCCTGCGAACTCAGCGCTATGTAGGAGTTCTCCTCTTCGTTGGCGTCAATGATCTCCAAGGCGCCTTGCGCCAACAGGTCTCTCCAGCTGAGCATCCCAGCCCTGACCTTTTCGATCATTTCCGGCGAGACCAGGGGTTTGCCGTTCTCGACCACTACGAGAGGACGCAGGACCCTGCCAGCGCTGGCGGATATGTAGACCCGCGTCGTGGCCCTGGGGTGAACGGACTTGTAGACGTAAATGCTCACATCGAACGGTACTTCGCCACGACGCCTGAGCCTCCTGAAGGCGGTCGCCAACCGGAAGGCGTCGTCGACGAACCCGACCAGCCTGCCATCCACAAAGACCTTCGCTCCGGACTCCTTAAGTTCGGTCGAAGCTTCAGTGAACCTAACCACACCTAGGATAAAGGGCTTGTTTAACACTTCATGTGTAGAAGAAGTGACCGAGATGATCGTGCTGAGCGCCAAGTTCTTGACCAATCCGCAGTTGGAACCTTCAGGGGTTTCGTTGGGACAGATCCGACCGAAGTGTGTCGAGTGGAGGTCCCTGGCTTCGAAGTTGGGTTGGCTCCTGCTCAAGGGCGACTGGATCCTCCTGAGATGGCTGAGGGTGGAAAGGTAGTTCGTCCTGTCCAAGAGCTGAGTCACTCCCACCTTCCCTCTGCCCCAGTTGCCCGTGGCAATGGCGTTGGCCAGCTTATCCGTTATGATGCCCGGCCTTATGGCGGCGCCTACGACTGCGGTCCCGCGTCTTTGACCCACCCTGTCCAGCTGATACTTCATATCTCGCACCATGTTTCTGAACGCGGTCCTGAAGAGGTCGGCGAGCATCTGGCCTGCGAACTTGATCACCTTGTTGCCGTAATGGTCCTTATCGTCGGGGTCGATATAGCCCAGCCTCAGCTCCAGCAGCTTGCAAGCGGCCTCTCCCAGGAAGGCGGCCTTGTCTAGGCGGTTGCTGGGCTGCCTGCCCAAGTGGGGCAAGAGGTACCAGTCCAAGAGCATTTCGGCCCTTTTCAGCCTGAGCTCATCCATCATCCCGTGAGCCACTCTGTTTCCGATGTACATGAGTGCCTCTTGTGGGGAGGCCGCCTCCGCGGCCTTCTCGTAGCTCACCTCCAAGAGGTCTTGGATCTCCTCCTTTACGGAGACCAGGTCGGCTGCCTCCTTATCGGTCGCCACTCCCAAGGCCCGCAACACTATGATGAAGGGGAGGTCGACGGGGGAAGCGGGAAGTTTCACGTAGAGGCCCCCATCCGGTTTCAATTCCAGCTCCAACTTGGAGCGGTAGCCTACGATAGAAGAGTAGATCTTCGCCTTATAGGACGTCTTGCCGCTGCTCTTGTCCATCTCAACCAAGATCTTGTTGGGCGACAGGTCCTCCAGGCCCACTATGACCCGCTCAGAGCCGTTGATGATGAAGTATCCTCCGGGGTCCCTGACGTCTTCGCCGGCCTCTATCAGCTGTTCGTCTGTAAGGCCGTATAGGGCACAGAGGCTCGATTTCACCATTACAGGAAGGTCCCCGATATGGTACTTCTGGGTGACTTGGCCGGCGGGGCCTAGCTGAGGGTCGATTATCGTGATGTCAAGATATAGTGGGGCCGCGTAGGTCAGGTTCCTCAACCTAGCCTCCGTGGGCAGTATATAGCTGATGGACCCGTCTATCTCCACGACGCGTGGCCTGTCCAAGTACACCTTTCCGAACTTGACCTTGTAGGACCCGCTGGCCGTCTCTATGTCCACTTCGTTCACTTCGTCTATTATGCTCTGAAGGCCCCTAGCGACGAACTCGTTATACGAGTTCAGATGCTGGCGGGCCACCCCCTCCCTCCTAAGTATGTCCTCGATGATCGGCCAACCGTCTATGAGGGCCTCGGACGGAGCTTCCAACATTGCCATCAACCCTCCACGACGAGCCTGTAATACACGCTCGTTCCCGCGGTCCTGCTGTTCCTCGTTATCTTGATGAGGTCGCCAGGCTTGGCCTGCAGCTCAAGGACGACTGGATCGGTCGACAATATGTACGGCAGCTGCTCGAAGGTGGCGTTGTATTTCTTCAGGATGGATCCGACCATTTCCTTGGGCACTACTTCGTGAGGTGGGACGTCACGGTGGGCGGAGGGCCTGAACTCCCTTGGCTCTTCAGACAAGAAACATCACCAAGTCTGGAATGAACGGACGCGGGGTAAGAAGTGCCTTAAAAACGTGAGATATGTCGACATACAAAACTGTTCCGCAACCATACCCTTAAGGGTAGGGTATTTAACTTTTCTGCCCATCGCAGGAAGGGGAGGTTCCCAACAGGAGGGACGTCTTCCAGAACGAAAGCCTTTATAGTATGAGGTGGTAATTCAAACGAGCGTTATGAGAACGCCATCCTACGTAGGAGAGCTAAAGGGGAAAGATTTCCTCAACACCCAAGATTATTCTCAAGAGCAGCTAACTCATGTCCTGGATGCGGCGGCGGACCTAAGAGCCAAGTTCAGGAGGAGAGAAGGGACGCCTTACCTGCCCGGGAGGACGCTGTTCATGCTCTTCTACAACAGGTCGCTGAGGACTAGGAATTCCTTCGAGGCGGGCATCTATCAGCTTGGAGGGCACGCCCACTTCCTTAGCCCGCAAGACGTGTACACGCCTTCTCTGCCGGAGGACATGGTGGCGTATCAGACCGAAGCCATCTCGGATGTGGCCAGGGTGCTTTCGAGGATGGGGGACGCCATATCGGTTAGGATATACGGAGATGCTGCAAAATGGCACATAGGCAGAGGCCATAGGGTGATCAGGGAATTTGCGAACTGGTCCCAGGTACCCGTGTTGAACATGGAGGACGATATGTATCACCCGTTTCAGGCTTTGGCTGACATCATGTCCGTCCGTGACGTCTCCCCTCGGTTGAAGGGAAAGAAGCTCGTAGTTTCGTACGCTTACTCGGGAGGGCTCAAGCCACTGGCCGTCCCCCAGAACGAAGCTCTCATAGCTACCCAGTTCGGCATGGAGGTAGTGCTTGCCCATCCGAAGGGATTCGAGCTCGAGGACGACGTCGTGAAGGCCTGCAGAGAGAACGCGGATAGATATGGTGGGAGCTTCTCCATCAATTACGACATGAAGGAGGCCTTCGAGGGAGCGGACTTCGTATATCCCAAGGCCTGGTCACCGAAGGGTTACTTCCCTCCGCATAACCAAAAGGTGGATAAGGAGGGGGCGATGACGTACCAGTCGAAGTTCAAGGATTGGATCGTCACCAAGGACAGCTTCGATGCTACCAACCGTGCCTACTACATGCACTGTGGACCGGCGGACAGGGGACAGGAGGTCACCGACGAGGTAATCGACGCCTACGAGAGGTCGCTCTACTTTGAGGAGGCGGAGAACCGTCTACATGTACAGAAGGCCGTCATGGCCATGACGTTGCCCTGACGGAGGATACGGATCGACGTCGAAGACGCGTGCCTAGCCTTATAAAAGGGCGAACGGCTACCATGAGAACGGCGGGGGCCCGTAGCTCAGCCAGGTAGAGCACCGGGCTTTTATGACCTAGCGTTCCGGCCAAAGAAACCCGGGGGTCTCGGGTCCGACTCCCGACGGGCCCGCCAAGGTTAAGTCTCGTTCGCGTTTAGCATGCGCTTGGCTGACCTCACGTCGATGTGGACGTCGATCCCACTTGAGGACACGCGATGCACCAGCTTCTCTACATTCCGTCTGCGCATCACATAGAGGAAAGCCGGCCAGCTGAGGACGGCTAAGGTACGCATCGGCTCAGCCTCCGTAAGGATGAGGAGGACTTTACCTTTGCGGCAGAACTTTGCCAAGCGCTCGGGGACCCAAACCGTGCCCACGCCAGTGGCCCTTGCGAACCTCCCTCCGCCGGCCCTGTTCCTAGCCCTAGTCAGTGCGACGGCGAAGACGTGCATCTTGGGCCCCCGCCAGTACTTGTCCCCGTCCATGCTGGCCGCCAATTGCTCGACCTCCCTGCGAGTGCAGCTGGGATACATGCGCGAAAGCTTGTCCAGCAGGCGGGGGTTCAAACAGTTCTCACGATCCTACCTGCCCCTTCCCGAAGGCTCGAGGTGGACTGTTACGTAAACCTCTCCGCCAACGAGCTCTTTGACCCTGTCCTCTATGAGGGTGGCGGCGTCGTGTATGCGTTCAAGGCTGTCAGAGCCCATGGCGCGGCAGGTCACGTCCACGTACGTCACCTGACCGATCGTTTCGACCGTCAGACCCTCGACCTCCGCTCCGAACCTTCTTGCAGTGACCTTTATTGAGGAAAGGAGGTCGTAGTCGTGAACCCGCGCATATGGTTCGGTGTGGACTGTGACCGAAGAGAGTGCGAGGTCGGACTTGAGCTTCGATTCCAGGTCGTCCGCCACCTTGTGGGCCTGGGCCACCGTCATCTTCGAATCGACGTTGACATGTAGCCTAACCTTGGAGCCCTTTTCGTCCTGCGAGATCATTACATTGTGCACACCGACGACTCCCGGTGTGGACATCGCTTTCGATATGACGGAACTCTTGAGTTCGTCACTAGTGGGGGGCTCGATATGGATCACAAGGTCGGCTTCTTTGATCGCTGCCTTGACAGCCGACTCAACGCGACTCGCAGTTTCGTGCGCCCTAGAGATGCTCATATCTTCGGCGACGAATATGCTCATGTCCACGAAGACTCGAGGGCCACTTCTCCTGGAACGCACAGCCTTGACGTCGATCACGCCCTCGGTGGACCTGGCTATCCTCTCCACGGTGGCTACGATGTCCTTTGGAGCCTTATCCAGCAGTTCCGAGACTGCCCTTCTTGACAGCCGGTAGCTAGAAAGGCCAAAATAAGCCGCCACCAACATGGCCACACCGACATCAAGCAACACTAGAGTCCCTTCCGTAGCCACAGGGAACGAACGCAGGACGATGCCCACCGCTACCACCGAAAGGACGGCCCCCGAGCTGACGAGGTCGCTGGAGAAATGGAGGGCGTCCGCTTCCAGTGCCTGGCTTCCGTATTTCCTGGCCGTAGAGTAAAGGGCGCGTGACCTCCAGAAGTCCATAGCGATGGAGACGGCCATGACGCCGACGGCGACGATGGAAGGGTTGAACGAGATCCCTCCCGTCAACCTTTCCACTCCTTCGTAGAAGATCCAGACGCTCGTGGCAAGTATGAGAAGGGCCCCTGCAAGGCCCCCTAAATTCTCCGCCTTCCCGTGACCGTACGGATGCCCGCTATCGGGTGGACGAGCCGCATAGTAGACGGCCGAGAGGGTGACTAGAGTCGCCATCAGATCAAGGGATGAATGAAGGAACTCCGCCAAGACGCTGAGGCTCCCTGTGACGAAATAGGCGATGAGCTTGGTCAACGATAGGAGGACTGAAGCCATGAGCGATATGAGGGCCACTTTGATCCTTTCGTCGCCCAAGAGCAACCCGTTCCACCTCATGGATGATCTACCTATAAGGATTCCAGACCGTTTCCCTGCGTGAACGAAGCTTCCATTAGGCTGTGTGAAAGCCCGAACGAAGGATGCCCCCACAGCGTGACGTAAGGACGATTGAAAGAAACGAGGTGGTGTAATTCCGGTTCGCATACCCAGACATATCTTCACCCTCTCCCGACACATTCACGTTTGAGCCGACGAAGGAGCGGGACCGGGGTAGAAACGAAGGAACCATTGAAGATGGAGGTGAGGTACGGTCAGTTGACGGTAACACATGAAAGGTGACCGGCTCATAAAAGCTTAAAATATCCTCCTCCAAAGGCTGGCTGGCGCCCAAGTAGTATAGCCCGGCCTAGTATGTCCGCCTGTCACGCGGACGACGCGAGATGGGCTCGCCCACGCGAATTCAAATCTCGCCTTGGGCGCCATCCTTCATCCATTTGAAGAAAACGACGCCTCAGCTTTCAGAGACCCACGTCGGATTCCACCACAGGCCTTCCGTCGGTATAGGAGCACCTTATGCCGTATTTCCTAGCACATTCCAGGCACACCGAGGGCTCACAGATGGGGGTAGTAAGGTATCTTTCCAACCCATCGGGGGCGATGGCAACCACCACTCCATCCTTCATGCTCTTGACCTTCTGGAGAGCTACGCTGAATATAGCACCCGAGCTCGGGCCCACCATCAGCCCCTCTCCCAAAGCGAGCAGACGGGTTGTTTCTTCGGCTACGGAGCTCTCTACATAATGGACTTCGTCCACGAGGTCGGGCTCCCATATCTTGGGGACGTGTTGAACCGTGTAGTTCTTCAGGCCCTGTATGGTGGCCTTCTCGTTGGGAGCAACTCCGATCACCTTCAAGGACGGCTTCAGAGGCTTCAACCTCTTGGCTATGCCCATACATGTGCCAGATGTACCCAGCCCTGCGATGACCATCGTCACTCGTCCCGCCGTATCCTCCCAGATCTCTTGGGCGGTGGTCTCGTAGTGGGCCTTCACGTTGTGGATGTTGGCAAACTGGTCTGGCATGAAGTATTTGTCAGGATATCTGCGAGCTAGGCTCCGTGCGAAATCCTCAGCTCCGTCCATGCCAGCCACGCCTGGAGTCAATATGATCTTGGCCCCCAAGGCGATCATCAGCTGCCTCCTCTCCATAGTCATTGTCTCCGGCATGACCAGCACGCAGTCGTAGCCCTTGATGCGGCACACCATGGCTAGGCCGATGCCGGTATTGCCGCTAGTCGGTTCTATGACGACTTTCCCTGGTGTGAGCTTTCCAGTCCGTTCTGCCTCCTCGATCATGTACTTTGCTATCCTATCCTTCACCGATCCTGCTGGGTTCATCTTCTCCAGCTTCACATATAGCTCTACATCCTTGTTCGGATTGATGGCGCTGACTCTGACCATGGGCGTGCGCCCTATCAAATCAAGGACGCTGTTGTAGATCAATCTGGCAAGAAAGGGGGCACGGTAGCACTTATAAGGTGTGATAGAACGGAGCGCCACCAAGGACGAGATACCTGATTTGGCTCATCCTCAATGGCAAATCCCGTTCTCCTTAGGTAGTCGAAAGAGATGGTCCTTAGGTCATGCTTTCGAGTTGCCCAAGTCATGAATAAGAGACGATGTAGCCTCCCCGGATGACAAGGCGGTGAGGGTTATTCCGCTCGATGTGGCGAGCCAGCCAATCAGGTCTGGTAACTGTTAATTATCCAGTTGCCCTAACCATGGTGGGTGCTAGGAAACGGCAGGATCTCGGGAAGCCCTGAAGCCAATGCTTCAGAACGCTATAGGGACGTTGAATACGGTCGTCAGGCTTCTGGACGACAGGGAATACAGGTTGAAGGTGAAGGATACGGAAATCTTTCAGCAAGTGGTCAAGGCCCTTAGGGAGAACGACGTTCCCAGGGCGAAGATGCTCGCCAGCGAGCTATCGGAGCTCAGGAAGACCTCCAAGACGGTGATCAAGGCGAAGCTAGCCTTTAACGCCATAATCCTCAGGCTTGAAACGGTGAAGGACCTTGGGGACTTCAACTATATCATGGGTCCGGCTCTGGCTGTGGCTTCGTCCCTTCAGAAGCAGCTCGCCAGGATAATGCCAGAAGCTACTGGGACGATAAGTGACTCATTCGCCAGCCTGCAGCAGACGATGACGGAGGCAGGCCAACTCGTAGGCGTCTCACCGAGCGTGCCACTGGCTAGCGAGGAAGCAGAGAACATCATGAAAGAGGCGGCAGCAAAGGCCGAAGAGCAGGCCCGCCAGAAGTTTCCCGAAGTGCCGGACCAGATAAGGCAGCTCGAATCGGAGTCCCAGTAGAGGCCCTCAGAATACTAGTTTGGCCACTCCGGTATCCGGGTCTTGTGCTCGCTCTAGGGAGACTCCCCTCAATTCGGCTAGATGGATCTCCACGACGAATACCGTGGTCCCTTCAAGGAGATGACCTCCGAAGGCACGACCTTCGCGATCCGAGAAGAGCACATGACAATGAACCTTGGGGCGGCCTTGCATCACTCCAAAGCTACCTGAACAGGACAATAGTTCCAACTCCTCGTCCTTGACGAAATTGACGTAGCTCCGTGAAGTCTGATCGTAAAAGGCGAAGGAGGCCTTGGAAACCGCTCCGATCCCCGTGAACACTCCGCCCTTAATCTTGGTCTGTTCAGCTAATATCTCCAGAGAGCGCAACAGGTCGCTCCCACGCTTGAGGTTGGCTACGATAAGGCGGCTCGCTCTTCCTTCGATGTATCCCATAACCCTCCCATCCCTGCTGTGTCTTGACCTGGCTAGGATATGAAGGTTGACCGTCTTACTCACAGGCAAGGTCTGTGGCGCGCCTCATGGTCGAACGCAGAAACATGGGGGCGACCCCTCTGCTTTAGGGCTCACTCTCGGGGGTTCCACGTTAAAGGAAGAAAGCTTTCGACAGGCTACCTCTGGCCGCCCTCCGACCACTCGGCTTCTGCACCAGCGGAGGCCGACACCGCATTCCAGACCTTCTTGACCACGGAAAACGCGCTGGGGGTTATCATAAGAAGTAGAAGAGGTGTGAAATCAGCGGAAACGGTGACACCGGACAGGATGAGAGTCAGCCTTCCGCCCCCCGATATCAGGACCAAGAAGGCTATAGTCGCCAGGTCGCTTCCGACCGATAAGACGAAGCTGACCTGCGTTCCTTCTAGGAGATGACTCATGGAGGAAAGCCCACCGATGACCAGAGCGAAGGATAGGAAGGTCAAGCCCGAAGCTTCGAGGGGCAGCCCGCGGACCCCTTCAAGCAGGATCGAAGGCACTAGGTACCAAAGGAGCAGACTGGTAACCACCGAAAGGGCCGCCCGAGCCCCCCTTTCAATTAAGGCTGAGACCTGCAATGGCCTTCACCTAAGGGTAAGCGAACTGAAAGGTGGCAGTCCCTTCTACACCTTCGGCCCTCACAGTTAGGAGGGCGTAGTAGAAGCCACCTTTGAGTTTCGATTCATCGAGCAAGAGGTCTACAGACCCCTGGGTTAGGCTCTTCCCTTCGGTGATGAATCTACCGTCCCCGGACCCTATGAAATCTCCACCGACCATTCCATTGAAGACCGAGACACTCAGGTCGCCAGATAGAGAAATGGTTGAGGGGTTGAAGAAGGAGTAAGATAGTGTAGCGCGGACATGGGTGGAGTTAAATGGAGTAACTTCGATGATCCGTAGTCGAAGGTCCGATACGACGGGACCCACTTCGAAGGGTTGGCTCAGGTTTCCGGACGCGGCCAAAAAGGGCCCTAGAGTGAATCTGAAGTCAGTCATGATGAAGGTGTTGAGTCCCTTGAAGAGAGCTTCGTCCAACAGCCCGTTGGTCATAATATACCGTTCAATGGGGGGAAGCGCAGAGAAATTCACATATCCCGTCTGCCCGGGGCCGAGGAAAAGTTCTCTAGTGTAGATGGGGAAGGACGAATCGTTGACCCTTAGACTGGCGGCTAGCGCCAAGGAGACGGGGAAGAGCCCGTTGTTCGTAATGTTGAAGCCGGGAGCCATTTCCAGATCGTTGGGTAACCCCTTGGAGGCAGATGCAACTGTATAGAAGGTCTGATACAGAGCGAACACGGAGTATCCTAAGGCGACCAAGGCGATCAATGAAACTACGCTGACGACGGTGGCTGCCGCCCATATTATGCGCCCAGGCGAAACTTGCACCGTAGCGAATTGCCCCCCGGCTTAGGCTATCCCTTCTTCTCTTTGACGACATCTTCGGGTGCCGTGATTATTCCAACTCCCCTTTCCATCCTCATCGTGACCATGCCCACACCTTTTTCGACCTTGAAGAAGTCCACACCTCTGATCAGCAGTATCCCGCCCACCCAGGCCATGATGCCTAGGAATAGGGCCTTTACCGCCGCCACCAAGAGGAGGTCCAATGATTCCGCAACCCCCTGAGCGGTGGCCGCGGAGTAAGAGGATAACGCGACATATGCTAGGTAGAAAGTGAAGAGCAGCAGGACCAAAGCCAGGACCGTTAAAGAAATGCCAAGTATGGCCGGCTTCTCCATGGCAAAGAAGACTACGTGCAGAGATATAAAGGGTAGGTCCGACGGTTATGCCCGAAAAGGAGACATTCGTTCGATGTATTTCCTTTGGTCCGAGTCGAAGGCGGCCTTGCATCCTTGGCTACAAGAGCAGTACGTCTTCCCCTCGTGTTCTGACAGGAACCTTCCCCTCCTCTCGTCTACGTTCATGCCGCATACCGCGTCCCTCGCCATATGCCATCGATCGCAGGCGAGGACAAGGGATATGTAAGCCCTGTTGACGATGCTCAGGCTTGGCATACCTTTGCGATCGAGCTAAGGAAAGCTCAGAAAGGGGTTCGATATCTTTTCCTGACCCAGAGTCGTAACATCCCCATGCCCCGGATAGACCGTCATCTTGTCCGGAAGGGATGCCAGCGCTAAGAGCGATCTGCTCATGTCTCTCGAGGACCCGCCGAAGAGGTCTGTCCTGCCAACAGAACCCGCGAAAAGGGTGTCGCCGGTGAAAAGTGCCTCGTCGTCCACGATGAAACAGCAGCTCCCCCTGGTGTGGCCAGGAGTATGCATGACCCTGATGAGGCTGTCCCCGAGGCTGAATGTGGTCTTCGGGTCCAAGTAGCCGTCGGCCTTCGGTCTTGCTCCGACCTTATAACCGAACAGCCTGGCCTGCTCGTCTAGGGCCAAGAGCAGCACCTCGTCATCCTTATGAATCAAGAAAGCTGCGCCGAGATCGTCACATAGCTCACGGGCCTTGATTACATGGTCGATGTGTCCGTGAGTTGCGAGGATGTACTTCACCGTTATTCCCCTTCCCTTTACGAAGGATGCCACGCGCGACCCTCCTTCCCCGGGGTCGATGATATAGCCTTCCTCGGTTTCATCGTTGCAGATTACATAACAGTTCTCAGCAAAAAGATCCTCTGAGACGAACCTTCTGACCTCCAAAGTGGCCATTCCATCGCAGCGGATGGGCGTCCATCGATTATAAGACTGCCGTCGAGTGAGCCACGTACTTGGGCGGCGTCACAGCCAGGACATCTTCTTCACGGCCCTGAATCTTAGGAATGGTGCTTCGCCTGCCTTCCAGGGGTCAGACCTGACCCAACCGAACTTGTCATAGAACGACCCGTAGGCTCTGTCGAACTCCTGCCCCCTCTCTATTATATCGACCAAACCCTGCAACACGACGGCCCGATTGGGGTTGACCTCATCAACTACAAGAGACGCCTTGGGGTTCTCCTTTAGATGTTTCATCTTGGTCGTGCCGTAATCCGTGGCGATGTAAATGAAGTCGCCGATCATCAGGTAGCATACAGGAGTAACCAACGGCCAGCCCTTAGCGGATGAGGTGGCCAATCTACACACGTCGTGGCTTTCAAGAAATCTTCTTTCCTTCGTGGTGAAACGGATGGCCACAAACCATCGTCGAGCGGAACACGGTTAATAGTGTTTCGGAACTAAGCCTGATCGCCCTCGTCAAAGGGGAGCTTCTGCCCATTATATGTGATATTGACCACCAGCCTGACCGAGCTTCTGAGGGTGTTCGAAGCAAAGCAGTGTTCGTCCGCTTCCTTACAGAGCCTCCTAACTCTGCCAATGGATTCGCCTCCGGTCATCTGTATATCGTAGATTATGTCGGTGAAAGACCCCCTCAAGACGCGGTCGAAATGCCCTCTTACGCTCATAGATAAGGATGAGATATCTAGGTTATCTAGTATTGCCAGCTTCGCTATCTGGGTCATCAGACAAGCCCCCGCGCCTAAGACAAAGTAACTCAATGGGGCCGGCGCCGATCCATCCCCCCCACGGCTCGGGGGTTCGTCCACAAGCATCGAATACCTAAGTTCGTCGCCTTCCCAACAGATGGCGGAAAGGCGCAATTGCTCCGCGTGATGTATGCCCACCCTGACCGTGCCAACGGGCCGCGCCACCTTTGGTAGCAACTGCTCCATGTCCTTCTTGAGGGCGGGTAGGTGAGAAGGGTTCCACTTCATGTATTATCGCTTCGACCTTGCTGGGAGAGGCATCTTCATATCCTTATCGCTGATGGGATGGTCGGGTTCGTCGATAAACTTCTAGTGCACCGGCGGTCGGCTGAGCGAGTCCTTGAATGATCTCGGACCATCTCTCGTGAATGCAGGTTGCCCTAGGGATGGTCTAGTGTCCATGTGTTCGGCAGGAAGCGGTTTGAGACGTACGCAAGAAGAGATGTGGACGCCCGGGGGACGACAAGCTCAAGCGGCGACGAACCTTCTATGGCTCTGACGATGTGAGGACCTTGCTGATGGCTTTTCTTAGGAGGGCGTCCGTCGGAGGTGTGGATGTGGTGAACGATCATCTCCTCCTCATCCGTCTGACCGATGGGGAGGATGTTCCTACACGTACTCCTCAGCATCAAGGAGAGGCCCTGGGCAGCATAGGGAGGGCCAGCTGCTCATCGGAAGAAACGGTATCCCAGATGTATGACATGCAAAGCGTTAAGTGTACCATGTCATCTCCATGGGTCGTGAGGCGCCTTGAAGGTAGGACTGGCACAGCTAAACGTAGGGGAATCAAAGGATGACAACCTGAAGAAGGTACTTGCGGCGATCGAAGGTGCACAAGATGCCACGAACCTAATGGTCTTCCCCGAATACGTAATGGGGTTCCCTAACGGTGGGCTTTCCAAGAGTTGGCTTCAACGGAACGCGGAGGGGCTGGACGGCCGCTTTGTAGAGCAAGCGGCTAGGAAGAGCTCCGAAACGGGAGTGGGAGTGGTCCTCCCCATATTCGAAAGGAGGGGAGACGAGGTGTACAACACCGCCGTAGTGATCGACAAAGGGAGGATCAGAGGCTCCTACAGGAAGATCCACCTGTTCGATGCCTTCGGCTTCCGAGAGTCGGAGATGTTTCGTGCGGGCGCCCAACCCATCCTCTTCGACATGGGTGGCCTCGTCTTTGGCTTGACTATCTGTTACGACGTAAGATTTCCTGAGCTCGTCAAAGGTCTGGCCCTGGCTGGCGCGCAGGCCATAATCGTTCCCGCGGCGTGGTACAGGGGCCCCTTGAAAGAAGAGCAATGGCAGACCATCCTATCAACCCGAGCTCACGAGAACACTTCCTATGTGGTGGGAGTGGGGAACGCCAACGATGCCTTCATCGGCAGGAGCATGGTGGCAGACCCGTTCGGAGTAAAGGCCCTGGACCTAGGGGTCGCAGAAAGAGTGGGATATGCCGAACTGGATCTGAGCTTGGTAGAAGAAGCCCGCAGGAGGATACCTGTCCTGTCACAATCTAACGTAGGAGCTTACAAATGCGAGAAGATATGATCCGTCTGCGTCGCGGACGATGAGACCCTACCTGTGCCTAACTGTCAGCTCGAAAGACTTTGAACGAGCCTCCAAGCACACGAATTCGGCCATCTCATCCACCTCTTGAATGAGTTGTTCGAAAAGGTCGAAGAACTGCCCCCGTGGAAAAGAGAACTTCATCGATTGGTGGCGTGAGAGCGACCTGATGGCGTCTATGGTTTCATGAAGGTCTGTGGCCGTGGTCACGGACATCGACCGTTGGGATGAACGCCCGGGGTTGGCTATTAAGCTTCGGGGATGGCAGCCATTTGGTGTTCCATCAAGAGGGCCTCCATAGTCACGTTCATAAGGAGAACGATTGTAGTTCTGTGTCGCGATGGTATCGCTGCGTGGGCCGGTCGTCTAGCCTGGTCTTGGACATCTGCCTTACACGCAGAAGGTCACAGGTTCGAATCCTGTCCGGCCCATCATCCCTTCGCCCGCTAGTTTCGGCTCCTTTCTTCATATCTTCGTAAACCTTAACATACCATCCTTCTTTCCTTTCAAGTGCGGGAAATTGCAGACAGACCTGAGGAAGACGTTCAAGGCGTTCTGGGAGGACGAATACGTAGCCACTCGGTTGTATCGCTACATGGGCGAACAGCATGAGGAAATGCAGGAAGCATTCGAAAAGCTTGCGTCCATGGAATCGAAGCACGGCACATTATGGGAAAGGCTTTACGTGGACAATTCCGATGGCCGTAAACCTAGCGCTTCATTCTCATTGAAAGCGAAACTGGCGTTGTCAAAGTGGTTCATGAAACTGATCGGTTATTCTGCGTTCGTAAAGTACATGGAGCTTAGCGAATCGAGCGCCATCAGGACGTACGGAGAACTTCTAGAGCACCCGGACCTGGCGAAGCAAAGAGATGTCCTGAAGGAGGTGATCATAGACGAGGTACAGCATGAAGTGACCCTCCTCTCAGAGGTCGTCAGGATGAAGAGCGATATAGACGACGTCAGAAATGCTGTCTACGGGATGGTGGACGCCTTGGTAGAAGTGCTGGCCATCGTCGTGGGGCTGGCCAGCGCTTTGGTCAATCCTGTAGTGGTAGCCTTGGGGGGCATCATATCCGCCTCTGCAGGCACTTTGTCCATGAGCGCAGGTGCGTACCTGTCATCCAAGTCACAAAGAGACTTGGCAGAGGGCAAGTTGGCGGAAGTGTCCGTCAGGTCTAAGGTCGTTCCTCAGCAAGAAGCGAAAAGGATCGAAAAGAAGTTGAAGTCATGGGGATTGTCCGAGCAAGTGGCATCAGAAATCTCGGATGAGATAGCGGACAATCCAAAGTTGGCTGAGGCGATGGACAAAGCGGTAGACCTGGGGTTTACAGAAGAAGCCTTGGAGGACCCGAAGAAGGCAGCCAAGAACGCTGGATTATACTACTTCATGGGAGCGTTGGCTCCGATCTTACCCTTTGTTTCCATGGTTACGGGGGAGTTGGGCATCTTATTGGCCGTGGTGTTCTCCTTGACGTTGCTAAGCATTGCGAGCGCGGTCATAGCCATGCTGTCTGGCGTCGGGCTGAAAAGGAAGGTCGTAGAAATGGATACGGTGGCCCTGGCGGCTTCTCTCGCCACGTTCGCCATCGGATACGCGGCTAGGACCTTCTTGGGGTTGGCGGTCTAGAGGTTGGTACACCCGCACGATCAAGATAAGAAGGGAGGTGGATGAATCTTGAAAGCAGAAGCCTATATTTTCGGAATCTTCCCCCGGGACGAGAGGCTGATAGAAGCAACCAGACGGTACCCCCAGAGGATCAAGGAAATGGTCACAGAAAGGACGAAGAAGTTGCTTAGACTACAGGAGGGCCTTTCGTACGTATCCGACCCGCTCTTGGGATGGGATGACATGTTACGACCCATCGTTCAGAACTTCGAGGGGATGGAAGTCGACGGACTGAATCGGTTCTTCGAGACGAACACTTTTTACAGGATCCCCGTCACAGTCGGTAAGATACGATCTAACGGAAGGATGTTCAGCAGGATCATGGCGATGGACCTCCTGAAGGAAACCGGAAGGCCGTTCCTCTTGGAACTGCCAGACCCGTTCACGTTCGCGTCTTTGTGTCTGGACAAGTATTATGGCGACAAGGGGGGTCTAATCGAAGATTATGCTAAAGCGATGAACGGGGAACTGAAGGACGTGAAAGATGACAATTTCCGACTCCTAGTGTTAAAGGCGCCCAGCATAGCATTTGCCTCGAGAGAAGAAGACCTTGAGCTGATCAAGAAGGGCCTCAGAGTTCTGACAGATGGCCTGAACGTGCCTGCGATCCTCCACATCTACTTTAGGAAGGTCGACACCGCGCTGAGCCATCTAGGTCAGCTCCCAGTTTCAGGCATAGGCATAGACCTCTTCGCCAGTGGAAGCAAGGTGCCGGATGATTACAGATACGAATGCCTCGCCCTCTCGGCGATAGACGCAAGGAACACCAGGATGGAAACGGTATCGGGGTCCCTGCGCAAGGTGAAAGAGATCGTGACAAGACTCAACCTCAAGAAACTGTACCTGACCAACAACTCCGACCTTGAGCTGTTGCCTTACGTCTTTGCCATAAGAAAGGTTAGAGCCCTTAGGACGATGCTCAAGGCGACCGAGGAAGCGATGTAGATGGATCATCCTTTCATGACGCAGGAAATAGGCAGCCTGAGAAAGCCCGAATGGTACGTGCGCGCGTTGAGAGATCATAGTTTGAGCAAGGAGGCGAAGGAAAGAGCCAAGGACGACCTGTCTCTCTTGAACTTGAGGATGCTAGAGGACGTAGGTTTGGACTTCGTATACGACGGCGAAGCTAGGAGGGTGGAGATGTACGAGTACCCGGTCCGACACATAGGTGGCTTCGTCTTCACCGGAAGGGTGAGGAGCTTCGATAACAAGTACTACAGGAAGGCCAGGTGTGTAGGGCCGGTGGAGTACATGGGGAACTTCCATCTTGATGAATTCCGTTTCGTAAAACAACATGCCAAGAAGGCGGTCAAGGTTCCTGTAACGGGCCCCTACACCATAGTGGACTGGTCGTTCAACGAACATTACGATACAAGGAAGGACTTCTTGAATGACATGAGCCGAAAGATCCTGAACCCCTTACTGAAGGACCTGTCCAAAGAAGGCGCTACTGTAATCCAAGTTGACGAGCCTGCGGCGACCACCCATCCGAACGAAATGGACGATTTCAAGGATGCGTTCAACGAGACAGTTATTGACGTCGGGACTAGAATAAGCGTTCACATATGCTATAGTGGAGATAACTACCGTACGTTATTTCCCATATTGGATGAGCTGAAGGCCGACCAGTACGCCCTAGAGTTTGCCAATAGGGATTCGTGGAACCTCGGAACAGATGAGGAGACCAGGAGGGGATATGTATCGCTCAGGCTCTATAGGGAGCATGGGGTCAGCGGGATAGTGGGGCTCGGCGTGCTTGACGTACACACCGATCGAGTGGAGACGCCCGAACTTGTCAGAGATAGGATACTTTTCGCAACGAAGTTGATTGGTGACCCCTCCAAGGTCTACGTCAATCCAGATTGTGGACTTCGAACGAGAGATAGGAGGACGGCTTTCCTGAAGCTTAAGGCTATGGTGGAGGGAGCCGAGCTGGCAAGGAAGGCCCTGGCTTAGGCCAGCTCTTCGTGTGCGCCATTCAAGGAATTGACATACCGCGCTAGGACGAACAGCAAGCTCGATAGACGGTTTAGAAAGGCAATCTTGGTCGTGTCCGCCTTCCTTTGATACTCCAACCTAACCACAGCACGCTCGGCCCTTCTACAGACCGTCCTCGAAACATGAAGGGTCGCACCGAGCTGGGTGCCACCAGGAATGATGAACCTGCTGAGAGCCGGCAACTTAGAATCGTATGTGAGTGTCTCCTTTTCCAGCCACATGACGTCATCTTCTGTGATCTCGTAACCCTTGATGGAGAGGAGGGCCGCGTTGTATCTAAACAGGGTCGTCTGGACAGCCTTGAGCGTCCTTTCGATGTCTTCATGAGCGGTGGCCAAGCTCCGAGCTACGCCCAGCTGCGCCACCAGCTCGTCGACGCTTCCGATGGCTTCCATCAGGTCGGAGTCTTTTCTGATCCTGCCCCCAGCGGTGGAAGTGAAGCCTTCGTCTCCGGTCCCGGTAAAGGGCTTCCTTTTCTTCAATTATAGGAGGTTCCTCGCTATCTTTACGGCCAGCACGGGATGGCTCAAGAGCTTCCTGGCCACACGCGCGAGGTCGAACCCGTTCGCCAAGTCTAAGATATCTTCTGGCGTTATCATCGACTGCAGCGTGTTCAAGTCTTCATCGCTCAGCTTCTCAAAGACCCTCATAGCCCTTAGGCTTCCACGTATCCTCCTACCCCAAGGCTCTTCATACGATGACAGAAAGTCACGAGCTAATCTCTGTCCAGATACATCCCCATCCTCGGCGGCCTTCGCTGCCACTTTGCCCACTACAAGGCCTGCCGCGATAGAAGAGTGTATGCCTGCGCCTGTAAAAGGTATGACGGTCCCCGCAGCATCCCCAGTGAGGATCACGTTATCCACCGCGACCTTGCTAATCAACCCCCCTATGGGGACTGGAGCGCCTCTATAGTCGATTATCTGAGCAGAACCCAGTTCCCTTTCGAACATCTTCACAAGTCTGTCCGCGTAGGCCTTAGCCACTCCGCCGCGGACGCCCACCCCCACTTCCGCTATCTTGTCGGACTTTGGGAAGATCCAAGCGTAACCGCCAGGAGCGATCTGCTGGCCAAGATAGAACCTCACCGCATCTGGATAGTCTAGCTTGACGCCTGCCATTATGTATTGGACGGTGGGGATTGGCTCGGACTTCTCCGTCATTCCGACGCTGCGTGCGACGGAAGAGCTATAGCCGTCGGCCCCCACTACAACCTTCGCGTCGTACTCAGCTCTGTCCGTCTTCACATGCATAGCGCCGTCCTTCCTGACCATACCTTGGAATTCCTCGCGTACATGTATCTCGGCTCCGGCCTCCGCAGCCCCCACAGCGATGTCTTGTATTAGGATGGACTTGTTGATGCAGTAACCAACTTCGTTTATAGTTATGAACTTCATGTTGGGGGCGTAGACTTGGGCGTACGCTTCCCTTAGGATCGCTCCTGGCCTGGGTTTCACTCCTGCTGTCTCGAAGGTGGCCTTTGAGGTGGCCTCTCCGCAGGGCTTCCACGCCGACACGGCAGGCTGCTTTTCGAGCAGCAACGTAGTCGCACCGTTGAGCGCGGCAGCCTTCGCCGTGGATACTCCGGCAGGGCCGGCTCCAACTACGAGGACATCGTAAGAAGCCCGTGACATGTTCGGAACGTTCTACCTCGAAGATGACTATTTAACCTATTCCAACAAGCCATGGAGACGCCTATCAAGGAGCACGAGCGAGAGGCCACATGGGCTTGACGCTCATCTTATATGGAGCTGGTGGAGCGTCGCAATTAGTGTCCGCAGCTTGCTGCGCAACATCCGCCTAGGGGGGGAACCACTTGACTTGGATGTCACGTTCGGCTCAGGACAGATCTTCGGCTGGAGGAAGATGCACGGATGTTGGGCGGGGAACATACGTGGATGGCCAGTGACACTGAAGAAGGAGGGCGATTTGCTGACCGTTCGTTCCGACTCTGGGCTGTCACTTGAGGAAGTCGCAAAGTTCCTGCACCTAGACGAAGATCACCTGTGGTTGGCCGAGAGGCTGAGAGACGAACCACGCGCCCTTGAACTGTTGACCTCGTTCAAGGGGATGCGCATACTGCGCCAAGACCCATGGTCATGCCTCATCTCCTACATCGTCTCGTCCAGCCTGAACATTTCTGTCACGGAGAAAGCCCTGACGATGATATCTCAGCTGGGGAAGGAGAAGACCCTGAACGGCCATCGTTTCTGGGCCATCCCCGACCCCGAGGTTCTGCTGAACTCTCCCCGTCCTAGGAAGGACTTTCTTGGTAAGAAGTGGTATCACATAGTGTTAGCTGCCGAAAGGGCCATCGACGGCCGCCTTGATTTCGAAGACCTGTTGCGTGCCACCTACGAGCGAGCGTGGCATGACATGGTGATCAATCAGGGAACGAAGATAATGGGCGTGGGGCCGAAGGTAGCCGACTGTGTGCTCCTGTTTTCCTTGGACAAGATGGAATCTTTCCCGATGGACAGGTGGGTGTTGAGAGGGCTCGTACAGTATTTCCCTGACCTCATCCCTGAGGAAATAGTCGGGGCTGTAAGTTCGGGCATGAAGAGCTCATTGAGCGTTAGGGAATACGAAAAGGTCTCGGCGACCGTTAGGGCCCGCTTCGGTTGCTCCGGAGGCCTGTTACAGGAATGCCTCTTCATGCGAATGCGCAAACTGGGATGGCAGAAGCCTAGGGCTTCGGCTTGAGAGATTTCAAAGCGGACACGTTTTCCTCGTGAACGGACCTACGTCTGGGGTCCACCCTCAGACCCATCTTAAGGGCCAAGCTTCTCCGGATCCCTGACATCTCGAGTTCAGGATACGAGAATCCTCTACCCTCTCTCGCCCTGACGCCTGTCCTAGCCTTGATGAAGACAAGAGGTTCCAAACGAGGCTTCGGTAAAGAAGGATGTGGCTCTACAGATCCTGCGGTCACACGCTCCGCGGGGACCTCGAGCGTCGCCGTGAGTGGACGGACCAGGGGCGTCATGGGAGGTCCTACGGCTTGCATCGGTGGCTTTGCTTCAGAGGCTTCAGAGACGCTGGACTTTGTTCCAACACCGATTCCCTCCACCGGATGGGTCGCCTTGGGTCTGCGCCTTGTGATGCGCTTGGAGGGAACTTTAGGACGGGGCCTAGCCACCTCCTCCTTGACGGCCTTCTTGGACGTCCTTCGGACGGGCGCCCTTTTCTTGGGCCGCCCGCCCTGGGCGGCCGGCTCGACAACTTCGGTCGTTTCCTTGCTCTTCTTCTTCCTGCGTGTCTTCTTCGTCGCCTCGTCCTTTGCTTCATTCATTCCCAAACATCTACCGCTCCGCCCACTCTGGGCGGACAGCCTTTCACAATTAGGATATAAAACGCTTATCCCTCAAGGACTGGGAAGCGTGAAGATGACACGGTACACCTCGCTGTAAGCTGGCTAGGCTGGGTCGGCGGCTGGGAGCGCCCATGGCTATTCGCAGGAGCGCGGGCCCATGGTATGCGTCAAGCCAGAGCTGAAGCAAGCCACACGTAAGTCCTGACCATCGTAGTAAAGTGTACATGCTACGGAGGGCGTGTGGTGCTCAGATTACAAACGTAAGCCTGGGGTGAAGTTTGTTCGGGCTTCAGGGCGGGAGGTCCCCTATCGTAGATGCCGCTACATTCCGGCCAAACTTTTTATGGGAGATGGATTGTCGGGAATCGGTGACTAAGCTTGGACCCCTGGTGGGCTAAGAAAGGATTTAGGAGACTCTTCGACGACATAGACAAGGAACCAGAGGACATCATAGAGATGTTCCAAAGGATGTTCAAGTCCTTCGAGAGAATACCTGAGATCGGCGAATTGGAAGGTTCTTATTTTTTCGGTTTCTCGATCACACAGGGGCGCGAAGGCAAGCCCGTCATTAGGGAGTTCGGCAACGTCAGGCCCTCTGGTAACTCGGTCATCAAGTCCACGGTCAGGGAGCCTTTGGTTGACACGGTCTACGACTCCAAGCATTCCTTGGTGAAAGTGATCGTAGAACTGCCAGGCGTGGACGCTGATAACATAAGGGTAGTTGCGCAGGAGCGGGCGGTGACCGTCAAAGCCGCGAATGGAGATAGGCTCTACGAGACGAGCGTGCCGTTGGACGTCCCCATAGTGAGGAAGATGGTTAAGAGGACGTTCAACAATGGCGTGCTGGAAGTGACCTTCAAGGAGAAGGCCAAGCCCAGAAGGATCGACGCTAAGGGCGGCCTGGGGCAGCAATAACCTTTTTATCGCCTTGCTCTGAAGCCTTAGAACGGTCCCGCGCCCCGCGGTAAGGATCCCGTCAGAAGGGACTCCCCGCAAGCTCAGCCTGGTAGAGCTTCCGACACAACTGGCGTGCACCAATTGTGGGAGAGGCTGTAGTGGTTGGCCCTGGCTGACCCGCTCAGCCTGCCAGGCTAACACGGAAACCGGAGTGTCGCAGGCTCAAATCCTGCCCGCGGGACCACGACCAAGCCGTCCAAGGTTGACGTCTAAGAGGCGGCGACGACGGCATAACAGAACTTATCCATAACCATGGCCACGGAGATGGCAAAGAGGTAGGGGGCAGAGTACTTGTAAGCCCTCCAAGCTGCGGAGGAAGAACGAGAACGATATAGCTGAACGTTAGACGCCATCAGCATGCCCCCGAGGGCCGTCGCCACGACTAGGTAGACGAAGCCGAAGAAACCTAGCACGAACAGGATTAGGGATGACGTTACGAGGAGGGCACTGTTGACCATAATCGCCAGGGATGCCTTCTTGATGCCAACGACTGCTGGAAGCATCGGTAGGCCTGCCGACCTGTATTGGTCGACGGCCTTGATGGCCAGCGCCCAAAAATGGCTTGGGGTCCAAAGGAAGATCATGAGGGCTATGAGGGCCGCTTCTATCCCTACAGGCCGAGCGACGGTCCAACCGGCTAGGAACGCGAAGCTACCAGATGCACCCCCCACCACAACGTTCCAAGGAGTTGTTCGTTTCAACAGACGAGTGTATACGAAGGAGTACGTCAAGAGGCCAGCGAGGACCATGGTTCCGCTCGCAAGGGATAACAGGCGGTATGCGAGCACGACCCCTCCTGATGCCATTAAGGCTCCCAACCATATGGCCTCTCTCGGTGAGACCTTTCCCATGGGGATGGGTCTTCTGCTCGTCCTCTTCATCAACCTGTCTATGTCCCTGTCATAGTAGTTATTGAGGGCCGCTGCCCCTCCGGTCGCTAGGAATCCCACCGCTGTCAGGGATGCCGAGCTGGGCAGACCGACGTTAAGGCCACCAGCCAGTATGAGGCCAACGATGGATTCTGTCCACAGAAGTATGAAGATGCGTAGCTTGAGAAGCGAAATCAGACCCAGCAGATGTTCCATCTTGTCGGAGCGGCTGTGCTGCATCCCCATCTATCAAGCCCGCCGAACCACATTGATCAAGCCGATCATCCATGGATGATATTGACATATGTACTCGTAGACGCCCGTCTGGTTGAAAGTCACGGCAACATACTGGCCGGCGTTCACAGGCCCGGTGTCGAAAGCTCGAACCGTAGAAGTGGCCGTATGAACGGCGATGTCGTTGTTGTAGAAGATTACAGTGCTGTTCACGCCCAGGACCACTGTGATGTTTGTGGGCAGGAAGCCGATGGCCTGATTAGATGAGGAACCCTTAGCCATCATGACGACGACAGCACCAGGAGGTGGATTGATGGAGCCGCTTTCTCCGCCGTATAAGTGAGGAGCACCAAGGTAGGATAGGCCGATCCCTAGGCCGACGGAGACCAACACGATAAGAACAGTACCGAAGAATGCGGAAGTGACCTTCAACCTAGGTGTCCTCCGACGGTGTAACGGAAGGCCGCAAGGCCCTGTAAAGGTTGAGAAGGAAAGGCAACTGTCCTATGCCAACCATCAAAGCAAACACCAGGGCCAAGTCTAGCCAGATGGCGTAGGAAGCCGTGAAGGAGACCGTCTGCAGTACCACGTCGAATTCCCTTCTGGGGGCACCCAGCACCCCCAGCGCGTAGAATGCTGCCGACATCCCGAAGGCTCCCAAGGCTGATGCCCAGAAGTGAATGCGACCCAAGACCGTGCTTGGAAGATCTCGACCCAAGAGTACAGGGGTGACAAAGTAGAAGATGCCGAACGCGGCCATAACGACGCCCGCCAAGGCGTTGAAATGAAAATGGGCCGGAACAACGTAAGTATTGTGCTGATACACGTCGAAGGCGATGGTCCCCTGTTCCTCTCCGATGAATCCACCTACCATCCAGGCGGCTATGCTGGCTATGATGAACATGGAAGCCGTGTTCCAAGAGAACCTGCTCCTCCAAATGGTGGCTAGCAAAGTGAAGATGGTCAGCCCCGACGCGAAGCCTATCAGGTAGCTCATGGACTGTCCTAGAAGGTTGATCCAAAGAGGTTGCGTAATGTCCAAGAAGAGATGATGGCTGTATACCCCAACGCCCGAAATGATGAGCAAGGGCCACGGAGCGAGTGCCCATCGTCTGCTTGGAAGGGAACGATTGGCGAATGTCGGGATCAAGTAGTAATACATACCGATGATGATGAAGAATGCGAAGTAAACTATGGGATGGCCGTAAAGCCAGAACAGGTTCTTGGCCAAGAGGGCGTTAACGTCGAAGGGGGGTGCGAAGATGCTTCCTAAGCCGAGCAGCTGCTCAGCTATGACGGATGGAGTGGAAAATAAAAGGACTAGGACGGCGGCGACCGTGCCTACGACGGGTATGGGCAAGGGCTCCAATTTGTCCCTCGTGGCCTTAGGCATGTAGGCGTCCAGGCCAACGCTCTGTATGAACCTGTAAACCACGGGTTGGGAGTAGAAACGGTCCAGGCCGCCGCCCTTGATCTTCGTTGAATACACCATTCGTAAGGAAACATATGCGAAGACGATGAAGCCAGTTTCTGCGATCACCGCTGCAGCCAAGAAAAGGGCCGTCGAGAAAACGTCCCATGCTCCGGCCGAATAGAAGGGCAACGGGTAAAGGTAGTACCAACCTGCGCCGAACCCCATGGCTATGCTTAACAGCATCAAGTAGAAACCCAGTAGGGTTATGGCGCTGGAAGCCAGAGCCAGACGATAGCTGTAGAGTGGCCTCCTAAGGAAATAGGGAAGCACGAAGAAGGTTACACCATACGCAAATGGGAACTGCCATCCGACGAACATGCCGATCCCGTGAGCTGTCAGCAGCTGATAGAACACCTGAGCTCCAGTAGTCTGCAGGCCGGCTTGGTCTGTGCGCATGAAAAGGGCCAAGCCGCCGGCGATGATGAAGTTGACGAAGGAAACGACCATCAGAAAGAAGGAGAGCCGCCTCAGGTTGGATGGGACTTCCCATTCGCCCTCGGCCATCAACCGCTCACCACGGTGAACGTAGAGACCATCGTGGGATGACCGAAGCCACAGTACTCCATGCACCTAATAGTGTAGAGTCCAGGAGTCCTGAACGTGTAAACGAAATCGTTAGAGTATCCTGGCATCACTTGACCTTGCAATACGAGCACGCCACGGGGGTCGTACACGCCAAATCCATGCGTAACGTCCTTGGTCGTAACGTGGAAGGCTACGGGCCTGTTGGCGACGACAGTGGTGGAGTTCAGTACCCAAGCGAATTGCTGCGCCTCCACTTGCACGTGCTGAGATGGAACAAGCCTATTGAAGGAAATGGCGGGGATGAAGGGCAGGGTGAAAGCCCAAAAGGCGACGAAGACAGCCGCGATCATAAGCACATAGGTAGGTTCGCGCCTGAACCAAGAGGGTGGCCTGTCCGCAGCCCTCGGACGTCTTGTCGTATAGATCGCCCAGGCCAAGAAGAAGACTCCCAACCCCGCCAGTACAAGGACGAGGGCGACCAAGAACGGCGAACCCAAGCCCACATCTCCCGCTAGTATGAGGGGCGTGACGGACAAGGAGTTCCCAACCGTTGCATTTCGTGACGCATGATGGATAAATGCATTACCTAGTTTCCAAGAACTCCTGTGATCGAAAGGTTCTTCGGCAATTCTTTTAAATCAAATTTGAAACATCGGATCCAGTGAACTGGTTGTCGGGCGAGAGCACGCCGACGAGCGTCTGGGTGGCCTTGGGGATTTCGATCGCGGCCTTGATATTCTCCATTTCGGTATACTCACAGATCTCCATCATGAACGCTCCTCAGGTACCTCAGGACCTTTCCCAGAGGCTGAACGACATCGAATCGCGTCTACACTCGCTACCAACGGTAAACCAGACGCCGATGGAGCGCAGGATTTTGGTGGAGTGGACGACGGACCAGGCAGGCCAAGATAGGTTCTTTCCTTATTTTGTGGTGGTCAACCAAGGCGACGTCGTCGACATCACCTTCCTGAACAACGATTCGGAAGACGGTCATACCTTTACGCTCATCAGCCCTGAGGGGTACAACTTTCAGATCAACCTGACGGCGCCTGGGATGTTGAACTCGGCGAATGGCCTCACGTTCACTACGCCTCCGGTCGGAAATTCCCCGGGCGTGACCCTGGGAGGGAGCATCGGCGGCCTTTACGGCGAAGGCAAGTTCGTAGCGAGCTGGGCAGGTATATATCAATACGTATGCGTCTATCACGAGACGATGGTAGGATACCTGGTTGTCCTCCCGAACGCAGCGTACGCGCCACAGCCCTAAGCCCTCATGACTCAGCTTCGGTTGATCGTGAAGCTGAGCCGGGTTCCGATAACACGAAGTACAGGTATGTGCCGGCGGACATCGTAAGGAATCCTGTGATCGACATCAAGAACCCAAACTCATTTTGTTGATAGGCAGGATAGGGCCAGAAGAGGTTCCCCCCATTGACGGAATACAGCACGCCCATCATTGAGTTCATGTTGCCGAAAAGGAAGATGAAGAAGGCTTTGAACCCCCTAGACATGTAAGGCGCTACCACAGCGATGAACAGAGAAGACGAAAAGAAGGAAACGTGCTCGGCGAGATGAAGGAGTTCGTTACCGGGCAACACGGCCGCGGAATAGACCGAGGGTACATGCCAGAATGTGAAAAGTGAGAGGAAAAGGGCCGCCCAAGGATAACCCCCTTTCAATAGATGGGCGGGTAGAAGGGAGCCGTCTGGTCTCAGTAGAATAAGAGAACGACCTACGAAGAAACCTCCCAAACCGATGAGGAAATGTTGGAACATGTGGAAGACGAGGTTGCCCTCCGCGAGCTCTTCGAGGGGCTCCGCTTCCGATAAGATGGCCAAGGATGCTCCGAACGCGGCCAGAATGACCATACGCCTAGTCCTCGTATGCATAGGCTGAACGTTCGAAGTATTGCACGTGTTCTTAAGAGTAATTGACGAACCGCAGCTGCATGCCCTTAGGTCTCATTTGAGGGACTGCGAGATCAAGCGGATGGCGTCTTCTCCGTCAAGGTAGTTGAGGACTTCTATCGATCTCGTGCCAGCGATTAGCCCGGAAAGCTTGGAATCAGGTCTCTTCAAACATATCACCCTCTTGCTGTTGAGGACGGCGAATTCGATCTCCATGCCCACACCGTGGCTGGGGGTGGATATCTCTGCCACCAAGACGTCGGACTTCTCCAACGCTTCAAAGTCACGCTTGGCTATGTCTTGATATGACAGCCCCCAGCTCGGATCTTTGTCCAGCACCCACTTCGACGTTATCTCGTGCCCCATCCCTTCGATCGCTTCGGCTAAGGCGGACGCGAATAGCTGATCCCTGTTGTAGGCCAGGGGTACCGCCAAGTAGACCTTCATGACAGGACGCCGATGGCAATTCCGACGAGGAACTCATATAAAGGGAAAGCGGAGGCTTCGAATCTGCGTCAGGAGGATTGTCGGTGCTACATCCTTAACCATGACGACATGGTCCATCATATGTAGCACCATGATGCCTTGAGCTCCTTCGAGCCTAGGGCCTGTCCGGACGACATCGGGCTCTCTTTCACGAAAGTCGATGGCCCGCGACAAGCTTAAAATGATACTGGGATCGCCACATGTTCCATGAGGCTGGCCGTAGGCTTCAATCCCGTCATACCGGTTCCGGAGTTAGTGCGCATAAGCAGGACGGCGGAAGGAGAGGGTTACGAATCCGTCTGGATACATGAGAGCCTGTATCAGCGCGATGTAGTCACATATCTTTCGGCCGTCCTGGCTTCCACTAGCCGCCTGCGAGCTGCTTCTGGAGTGATAAATACATTCACAAGACATCCGGTTACGGCTGCCACGACTTTCGCGACGCTGAGCGAACTTTCGGGAGGTCGAGCGATAATGGGGCTTGGCCTAGGGAGCTTTCCTACCGTGCCCAAGATTGGTTATAGGATATTCCCCGTAAGTGAAACTAGGCCGTTAAGGCGCATCAAAGAATACGTCGAGATCGTTAAGAAGATGTGGAGTGGAGAGGACGCGACATACAGGGGGACCTTCTTCCAGACAGAAGGCCTACGAATAGGATTCAAAGTGAATCAAAGGATACCTATCTACATAGCTTCGTTGTCCCCTCAGACCCTTCGCTATGCAGGCTCCGCTGCAGACGGAGCCATCCTGTCACCCGCGCTGAACACGGTGGAAACTACCCGTAGGCTGGCCAGCTTCGTGTCGGAAGGGATGAATTCCTCAGGCCGCAAAGTGGACAGGGCCTCCTACATCGTAGCTTCTTTGGACCCTGATATTCAAAGGGCCAGGGATGCTGTGAGGGGTTATTACTTCTTCCTTTATCAGCTCTCGGAAGTCATAAAGGTGGAGGCCTTGGAGAGCTATGGGATAAGAGAGGAGACGCTTTCGCCAATGAAGGAGGCTTGGAAGAAGGGCGACTTGGCTGAAGCGAAGCGATTGGCTCCCGAGGGCGCCATAGATGCGCTCGCGATAACAGGAAGGCCTCAAGAAGCCATGGATAGGCTCTTCGAGTACGTTAAAGCTGGCGTAGACCTGCCCATCATCATGCCCATCGGAAACGTAGAATACACTATAGAGACCATGTCCCCTAAGGGCCTCTAAGGTTACGGGCTTCGCTCGGCCGACACGAGGAACCCTTGGATTCATGAAATGGGTAATAACACGAAGACCAATTCGTCAAAAAATACATGCGAAACAACCACGGGAAACAGGTCGTTAAGGCTCTCGAACATTATTCCCCAGACGGTTCCGCCAATCAGGGCTACCAACATGAGCGAAGGGTTAAAGGTCGCCCAGTGGATCAGGGTGTAGAGGGAGATGGTCAGCGTCAATCCCCTTCTCTGGCCTGTGACCTTCTTCAGATGGCCTTGTATGAGCCCACGCCAATACAGTTCTTCCGCAGGACCTATTAGGAAAAATAGGGCCAAGCTGATGTACGCTATCGGCGTATCTCCCCGTAATTGATATACCCAAGAGACCTGCTGAGCGAAACCCGGAACGGATTTGACCGCACCATATCCCAACCATAGGAAGGAATATAGCAGCAAAGCGGAGGCCAAGCCGACCGCAAGCCCCTGAGCGCTGATGTCAAGTCTGATAGTTTCCCTCTTGTGAGCGCTTAAGGCCAGTAGCAAGAGCGCCGAGATGGTCATAGTCAGCCAAAACCCCAGTGGAGATGGTCCGAAGGACAGGTACCATAGCAGGAAAGGGAGAGGGAGGGTCGCGGTCTCGTATGAAAGATGGAAGGCCAATTGGCGTCACTTAAGGTGGAGCGAGATCAGCGTGCGGGGAAAAGCCTGCCAAGCTTCTGGTAGTTCGATATCGTCTGCCAACCTTCGTCCACAGTGGTTGCGAACTTGGACTTATCCTCGTCGGCCATCCTCGAGAACCTGCCCTGCACTTTGAGGTAGAGGTCGATGGGCTTGCGCCTTTCCTTATTGACGAAAGGCAGGCTGGGTGGAGACAGCCTGAAGACGCCGTTTTCAACCTCATAGAGGATCCAACTCCCCGTCTGAACGGCCAGACGGCCCACCTCTATCGTCTTTTCGGAAGAGAACTTCCACCCTGGGGGGCATGGACTATGCAAATGAATGTACTTGAACCCGCGCATCCCTGCTGCTTTCTGTAATTTTTCAGCGAAATCCAGTGGATAGGCCACGCTCGCCGTCGCCACATAGGGTATCCTATGCGCTATCATTATAGAGGGCAAGTCCTTCTTGGGCTCTCCCTTCCCAGTAACGGTCGTGGTCGTCCAAGCCCCAAGAGGCGTAGAACTACTTCGTTGCACGCCCGTATTCATATAGGCTTCGTTGTCGTAACACACGTAAAGAACGTTCGCATTCCTCTCCGCCGCTCCGCTAAGCGAAGCCATCCCGATGTCCGCAGTGGCCCCATCTCCTGCCCAGACCAGCACCACCTTGTCGTCGACGCCCTTCAATTCGAAGGCCGCCGACACGCCGGAGGCCGCGGAAGGGGCCGCCGCGAAGGCCGTGTTGAGCAGAGGGACCCTAGCTGACGTCTTCGGATAGGCCCCCTGTATGATGGTCACACATCCAGCCGGCACCACCATGACGGCCTTCGGTCCAAGGACCTTCAAGGCCACTCGTAACCCAATGGCCGCAGGACAGCCGTGACAGGACGGATTGCCCTCCAGCCAATATTCCTCGTTTGGGAGGTCTTTGATCTTAAGTATCATGGCAAGACCTCCTGCCTGAGGCCCAACCAATCGCTCCGAGGAGAAGCTATTTCGGTGGAGTCGACTACGGCTTGCACAGCGCGCTTCATATCCTCTACCGTGATATCTCTTCCGCCTAAACCGCCTACAAAGCCCTTGATTACAGGAGGCTTGCGGACGCCGTAAAGGGAGAGGGCGACCTCGGAGTAGAGGACCCCGCCCAAGCCGGGCGAAAGGTTCCTGTCTACGACGGCCACCCCCTTGAGGTTCTCTAACGATTCTCTCAACGTCTGGCGCGGAAAGGGTCTCAGAACCCTGACCCTTACGACGCCAACGGCGAAGCCGGAACCCCTCAGCGCGTCCGCCGCCTCTTTGGCCTCGCCGGCCTGTGCTCCAACAGTTACTATCGCGTACTTGGCGTCATCCATTCTGTATTTGTCCAACAACCCTCCATACATCCTGCCGAACTCGGAGGTGAACTTCTTGTCTACTTCGACGATCTTCCTTGTCGCCTTTCTCATCGAGTCGTCCAGCAAGTAACGGAATTCCATGTTCCATTCGGGATACGCAAGATTTCCCATGGTCCTAGGCTCACTCGAATCGAGGAGGAAACTAGGCAAGGCGTTCTTCGGTAGAAACTTGTCTACTGTCTCCTGGTCTGGCACTTCCACAGGAACCGACGTGTGTGAAACCGTGAAGGCATCCAGGCCCACCATGACGGGCAACATGATTTCGGGGTCCTCTCCTATAGCGTAAGCTTGGATGACCGAATCTAGCGCCTCTTGATTTGTCTGCACCATCATGATGATCCATCCGGTATCCCTCTGGGCTAAGAGGTCTGTGTGCTCCGACCAGATGCTCCAAGGCGGGCCGATCGACCTTGTAACTACGGCCATGACGATGGGAAGACGGGCATACCCTGCCCAGAAGATCATCTCATTCATGTAAAGCAATCCGTGCGAAGAGGTGGCTGTGAAGGTGCGAGCGCCTGCAGAAGCCCCTCCGACACATGCCGCGAGAGCGCTGTGCTCAGACTCAACCCTTACGAGCTTCGCCTTTAGGAGGCCGCTGTCCACCATTTCGGAAAGCTTCTCGACTATGGAAGTCTGAGGCGTAATGGGATAGGCGGAAATCAACTCGACACGAGAAAGGGCCGCGCCGTAGGCCACGGCATAATTCCCTGACATGACCCTGTGCTTCGACATGGCTATTCCTCCTTGACCATGGTGATCGCTTTCGTAGGGCACTCGTTCATGCAGATGCCACATCCCTTGCAGTATTCATAGTCTATCGAAATGGTCTTCTCTCCTCGTCTTATCGACCCCTCGGGGCAATATATCCAGCAGAACAAGCAGTTGATACACTTGGCCTCATCGAGGACGGGCCGTTCGGTCCTCCATTGGCCCGTCTCGCCAGCCGACCCTTCCGAAGGCATGGAATAAGGTACGAACCCTATCTTCACGTTCAAACTACCCTCACCACATCCATAACCAGTTCTTCATATGCCCTGCACATCGCTGCCACGTTCCTGTCACCCACCTCCGTCTCCCAGACTTCCCTGGCTGCCTGCACCGCGGAATTCAACGATGAGACGCCCGTAGCCCTGACGGTGGCACCCACCATGGCCGCGTTAACTAGTGGGAAACCAGATATGACGAGACCCATTTCCAAGGAAATTCGAGTGGCGTCCACTGCCCCTAGCCTGTAAGGTTTGCCGCGAAATCCCTCTGGCAACCCCGGAGAATTCACGAGGAGTAACCCTCCTTCCTTCAGACCAGCGGTGACATCTACAGACTGCAACAGCCTCGCGTCGAAGACGACCACCGCGTCTGGGTTCCTTGATTGGCCGTGGACACGTATGGGGGAATCCGCTATCCTGACCGTGGCTGACACGGCGGCACCCCTTCGTTCAGCTCCGAAATACGGTGTGCTTTGCCCCCACTTCCCTTCCTTCAAGGCTGAAATGACGACCAGCTCGGCGGCGGTGACTATGCCCTGGCCTCCTCTGCCATGCAACCGCATTTCATAGAGCATAAACGCATTACCTCTCAAGTGAGGTGCTTGATCATATTTAAGCTCTACATGTGCGGTTGGAGTTCTTCGGCGTTCCTTTACCTTTGGTTTATGAACGAAGGTAAGAGTCTAGGATTGTTCGTTTGCCCCAACTCTCATGCCTAGAGCGCTGGGAGAGCTGTGTCTGAGACTGATTTCAGCGGGCTCATAATCTTGGAGTTTGCCACTGTTGAATTCGTCGTAGGCGCTTAGGTCTAGCAGGCCATGGCCGCTCAGATTGAAGAAGATCACCTTGTTGTCCCGTGTGCGTTTTGCAGCCATGGCTTCGTCGACGACAACCTTGATGGCGTGGGCGGATTCGGGGGCCGGGATTATGCCGGTCGTCCTAGCGAACAAGCGCCCAGCCTCGAAAACCTCGCGTTGGTGTACCGCCCTAGGTTCGACGATCTTCTTATTCACCAACAGGCTTAGGGAGGGCGCCTTCCCGTGGTAACGCAGGCCTCCAGCGTGTATGGGTGGAGGCGTATAATCGTGGCCTAGGGTGTACATCTTCAAGAGGGGCGTCATGCCCGCAGCGTCCCCATAGTCGTAGGCGTACAGGCCCCTCGTGGTGGATGGTGCTGCCTTCGGCTCCACGGCGATGAACCTAGTCTCCTTTCGACTTCCGCGAAGCTTATCCCTTAGGAACGGATAAGAAGCCCCCGCGAAGTTTGAGCCTCCTCCGATGCAACCCACCACCACGTCGGGATACCTGTCGAGCTCCAACATTTGCTTCTTAGCCTCCTGCCCGATTATGGTCTGATGAAGCAGCACGTGATTGAGGACGGAGCCCAAGCTATACCTAGTGTCTTCCCTTGTCAGGGTGTCTTCAAGTGCCTCGCTGATGGCTATACCCAAGGATCCGGGATGGTTCGGGTTGGAATCGAGGATGGACCTGCCGAATTTTGTGTTCGAGCTGGGCGAAGGAAGCACTTTGGCGCCCCAAGTCTCCATCATTATCCTGCGCCCGGGCTTCTGATCGTAGCTCACCCTTACCATGTAGACTCCACATTCCAAGCCAAAGAAGGAACAGGAAATGGCTAAGGCCGAGCCCCATTGGCCCGCCCCCGTCTCCGTAACGAGCCTTCGTACGCCCTGCTTCATGTTATAGTAGGCTTGTGCCAGTGCTGTGTTCACCTTGTGACTTCCACCGGGGTTGACTGCCTCGCATTTGAAGTAGATCTCCGCTGGCGTTCCCAACGCTTCTTCAAGGCGTCTTGCCCGCATAAGAGGCGTAGGCCGACCCACCGACCTATAGGCATCCAGCACTTCCTCAGGGATCCTTATGTGAGCCTCGGAAGATATCTCCTGCCTGATCAATTCCTTCGCGAAGATACGCTCGAGCTTGGCCGGGGAAATGGGCTCGTTCGTAGCAGGGTCCAGAGGGGGGGCAAGGGGCTCCGGTAGGTCGGGGACGACGTTATACCAGCTGGTGGGCAACTCGTCTTGTGCCATATGCACAGCCGTCTTTGTAGCCATGATTATACTTCATCGCTGCTTATTCGGCCTTATATAAATATTATGAGCTCTAGTGCATCTTTTTGTACAGGCTAAGAGGACAAGAGCGCCCTGAAGAGCAACAGGACGTTCCTCTTCCTCTCTCTGATGCGCCTCATGCCGTATGGCAACCAGTTGCCTCCATATGGGAGGTACACCGAGAGCCGGTAGCCTTCCCTTACCAAGCCCCTGCCCAGCTCTTCCCTTACCCCCTTGAGCATTTGGAACTCGAAGTTCGAGTCGTTTTCCTTGGAAAGCCTCTTGGCTTCCTGTATCAGGTCGAGGTCATGCGTGGCGATGGCGAAGAAGTTTCGCTGTCCGAAGAGCCTACCCATAAGAAGCTTGTAATTGCGCCTTATTTCGTCTCTGTCTTTGAAGGCGATGGATGAAGGCTCATTGTATGCACCTTTGCAAAGGCGCACCTCTCCTCCGCTTGCCAGAAGCTGGTCCACGTCGTTTGAAGTCCGGCGGAGATAGCTTTGGATGGCTATCCCCATGCGCTCGTAGCGCCGGTGGACATCTAGGTAAGCTCCGATGGTCCGAGAAGTATACGAAGACCCTTCCATGTCCACCCAAAGGTAGCGGTTCGAACGACGGGCTCTGTCGGCGACCATGCTCAGGTTCTTCCTGGCCACCTCATCACTGAACGTGAGGCCAAGCTGCGTAAGTTTGACTGAAACGCTCCCTTCAATGCCGTTCCTGTCCAGTTCGTCGAATATTGCCAGATATTCCCTGAAGGTCTTGTCCAGCTCACCTTCATCCGTTATCTCTTCACCTAAGTAGTTGACTATAACCTTGAAGCCGTGTGCGTTAAGCTCCCTCGCGACCCTGATCGCATCGGCAATGGTGGGACCCGCGATGAAGTGCTTAGCCACGGGAAGGAGCAGCTTGTCCAAGGGGCTCGATGAAACCACCGACCTTGGACTCATGAATATGGTAAAAATACTTTTCCGAACCGACGGACGCCTTCTGGGCTCCTCATGACAACACGAGGAAGACTCGAGGGCACAGCGGGTAGGAAAACCTAGACAACCAGGCAGAAGGCAAAGGTTATTAGTCTATCTCAATTGGTTTTTTGGTGGCGTATGGACGGATGGACAGAAAGCACCTGGACCGAACTGAGCTCGGTATACTTAGGGTGTTGATAGAAAACTCTAGAGAGACTTTGTCTGCCATTTCCGAGAAAACGGAGACCCCCCTCAGTACCGTGCGCAACAAGTTCAACGGCCTAATATCCAAGGGCGTCATAAAGGGTTTTACGGCGTTCTTGGACGTTCGAAAGCTGGGCATGGTAGGCGCCGTCTTCATGATCAAGACTGGAAGGAACTACGAGAAGATAGTTAGAGCCGTGGCCACTCATCCAAACGTAGGCTGGCTGATGGAGCTGCTGGGTGACTACGACGTCTTGGGGGACGCCCTTTTCCTCGACATGGACGACGTAGCGGCCTTCAAGGAATGGATCATGCAGCAGGACGGAGTGATCGATGTGAAACTGTTCATGTTGAAAGACTGGGTCTCCGCGCCGAAGTTCCCTGTCCGCCTGATAGATGAATATCAGGAACTGTACTATGCCGGTACCACTTCCTTATCAGCAGAGAAACAACAGTAGCTCAAGTCCTCTTTCCGACGATCATGTAGGTCCCTAGGGCCTTCGCTATGGTCGTTCCTTTCTCGTCCGATATGTCACAGTCGACGAAGGCAAGATGCTCTCCCATCTTGACGACCTTGGAGGTGGCATGCAGGACCCCGCCTCGCGCGGGACGCATGAAGCTCAGCTTGAACTCCACCGTCACAGTCGGCGTTTGACACGCTAAGAAACACGCCATTCCCATGGAGTTATCAGCGAGGGTGGCCAAGACGCCGCCATGCACGAGCCCAATCTGGTTAAGGTGCTTCTCTTCGACGGGGAGGCTCACTATCACCCTATCTCTATCCACCTTATAGTTGGTTATCCCGACGACGGAGCTGAAGTTTGTATGGGTCCCGGACATGCGGCTCCGGAGGACACCCACATATAGTGGGATAAAAACCCTTCACACTTTCTGACCTGATCTAGGGAAGATGGCCGACGACTGTTACCTGATGAGTCATGTTTGGGAAGGTAACTAAAGGCGTGAAACCTCCCTGCGCTTAGGCCCAGCCATTACGAGGACACGTCAGATGGCCGGCAGCCCGTAGATGTAAGTTCAATAAGGATGCAAGTATTTTAATTCCGGCCCAACGAAGGGGATAGTCGATCAAGTTCGTTGAACGTGTTGGTCCTGGTCAAGCACGTATACGACGAAAGCCAACTGAAGGTGGACAGGGTCTCGGGCAGGGTGGGCTTCGAGGGAGTCCCAGGCAAGATGAGCGACTTTGATAGACATGCCATTGAGGCCTCCCTCGTGATCAGGGCGACTGTGGGGGGAAAGGTCACGGCCTTGACCTTCGGTCGTGCCGAAGCCGTTAAGTCCCTCAGGGAGGCCTTGGCCATGGGTGTAGATAGGGCCGTCTTGATAAGAGAAGAGAACTTCGAAATGCTGGACGTCAAGGCGACGGCTGACGTGATAAGGGCAGCCTGCGATAAGCTCGGACCATTCGACCTGTTTCTCTGCGCAGAAGGCTCGGTGGACGTCTATTCCTCCCTCTTGGCCCCAGTTCTATCGGAGAAGCTTGGGCTCCCGCTGGTTTCGTATGCGCAGTCCCTAGTAGTGAAGGATAACGCGGTGGTAGCCGAACGAGCCCTAGAAAGGAAGCTGGAAATGGTCGAAGTGGCCCTACCGGCAGTCATTTCCGTGACAGGGGAGGTCAACAGTCCACGCATACCCACCCTGCTTCAGATAATGGCAGCGATGAAGAAGGAGATCGTGACCTTCACCCTCCAAGACCTGGGGTTGAACATCGAGAAGTTGAAATCAGCTGGGTTCGCTGTCACAGGATACTCGGGGAAGTCCAAGGAGAGGCGCAAAGTCATCTTCGAGGGGACGCCGAGCGAAACTGCGACGAAGTTGCTGGAAATCCTAAACAGAGAGGGGTTGTTGAGCTAATGGCCGTCGACGTCATAGCTTATTCAGAGGAAGGCGACGTCTTGTTGGAGCTGGTCGGGCTCGCCAACGACTTGGCTGGTCATACGGGAGGCAAGAGCTTTGCCATGTTGATGGCGGGCGGAGTGGCCGACCCCGGGGAATTCGGTTCCTTCGTCACTGGCGGCATCTACGTTGTAAAGGGGGTCCCCGCAACGCAGAGCCTTCAGGAAGCCGCACCATATATGTTGTCGGAAGTGGCGAGAAGGCATGAGTCCGCCATCGTACTGCTTGGCTCCACACGGAACGAAAAAGTGACTGCCGGCAGGCTTGCGGCCAAGCTGGACGCCACCGTAGCCACCGAGTGCAGCTCCGTGGCATACGAGGAGGGAAGATTGAACGTTAAGAGGCTGAGCTTCTCTGGAAGGGCGGAAACCAGCATCACCCTGTCTGGTCGCTACGTCATCGTATGCATGAAGCCAAGGTCGCACCAGAAGGCGGAGAGAAGTACGGAAAGGGCGCAGGTTACGCAGCTAGAAGTGCCTGTCCCAGAGACGCCGGTCCGGGTGGTCGAGGTCAAGGATAAGCCCGCAAGTAGCATAGATTTGACCAAGGCTGAAAAGATCGTCTCCGTCGGAAGGGGTTTAAAGAAGAAGGAAGATCTTTCGATCATACAGGACCTTGCGGAAGCCTTAGGTGCGTCCGTGGGCTGCTCCAGGCCTCTGTCGGCCGACCTTGAATGGTTGCCGGAGGAGGCCCACATAGGCTTGACGGGCGTACAAGTCAAGCCGAAGCTTTACTTGGCAGTGGGCATTTCAGGGCAACTGCAGCATCTTGCAGGAGTCAAGGACGCGGGGACTATAGTCGCCATAAACTTGGACAAATCCGCTCCCATATTCGGGAGTTGTGACTATGGCATCGTCGGGGACCTCTACCAGGTTGTGCCCGAAGTTGTCCGACAACTCCGTGCTTTGAGACTTGAGCGGCGATAGTCGTCCATTCGTAGACGCTTACGAAATGTATATTAGCTATATATACTAAATATGAGCCGAGGATGTCTTGACGCAGGCTTCCGGGCTTTCAAGCGCCGGCGCATCGAAGGAACGCCCTTGGTTCAGGTTCTGGCCTAAAGGGGTGCCCGTCCACCTGGAATACCCGAAGTCGACGTTGGTGCAAATGTTAGACGAGATGGCATCACAGAGGCCGGATTCTGTTCAGTTCGTCTTCTACGGAAGGAAAGTGACGTACTCCGAGACAGCAAGAGCCTCTATGATGATAGCCAAGGCCATACAGAGCCTGGGCGTGAAGAAAGGCGAGCGCATTGCCATAGCCATGCCCAATTGCCCCCAGTTCGCCATCGCGTACTTCGGAGCGCTCAGGGCAGGTGCCGTGGTCGTCCCCGTAAACCCTCTATACACAGACAGAGAGATGAACGCTGTCTTAGCGGATTCGGGGGCCAGAATGGTATTCACGTTGGATATGTTCTACTTCACGGTCAAACGGGGGGCCTTGGATACCGAAGTAAAGTGGATCGTAGCTTCGAGGATATCGGACTACATGCCCAAGGCCATCTCCGTCCTCGGCAAGTTGCTTAGGAAAGTGCCCACCGGGGAAGTGTCTAGGGACGAAGGTACGCTCTGGCTCAAGGACTTGCTGAAGAACGATGGTCTGTACGAGCCGGTATCAGTGGACCCAGACGCTGACCCTGCCATTTTCATGTACACTGGGGGGACCACGGGCGTCCCAAAGGCGGCCATCTTAACGAACAGGAACTTGATGGCAAATTCCCTCATGATAAAGCACTGGGCGAGAATGACGGATGACGACGTTGTGTTGAACGTCTTGCCTTGGTTTCACGTATATGGCCTGAGCGTAGGGTTGAACAGCACAGTAGTGACCGGTAGCACGGCTGTCGTGCTGCCCAAGTTCAGCACGGACGACGTCCTGCATGCCATAAAGAAGCATAGGCCGACGTACTTCCCAGGGGTTTTCTCGATGTACATAGCTCTCCTGAGCTCTCCTCATATCTCTGACTATAAGGAAGATATGAGGTCGATAAAGTACTGCATATCGGGGGCGGCGCCATTACCGGTCGAAGTTGCCAAGAAGTGGACGGAGGTGACGGGAGGGATGATCGTCGAAGGATATGGCCTTTCGGAAGCGTCCCCAGTAACTCATGTGAATCCCATGGACGACCCAAGTCATGTCAAGTACGGATCCATCGGGATCCCCATCCCCGACACGGACGCCAGGATCGTAGACATAGAAACAGGCAGCAAGGAATTGAGCGCGAACGAAGTTGGAGAGCTTGTGGTAAGTGGCCCACAGGTGAGTAGGGGGTACTGGAACAGGCCGGAGGAAACGAGGAACACTTTCAAGGATGGTTGGCTATACACTGGCGACATAGCGTACATGGACGATGATGGTTACTTCTTCATAGTGGATAGGAAGAAGGATATGATAAACGTGGGCGGGCTAAAGGTTTGGCCTCGCGAAATAGAAGAGGTAGCGTACCAGAACCCGGCCGTCAAGATGGCCGCGGCCGTCGGCATCAAGGACGAGTTTTACGGAGAGGTGCCCAAGCTTTACGTGGTACTTAAGGACGAATTCAAAGGCAAAGTGACCCCAGAAGAAGTCCAAGGGTTCTTCGTGGGTAAGCTAACCAAGTACAAAGTGCCAAAGGCCGTGGAGTTCAGGGAGGAGCTCCCAACTACTTTGGTAGGCAAGATAGTACGGCGTAAGCTCAAGGAATAAGTGCGAACCTCTTAATAGCACCTTGAAGGACCATACCGACGAAAGGGGGCGCGAGCTTGAACAATGTGGCCATGATTGGCGTAGGGATCAGTCGCTTTGGAAGGAGGACGGACGCGCGGATGGACGAACTGGCGTGGGAGGCCTTCAAGGAGGCACTCGAAGACTCCGGCGTCACGCAGAAAGACATAGATCAATTCGTGGTCTCCAACCTCGGCGGTTGGAGCAGCGAGCTTCTCCCTGCGGTGGTCGTCGGGGAGTATTGTGGACTAGCGCCCAAGCCCACCATGAGGATCGAGGCGGCCTGCGCCTCCGGGAGCGCTGCTGCCTATCACGCATATCTGGCTGTGGCCAGCGGCCAAGCTGACATCGCGGCCGCGATAGGGGTCGAGAAGATGAGCGAGTCTACTCTACCGACTACGGTGGAGCTCATCGGGAGGGCCGGCAATTTCTTCTGGGAATTCGAGAACTTCGGCCTTACGTTTCCTGGCTACTATGCCCTCTACGCGACCGCCTATATGGACAAGTACGGAGCGAAAGAGGAGGACTTGGCTGAAGTGGCTGTCAAGAATCATTACTATGGGTCGCTTAACCCTAAAGCACATTTCCGGAAGCGGATCGACGTCTCGGACGTGCTGAGATCTAGGTATGTAGCTTGGCCACTCAAGTTGCTCGATTCCTCCCCAGTTACTGACGGAGCAGCGGCCGTGATATTCGCCAACTCGGACAAGGCCAAACAGTTCGTGGACGATCCAGTTTGGATCCGGGGAATAGGGATGGGCTCTGGGACGTCCAACCTTAGTAAGAGGGATGATTTCTTGCATCTCGAGGCAGCAGTAAGAGCAGCGAGAAGGGCTTACGCGCAGGCGGGGGTTCTTGACCCAAGGAGGACGTTCGACGTTGCCGAAGTGCATGACTGTTTTACCATCGCTGAGATCTTGGCGTATGAAGACCTGGAGGTGGTCGGGAGGGGTGAAGGCTTCAAGTTGGCTAAGGAACATCAAGTATACAAAGGAGGCATGTTGCCCACCAATCTCAGCGGCGGGCTCAAGGCTAAGGGTCACCCTATCGGGGCCACAGGTTTGGCGATGCTTGCGGAACTAAAGCGGCAACTCAGGCAAGAAGTAGGGGGGGAAAGGCAAGCCGATATCAAGAAGGGGTGGGCGCTAGCGCACAACATAGGCGGGACGGGCCATTACGCTTACGTAACGATAGTGTCTCTCGATAAGGGGGCCGAATGAGTTGTCAGAGAAAGATACAATGAGAGAGCCAGACGAGAAGTTGATCGAAGCTGTGAACAAGGCAGTGAAGGACATCGGCTTGCCGCTAGTACCTGACGACAAGACTCTTGACCCGCTATATGTGAGCTCCAGAACCCTTCCCTTGAGGTTCATCGTGCCGGTCTCTAGGATCAGATCGTTCTTCGACTCCCTGCGCCAAGGGAGGCTGACCGCCACGGCATGTGCCCAGTGCGGAAGGCTGTACTTCCCACCGCAGGCGGACTGTCCAGATTGCAAGACGTCCGAGATGGTACAAAGGGACCTAGGCGGGACGGCTACGTTGATCGCGTACACCGTCATCAACGTCAAACCTTTCTCATTTATGCGGCATGAAGATTACATAGTAGCCATAGGGAGGCTGCCTGAGGGGCTGAACGTCTTGGCATGGTTGAAGGATAAGCCTGAACGGGTAAGGATCGGCATGAAGATCAGGCTGGTTGTGGAAAAAAGAGAACCCGAAGGAACGTATACCTATTGTTTCGAGCCTGCGTAAGTTACTTCCCAATGAACTTTGGTTTCCTCTTCTCAGAGAATGCGGATAGCCCCTCCCTCGCATCCTCTGTGCTGAAAAGCATAGAGAAAGCGGTGGACTCTAGGTCAAGACCGGCGTCCATGGGAAACATGGAAGCGTTAATTGCCCTCTTGGCGGCGGCCAAGGCTAGAGGCGGCCTTTCGGACAGGGCAGCGGCGAAGGCCTGCACACCCTCCTCCAGCTTCCCATCGTCGTACACACCGTCGACTAACCCCATCCGTTCCGCGTCGGATGCCGATATGCGGTCACCGAAGAATACAAGCTTTCGTGCCTTCGCGGGCCCAGCCAATCGAGTGATCCTTTGGGTACCACCGGCGCCCGGGATGAGCCCCAGGTTGATCTCCGGCTGACCTAAGATGGCACTCCTTTCCGCAAGCCTGAAGTCACACGATAAGGCCAATTCGAAGCCTCCACCAAGGCAATAGCCGTGTATGGAGGCCACGACGGGCTTCGCAAGAGATTCGATCTTTCTGTTCAACCGCTGAAACCTGCTCACCAAGTCCATCACCTCATGTGGAGATGGCCCAACCATGAAGTAAGACAGGTCGAACCCGGAGCAGAAAGCCTTACCTTCTCCCCGGATGACCACCACCCTTACTGACCCGTCCCTCTCAAGGGTGGTCATGACGGAATCGAGTTCGCCGAGCATTTTCTCGTTTATGGCGTTCAGGCGTTCAGGCCTGTTAAGCGATACGTAGGCAACAGGTCCCCTCTTCTCAAGCCCGACCGTCTCCCATCTATCGTTATCGTGGGAACTGTATTCGTAAAAACCCCTTCCAGACTTCCTGCCGAGGCGACCCTGGGCCATTAGGTCTTCGAGGTACTTGCAGGGAGCCATCCAATCCTTTCCCATGACGACCTGAAGAGACTTCAACGATGTGACCACCGCGTCGATGCCCCAAGAATCAGCCATCTCCAGTAGCCCCCTGGGAAAGCCTAGCCCAAGCACAACAGCGGTATCGATGTCCCTTTCTGAAGAAATGCCATCCTGGACCAATCGTGCCGCCTCGTTCACCGCTGGAGATAGAAGGTCCACAAAATTGACCTTGTCCGCCTCCTCGGCGGGCACCCTTGCCTTCGGCTCCGCGGCGGAATAGCGATAAAAGCCTGCTCCGGCCTTCACACCTAGCGACCTCTCCTTCACCTTCTGCTCCAGCAATGGGCTTGGCTCTATGTCGAACCCTCTCTCAGACAGAGCCCTCTCAACGTTGAGCAAGACATCTAGCCCAACGTAATCTGCCAATTCGAAAGCTCCCATGGGAAGGCCAGCCCTGTACTTCAGACTCGCGTCGACCTGGACTATCGAAGCGAGCTGGAGCTGCACGAAGAGGCAGGCGGTGGCCATAATCCTCGCCATGATCCTGTTCACTATGAAGCCCGGGATGTCTTTATGGACCAGGACCACTCGCTTACCAAGTTTCCTGACGAACGCCATCCCCGCGTCCAGCGTACTTTGGCTTGTGTCGGCCCCCCTGATCACCTCTACAAGCGACATGATGACAGGCGGATTGAAGAAATGAAGACCCACCAGCCTCGACTTGTCGGGAAGCGCCGTGGCGAGCTCGGTTATCGGTAGGCTGCTCGTGTTAGTGGCCAAGATGGCGCTGGACTTCGCATATTTCGCAACTTGCGACAGCACGTTCCTCTTCAAGTCAAGGTCTTCAGGCGTCGCTTCTATCACTACGTCCGCTTCCCTAACGGCCTCTTGCGTGTTGAGCGTAAACCTTATCCTCGAAAGCACAACATCTACGGGTTCCTTGACCTGCCCTTTTTCGGCCAACTTCTTGACGCTCCAAGTTATCCTTTCGCTGGCCGCGTCTAGGAACCTCTGTTCAACGTCCGTGACGACCACTTGATATCCGGCTATGGCAGAAATCTCCGCGATGCCATGTCCCATCGTGCCGGCACCGAGGACAGCCACGGACTTTATCTGAACGGGCTCTCCGGTCAAGCTTGGGGCACGCCTCGGATCAATGAATTGAGCACTTGGGTTTTGAACACGTCGCCACGTATCTGGATCTTCCCCTGGAAGAAGGCCTTCACCGCGTCCGTCTGGCCCTCCAGTATGGCCTTAAGGTCTGAGGTGGACGTCGTAAGGGTGGCGATGGGTGAGGGATGAACCCCGGGTTGGATGTCTAGGACTGTATCGCTCAGCCGGATGACGTACGACCCTCCGTCCGTAAGGCGAAGAACGAAGGTCTGCTCTACCGGAGAGAGCTTCTCCTTTAAAGCGGGGTAATTCTTCTCGGCTATCGACTTCACCTTGCTCAACAGTTCATCTGAAGACATGGGATTACGTATCTCGTGCTAGGCATTTATGCGTTTATAGACAAGCCCTCGCCAGTCCGTCGGTTCAAAGTCAAGCATTTAAGGCACCACACTCAGGGTTATGTGTTTGACCATTCCTTTCAGAGACAACTTCGTCTTCATACCTGATTGGATGGTGACCTTCCTCTACCTGAGCTTGACGGCGGCTACAATAGTGGCCATCTACCTCTTTTACAACAGGTTCAAGATATACGGAATCCGACGACTCCTGAAGGGGTTAAGCGGTTCGGCCAAGACGAACATGGACACGTTCGTCAAGGGGGGGCTGCTCCAGAGGAAGGTCCTGCTACGGAATCCAGGCGCCCTAATCCACGTCCTTATCTTCTACGGAACGGTCGCACTTTTCATCGGCACGACCTTGGTCTTCTTCGACGCTGACCTTCTGAAGCCCTTCGGCATCAAGCTGCTCCAGGGCGACCTATACCTCTACTACAAGGTGACCCTAGATGTCTTCGGAGTCGTCTTCATCCTCGGGGTACTGTACGCTACCTTCAGACGGGTTGGCCTGAAGCCAAGCTACTTACACAGCACGAAGGGAGATTACGTGATATTGCTAGGTCTACTCTACATGGGGGTTACGGGCTTCGTGTTGGAGGGCCTGAGGCTTACGTTGAAACCGGTTCCGTGGGCCGGATGGTCGGTTGTCGGAAACGAACTCAGCAAGCTCTTCGCCACCTACGCGACTAACCCGGACTTGCTGTTAGGAACGTACCGAGCCCTCTGGGCCGCACATGCCCTAGTGGCTTTCTTCATGGTGGCCTCCATTCCATACTCCTCGTTATATCACATACCCGCGGCCGGCCTGAACATGCTCCTGGCCCCCAAGAAGCCCCTGGGCAGGATGAACACGCCGTTCAACTTGAAGACGATGATGGAAACTGGCAACTTCGAGGTCAAGGTGGGGTTTAACAGGGCAGACGACATCGGGTGGGACCGTCGCGTGATGCTCGACAGCTGCACGAATTGTGGTCGCTGTGAAGCCGTATGTCCTGCAACGGCGGCGGGAAGGCCTCTCAGCCCTAGAAAGCTCATTCAGGACTTGGATAGGTTCTTGCTCTCTGAGGTTCGGACAAGAGGTACGAAGGACGTGTTCGAAAGCGAGGCCGTGAACGAGGATGAGCTATGGTCGTGCACCAGTTGCAACGCATGCGTCTACGAATGTCCGGTCTACATCAACCAACTGGACTTCATATACGAATTCCGTAGAAGCCTGGTGGCCGCGAACAGGCTGGATGAATATAAGAACAGGTTGCTTCTCAACGAGGCTACTCACTTCAACCCCTATGGGATCTCGCCTTCGGAGAGAGATGTCGTCGTCGAGGAGCTGCACGCTAGGAAGTATCAGGAAGGGGCAAGATACGAATACGTGTATTGGCTCGGCTGTGCTTCTACCTTCGATCTGCGAGCTAGAAGCATAGCGAAGAGCATGATCAAGATAATGGAGAAGGCCGAAGTTAGTTACATCGTGCTGGGCTCGGGGGAGAAGTGCACTGGGGACCCTGTGAGAAGGCTTGGAGAAGAGGGCAGATTTCAGGAGCTCGCCTTGCAGAACATAGAAACTCTAAAGAAGGTGGGGGCGAAGAAGATCGTGACTCACTGCCCTCACTGCTTCAACACGATCAAGAACGAGTACCCTGAGCTCGGTGGGAGATTCGAAGTATTCCACCATTCTGAATTCATATCACGGTTGATGGATGAAGGGAAGCTGAAGCTCAGCAGACGCCTCGAACTTAAGGCCGCACTTCATGACGCATGTTACGTTGCGAGAGGCAACGCGATGGTGAACGAGCCTCGCAATGTGCTCAAGGCAGTGCCTGGGTTGCAGGTCGTCGAGATGAAGGACAACCGAAGGAGGACGTTCTGTTGTGGGGCCGGCGGGGCCAACTATTGGTACAAGGCGAAGGAAAAGGTGGCCATATCGAAGCTGAGACTGAACCAGGCTATGCGCACTGAAGCGAAGATTCTTGCTGTGGAATGTCCTTTCTGCACGGTGATGATGGAAGATTCTGTGAAGGCAACGGACGCTGAATCCTCCCTGACCGTCAGGGATATAGCTGAAGTGGTGGCCGAAGCCCTCTAAGCCCCATCAAGTTAAATACGGTGAAGACGAAGATTGTGTGTGCGAAGGCTTTCAGGCAGCCAAGAGATGACCCTGATCGAGAAGGCTAGGGAGGCCATGCAGGGTGCATATTCTCCTTACTCCGGGGTGAAGGTGGGCGCGGCCATCATGGCGGAGGATGGGACCATCTACTCTGGCGCCAACGTGGAGAACTCATCTTATGGATTGACGATTTGCGCTGAAAGGACGGCAGCTTTCAAGGCCGTCAATTCGGGAGCAAGGAAGTTCAGAGCGGTAGCCATCGCCATGAACATGGAAGGAATGGCGTATCCATGCGGAGCGTGTAGGCAGGTCTTAGCCGAGTTCAGTCCAGAGATGATCGTGATACTTTGTGACAGGAAAGGGAGAGTTGAACGGCATCATCTGGAAGCGCTGCTAAAATATCCTTTCAAACTTCGGCCGCCGAGTTGACCTATTCCCTCCTGTAAGGCTTGCCGCTTTCTTTGGGGAACCTCCTCTTCCCGATGGCAACGGTAATGAGGACTAGAGTAGTAATGTAAGGTATCATCTGGATGAAGTAGAAGGGGATAACTTCCTTCACTCCAGGCGTAATCTGTATCGAAACAGAAAAGCCTTCGGCGAAGCCGAAGATGAGCGCCGCCAAGAGAGCTAGCAAGGGGTCCAGCCCGGAGAAGACGACACATGCTAGGGCGATGAAGCCTCTTCCTGCAGATATCTCCTTTACTGCGCTACCGAACCAGCCCAGGGACATGAAAGCTCCCCCCAACCCGCACAGAGCCCCGCCCACTATGGCCATCATAAGGCGCGTTCTGTTGACGCTTACACCAGCCACGTCGAGGGCATCGGGCTTCTCCCCTGCGGCCCTGATCCTCAAGCCAAGGGGCGTCCTGTTGACCATGTAGTAGGCAAGCAAGGCGACGACCACGGCGATGATAGTCACGATATGGACACGGATCAATGGGGTCTGGAAGGGGGCCACGTACAGGTCGCTAGGCAGCACCCTAATGCCCGGAGACCTCCAACTGACGATGAAAAGGTAAGGAACGAAGCCTAAGGCGAATACGTTTATCCCTATCCCCGCAATGACTTGGTCGGCCTTTCCGTAGACGCTGAGCAGGCCGAAGACTAGGCCCACGATCGCGCCCACGATGACACCGGTGAGAAGGCCGAAGTAGCCGTTCCACACGAATTCAGCTCCCACCACCCCTAAGACCGCTGACATGAGAAGTATCCCCTCTAGACCGATGTTCACCAGACCGGTCTTCTCGTTCAATACTTCGCCCACCGCCGCTAGGGCCAGTGGCGTCATCGCGAGCAGGCCGGCTTCCAGTATGGAGAGTGGACCGAGGCCGAACAGCTCCGCGAGGTAGAATATAGCTAACAGGATGGCTAGGATGACGGACACCTTCAAGGCTACCACGGTCCTCTTCTCTAACTTCACCTTCATTTCTTACGCCACCTCCTGAAGATGGCCAACGCCTCCGGAACGGACAAGGCTAGGATTATTATCCCGCTGATCGCCCTTACGAGCTCGAAGTATACACCCGCATAGTACTGCATGGTGCGGCTACCCTGGGAGAGCGCACCAAGGAATATAGACGCGAATATGACGCCAATTGGGTGGTTTCTACCTATGAGCGCCACGCTGAGCCCGTCGAATCCCAACCCGACGACGTTCCCCAAGGTGGCGTACAAGGACCAAGCCGGGGGCCTGCCCATCACTTGGCTTCCGCCTGCCAGCCCTGCCGCTATACCTCCAAGTATGAAAGCCAGTAGCGTTGTGCGCCAAGGTTTTATGCCTGCATACTTGGCTGCGTCGGGGTTGGCGCCCATCACCCTGAGCTCGTACCCCATCTTCGTCCCCCACAGGATAAAGTAGAACAAGAGGCAGAGGGCCACCGCGACAAATATGATCGTCGTCAATGTGGAACCCTCTAGCAACACGCCATAACGCGCGGAAGGTAGGACGGGAAGAGAGCGCTCCGCCCTGCCGGGCTCTGCGAACTGGTAGACGACCAGGTAGATCACCAGCCAGAACCCTATCCAATTGAACATGATGGTGGAGACTACCTCATGCACGCCCCTCGATATCTTGAGGAGCGCAGGGATTACGGCCCAAAGCACGCCCATAAAGGCTGACATTAAGGTAGTGAAGACGAGGTGCAAGCCGGGAGGGAAGTTCAATGCCCCTCCGACTATGACGGCGCCCAATGCCCCCAGATACATCTGTCCCTCCGCTCCTATGTTGAAAAGCCCTGCCCTAACCCCCACGGCGAAGGTGAGGCCCGTCAACATTACGGGAACCGCGAAAGCTAAAGTCTCCATGATCTCTGGTACTCCTCCAAAGGCTCCATACAACAACATGGCGTAGGCGTAAATGGGGTTGTAACCGAAAGCCGCCATCAGGATCGCACCTATGAACAGGCCGATCACTATGGCAAAGAAAGATTGAGTTATTGGCTCGCTCTTTGCAGAAAGATTCAACCTTGGATGTGTATAGGACGTTGAACGATTTATAAAGCTTTTAAGATGATGCGCCCTTGTCGAGAACGGAGAAGATTGAGTGGAGCAGGTTCGCCCTTCATCGAGATGAAATCGATAGAGAAGGTATATCCAGACGGCACGGTCGCTTTGAAGGGAGTCGACCTGACCGTGAGAAGGGGGGAGATAGTGGGCCTCCTAGGAGAGAACGGCGCGGGGAAGACCACACTGATGAAGATACTTTCAGGACTACTTCAGAGCACGGGTGGAACCATCTTCGTGAACGGAAAGCCGGTCAAGTTCAAGAATCCAATGGATGCGCTGAAGCTGGGGATCGGGATGGTGCACCAGCACTTCACCCTTGTGCCTCTCTTTTCTCCGACGGAAAACATAGTCCTGGGTCAGGAGGGAGGAGGAAGCCTCAGCACCTTATTGCCTCTTAAGATGGAAGAGGCTGAAGGCAGGATCAAAGATTTGATGGAGAAGACTGGGCTGAAGGTCCCCTTAGGGGTGCCCGTGGAAAGCCTTTCTCTTGGGGCTCAACAGAGGATCGAGATACTTAAGGTCCTCTACAGGGGAGCAAACTGTCTCATACTGGACGAGCCCACGTCCTTCCTCACCCCTCTTGAAGTAAAGGAACTGTTCCAGATAATGCTGAACCTCAAGAACGAGGGAAGGTCGGTCATATTCATTACACACAAGCTCAGGGAGGTCCTTGAAGCGAGCGACAGAATAGTCGTGCTAAGAGGGGGGATGGTTGCGGGCGAGGTCACGACCTCGGCGGCCACCCCACAGTCGTTGGCCGTCATGATGGTAGGGAAGGAGCTACCACAGCCAGTGGTCGAGAGGAAGCCCTCAGGAGGTCTCGTATTGATGGTGAAGGACTTGCAAGTGCGTAACGACCTTGAGGTCATGGCAGTCAAGGGCGTCTCGTTCGAGGTCAAGGCGGGGGAAATACTCGGCATAGCGGGCGTGGAGGGAAACGGCCAAGCGGAACTGGTGGAAGCACTGACTGGACTGAGGAGGGTGGAAGCCGGGAGCATAATGCTAGACGGCGTAGAGGTCTCCAACAGCGGACCACTTAACCTGTTCAAGAGTGGGCTCGTCCACATCCCCGCGGACCGCCACAGACACGGCCTCGTATTGGAATTCTCTCTTTCGGAGAATAGCATAATAGGTAGACAATGGGAGCCGGACTTCCTGTCTGGATTTTCACGACTCAACATGAACAAGGTTCGAGAGTTCACGGATCGGATCATCAGACAGTTCAATGTGGTGGCACCTGGGCCAGATTCGCCAGCCAAGAGCCTGAGCGGCGGCAACCAACAGAGGTTGATAGTGGGTAGGGAGCTGACCAAGAAGAACGTGAAGCTGATCGTGGCGGCTCACCCAACGAGGGGCCTGGACATAGCCTCCACCCTCTATATGCACAACCTCTTGGTACGGATGAGGGAGGAAGGCAAAGGGGTCATATTGGTCTCCGCCGACCTGGACGAGATAGTTCAGCTGGCCGACAGGGTCGCCGTCATGTACGAAGGACAGATCCTTAGGGTAGGCCGGACGAACGAAATCAGCAGAGAAGAGATCGGAATGTTGATGGGTGGCATTAGGGCCAAACAATAGAAGAAAAACAAGCGAAGCTGTGTTAACCTAGTATTCCTCTCCAGTACGTTATGAGATCCTGCGACTGAACCAAAGGTACCTGAACTGCGCCGCTGCTGATCTTGCCTTGAAGTTCGTCTACCGCCTGCCAGATCCAGCTGGGGATCGAGTTCCTCATCGCTTGGACGGCGCTCGTGATCTGGTCCGCAGGCATGGGTAGTATCTTCTTGCCAGTTAGCTTCTCGGCGTCGACGCCCATCTGGACGAACTCGCCAAGGTCGTTCAGTGTGCTCATAGAGATGCCTTGGACCGGCTCCCCAAGCACCGAAGTGCCTATGCCGAGCACGAGAGTGCCTTGAGTGGCGGCTACGACATCTGCGAACCTGTTATTCACAACGAGCTTGGTAGCATAGTAGACCCCCGTATCTACTCGTTTCATCATGCTCGCGATTACGAAACCTGGGTTGATCCAGTCCTGATCTGCATCCACGCCTATCCAGAAGGGTGGGCCGCGGGTTAGGCCTCTCTGCTGGGCTATCTCTTGAACCGCTTGGTTGATCCCCAGCCCGAGGGGCCCAGCGATGTTGTATACCGCCACAGCATCCTTGGCATACATAGCCTTGGCTGCTTCGTATCCCTTAGTTATGTCGCTGAAGGTCCCCGTGTAAGTCCATAGGACCCTCTCCTTCTTTGGGGTATTGATTATGCTCGTAGGCGGCGCCGCGCTGTAGTTCTGCGGATACTTGTCCTTGTACCAGTTTATGGCCCAGTCCGCCCCCCACTTATATCCTATCTCGAATTTCCACAGCACCGGGATCTCGATCCCGAATACGCCCCCGATGTAAGGTTTGTTGTAGTAGATCGCTAAGAGGGCACCCAGAGCGCCCACGAGCGCGCTACCCTTGTGCTCTTCGAAAGCTATGTCAAGGAGGTTAGGGGCCATGTGGCCTGTTGCGTTGGTGTAAAGGAACTGAGCATATGTGTCGATGCCCATGAACGACTTATTGGGATATTCGGCTGCCACGGACGCCAGCGCATCGCTCAGAAGGAAGCCGACGCCGACGATCAGCTTGACATCTGGGTCCTTAGCGGCGGTCCTAAGGTTTGGCACGTAGTCTGCCTCCTTCTCGCTTATGAGTTCCACCATCTGTACATGAAAGTCCTTCTCCGCCTGTGCCCCTCCCTTGAAGGCCATATCGTTGAAGGCCAGGTCCCCTCTGCCTCCGATGTCAGAAACTACGGCGATCTTGAACGCGGGACCTGGGGGGACGGCTGTGTAGTAATAGACGGCGGCCGCACCTGCGATCACGATGAGGATGACGATGATGAGCGCAGTGGTTCTTGTTATGGCTCTCCTGAAAGTTGAGTTCATAACAACCATGTAAGGTGGAGCGTAGTTGTATAAAACTGTTGTCCAACCGGGGAATTCCGATCTCCGCCAGAAGAGGACGAGTGTGAGAGGTTCGGCCCGGGCATGCGATGATGGCACCAGAGACGAACCATTTTGCTTCCAAACTTCATAGAAACGATCCAAGAACACAGGTCGGTGGCTCCTTCGTCCTACGCTTCAGGTAGCAAAGGACCTCCTCACCTTGCAGGATTACGATCGAAGAGGTGAACGAAGACCGAAGCACAATGGGGTCGAATCTGGCCCAAAGTTCGCGATAGATAGGGCGAAAGAAAGGGAGGGAATGAGGCGTAGACAATTATCGAACGGCCTCACACTCATCCTCTTTGCCCTTCCTTTGATACCCCTTGGGTTCGTGACGGCGCTTCTTGGTTGAGTGAGAGTCTTGGTGCTCTAAGAACGATAAATACGAACGTGTCTTCGTCCACCGGAACCGACTAATGCGCTTCATGATGCAATTGTTTGCATGGCTACCGTAGAGCAGACATCTGCCTGCGAAAGGCCATGGCCCGCGGCCATCATCGTGAAAGCCCTCCTCCCTAAGGCCAGCAGACTATTGTGAGCCGACCTCTCCTTCAGCTGTGCCCTTGCTAAGACGAGATCTTCTATGAGAACATAAAGAGTGAGAATTCCATGCAGGCAAAATGGCGCCGGGGGCGGGACTTTGGCGCCATTTTACCGGTAAGAATAATGGTTTAGCCGTCATTTGCTATTTCAGAGAACACTGGGATGCGTCATCTGCGTTTCGGAGGTATCAGACGGGGAGAGCTCGATGAAGCCTGAGCCGAAGGCCGAGTCCGGCCCCATACCCACGATTGAAGCGCATGTGAATAGCCACCTGGCCCTCTCTGAAAGCTTCGATATATCTGCGTGGATGGAGCCTGTCCAACCGCGGAAGAAATCCTTGTCACTGCGGATGGACCTGCGCCGAAGAATGTGTCGATGCATATCTCTTATGATTATACTGCCTTCTGCGTCAACTGGCGGAATGTCTTCGCCGGAGCCATATTCGTTTACAAAGAGGATTAACCTGTGGCGAATAAGTTTGACTATATCCTGTAGGGTGGGCGGCATGTAAGCCCCAGTAAAAGGTGTCTTAAAGTTTATTATGACCTCGTCGCCGGAAAGCGGATCCAAGTCTTTCACGTCTCTTGATGCAAATGAATCGGAATGAATCTTCGAGTTCTCTAGGACGTAGCCCTTAGACTCAAGACACTTTACGCTTAAGACTTCGAACCGGTTTCCCCCGTAGTGTCTGTCAGGCCCTATCCCCGATCGACCAAAAGCAATCATCCCCAACAGCAGCTGCAAAAATGACCGGGTGTATCCGCCGAAGATGATGACATCTACCCCGATTCTCCCGCCAACGGGCAAGTCTATCCTTCTTCCAAAGAAAGGGGGAACGACGATGACTGGCTTCGGCGGTTGCGCATGGCCACGTCTAGAAGGTCTCGGCATATAGACCTCGCGAAAGAGGCATGGTGCGTCACGGCAATATGGGCAGTTTAAACCCAGGCAGACATCCTTGGAGAGGTGCTGTCCCAGGCCTCCCCTGAATGTTGAACCCATCCAGTAAGGTAGAGTAGCACCTAGAGGAAATACCAGGTCGAAATTAAGCCTAGTGTACTCTAAGATCTCAACTCACCCCCAGGCAAGGATGTGCAAAAGGCTCAAACTTTGTTCGAGTCTAGTTGTTTGAACTCTTATCAGACTTCCCCTCCGAGGAGAACTAATTAGTTCTTCTAAGAGTTTCGATTGCTCTTTGAATATCTAAGGCTACACCTCCGGCGATTCGCCGTACTGTTGATTTGTTTCTTTGGGTAGCCCATCCAATAATGCTTTCTCTGTTAGCAACATATACTAATTCCGATGTCTCAATTGAACCTATGATCGCAAGATATGCCAGTCTACATATCTTTGAGGCGAAAGGTTGTTCCTTTGCTCGTGATATTAGAGCTTCGCGTATCAGACGCTGGTACCTGTCTGATGATGCTTTGAAGGGCAGTCCTTGAATGATCTTAGCAACTCTTGCGAATTGTGCAATATTTATGGAGTGTTCTGCACGAACATATGCGGGATCTCGCCCAGCAGGCTCTCTTATCAAGTACAACGTAATGTTTGAAAGTTCTTCTGGTAAATCTGCCGCATCTTTCCAAAGCCAACCTAGCCAGAGAGCCAATGCTTCCATACTGGCGATTCCAGGGATGCTTTCAGAGTAAATCCCATTCATTCCTCTAACGTGTGCCTCATAAAGCTTGGTATCAAGAACGCGTGCACGTATTCCTGGGTCTTCCGGAATAACGATGGATGCTAGATAATTATCTTTGTCTATCTTGATGCTACGGGCTTGTCTTGCCAGAATGTAGCCGACTAGACCTAGGACTGTACTGTTTGGACCTAGCAATATCTCCTTGTTTCGCTTTCCAACGTAGCCTTGTGATCTGCCATATTCGTATCGCTCAGGTCTGAAGATCTCTATCGGCTTCAATGCAACTATTTGAGCATCACCTCTGTAGCCGTCAGCCCATCCTCCCAAGGCAGTTGAGATTCCTTCTACTCCAATAGATTTGACGTAACCCCGATAGGCCCGAATTGAGTCGTGAATCGCCGTCTGTGTTTCACCTACTTTGAGAAATTCGTAAAGAAGCTTCAACTTTCTCCTATCATTTCCACTTTGAGGGATCTCGGTGTCGATACTTCTTGTTCTTTCCCTCTCTTTCTTCGCATTTTCTAATTTTTGCTCAGCGAGTTGCAACACCGTTGAAAGGTCTCCAATAATATCCTGACCCTCTACGATAATTCGGTCACCGCTCCAGGTTTTCTTAAGCCTAACATAGTACAGAACTACTTTCAGGTATTCTCGGAGGAGCATCCCTTCGTACGGTAACATTATTTGCAATTTCTCCATACTTATCCATCCTCCAGAGTAGCCTCAAGTTCCATAGTAAAGGATCTCCTGTTCGTGCTTTCTTGGGATATTCTTCCGGCTGAGTCGAGATTGTCCCCTATTATTACCGGATTCAGGACTAGTACATAGAGCTTCGTCCATTTGCAGTTTTGTAGTCGGGATTGCATTACTATATTTTTTACTGTATCGACTACCTCTTGTTTTCGAATATCTTCAAACCAAGAAGGTACAGCGGCCATTTCTAACGACAGCGAGCTAGCCGCTTCATCGAACATAGCACAAAGTTCAGTCTTGTATGCGGATAAAGCCAAATCTTGGGCGTTGAATCTGGCCAAAAGATTGGGAAGATTTCCAAGCGATAGGCTATTACCTAGAGAACGCATTGAGTGAAGATGTTGGAGAACAGCAACCGTTATGAGAAAGGTTAACTTGTCATCTAGCCGAAGACCTCGACAGACTCTGCGTGCTATGGCCACAGAAAAGAGTTCATGGAGATAGAAAGCAGGTGCAGTATCGCATATGCAGTTACACTTGTTGTCAAACTGACTCTGATATCTTGGTAGGGCTTTCCCAAAATCGTGGAGTAATGTTGCGAGTATAATGCCCTTTCGTAGATCATCTTCAATAATACAATAGCCGGCCGTTCTCAGCCGGCGGACTGATGTTTGTAAGTAATTCGGGCCGCAGTATTGTGTTGCAATTTTGCTTGAACCTCTTGAGTGATCCCTTAGCGATTGATGCGTGAACGCACAGGGCTTCAATCTACTCACATCCAGTTCTTCGCCCTACCCACGGCTCATAATTGTCCAGTAGAATCCCGTCATATCCAGCACTTTCAAGATGTAGTGCAAATAAGGGGGGGTCTTTATACAGAAGGTACTCATGTTCTTTGGGCAGTGGGACGATAGACATGTGTCTAACGACTTTCCTTGTGCCTAATAGTATCTTTCTGGCAACATCACCGTCGACTGCGGTAAAGCCATTTGGGTTCACGTTGGTGTCGGTAGTATAAGTAGGCGCGTACGCCTTTACCAAAGCGGTATCTCTAACAAAGCTACCGATCTTCTTCAGCACTTCTAGAGTGTCGCTTGCCCCAAGAGTAACATTCTCGTCAATATCTGTCAAGGTGAAATACAATGGTGTGTCTATCATGTCTTCCGCGTTCAGACCTGAGTACGCTTTATCAACAAGATTCTGAGCGTCTAGAGTCCAGTCGACTAGGCTACCTTGTTCACAGATGATTCGCTTTGTCTCCTTTAGCAGAGTTGGATCATAGACTCTTCCGTTGCCATCCAAGTCTTCATTTCTAATAACCACTATCACCTCTCCATCGCCTCCTCTTCTGGCAACCCTGCCCGCCCTTTGTACAAGCCTGTCCATAGGCGCAAGGTCAGTTATTAGGGTAGTAATGTTTTGCAGATCGACACCAGCCTCAATGACTTGGGTAGATATTATCACCTTCGATATTGGACCGTACAGTAGATCTTTAATTTTCTTCTCTTTTTCTAGTTCGACTAGACCTCCATGAATAAGATCAGGACTTAATGGCTTAATGTCGGATGATTGTGAAAGCTCTATTGCCCGTCTAACCTCATTCACGACCACGAGGATCTTCTTGCTTGGTTCTAGGGCGAGCTTGCGGATAGTTGGAATCAGATCTTTCTCATCTATTATCGAGGTAACTATATGCCGTTTCCCAAAGGTAGCTTCAAACTTGGGATCGTCGCCCTGTGAATATGAATGTACAACAGGATCGGCGTCCCTGTTTCTTAATTTTGCACATAGTAACTCGCGGATCGCTCTTGGAAGAGTCGCCGTCATGAGAATGATCGGAACGCCAGCGACGACGAGTTGCTCGAGCGATGCTAACAGCACTGTAAGAGGCTTTGCGCTAGAGGTTAAAGTAAAAAGATGAGCTTCATCAAAAACGACGGAACCCGCATAGACGAAGCCTCTGGGAACTTCGAAATGGGATGTTGCAAACCTGAAGTGTTTTCTAACCTCAACTGCTGGCAACTTGAACAAGTTCAAGGAGAACGTGTCTAGGGTTGTAATTACGAGAGGCTTGGCGAAGAATGGTGAACCAGGCGAACCCATCGATTGAGCGGCAACCAAACTTGGAGGCATACCAATCTTGTCAAGATCACTCTTGATTCGTTTCGATATGTCTTGTACAATGCTCCTGAGCGGAAGAACGTGTATCACCCGTTCCCCCACGATTGTATTACCTTTGTGAGATGCTAGTAGCAAAGCTAGTGTTACTGACGTTTTGCCGTATCCTGTCGGAAATTGTAAGAAAGTTGGGTTTCTATTCGGTTCACTGTCAAAGCTTGCCAGCGCTTTTTCTATGCAGACACGTTGGTCGAAATTCAGTCTACTGCTAAGCTCTACGTAAGCCTCAGCCAGAGGCAGCAAAAAGCGTCACGCCTCCGTTGACATAGGCAGTCCAACGTGGTTCGACGGTTATTGGGCTAGCAGGCTCAAGTGAGCTTAACCCAGGAACTATGTAGATGACCCTTCTTGCGTCGACTCCGAAAGTCCACTCTGGTTCCCAGAATTCTTCATGATGATAGGGCTGTTCTAGAGGATTGCCGATAGGGTTCGCAGCGTCGATGGAGAAATAGTAGCTAGTTTCCACCTTGGATTTCGTTGGGTTGGCAACATCTACAACCACATTGGATGGAGAGACAATTGATTCTTTGCTGCCTAGGCGGGAAATTTCCAAAGCTGCCAGCTGAATTTCCTTTTCCCAAGAGTCACCCAGTTTTTCCTTAGCAAGACTTTCCTCTATTAGCAATGCAAGATCCATTTGGAGACCGGGGGCATAGATCTTTCCGGCGGGAATTGCACCAAACATGAATTTTGGCGTTCCTCGTCTGGGTGGTTGCTGGAATTGAAGGATGAGGTTCCGATTTATGTCCTCCCAATAAGTTGAACTGTCCCTGATTCGCGCGCTGGCTGCTCTAAACATGTCAGCGAATTTAGAGACGGTGCTGGCAGTGTTATTCCCGTCGTATATCACCTCACCCAGTTCCATTCGTCGGGCCAACGGCATGCAGATTGCGCCAATAATGGACGAAGGTGGAGGCAATTTGACAGAGGGTTGTGCTTTGCTGACGCTGGGTACCTTAATGGTGTATCCCCAGTGGCAGGTTATTGTGAAGTGAACGATCTTCATGAAGTCAAGCCTTGAAGTTTGGCTACTCTTTCGACCAACTCATCAATACTCGCTACTTGCTCAACTTCTTCTACGTTCGATCCAGTTTCTTTGTTGTAGGATATGAGGTGAACCTCCTGTTTTGTATTCCCTAGGTTCCTAGCGACTCTCTCAAAGTGAACCGCTCTCACATAAGAGTCCCTTATGTAATCCCTTGAGTTCCCGGGTGATACTACGAACATATTTGGTTTGGCCACAGAGGCAACTGCCGATAGTATTTCCGCATTTGGAAGGAACCTTCCCTTTCTTGCTCCGAAACTAAAACTAGATAATAGTTGTACGAGAGCTAGTAAAGATGCTTTCTGTCGTCGTTCGATCTGCTCCCCTAACTTTTCTTCTTTAGACACCTTCTTGCCATACTGGGTTGAGGGCCTGCCAATCTGCTCTACGTCTAGTACGATAGACATAGTGTATAGCGCTGACCCCACTTCAACATTATAGGGAATCTGTCCTAGTTCGGCAGCGGGGGGTGCTTCAGTTGAAGCCTCTGGGGGCTGTTGACTGGAAGTGGATTTTGGAGGTTGAGAGGGAACATGCCTGACGTGGAACTGCGCTTCGAGGGCCGCACTCTCGACAGCATCTGTCGCTGGGATCATGTATCCACATTGTATTCGCGAACTCCGCTTCACAGGAACTTTCCCGGTGTATAAGAATCCCCCTACGTCCGCAACCGTGTCACGTAACATGACTTCGACCTCGAAGGCGCGTGCATCTTCAGGCTTCTTTGGCTCCTCTAAGGGTTCATCCTTATCATCGAAATAGCTTTTCTCAGCGAATTTTACGAATTCGCCACGTTTTGACCGTTCGCTGACAGGTAAGCCAAGCTGTTCAGACACCCTTGCCAAGGCTTCTTGGTACCCGTGACCTATAGACTCTCCAGATATTACAGGCACATAGCGGACATTATACGAGCCGTCTTTTCCTCTCACGACCATCGGTGCAATGCGGTGGCGTGACAGGTTCCCTACGGATTCAACACCATTAAGCGATTCCAGATTGACTAGTGCACGTAGAGATAGGCTGATCATGTCTTAGTCATCTCTCAGTCTGTGAGTAGCAATAACTGACATTGCTAATGCGCCGACTCTTCTTGCAACGGATAGGTCGGACGATGCCTCTTCTAGGAAGTTCCTACACGTCTCATCATTAGCAAGGCCATAGAAATGATACGTCTCGGACGGTCTCTCTTTCAGCTTGATAGTTACCTCTAGTCGGGTGTATCCTCTGTTATCCTGTTCCTCCCTTAGTGTAATCTTATTCTGCCGTTTCATAACATCAATATTCCGACATACTTCGTACAAGACCTGCCGCACTGTCTCAGGATTTAACGCGTTGGCAATCCTATCTATCGAAGTATAGCTCTCGGAAGCGATAGCTGTTAATGCAAAGAGGTTTGCAACACCTTTAAATCTTCTTGTGGGAGACTGATCTTCTGACATGAAACATTTGGACGATTTCCTCCCTTATGAACTTTCTTGTTTACTCTGAGAGTGAAATGGCTTGTTGACCCTAATTATTTATGATATCTCGGATGATAAGAGACGTATAGCTCTCTCAAAGATGCTTCAAGACTATGGACTGCATCGCATCCAGTACAGTGGCTTCTTGGGCGACCTTAACCCCAATGATAGAGAGATACTTTCAAAGGAGGTTGGAAGGTTCGTTGAGGCGGAAACTGATAGCGTGTACATAATTCCTCTTTGCGACAGGGATGCAAAGACCTGTAGGATTGTATCCAAAAACAAGATAAGCATTGTAGATAAAGATACTGTGGCCATCGTTGACTAGAGCAGGCAAGAAGATATTTGCTGAGCCGAATCCACTGAACCTCACCATCATCTCCCAGATGGCGGTGATGGAATGTACTTCTTGAGTGACGTTGAGAGGAAAGCGCTGCTTGGCAGGATCCTACCCTCAGCAAGGAAGGTGGGCGTGTCTGAAGAGTTGAGAGGGTGGAACTGGTCTGCTCCACCCCTAAAACCCCTTTACCCTGATGAAGGTATACCGAACTACCTCGTAAGCGCCCAGTACTGCCCCACTGCTCGTGATGTCTTTGTCACGAGGGTGCGAGGCGTAAGAGGAGAAGGGAATATTCATGTAACGACTGGAAGCCTGATTCATAAGGCAATTTCAACCGTAGTTCTCTCTTACGTAGAGGAAGGGAAGGAACCAGACTTCGAAGAATGGTGGAGAAAAGAAGCTTCTAGCTTCGAGAGCGTGGATGATAAGCAAAGTGAGTCACAGACTACTCAAGGAGGACTGAGGAAGTTCGTTGAAAATGTATGGGTTCAGACAAGCTCCGAGTGTCGGGGGGCCCTTCTTGCGCGGCGATCAGCCCAACCCTATGCTACCGAACATGATGTGCGAGCGTCGGCACTCCCCTTTCTCGTGGAGCACAAGGTCGACGGTAGCCTACTGGGCCTCTCTGGTCTTCTCAGCGTAGACTGCTTTGACTACTTGCATGGAGTAGTATTCGACTTAAAGTACCTGAGACCCACTAGTATCGCGGAGCCCTGGCGCAGACTCTACTGCGCAGGCTATGCCATCGCCCTTGAGAGCGTCTACGAGATACCTGTCGAAGTGGGTTGCGTTGTCTACATCTCCATAGCCAATGATCGGCTCAGAGTTTCAAGGGATCTCTTCTTCATCGGAGACGATGTGAGGGGGTGGTGGCTTGAAGAGAGGGATAAGAAGCTTGAGATCGTAGCGCAGAAGAAAGACCCCGGTCTTCCTCAGAGGTGTTACGACGCTTGCCCTTACCTCAAATACTGCCTAGGTGATCAGAAATAGAGAGGCTTGTAGTGGACGGTTACGGCAAGGTTCTCGCCAAACGTGGAGAGCAGATCGTAGTGCGAGAAGAAGGCAGAATCCTGTACGCAGAGCTGCCTGAGAATCTTAGGCAGGTAATCATCACCGGCCACGGCTCGATAAGCACCGATGCGCTAGCACTCCTCTCCGCCCACGGCGTTGACCTCATCCTCATCGACTGGAAAGGCAACGTCGTATCGAGGCTCTCCTCCCCAGAGATGCGCACAGTGGTAACCAGAAGGGAACAGTACTTGGCATATAAAGACAATAGAAGTGGCTACTTGGCGAAAGCCTTCGTCCTCGCAAAGATGAGGAACCAGAAGGCCCTGCTCGGCACCCTCGCAAAGAACAGGAAAGAGACCGACCCAGATGCGGCTGAAAGGATGATCCATCTACGGGATGTGATTGACGAGGAGATCACGCGGCTCGAACTGTTTGAACCACTGACCATAGAGAAGTCCCGCCCTACAATACTCGGCCTTGAAGGCTCGGCTTCTTCCGCATACTGGGACGGAGTCAAAGAGGTGGTGCCAAAGGAGCTTAGGTTCGATGAAAGGAGCGGTCGAGGAGCCCTTGACCTATTCAATGCGATGCTCAACTATGGATACGGCGTGCTTGAAGGCGAAACTTGGCGTGCAGTTCACTACGCTGGCCTGGACCCATATGGAGGTTTCCTTCACGCTGATAGGCCAGGCAAACCGAGTATGGTGCTCGACATGATGGAAGAGTTCCGCCAGCAGCTGGTCGACAGACCCGTGCTCTCTCTCGCATCGAGGAGGGTGGTTACTGCCAACGACTCCCTCGTTGAAGAAGGCTTTTGCCGACTTTCGGATAACGCACGCCATGCCCTTCTGAAGGAGTTGCTGGATAAGATGGAGGAGTATGTGGCAGTCGGGGAGGAAAAGGTGAAGTGGTGCGACCTCATACTTGCCAAATCAAGGGAAGTCGCTCAATACCTCAGAGGTGAAGTGAACAGATATGATGGATTCTACCTCAGATGGTGACTATCTTAATGCCAGCGACCTGACGCAGTACTATTACTGCAAGAGGAAGGTGTACTTCCTCAAGGTAGCAGGAGTTCAAGCTGCCGCAAGGAGGAAGATGGTTCTCGGAAAGGATGAACAAGCCCGTGAGTCCAAGAGGCTTCTCGAACGCAAAGACCTCTTCGGCGTCCCACGGGAGGATGTTTCGGAAGTCATCACCAGAAAGTTCGTCTCAAGCGGGAAACTTAGGGTCAAAGGAGTCATAGACATCCTCTTGCTGTTACGAAAGGGTGGCGTTGTTCCGGTGGAGGTAAAATACACAGACGACCCCGAAATCACTCTTTCGCGCAAGAAACAGCTTTTTGCTTACATTCTTCTATGTGAACAGGCTTTACAGCGGGATTGTCCCTTCGGAATCCTCTACTTCCCAGACCAGAATCGTTCGGTAAGACTCACCGCTACAGAGGGCGACAAAGTTGCTGTCATAAAGGATTTAGAACAGATCTGGAGGATGTTCAAGACTGAATCGTTGCCGAGGAGAGCCCCGGAGTGGAAATGCAACTACTGTGAAGTCAAACGCTACTGCTGGACCTAAGGTGTGCTGACGCCCTTCGTGAGCCATTCGATTTTTCGACCAGCACAGGGCGTCAAGGCTTTTAAGCTCGAGCGTATTTCCACCTGTGAGGCGGATGCAAGGGATAGACTCATAAAATGAGGATTGAAAGTAATCCAAGCCCTTATCCCACGAATGTTTAGGTTGGGATGCAAGGGATAGACTCATAAAATGAGGATTGAAAGGCCTGTCGGACCTGGTGAAGGGTCAGGCCTTGGCCGAGGATGCAAGGGATAGACTCATAAAATGAGGATTGAAAGTAG